>Ga0209350_1000946_pt1 | contig 13602 bp, 11 predicted proteins | sample GraSoi013_2_20cm_2_FD_185822 | JGI IMG/M metagenome (GOLD analysis project Ga0209350, IMG submission 185822) | Grasslands soil microbial communities from the Angelo Coastal Reserve, California, USA - Sample 09_27_2013_2_20cm (SPAdes) (version 2) | ecosystem: Environmental > Terrestrial > Soil >...
CTCGAGAGCGGCGGCGGCCGCCGCGTCGGTGGGAAACGTGTCGGGGCGGCGGGCTCGCAAATGTCGGACGAGATCCGGGATGCGGGATGCGGGAAGGGGCCGCCCCAAAACCTCTACCACCCCCAAACGTTCGCGCTCCAGGCGGCGGGCGGCTTCCTGGACGCGGTCGTCGGTTCCCTCGGGGAGCACAATGCGGCGCCCGGCACGGCGCGCCCGCTCGTACACCGAGTCGCGAAACGTCACTTGCCGAACTTTTGCTTGAGCGCCTTTTGCACCACGGGGTGGACGAGCTGCGACACGTCGCCGCCGAAGCGCGCCACTTCGCGCACGAGGCTCGAGCTCAGGTAGGTGAGATCGAACGCCGGGACCAGGAACACCGTCTCGATGCCCGGCGCCAGGTTGCGGTTCATGAGCGCCATCTGGAACTCGTACTCGAAGTCGCTCACCGCCCGCAAGCCCCGCACGATCACCGTCGCCCCCACGGCAATGGCGAACTCGGCGAGCAGCCCGTCGAACGACCGCACCTCCACGCTGGCATCGTCGACCGCCTGCCGGATCAACGCGACGCGCTCCTCGAGGGTGAAGAGCGGCTGCTTGGCCACGTTCACCGCCACGGCGACGATCACGCGGTCGGCGAAGGTCCGGGAGCGGCGGATGAGGTCCTCGTGACCGCGCGTGATCGGGTCGAACGACCCGGGGTAAACGGCGACGCGGGTCCCGGGAGCCGTCATGGCGCGTAGATGAACGTCACGGCGGTATCCCCGTAGCGCCGCGTGTCGTCGCCGGGAATCGGCTGATCCGCTGGATGCTCGATCGAGATGATGCGCGCGAACGGATTTACCCGGAACAGGGCGACGAGCCGCGCCGCGTGCCCACTCGCGTACGGCGGGTCCGCGAACGCCACGTCGTACTGCCCGGGGTGGAGCTGTTCCGCGAACTTGAGCGCGTCCACGCGGTGGACCACGGTCCGGTCATCCACCTTGAGGAGCGTGATGTTGACCTTGAGCGACGACAACGCGAGCCGGTGAATCTCCACGAAGTCCGCGCTCACGGCGCCGCGCGAGAGCGCTTCGAGGCCCAGCGCGCCCGAGCCCGCGAACAGATCGAGGACGCGCGCCCCCCGCAACGGCCGCTGGAGGATGGAGAACCACGCTTCGCGCACGCGGTCTCCGGTCGGCCGCACCTTGTCGGTCGCGGGGGTCTTGAGACGCCGACCGCCGAATTCCCCGGCGATGATGCGGACAAAACCCAACCCGGCCTCCTTCCGCGCTCATTCGCTCGGCGCCATCGCCGCCACTCGTGCCTGTAGCGTGGTCCGCCCCTGCCACTCGTCCCGCTCCAGCCGGAACGCGACGTCCAGCCGCTCCGCGAGCCAATGGTCGGGGATCGCGTCGGCCCACTGAAACGCAATCGCCGGGAGCGCCCCCGAGGCGTCGTCCAGGGTGAAGCGCAGGTGGTTCGTCCCGACGCGCCGCGCGCCCACCGCGCGGGCCTGCCGCACGCCGAAGACCGGCGCCGGATTGCCCGGACCGCACGGCTCGAGGTAGCGGATCAGCTTCTCCAGCTCGTCGCTCACGAGACCCAACGGCAGCTCGAGGTCGACCCGCTGGGCGGGCACCAGGTCGTCGGGGCCCAGAAGCTCGCCCGCGACGGCGAGAAACGCAACACGGAACGCGTCGTAGCGCTCCCGGCGGATGGTGAGGCCCGCGGCCATGGTGTGACCGCCGTATTTCTCGAGATGGTGCCCGACCCGGTGCAGCGCGGCGTGCAGATCGAAGCCCGGCACGCTCCGCCCCGAGCCCCGCCCCACCTCGCTCCCCTCTTCCCAACCGATGAGGAACGTGGGCCGCCCGTAGCGCTCCACCAAGCGGGACGCGACGATCCCGATCACCCCGGGGTGCCACGCGTCGGCGGCCAGCACCAGGGCGCGATCCTCCGGCCGCAGCACGCGCTCCGCCAGCTCCACCGCCTCGTCGAGGATACGCTGGTCCAGCGCCTGGCGACGGGCGTTCAACGTCTCGAGCTCGCGGGCGATGGCCGCCGCCTCCTGCGGGTCGTCGGAGAGGAGCAGCCGCAGCCCGTCATTCGCGTCCCCGATTCGCCCTGCGGCATTCAAGCGCGGCGCGAGGATGAACCCGACGTGGCCCGACTTGATCGGCCTCCCCGCGAGGCCCGCCGTTTCGATCAGCGCCCGTACGCCCGTCCAATGGGACTCCGCGAGCAGCTTCAGCCCGTGGCGCACCAGGATGCGGTTTTCGCCCGTGAGCGGCACGACGTCGGCCACGGTCGCCAGCGCCACCAGGTCCAGAAAATGAAGCGGCAGATGAGGCGACAACCCCAGCGCCGGCACGAGCGCCTGCGCGAGCTTGAATGCGACGCCCGTGCCGCACAGCTCCTTCGCTGCGGAGCGGCAGTCGGCGCGCTGCGGATCGAGCACCGCGGACGCCGGGGGGAGCTCGTCGCCGGGGAGATGGTGGTCGGTGACGATGACCTCGATGCCGGCCGCCCGGGCGGCGCGTACCACCTCCACCGCGGTGATACCACAGTCGCAGGTGATGATCAGCCCGGCGCCCAGACGGCGCGCCTCGGCGAGCCCGGCCGGCCCGAAGTCGTAGCCGTCGCGCAGCCGGTGCGGGACGAACGCGTGGACCCGGCCGCCGACGCTCGAGAGCACACGGGTGAGCAGCGCCGCGGCACATTGGCCGTCCACGTCGTAGTCGCCGTGGACCAGGATCGGGGCACCCGCCCGGACGGCGGCGACGACGAGCTCGACCGCCCGCGGCATATCGGCCCAGGCGTGTGGATCGGAGAGACGCTCGAGGTCAGGGCGGAGGAACGCTTTGGCGAGCTCGGGCGCGGCGAGCCCGCGCTGCACGAGGAGGGCGGCGAGCGGCTCCGGGATGTGGAGGTCGGACGCGAGGGCCGCCGTGAGCTGTGGATCGGGCGGCGCCGCGACCGCCCAGCGGGCGGGGATCATTCCGGAGCGTACAGCAGCACGCCACAGGCCTCGCAGCCTTCGATCGACGCGCCACGCTGGATCAGGGCCCGGCGCTGCGTCGGCACTGCCGTGAAGCAGTGGCCGCAGGCGTCGCCATGCAGCGCGTACAACGCGAGCGGCGCTTTGCCGCGCCGGATCCGTTCGTAGCGCGCCAACAGACCGGGGCTCACGTCTGCGGTGGCGCGCTCGCGCTCCGCGAAGGCGAGCTCGCGCGCGGCCGCGATCTGCTCGCGTTTTCCCGCCAGCGCCTCGCGCAGCGGGGCCTGCCGTGCGCGCACCTCTTCGAGGGCCCGTTCGGCCTCCGCGGCCTTGCGCTCCGCTTCGGTGACGGCGTCGCCGGAGCGCATGAACTCGGCCTCTTCCTTCGCCAGCACCGAGCGAGCGAGGTCCAGCTCTGCCATGAGGGTCGAGGCTTCTTTCGCGCCCCGCACCCACTCGAGGCGTTGGCGCCGCTGCTCCTGCATGGAGCGATAATTGGCGATCTTGCCCTCCAGCCCGTCGCGCCGGTCGATGGCGGCCTGGATGCCCCCCCGCGCGACCGCGAGCGCGCGCTCGGCCGCCGCCTGCGCCTCGTCGAGCGTCGAGAGCTCGGGAGCGAGCGCGGCGAGGGCCTCATCGGTCGCCGTCACGGCCTGATCCTTCTCCTGTAGCGCCAACAACGCTTCAAGTTCCGGGTGCACCTCTCCTCCTCTTAGCGATCTTGTACCGCGGGTAGCGTTTGCGGAGCTCGTCGAACACGCGGCGCTTCTCCGCAATCAGGGACACCTGCCGCTCGGGGCTCTCGAACGGGAGCTGATCGTCCAGCTGCTCCAGCTGCCGCTCGAGCCGCCGGGCTTCCATCCAGTTGACGGCCAGCTCGTACATCTCGTTGGGATCCCGACGCCCGAGACCCTCCGCCTTGAGCTGCTCGTACGCGCGGGCCGACGTGTCGTCGAGCGCGAGGACCGCATCGTCGGCAACGCTCTCGAACACGGCGCGATAGGGCGGGAACTCGAGCTCCTCGGGATCGACCGCTTCGACGACGCGGGATTTCCACGGCTCGCCCTCGAGCATGAGCAAGACGAGAGCTTTCTCGGCGCTGGCGGGAAGAGCGGGAAACGGGACACGGGAAACGGGAAACGTGGGCGCCCTAACCGCTTCCCGTTTCTCGTTTCCCGTTTCCCGTTCTAGGACATCCTTCCGCACTCCGGCTGCCTCCGCTGCGCGGGACAAGTACAGCTCCCGGGTGATCGGATCTGTCGCCGCTCGAATCGTCGGGAGCAGCCGGTCGAGCGCGCGGCGCCGGCCCGGCAGGGTGCCGAAGAATCCCTTGCGGTCGAGGATCTGGATCTTCCGTTCCAGCACATCGACCGCGTCCTTGAGGATCTCCTCCAATCCCGCGGCACCTTTTTTCTGCACCAGCGTGTCGGGGTCTTCGCCCGCCGGGAGCGTGGCCACGCTCACCCGCAGTCCTTCGCGCAGCAGCTCGTCGCCGGCGCGGAACGTGGCGCGCAGACCGGGCTCGTCCGAGTCATACAGCAGGATCACGAGCGGCGCATGGCGCTTCACGAGCTGAGCCTGCTCGGGGGTGAGCCCGGTGCCGAGCGGCGCCACGACCTCTTCGATCCCGGCGAGGGAAGGACGGAGCACATCGAAGTACCCCTCGACCAGGATCGCACGCTCCGCCTTACGCATCGCGTGCTTCGCGACGTGCAGGTTGTACAGCAGCTTTCCCTTGTGGAAGATCGGCGTATCGGGGGAATTGAGATACTTGGGCTCTCCCTCGCCGAGGATCCGGCCACCGAAGGCGACCACGCGGCCGCGCAGGTCGTGGATCGGGAAGAGCAGCCGGCCGCGGAAGCGGGGTGCGAGCGTGCCATCCTCCCGTCTAGCCAAGAGACCCGCCTCGAGCAACACCTCGTCACGCACGCCCAACCCTTTCATTGCGTCGAGGAACGCCTTGCTCTTGGGCGCATACCCGAGCCCGAGCGGCTGCACCGTCTCCAGATCCAGATGCCGAGTCGTCAGGTAATCGCGGGCGACCTGCGCTTCGGGGCTCTCGAGCAGCTGGCGGGCGAACCAGTCGGCTGCCGCGGCCACGGCGCTGTAGAGCGGCTCGCGCGGATCGGGACCGGTCGGACCGCGCTCCGGAATGGTGATCCCCACCCGGCGCGCCACCTCGCGTACGGCGGTGGGATAATCCATGCCGAGCTTCTTCATGAAGAACGTGAAAACGTCCCCACCCGCGTGGCACACGAAACAGTAGAACATCCCCTTGCGAGGGATGACGGCGAAGTTGCGGTGGGTGCCCCCGTGAAACGGACACGGGGCGCGGAAATCGGACCCGGTGCGCTTGAGCTCGACGTGCTCCCCGATGATCCCCACGATGTCCGCGGCCTCGCGGACCTGCTCGATCACGTCGTCGGGGATGAGGCTCACGCGCGAAACTCGACCAGCGTGACGCCGTGGCCGCCCTGGTTCGGGGGGGCGAACCCGAAGCGTTTCACGCGCGGGTCGGCGGAGAGGACGTCGTGCACGAACTCGCGCAGGGCGCCGGTCCCCTTGCCGTGGACCACGCGGAGATAGGGGAGATCGGCGAGAACGGCATCGTCGAGGGCCTTGACGAGCAGCGGCTCGGCTTCGGCGACGCGAAGGCCAATTAACGAAATCTCGCTGGCAGCGCTGACTGGCGGTGTACGGGCGGTGGAGGGCGGTGGAGGATGGTGGAGGGCGGTGGAGGGCGATCCTTTGCGCACGCGCTTCAGGTCCTCCAGGGACATCCATCCTGCTCCCCGCTCCCCGCTCCCTGCTCCCTCATCGGTCGCTTCGATCGCCTTTTCGACCAATCGCCGCGCCTCCCGCGCCGTCGCCTCGTCAACGGCTGCCCGCGCCCGGCCCAGTGCGTCTTCTACCTTCTTGCGCGCTTCGAGCAAGTAGGCGCGGGCCTGCTCGCGCGCCTCGCGTTCGAGACTCTGAGCGCGAGCCTTCACCTCCCGCTCGCGCGCCGCCAGCTCCGCGGCGCGCGCCTCGACCTGCTCCGCGTCCCCGCGCAGACTCTGATCACGCGCCGCGAGCCCCTGCTGCTTCGCGTCGAGCTCCCGAGCCCTGGCCTCGACAGTGGCGAGCAGCGCGTCCAGCTGCCGCTCGGCTTTCGGCATGGCCCGCTCGGCGATCTCCAGCACGTCACCCGCGATCCCGAGACGCCGCGCGATGGCGAGTCCGTAAGACCGTCCCGGCACGCCTTTGAGCAGTCGATAGGTGGGCGTGAGCGTCTCGCCGTCGAACTGCAGTGACGCGTTCACGATCCCCACCGTCTCCGCCGCCAACTGCTTGAGGGCGCCCAGGTGCGTGGTCGCGAGCGTGACCGCCCGCCGACGCGTGAGCGTGTGCAGCACCGCGGTCGCGAGCGCGCCTCCCTCGGCGGGGTCGGTGCCGCTGCCGATCTCGTCGAGTAGCACGAGCGATCCCGCTGCGGCGCGCTCGAGGATGTCCCGTAGCACGGCCACGTGCGCGGAGAAGGTGGAGAGGCTCGCGGCGATCGACTGGCGGTCCCCGATGTCGGCGAACACGCCGGTGAAGACCGGGAGTGTCGAGTGCGGGCCGATCGGCGGGATGATGCCGCTCTGCGCCATGAGGGCGAGCAAGCCCACGGCCTTGATGAGCACCGTTTTGCCGCCGGTGTTCGGGCCCGAGACCAGGACGGTGCACTCGTCTGGCGCGAGCACCAGATCGAACGGGACGACTGCCTCACCTCCTTGACCTCGTTCCATGGTTCCCCCTCTCCGCCCCGCGGAGAGGGGGTCAGGGGGTGAGGCGAGCAGCGGGTGGCGACCGTTCCGGATTTCGAGAGGTCCCGTGCCGATGGCCGGGGCGAACCCGTTCACTTCCACGGCATAACGCGCGCGGGCGCACAGGTCGTCGAATGCGACGCACATCTCCCACGCCGCCGCGATCGCGTCGCGATGGGGGCGCAACAGCTCCGTGAGATCCCGCAGCACCTGCAGCACTTCCCGCTGCTCGTCCAGCTCGGCGGCGCGCAGCGCGTTGCCGAGCTCGATCACCTCGGGCGGCTCGATAAACACCGTGGCGCGGGTCGCCGACTCGTCGTGCACGATGCCCCCGATGCGCGCGCGGGCGGTCGACCGGACGGGGATCACGTAGCGACCTTCCCGCACCGTCACCGCGGCGTCGGGCGCGCGGTCGGTGGGATCGAGCGCAGCGAGCATGGCATCGAGCTGCTTTACCAGACGCGCACGCGCCTCCCGCACCGCGCGGCGAGCACGCGCGAGGGTGCGGGAGGCACCGTCCTGGACCTGGCCATCCGCGTCGAGGGAGACGCCGAGCCGCTGCTCGAGCTCTTTCGGGGGAGGAGCGACCCGCAGGGCGGCAGTACGCGGCGCCTCCGCCGCCAGCCGGGCCAGATCGCCCGCAACGATCCGCGCGGCGGCGAGCGCGCCCCCAAGCCGCGCCAGCGCGGCACCTTCGAGCGCGCTCCCCGGCACGCCGAGCAGCTCCAGGGCGGCGGTAATATCGGGAACGGGCTCGGCGCGAATCGCGTCGTCGGTGAGGAGGAAGGCGGCGAGCTCGGCGACCTGGGCGAGCGCGGCGCGGATGGCATCGGGATCGGTGGCAGGGGAGCGGCGGGTCACGCGGGCGGCGCCGAGCGGCCCGGCGGCGTGCGCCGCCACCCGTTCCAACGCGGCAGGAAACTCCAGTGTCTCCAGCACGGAGGGCGCGACCCCTCCTCCGACTGTCATACGGCGGCCGCCAGCTCCTCGCGGACGATCTGGTTCACCAGCTTGCCGTCCGCCCGGCCCTTGAACTTGGGCATCACTTGTCCCATGACCTTTCCGAGATCCTTCGCCCCACCGGCAATGGCCTCCCGCACGGCGCGCCGGATCTCGTCGGCGTCGACGGCGGCGGGCAGGAACTCCTCGAGCGCCGTCACCTCGGCGAGCTCCGCCTCGGCCCGGTCGGCGCGGCCAGCGGCGGTGTACTGCTCGGCCGCTTCGCGGCGGCGCTTGATACCGCGACGCACGACCTCGGCCGCCTCTTCATCAGACACGGGGTGTTGGAGCTCGAATTCGCGGTTCTTGAGGTCTGCGAGGATGGTGGAGAGGAGGAGCGTGCGCCCTTGATCGCGTTGTTTGCGGGCCTGGTTCATCGCGGCGCGGAGCCGCTCGGGCAAGCTCGCCACGTCAGGCCGGGTGCGTGCGCCGGCTCTTACGGCGCGCCGCGTCCATCCTTCGCTTGCGTCGCTCGCTCGGCGGTTCGGAATGACGGTGCGTGTGCAAGTCGGCCAGGATCCCCGCCTTCTCACCCTCTGGGTAACTGTGACGGACACAAAAACTTAGCCCCGCCGAGTGCGGGCGGCAACCCTTCTCGATCGACGGGAGTGGACGCTACCCCGGCGGCCACGTCATCGGCCGGCCGCCCAGCAGGTGGAGGTGCAAATGGAACACCGTCTGTCCGCCGTCGGGGTTCGTGTTCACCACCACGCGATACCCACGACCCGCGATCCCGACCTCGCGCGCCAGGTCGCGCGCGAAACCGAGCAGCTTCCCGAGCAACGCCGCGTCCTTCGTGTCGTTGAGCGTGGCCACATGATGCGTGGGGATCACGAGGAGATGCGTGGGCGCTTGCGGGTTCATGTCCTGGAACGCCAGCATCCCGTCGCCGCGTTTCACGACGGTCGCCGGGATCTCGCCGGCGGCGATTTTGCAGAAGACACAGGCTCCGGGCATCGTCCCCTTTCACCCCGGGCTCGCGCCCGGGGTCAGTTAGCGCCCGAACGCCTGGCGCAGCTGCTCCCAGAACTTCTTGCCGGTGTGCCCTTCCGAGGGCGGCTTGCTCTCGATCTTGGCGAGCTGCTCGAGCAGGGCGCGCTGCTCCGCGGTCAGCTTGACGGGCGTCCAGACATGGACGCGCACGTGGAGATCGCCGCGACCCCCTTCCCCGACGCGCGGCAGCCCCTTGCCACGCAGACGGTACACCCCACCGGTCTGCGTGCCGGGTGCGATCTCCAGGGTCGTGTCGCCGTACGGCGTCGGGATCCCAACCTCCGCGCCGAGGGCCGCCTGGGTGAACGAGACCGGGAGGTCGTAAATCAAGTCGTCGCCCTGGCGCTCGAACCGTGGATCCTCGGCGATGTCGAGGACGGCGATCAGGTCGCCGGCCGGACCGTTGCGGGGCCCGGGGACGCCGTGTCCCCGCATGGTGAGGTAGTGATGGTCGGCGACGCCCGCGGGGACGTTGATCTCGAGCTCCTTGTCGGCGCGGACGCGTCCGTCGCCCTGACACTTCGGACAGGGCTGCTGGATCACCGTGCCCTCCCCCGCGCAGCTGGGGCACGGCGACACGGACACGAACTGTCCGAACATGGAGCGCGCGGCCCGGCGCACTTCGCCCGTTCCGGCGCAGGTGCCGCAGCTCGTGGCCTTGGAGCCGGGCGCCGCCCCGGTGCCGCCGCACGCGGTGCAGCGGTCCAGTGTCCGCACCTTCACCTTTTTGGTGGTGCCGCTGGCCACCTCGGCGAGACTGAGCTTCAGCGTGACCTTCAGGTCCTGGCCGCGATGGCGCTCGCGTTGAGCGCGCTCGGAGCCGCCGAAGAAGGCGTCGAACCCGCCCAACCCGCCGAAGTCGCGCATGAAGATGTTGAGCGCTTCCGACAGGTCGAACGGGGCGAACCCCCCGGCCCCCGCCCCGGCGCCCCGCTTGAGCCCCGCTTCACCATAGCGGTCGTACGTGGCGCGCCGCTCGGGGTCCCGCAGGACCTCATAGGCTTCGGTGATCTCTTTGAACTTCGCTTCGGCGGCGTCCTTCTCCCCCGACGCGACGCGGTCGGGATGGTGCTTCATCGCGAGGCGGCGGTAGGCCTTCTTGATCTCGGCCTCGTCCGCGTCGCGCTTGACCCCCAAGATGGTGTAGTAATCGCGTTTCACTCGAGCAGCTCACCCACGAGACGGCTCGTGTGATCGACGAGCGCCACGATCTTGTCGTACGGCATACGAGTCGGGCCCATGACCCCGATGACTCCGGCGAGCGGACCGAGGCGGTAGGAGGCAGTCACCAAGGTGAACGGCGCGAGCGTCGCGTCCTGGTGCTCGGTACCGATCGTGATGGTGAGCCCCTGACCGAGCCGCTTCGCCAGCGCCTCACGCAGCACGTCGCGACGCTCGGTCACCTCCAGCAGTCCCTGCAGCCGCTCCTTGGTGGCGAACTCCGGCTGGCCGGCGAGCAACTGCGCGCTCCCCAGCACCACGCCCCCGCCGACCGCCCCGGTGGCCTGGACGTCGAACAGGTCGTCCGCTTCCTGGATGAAGATGTTCAGGAGCTCGCTCGACCCGGCGCCGGGCGCGGCATCGCGCAGCCGCTCGGACAGGGTCGCGCGGATCTCGCGCAGCGTCAGCCCCGCGAGGCGCTCGTTCAACACCACCGCCACCTGCACGACGATCTCGGGCGCCATGTGTGCGGGCACTTCCACGAAGATGGTGCGCACCACGCCGCTCTTGAGCGTGAGCACGAGGAGCAGCCGGTCGGACCCCGCCCGCAGCAGCTCCAGTCGCTCGAGCACGGCCTCGTCGAGCGTCGGGCCCACCGCCACCCCCAGCTCTTTCGTGAGCACACCGAGCACCTGCGCCGCCCGCTCGAGGATCTGGTCCACGGCGTTCCGCTCGGCGAGCTCCTCGCGAATCTGGTGCGAGTCGGACGCCGACACCTGCGATAGCCGCATCAGCGAGTTCACGTACACGCGGTAGGCGAGGTCCGTGGGGATGCGGCCGGCGGAGGTATGGGGGTGGTAGAGGTATCCCTTTTCCTCGAGGTCGCTCATCGTGTTGCGAATTGTGGCCGCGGAGAGCGTGTGGCCGAACTTCTTAGAAATAGTCCGGCTCCCCGCCGGCTCGGCGGTTTCGACGTAGGTCTCGATAACGGCCTCGAGGACCTGGCGCTCGCGCTCGTTCAGGGACCCTGCCATGTCACCCAAGCTCTTACCTGCTAACAATTTAGACCGCTCCCCCCGGGTTGGTCAAGTCGCCGACGAGGGCGTCCAAGCGGAGCCAGCCCTCGGGCGTGCATACCAGCCGCTGGTCCCTGATCTCCGCCCAGCCCCGCTCCACCCAACGGGCGGCAGCAGGCGGCAGAGGGCGGGAGAGGGCGGCAAGTGGCATCCCTGCAGCGGTGCGCAATGCGAGGTACAGGCTCTCGAGTTCCCGTTGCTCATCGGTCAGGACCTCCTCGGCCTCGACCACCGGTCGGCGCGCGGCGACGGCCCGTCGGTACGCCTCCCACGCGGGCAGATTCCAGCGACGCACCCTGCCGTCGAACGAATGCGCGGCGGGCCCGAGCCCGAGATAAGCGCGACCAGACCAGTAGGCGGAATTATGACGAGAGCGCAACCCGTCGCGACACGCGTTCGAGACCTCGTAGAAACCATAGCCGCAAGCCGCAAGGCGCATGTGGGCAAGCAGGTACTCTTCGGCGTAGCGCTCGTCGTCCGGCGCCGCGGCGGCGCCGCGCGAGATCCAGCGGGCGAGCGGGGTCCGCTCCTCGACGGTGAGCCCGTAGAGCGAGAGATGCGCAGGGAGCAGGGCGCAGGCGAGGTCCAGGTCGCGCGCCCAGTCGCGCTCGAGCTCCGTGGGGAGTGCGAAGATGAGATCGAGCGAGATGTTGTCGACCCCCGCGGCACGAAGGGTCCGCACCGCGTCGCTGATGCGCGTCGCGTCGTGAGAGCGATGCATCCACTGTAGGACCCGATTGTCGAAGGATTGCGCGCCCAACGACACACGATTGATGCCGGCGCGACGCCACGCCCGCGCACTGTCGGGCGTCACATCCTCGGGATTAGCTTCCAACGTGACTTCAAAGACGTCACGCGAAGGCGTAGCACGAAAGACGTCAAGCAGTGACGTAAGCAGGGCCGAGATCGCGTCGGGGGGGAGAAGCGACGGAGTGCCACCGCCGAGGTAGAGGGTGTCCAAACTCTCGCCACCGAAATCCCCGGGCTCGCGCCCGGAGTCAGCCGGGCATACAGCCGCCAGTTCCCCGAGCACGGCGTCCACGTACTCTCGCGCCGGGATGTGCTTGCGCACCGCGATGGAGAAATCGCAGTAGGAGCAGCGGCGCTGGCAGAAGGGGACATGGACGTAGAGGTGGGGCATGAACAAAACCTAGTGCGGAGTGCGGAATTCGGAATGCGGAATATCAATGTGGGCGTCGTGCTGCGAACGACCTTTCCCTGCAATTCCGCATTCCGCACTCCGCATTCAGGTGAGCCCAAACCGCATCCCCGGCTCCTGCTTCACCACCCCCCGCATCTCGAGCTCCGTCAACGCCGTCAGCACGGCACTCGTCTCGGCGCCGGCGGTGGCCACCAGCACGTCCACGTGCCTGGGCTCCGAGCGAAGCGTCTCCCACAGCGAGCGCTGCAACGCGCTCAGGTCCGGTGGTGGAGTGCGTCCGGGTGGACCTCCTTCGGCTGCGCCTTGAGCCGCCCCCGGCAGGCCGAGCTCCTCGAGAATGTCTCCGGGCGCGAGTGCCGGCTTCGCGCCCTGCTGGATGAGTTTGTTGCAGCCGAGTGAGGTGGGGCTCGTGATCGGCCCGGGGACGGCGAGGACCGCGCGTCCCTGGTCGAGCGCACAGTCGGCGGTGATCAGGGCGCCCGATCCGGGCGCGGCTTCGATCACCACGGTCACCCCGGCGAGCCCGGAGATCAGGCGATTGCGTCTGGGAAACGCGCCGGCGTGAGGCCGCTCGCCCGGCGGCAGCTCCGTCACCAGGCAGCCGTGGGCGACCATGCGCTCGTACAGGGCGCGGTTCACGGCCGGGTAGATCACGCCGAATCCGTTCCCGAGGATCCCCACCGAAGCGCCGCCCGAGTCCAGGGCGGCCGCATGCGCGATCGCGTCGATGCCGCGCGCCATGCCGCTCACCACGACCACTCCCGCGCCGGCCACACCGGTGGCGAGGAGGCGCGCCGCCGCGGCGCCGTAGGGCGAGTGGTCGCGGCTGCCCACGATACCCGCCGAGGGACGGGCGAGCAGCGCCGTGTCACCCCAGGCGAACAGCAGCGCGGGCGGATCGGGGACCTCGCTCAGCAGCGGCGGAAACGCCGCGTCCTCGGGAAGCAGCACGGCGGCACCGAGGCGATCCAGCTGGTCGAGGATCTCATGGCCCGCCTGCGGCGAGCCGGCGCGGATGGCGGTGGCGGCGGCGCGGCTGAATCCCGGGAGTGCCGCGAGGGCGCCGTGCGGAGCGCGCAAGGCCGCCGCCGCGGTCTCGAAGGCGGCGACGAGGGTGCGCAGCCGCGCGGCCCCGATCCCCGGGACCTGCGCGAGCGCCAGATACGCGGCTACCTCGTCGCGACTCCGGCCCGCAGCGCCTGCCATAGCGTTTCAATGAGCTCCGGCAGCCCTTCGCGAGTCACCGATGAGACCGCCACGACCGGTGCGCCGCCCGTCGTTCGGATCGCGGGGAGCAGGGAGCGGGGAGCAGGGAGCAGGTCGAGCTTGGTCAGTACTACGATATGCGGCTTCGCCGCGAGCTCCGGTGAGTAGGACGCGGCCTCCCGCAGCAGCAGCTCGTAGGTCGCCTGCGGGTCGGGGCTGTCCACCGGCACGAGCACCGCG
>Ga0209350_1000948_pt1 | contig 13599 bp, 10 predicted proteins | sample GraSoi013_2_20cm_2_FD_185822 | JGI IMG/M metagenome (GOLD analysis project Ga0209350, IMG submission 185822) | Grasslands soil microbial communities from the Angelo Coastal Reserve, California, USA - Sample 09_27_2013_2_20cm (SPAdes) (version 2) | ecosystem: Environmental > Terrestrial > Soil >...
TCATCTGCTGCCGGTTTACGTAGCGGATCAGAGGCTTGTTGCTCGCATTTTCTTGGCTCATGCCGCGAGCTTACGGTACATGGTTTTTTTTGCAAGACCCAAATTTGGAAGGTTTCTTCACAGCTTCGTTCTCAGGGTGCGGGTGTTGACTTTCCTTCAGCTCGAAAGTGGAGCTTCACTTTGTCCATCTTCCAACCCTGCCCGCCGTCCGCTGCCCTCAGAAACTTGCCACCGCCGCAGTCTCACTCGGACACGTTTCGAAGATCGGCAGCAGCCGGGCCATTTCCAGCGCTTGCTTCAAGTTCGGCCGGAGATGACAAAGCTTCAAGCCTCCGCCTTTGGCTTTTGTCTTTCGATGCATTTCGATGAGTGCGCCGAGGCCCGCGCTGTCCACATAATTGACTTGCTCCAGATTAATGACCACACGTGTGGCCCCGGATGCCAGCAGATTGTCGATCACTGCAAGCAACCCGCTGCTCTCTTCTCCCAGCACCAGACGCCCTTTGAGCGCCAGAAGGTAGATTCCATTCATCTCACGCTGCGTTATTTCCAAAGGCATCGTTGGCCTCCCCCAGGAACGATTCAAGATCCATTACGCGCATTCGCGAATGCCTCCATAATATCCTCGTTACTCGCCACTCGTCACTCGCCACTTCCTCATAACCGGATGCGCCACCTGCCATTCGTCAATTCCGCTTGATGATAAAAACTGTCTTATCGTCAATACGATCTTCCTCGCCGATCTGTCGCAGACGATCGTCTCGTTTGAGAGCGTATTCGAGTAGTGCATTGCAAATATCTTTTGCCGGCAGCTGGTTGTGTTCGCGCATGACGTTTTCAAGCTGCTGTCGTTCCTCCTTGTCGCTTCCGTCATAGACCCCGTCGGTGTAAAGGAAGAAAATGTCGCCCGGGCTCATCAGCGTTAGCTCTGCCACATCCGAGGATTTTGCCCGCCTCTGCCGGAATTCCAGGGAAAGGTACCTGTTCCGATCCGGATCATCTTCGGCAAGCTGCACTCCGAGCGGGAGAAATTGCACCATCCGGCTTTTATCAATGTCCATGAACTTGCGGTATTCGGCCGAAAAGACCAGCGGTGGTGGATGTCCGAAATTCACGAATCTAAAATAACCATACGGATGTACTTCACCGTAAAGCATAGTGGCAATCTCCTGGGCGCTCTCTTTCTCGCTTCTGCCGAGAGCATTGCGAGCGGTGACTGATAGTGCCAATCGCAAGTTGATCCTCTCGAACAACTCCGCAGTCGTTCTTCCCCGGTGATCGAGTTCGGAAAGCATCAGGGCATGAAACGTGTCGTGAACCGTGGATGCGATTTTCGCTGAAATGATTCCGTGTCCTTGAGCGTCCACTACCAGGACGCCCGCTGTGCTGTAAAGCTCATGCAGGTCTTCGGCGATCCGCACCTGCTCCGAACTTCGAGCGGCTCGATATTCTGTTTCCATTTCCGGTTTATAGCCCGGCCCCAATTTCAACCATTCGACATGGTCGTCCACCGAATTGCGTGGCCCTGCAGCTGCCGGAAGCGGCTCGAGGTACTCCTTCGATCGCTTCAGTGCCCGCTGAATGCGCGCGTCGATGTCGTAACGTTGCTGAAAGTTTATGTACTCAAAGAGGTCGCCGCCGACCGTTCCGGCGGGAACAGAATTGCCGTACATCTCGATCCCTTGCACATGAGGAATCGCTCCTTCCACCGGCATCAGCCGCTTGAGCAGATATTGATCGATACTTGGGGCGTTGTAAGCTTTTGCCATAAGAGAATTTTAGAATGAAGCGAACTCGCTCCTGTGATGCTTTCCGAGAACTCGAGGGTGCCCCAGGTTGTGCTTTTCTACCTGGGGGTTTTGGTTTTCTCCCAAGTCGCCCACCGTTAACAGGAAGAGCCTTCTCGGAATCATCTAAGCGTGCGGGTAATCATTCCTGGAACAACTGCGGGCCGCGATCCGTATAGACTCCTAGCATACATCCCGCGAAGGAGTTTCGATGAACTGGAAACGATCGCTTCCCCTGTTCCTGCTTGTCCTTTTGGTTCTTTCTACCATCCCTGCCGACGTGCAATCCACCGCTCAGCCTGGCCCTCTTTTTACGACCATACAGTCTTTAGATACCAAACTCTTCGATGCATACAACCACTGCGATCTGACCACGCTGGGTGCGATGGTGTCGGATGACCTGGAGTTTTATCACGACCAGACAGGACTGTCCGTGGGCAAAGGATCGTTTCTCGCTGCCATTAGGCAGAACATCTGTGGAAAGGTGCAGCGGACCCTGCTTCCGGACACACTGGAGGTGTACCCGTTGAAAGGATATGGAGCGGTAGAGATCGGGATACATCGCTTCCGCCATCCCGGACACCCAGAGGATGGCGCGGGGGACGCCAAGTTTGTGACGCTATGGCAGAACAAGGATGGCGCATGGAAGGTGACGCGAGTGATCAGCTACAACCACAACCAAGGACTGTTGGCGAAGTAGCCGCTGATCCCTCGACGCAGCGCGAATTTTGCGCGCGGGTTGCCGTGCCTTAATTCCTCCCTGATGGGTCTTTCTCTTGTCCCTTTTCTAATTTCTAGTTTCCATTTTCAGATTAGGAGCCCCCGTTACCTCTGCGCCGCCTGTACTTGCGAACAGGCGATTTCCACAGCGCCACTAGGAGAGGATGGAGGCTGCCCGGCGAGGCACGGCCCGCGGTGATACGCGAACCGTGCCGAAAAGAATTCGCCCAACGAATTCGAATGCATTGAAAAGTGCAACGGCGCGAGTTTGTGTTGCGGAGCAACGGGGATGTCCACGGGCGGGCAAAGAAAGCTGGGGGAACGATCTCGAATGGGCCTGGAAATAAATGCGCTTAAGGAAATTGAAGAACTGAAGATCGACGCCGGAGGAACTGCCGCCGGGGGAGGGACTTCGAGCGGCGGGGATTCCACTGCGATTTCCCTGATCGAACTTGCCGAGATTCTGGATCAACACAAAATCTGGGCGGAATCGGGCGGAGAATCGGGAGTGAAAGCCGACCTGACCGGCGTCAACTTGGCGAAGGCCGACCTCACCGGCGTCAATTTGCAGGGAGCTCATTTACATCGAATGAATTTGGCGGGTGCGGATCTTTCGATGGCAAATTTGCGAGGCGCCAGTTTGGTGCGTTCGAATTTGCAGAACTCAAATTTGTTGGGCACGGAACTCCGAGGCGCCAATTTGATGGGCGCCAACCTGTATGGCGCGGAAGGATTGTGGTTTGGCCGGCTGGGCGGAACGAATCTTTTCGATTCCGTGCTGCCCGAATCGATTTCCGCGGTGGACAGTTCGAAGGCCATCGGTGACGCCACAAAAGTGGCGCGCTGGTTTTATTTTCTAACGATGGGCGTGAGCGCGGTCTGCTTGCTGCTGATTGCCTTCACCAGCGACGTGCGGCTGTTGGTGAATTCCTCGGCGTTGCACACCACGCGGCTCGGGAATCTGCTTCCCATGACGGGGCTTTATCTTGGCGGACCGCTAGTGCTGCTGGCGCTGTCGCTGCGATTTCATTTTCTGCTGTTGAGATTGTGGGGAAGCATGGCCGCCCTTCCAGCGGTTTTCCCCGACGGGCAAACGCTGGAAAAGGACGGCCCGTGGTACTTGATGGGGCTGGTGCGGAGGCACTTCCGGTGGCAGGGCGAATCGCGTTCGACGATGATCGCGTTCGAAACGGTGCTCTCAACGGTTCTGGCGTATTGGGTTGTCCCCGCAACGTTGTTCTTTTTTTGGCTTCGGTATCTGCCGCGGCAGGATTTCCGGGGAACTCTGCTGCATGTGTTTCTGATGACTCTTTCGGTAGCGACGGCGACGTGCGTTCCGTTTGTGGTGTCGCGTGTACTTCGGCCGGGTGATATCCGAATCCCGAAATCGAAAAACATTCTGCGAATGATTCTGGGCACCACTCGCGCGGCGCTGGCCACCGGCTTCATCCTTTTCGTCATTTCGCTCGGCGTAAATCGCGGATTGCCCGCGGACCGCAACGCTTCAGCCGGGGAATCGCCATCCGATCCGCGGCGCTGGGCGGCGCTGGTTTTCCAGTCGGTGGGCTACCGGCCCTATGCGGACTTGACCGAAGCTGCGCTTTCGACTCCTCCGCCGCGCGGCGCCGTTTGGGACGATGAAACCGTCGAGGGAATCGCAGGCGCGCACTTGAATCAAATGAATTTACGATTCGCGCGCGGCTACCGCGCATTTTTGATCAACGCGAAATTGTGGCGTGCGAATTTGGAAGGTGCTTACCTTTCCGAAGCGGATTTGAGGGGAGCAAATTTGAGAGAGGCTTTGCTGAGGTCGGCGATTTTGGACCGCGTTCAACTGACGCACGCGGTTTTGGTTTCAGCCAACGCGACGGGAACAAATTTGTCGGCCTCGGACCTGAGGTTCGCGGACCTTTCTTACGGCACGTTTGAGAACGCGGTCCTTTCGAACGCCAGAATTTCCGGAGCCTCGCTCTACGCGGTGAATTTGAGGAATGCTCAATTGCTTAGAACGGACCTTTCGAGAACGGACATGCGAGACACAAAACTCGAACATGCCGTGCTCTCGTTTGCAAATTTGGAGCAAGCGGATTTGTCCTCGGCCAGGCTGGCAGAAGCGGACCTGACCGGCGCCCGTTTGAAGGGTACGATTTTGTTGGATGCTGATTTGAAAAAGGCGGATTTGCGAGGGGCCTCTTTGACGGGCGCGGTCTTACGCGAAGTTGAAATGGACGGAGCGAACCTGGCGGGCGCGGATTTGCGCGGCGCTTTGGGAATCACTTCGCGGCAAGTTTGTTCCGCGTTGCATGGGCGGTCGGCGCTGATGGACCCCGAACTGGCGACGGAAGTCCAACTCCGCTGTGGAAGTTCTCAGTAGCAAGCGTTCAAGAATCGTTCGAAACGCGCGTTCTACTGTAGGCCGCCGGCGGCCGCGAATGCAGCTTGCTGTTCGCCTTGCGGAGGAGCTTGGACGGCTGCCTGACTTACAGCAGGAGCTTTCTCCGTGGGATACGTCACGTAGAGCGCCATGCCCGTCAAAAGTGCTCCGGCAAAAAGATTTCCGAGCGTGACCGGAAGCAGGTTCCAAAAAAGCGCCTGGCCCAGGGAAATAGGCGCCCCAAGGATCATCCCGGACGGGATGAGAAACATGTTGACGACGGAGTGCTCGAAGCCAAGGGCGAAGAAGGTCATGATGGGAAGCCACATCGCCGCGATTTTTCCTACCGTGGACCTCGAGACTAAAGCAAGCACGGCCCCGATCGTCACCATCCAATTGCAGAGAACGGCCTTCACCAGCGCGGTGCCCCATCCACTGTAGCCGAGCGCCGCATAGGCCAAGGTCTTCTTTTGCGCGGCTTGTTTCAGAAGATCCGCAACCGCGCCGCCATTGCCGGTGCGCCAATTGGTAATCACGAGATAAAAAAGCACCGCGTAGAGCAAGCTGCCGATTAAGTTTCCGAGATACACCCAGCCCCAATTGCGAAGCAGCTTTGTGACGCGGACGGTTCCGGCCATGACTCCAGCGGGCAACAAAGCGAAGTTGCCCGTAACGAGTTCCATTCCCAGAAGGACGAGGATGACGAAGCCGACAGGGAAAAGAATCGCGCCGACGATGGGAGGAAGACCTTGCGCCACGACCACAAACACGAGCGAAGTAGCGTACCCCAGAAATGCGCCTGCGAGGATTCCCCGAATCAATAAGTCACGGGCCGGCAGCTCGGACTTTCTCTTCGCCAATTGCACTGCCTCTTGCATTACGTCCTTGGGGCTTACGTAATCCATCATGATTCTTTCCTCCCACGCACAAATGTTTTTGCCGGACCAGACCGTCAAAAGCATGCATCCGCTCTTAGGCCACACCATCCAACGTTCCGCCAGCGAACGCTTCTCAAGCCGGCGCGGAAGGCAGCGGCAATACGCGCGCGAAGCGCCACGAGGCCAATCCCGCAGTTGAGGCAGCCGTGAAAAAAGGATCACTCAAGGCGGCGTGCTGCCTGGCCTCCATATCGAAGCGATACGACTGGATGACGTTGGCGACGACATCCGGCAACGATTCGTCGCACGGCACAGTCTCCAAAATCTCCTGGCCAGCAATCGCATGGGGGCCCGTCCGGCCGCCCGTGTAGATCGCGACTGCGTCCACAATCTTTCCGTCAATTCTTGTCTTAAAACCGCGAAGTCCGACGTCGGCAGCTTGATGGTTACCGCATCCCGCCGGACAACCGGACCAATGAATCGTGAGCGGATTCAGGCCGGCGCCCATTTTCTTGTGCAGAGCTTCGGAGAGCGCTATTGCCCGGCTCTTTGTTTCGATGAGAGCCAGGTTGCAATAATCCGTTCCGACGCACGCGACCAATCCGCGCACAAATGGAGAGGGGCGGGGGGAGAGCTGCGCAAGCAGAGGCTCTTCCAGGAGTTTGGCCACGCGAGCCGCCGCAACATTGGGAACGACGGCGTTTTGACCTGTTGTAAAGCGAATCTCGCCATTTCCGTAAGTGTCGGACAAGCGCGCAAGCTCGTCGAGTTGATCGGGATTGACTCTGCCGGTAGGAATGCATAGGCCAACGGCGACAAGTCCCGACTGCTTCTGCGTGTTCACACCAAGATGGTCAGAGTGCTTGGACCCGCGCATGTCCCTACCCTGAAACGCCAGCTCGCGGCCGAGGCGCGCCACGAGTTCGGCTCGCAAGCGGCGAACTCCCCATTCCTCAATCAGAAAAGCAAATCGGCATTTGGACCGCGCCTCACGCGGGCCGTGGTCGCGGTAAATCTTGACCAGCTCGACCACCACGGCCGCGGCTTGAAAAATTTCTACAAAGACATTCAGAGGCGAAGCGACGGTGAATCCTCCGGAGCCCATCTTCCCGCCTACCAGCACGTTGAACCCAAGCCGCCCAGCTTTCTTCGCGGGAACGAGCGCGATGTCCTGGGACTCACTGTGCGTGCAGTTGTCCGTGCAACCGGTCACCACGATGTTGAATTTGCGGGGCAAGTTGGTGAATTCCGGATTGCCCTCGTTGCCGACGATGATGCGATCGAGTTCGTGGACAACGGGAGAAGCGTCAAAGCATTCGTGAGGCGTCAGGCCCGCCATGGCGCAGCCGTTGATGTTGCGAACGTTATCGATGCCCGTTTGGAGCGTGCGTAGGTCCACGCCGCGGAGCTTCTCGAAGATTTCCGGAACGCTGTCGAGGGTGAAGCCGCGCAGCTCAATTTGCTGCCGTGTGGTGATATCCAACACGCTGTTGCCAAGCCGCCGCGAGAGCTCCGCGATGGTGCGCAGCTGTTCGCTCCTCGCAAAGCCGTTGGGCATGCGGATGCGCATCATGAATTTGCCGGGCGTCGGTTTGCGGAAAAACACGCCGATCCACTTCAACAATTCTTTTTCGGCAGGCGTGAGCGCTTCGGCGCCACGCTCGATGATTTGCGGAAGGTGTTCCCGGATGCACAGGCCGTCGCCGTTCATCGAGGCCTTGTAGCCTTCGACGGCGTTAATGCCGGCGGGGATTTGTTCGACAGATGGCGATGTCATATTGCCACTCGTGATGAACATGGGGAATGTTGTCACTTCCCAGGCGCTGGAGGCCAACGCAAAATTTGCGTTGCGTCTATCAAAATTCTGAAGAACTGCAGAAAAGTCTCTACACCTTGACTATCTACAATGGTTAGTGTAGATAGTCCTGGTATGGGAAAACCAAGCGACTTGGTTCAGGGGACCCTGGACCTTCTGATTCTCAAAACAATCTCATTCGAACCAAAGCATGGTTGGGCCATCGCCAAACGCATCCAGCAGGTTTCCGGCGAAGTGCTTCAGGTGCAGCAAGGATCGTTGTATCCAGCGCTGCACCGTTTGGAGCAGCAAGGATGGATTCGCGGAAAGTGGGAGGAGAGTGGGACGGGGCGGCAGGCGAAGTTCTACTCGCTGACTACGGCGGGCCGTAAGCAGATGGAACAGGAAACCACGAATTGGAACCGGCTCTCCGGCGCGATCAATCTGGTGATTGAGAAAGCCTAACCGGAGAAAGAGGGGCGATGCGCTGGCTGGAAAAGATCCGCGTGCAATTAGAAATGCTTCTCCATCGCAGACGGGAAGTGCGACGCCTCGATGCCGAACTTCGCTTTCACCTTGAGCAACAAATCGCCGAAAACATCGCTCAAGGAATGAGTCCCGAAGAGGCTCGCTACGCGGCACGACGAGCGTTCGGCAATCCGACACTGCTGCGCGAGCAAGCGCGCGAGACGTGGAATTGGAACACGATTGAAACGGCTCTGCGGAACGTGCGAATCAGTATTCGCACGCTCGCTAGAGCGCCGGGTTTTGCGTTCATCTCGATCCTGGTGATTGCCATCGGCATCGGCGCCAATGTCGCCCTATTTACCGTGGTGCGGTCGGTGCTGCTCAAGCCTCTGCCGTTTAAAGAGCCAGAGCGGCTGCTACGGCTGTATGAGCACAGCGCTGACGAGAAGATTCCGTACAACCAAGTTGCCGCTGGCATATTCGCCGAGTGGAAAAGACAAAGCCATAGTTTTTCGAACTTGGCGATCGTTTCGACTTCGGGAGAATACAACCTGTCGGGAGCGGGCGGACAGTTTCCCGAAAGAGTACGCGCCGTCGAGTTTTCCTCGGATTTGCTGCCAACACTCGGGGTCGAACCCGCGTTCGGAAGAGGCTTCACTGCGGCGGATGATAAGCCATCCGCAAATGCGACAACTATCTTGAGCTGGGGATTGTGGAAGAGACGCTTCGGCGGCGACCCTTCGATCCTGAACCAGACGATACGTGTGAACGCGAAGGCCTACACAGTTATTGGCATTATGCCATCCTGGTTTGCCTATCCAGAACAGGGCGTGCAACTGTGGGTACCGATTTACCACGAAGAATCTCCCAAGGACATGGAAGTTCTGGATAGCCATGACTTTGTGCCAGTCGGACGGCTCAAACCGGGAGTCACCGAAACGCAGGCGAGGGCGGAGATTTCGCTCATCGTCCGGCGGCTTCACAACGAGCACCTCGACAATCCGTTCATCAGCAAAGCCGCGGAGACGCGCCCCCTTCTGGAGGATATGGTTGGAGACATCAAGACGCCGCTGTACGTGTTGCTGGCCGCAACAGGCTGCGTGCTTTTAATTGCGTGCTTGAACGTTGCCAATCTTCTTGTTGCGCGGGCTGCAGCCCGGCGGAGAGAACTTGCTATTCGCGCGGCGCTGGGCGGCAGCCGCTGGCGATTGATTGGTGAGCACCTGGCGGAGAGTTTCCTGCTTTCGGCCGCCGGCGGTTTGGCCGGGCTGCTATTGGCGCGAGCGGTCATTCAGTGGCTTGTAAGCACTCGACAAGACATAAGCCGAGTCGAGGCCATTCAAGTTGACGGCGTGGTCGTTGCTTTTACCGTGGGTTTGATTTTCTTCTGTGCGGCTTTCGCTGGACTCATCTCCTCGGTCTCCGCCGCGGGCGACAAGATGCTTTCCTCGCTTCAGGAAGCCTCACGCTCACACAGCGCGGGGCCTGCGCGAGTCGCCCTGCGCAAATGGCTGCTTTCGCTGGAGGTGGGGCTTACGGTGGTACTGCTCGTCGGGGCGGGTCTGCTGCTGAAGAGCTATCAGCGGTTGAGGACGTCCGATCTTGGTTGTCTCACAAACAATGTGCTAACCATGCGTCTTGGCCTGCCTGAAGCAAAATATGTTCATGACGCGGAGCGCGTAGCTTTTTATGAAGCGTTGCTGGAACGCGTGCGCCCGTTGCCGGAGATCCAGGCGGCAGGACTGGTCAGACTGGTTCCAGGACAAGGCTACGGCGGGGACAGCGGTTTCTGGATCGCGGAGCATCCTCCGCTTCCGCAAGGGCAGAGCCAGTACGCGATCGTTCGATGGGCCGATCCAGGTTATTTTGCGGCGCTTGGGATTCCTTTGTTGCGCGGACAAATTTATTATGCCCGCCAGCGTTTGGACAAAGCGAACGAAGTCGTAATCAGCGAATCGTTTGCGGAGCAATATCTCCCTAATGAAGATCCGATTGGCAAGCATTTGCTCTCGCTAGGCCGCCGGTCCTACAAAGTTGTCGGGGTGGTTGGCGATACGCGCTTCCATATCGCCGCACCTTCCCGGCCAATCATGTACTTTCCCCTGTACGCAAACATTTACCAGGGCGTTCCCGTTGATGCGACGCTGGCCGTACGTTCGAGCCGTGACGCGACTTTGCTCGCTTTGCCCATCCAGCAAGTCGTTCAGCAGCTTGACCGGGAGCTGGCTGTCTCCGACATCCTGACCATGGACCAGATCATTGGGAAATCCACGCTGGACAGCAGTTTCGACGCAACGCTGCTGCTCGCCTTCGCCGTGCTGTCGCTGGTGCTGGCCGCCGTTGGACTGTTCGGTGTCCTTTCTTACATCGTTGCGCAGCGCACCGCGGAAATTGGCATCCGCATCGCGCTCGGCGCGCAGCGGGAAACAGTGCTCAGCCTGGTGTTACTGGATGGGTTACGCCCTGCCTTTTTCGGACTCGCATTTGGCGTGGCTGCCAGTGTCGGTGCGGCGCAGTTGATTCGTTCCATGTTGTATGGAATCAGCCCGCTTGATCCCTCTGTATTTGTATCTGTAATGGTCATGCTGTTATTGGTGGCTGCCGCGGCATGCTTGGTTCCAGCCTGGCGCGCCTCGCGGCTAGATCTCACAGCCGCTCTGCGCGCGGAATAGGAATACTAAACCCTACCTGGCCAGAGCGGTTGACAGTGAATAGCAAAGAGTTGATGGCGAAGACTCCTAAAGAATCTACTTGCAAGGAATCGGCTCTTAGGCAAACCGGACCTAGCGTTCGTCGCCGAAACGCTTGATGTCTTCGGGGCCTTCTTTCAGTTGGCCGACGTTGCGGCCTTGGACTTGTTCGCGAATCTGGGCAACGATGTCGGGATTGGCTAGAGTAGTGATATCGCCGGTGTCCATCTGGTTGGAGATGGCGGCGAGGACACGGCGCATGATTTTGCCAGAGCGCGTCTTAGGCATGTCCGGCACGATGTGGACGGTCTTCGGCCGCGCGATTTTGCCGATCATCGTTTCAATCGTGGAGACGACTTTGTCCTGGATGGCTTTGGTCGTCGGAACGCCTGGCTTCAGCGAAATGTAGACGACGGGGACGCGGCCTTTGACTTCGTCCACCACAGGAACCACGGCGGCTTCGGAAACTTCCCCAATCGTGAGGCACGCGGATTCGACTTCCTTGGTGCCGAGGCGGTGGCCGGCGACATTGATGACGTCATCCACGCGGCCGAGGATGCGATAGTAACCGTCGGCGGAGAGCACGGCCCCATCCGCGGCGTAGTAGGGCCAATCGCACCAGTTCTTGCTTTTCGGATTTTTGTTGTACTTTTTGTAATACTGATTGACGAATCTCTGCGGGTCGCCCCAAATGGTCTGCATAATGCCCGGCCAGGGATTGCGAATGCAGATGTTGCCGGCATTGCCCGAGCCGGCCTTCACTTCCTTGCCTTCTTCGTCCCAAATGATCGGGTAAATGCCGAGGACCGCGGGGCCAGCGCTGCCGGGCTTCATGGGATCGAGAGCAGGCTTGGTGCTGCACAAAAAGCCGCCCGTTTCCGTCTGCCACCAGGTGTCGACGATGACAGCTTTGCCTTTACCAACGACGTCGTAATACCACTTCCACACTTCCGGCTCGATCGGTTCGCCGACCGTGGTCATATGCTTGAATTTGTAGCTGTAATTTTTCGGCTCGTGGAAGCCCGCTTTGCGCAGCATGCGGATGGCGGTGGGTGAAGTGTGAAAAATGTTGACGTCCAGCCGTTCCGCGATGCGCCAGGGACGCCCAGCATCGGGATATTGCGGGACGCCTTCGTAGAGGACGCTGGTAGCAGCGAGCGCCAGCGGGCCGTAGACGATGTAGGAGTGCCCGGTGATCCAGCCGATGTCCGCCATACACCAATAAACGTCCTCGGGGTGAATGTCCTGGTAATACTTGGCCGTGCCGGTGACGTAAGCGAGATAACCGCCGGTGCGGTGCTGGCAGCCCTTGGGCTTGCCGGTGGTGCCGCTGGTGTACATCAGGAAGAGCGGAGCTTCGGCGTCCTGTGAGACGGGCTCGACGATGCGGTTGCGATATTCTTTCAACGCTTCATCGACGAAAAAGTCGCGGCCCATGATCATGGGCGTTTCAGAAGAATATTTTCCGGGATGGCGCTTCCACACTAAAACCTTTTCGATCTCCTGGCCCTCTTTCGTCGCGGTTTTCACGGCGATGTCCGCGCTGGCTTTGTGATCCACCCACTTGCCATTGCGGCTGTAGCCGTCGGCATAAATGAGTACGCGGCTGCCGGAGTCGGCAGCGCGCAGTCCGCAGGCTTCGCCGCTGAATCCGCCGAAAACTACCGAATGCACGACGCCAAGCCGCGCGCAGGCCAGCATGGTGATGGGCAACTCCGGAATCATCGGCATGTGAATGGTGACGCGGTCGCCGGTTTTCAGTCCGGCGAAATCGCGAAGCATCGCGGCAACTTCGTTTACGCGCTTGTACAGTTCCTGGTAGGTGATGACGACGGGAGACTCCGTCTCCGGTTCCGGAACGAAGATCAAGGCCGCTTTGTTCTTGTGCTTCGCGAGGTGGCGGTCCACGCAGTTGTAGCAGGCGTTGAGCTTGCCCCCAACGAACCATTTCCAGAAAGGAGGATTGCTGGCGTCGAGCGTCTTGCGCCAGGGCTTTTCCCAATCAAGGAGGGAGGCGTAGTGATCGAAGCATTCCGGAAAATTCTTTTCGCTGAATTTCTTGACTAAGGCAGGATCGGCAAGATTCGCCTGGGCGGTGAATTCCTTGGGAGGGCGGAAGTATTCTTCTTCCTTCCAGTGGACGGCGATTTGCGCTTCGGTGAGCTTTTGCTTGCCCTTCGGTTCTTTGGCATTGAGCTTTGGTCGAGCGGTGGCCACGGCGGCAACTCCCCTTCGAAGAATGAATTCGATTGTTACGCAACAACGAGGGACAGCGTGATGCAGGCAAGCCTAGATGCCCGTTCAGCTTGCCTGCCAAAAATGATGCTACCGCGCACGTGCGGGAGTCAATCGCCAGAAGCCGGCGCTGGGTGGCCGCCGACTTCGTCCCAGATCCGGTGTCCGTGCGTTTCCTTCAAGAAGATAGACCCGACCACAAACGTTACCGCGGCCACAGTCATCGGATACCACAGACCCGCATAGATATTGCCGGTGGCCTCACACATATAGATGCCTACCAACGGCACCAGCCCGCCAAAGACTCCGTTACCTATGTGATATGGCAACGAGAATGCCGAGTACCTAATCTTTGCCGGATATGCTTCCACGAGATAGGCGGCGATGGGCCCGTAAACCATCGTGACGTAGAGGACCTGCACGAAAACCAGAAGCGTCAGCAATGGCACGTTGGGATTCGGCGCAACCGGAGCAGGAACCTGTTTCCCGCTTGCATCTATGGTCAGAGGCGTCAAAGTCGGGGCGCCAGTGACTGCGTTCCTTTGGGACTTGAACGTTACTACGTTATTGCCCGCCGCGTTCTGCATAGCGTGGTAGATGGGGTAATAAGTGACCACCGCGAGCAGACAACCGGCCATGATGATCTTCTTGC
>Ga0209350_1000950_pt1 | contig 13593 bp, 15 predicted proteins | sample GraSoi013_2_20cm_2_FD_185822 | JGI IMG/M metagenome (GOLD analysis project Ga0209350, IMG submission 185822) | Grasslands soil microbial communities from the Angelo Coastal Reserve, California, USA - Sample 09_27_2013_2_20cm (SPAdes) (version 2) | ecosystem: Environmental > Terrestrial > Soil >...
AGCTCTCCTTCGGCCCCTTCATTGCCGCCAACTTCGAGTAAGCCTCGTCCGAGATGGATATGTTCCTCGTGCCCATTGCCTACACACATATGTGTGTGTACAGACGCCTACTTACGCCTTCTGGAAACATGTTTGACACCGGCCAACAAACCGGAAGTGTTGTCATAACCGCGGGACAGATAAGTCAGAGTTTTGCGGCTTGGATAACTGATTTCCACAATTCGGACAATAGCCAGCTGAAGGCTCGACCTGGCGACCACATTTCACACAGACTCTGAGCGGTCTTGTTGATTCAACATCGGATTCTTCTTCGGAGATTTGAGAGGGTCGAAGGTGTTCGCTGAGGTGTCCTGCTGCTGTGAAGATAGCGCCGGGGACAATCAGCGTGCTACCGAACAACAAGAGTGGTACGGAATATCCTATCCGAGCTGCCGCGTCCGAAGCCGAGAGCGGGCACGTCGAGGAATTGAGCGCACAGAAATAGACCTGCCCGAACAGAAAGCCCCCGAGCACAACCAGAGCAAAGCCGAGTAAGAGCATGGCAAACCCAACAAATGTGAAGTTCTCCGGCTCCATAGGAGAAGATCTTGGGCGGCCTAGACTAGTTAGGGCTTTGGGGTCTGTCGAGATGTTAGATCGAGCTTTCAGTTACCTCTCACAGCACACGGGTAGGTTTTGACCCCAAGTCTAGTAGGCTATCTTGGACAGACTGTTCCGGATCTCTTCGTACAGCTCGTTTCTTTTCTTGTCCGAGTAACTGATGTAATTTAGTTCGAGAATCCTGTATCCTCTCTTCCGTAAGAGCGATCGCAGCTCTTCGTCTTTCAACATTTGGGATTTTCCAAGATGGACCCAACCATCGACGAATACGATCAAAGGTCTAGTCTCCAGCGGGAAGTAGAAGTCAGCCGTGGCTACCGGTATCTCGACTTGTGTCTGATATCGTATTCCCGCGTCCTGGAGTCTGAATGCGAGTTCTTGTTCCATTCGTGAGGGATTGGCGTATAGTCGCTCGCGCCAGTCGCTCCGCTGACCCGACATTTTTGACATTGAGACACTGTTCGGCTATTGCTCAGACATGAGACCGAAACTGTAGTTTTCATCCTCATCTCTCTGAGCATCTCTTAACATCTTGGCGATGCTGATCGGATCTGCAAACACCGTATAGTTCGGGATTCTCCAGACTCTGTATCCATGGACCTCCAACCAAAACGTCCTCGTCTGATCTCGCTCCTGACGGCTAGAATGGACCAATCCCTCGCACTCTACAACAATGTTCGGCTTCAACAAGAAATCCACCGTATAGGGTCCGATAGGGACCTGCTGTCGGAAGTCAATTCTCAGTTTCGCTAGGCGAGTCGCTAGCAATACCTCAGACAACGATACCTTCACGAGGCACTTCCCTCACTTCATAGAATCAAGTGAGGATTGCCCTCATGAGGAGAATCCTGCGTTCCGGGAACGCAGGAATATCGCTAGGTTTTTCGGAGGCTTAAGGTAGAAATTCTCGGAATTCAGGAATCAAGCAGGGGTTATTCCTGAATTTTGGGAATGACGTGAAAAGGAATGACTGAGAATACTGGAAGTGGAGCGGTCGTGACAACAGTGCCTGAAATCCTCTATTCGAGTTTTCGATGCCTGAAACACCCCGGCAAACTGCAAGTCTTTCATGCTCTTTGCAGTCAAGAGCAGAGTACAACAAAGGACATCGAGGTATCTACAAACCTCTCTTTGAAAGTGGTCAACCAAGCGCTGAGAGAGATGGAAGAGCTGAATTTGGCACGGCAGATCGGACAATCTCAACCTGTAACCTCAAAGGCCAGGGGAAAGGTCAGAGCTGGAGACTGGGACGAGAAGTTCAACCTCTATTCGGCAACTCCTCACGGGAAGATAATCCACTCGTTTGTTGCAAACTACAACCCTGAAAAACCCGTTTCGAACTTGAGTGGCATCCTGGATCCGAAGGACGTTGTCGAGAGTTTCGCCACGTTGGGCAAGGAAGAAGTCAACCTGTTACTTACCAAGTTCCGCGACCTGTACCTACTAGCCGGCACCCTAGTCAGCCTTCACTATCAGAAACAGGAATCAGCGGCCTCTCATTGGTTGAGTGCCTGTTTGAGAGGCAAACTGACGGGAGACGAAGTCGAAAGCTTCCTTAGCAACTATGCCGGCCCAGAGGGGCTAGTTGTTACGCAGCCGATACAAAGAAACTTCCTAGAGAGGGCAATCATACGATTTGCTAAGCTAGTTGCTGGCAAAGAGAGAGTTGCAAAGTTGCTGTCCAAAGCAAGCTACTCGCTAACAACTCGAGGCGCCACCATCGCAAACACACTCGCGGAGCAGTTTGCGCCTACGGATCTCGGAGTGAACGAGAACTTTCTACGTCCTGAGAAGATAGAGGCCGAACACGGCGAACTAGGCCAGACAATCATCATCCGACTGTTGGTCGCCTCGGGGCTGATCGGGCTTACGGTGTATTCATACTGGGACTTGTTCCGCGTAGCACGATACGCACCGTTGAACACTGCAGAGCTAGTCGCCGACGTAATCGCTGCCATGATAGGATCGATGGGTTCGGTGTTCTGGGCCACCATGAGGCTACCCAACCTGCTCATCAGAATATCTTACTGGATTAGCCTCAGAAGGCTAACTAGAAAGACCGACACAGGTTAAGTGACCTTACAATGCAATCCATATCTCTGCACTGCCCTCTCTGCGGCTCCGCCATTACCCGGAGTGTCTATGAGCGGGTCGTTGGTCTGTGGGATGAAAGGAAAAAGCTCGAAGATAAGCTGCACGTCCAGATCAAAAGATTGACTGACGAAAGGCACACACTAGCAAACGAAAGAAAACGTTTGAGACGCGATCTCCAGAGCAAGTACAGACAGAAAACCAAAATTGCGGTCACAAGAGGAGTGGCCAGAGAACGCGGTAGAGCGGAGAGACTTTCTCAAATGATTGAGTCGAAGTCCAATCGGATTCGCGACATGAACCAAACAATTCTGGAATTGAAAGAACAACTGAGGAAAGGCACGACACCTCAGCTCGAAGGTCTGAACCTTGAAGATGAAATTGCACATGAGCTGAAAGGTCGATTCCCAAGCGACCGAGTCCAGCACTTCGGAAAGAAAGGGGACATTCTTCACACTATAATTTACAAGAAAACTGTCGTCGGGTCAATCATTTACGAGTGCAAGCGCACCAAGAGATTCAGTCGAAGCTATGTTTCTCAGGCAAGGCGGGCTATGGTCAGTAGAAGCGCAAGCTACGCTGTTCTTGTTACGACGGTTTTTCCGGGAAATTCGGCAGGGTTTCTCGTCTCCCAAGACGTGTTTGTGGTCCATCCCTATGGGACTGGGGACCTAGCCGATTTTCTACGCCGAAGCCTCATTGAAGTACATTCATTGGAAGTGGGCTCTGAGGAGTTGAACCGAAGGTCAAAGATACTTTTTCAATACATGCGAGGCGACGAATTTCGCAATGCGATACAAAACACTATTCACACGACCCACGCTCTAAGAGACCTTCTCGAAAAAGAAATGCGCGGACACTTTTCCATGTGGAAGACGCGCTGGAGCAACTATCGAGACATAAACTCTGACATAAGCTTGATCCAAGAAAACGCCAGTCGCGTTGTGCATGGGGACCAGCCAATCAAACGGATGTTGGAGACGAAGGCTTTGCCCCCTCCGAAAGAACAGGTCTTCCATGTCCAATAGCGAGCACGAGATGGAGATTCTACATGGGCAAATTCCATTGGAGGGTCTACATTATTCGGACTTTCTTAATATTGCACGATAAATGAGTCTTCCATTATGGTCAGCCTAGCCGCATACAAGATTGCCCTGATCGTCGTTCTCGCAGGTGTTCCAACATCTTTTGGAGCGAGCACCTACTATTATCAACAACAGTCAACCACTCTCAACAACCACGTTTCCAGTCTCACAACGCAACTTAACACGACCAACAATGACCTTGCTGGGCTCAAGACCCAGCTGAGTTCAGCGAACAGTCAAGTCTCATCTCTTAACAACCAGATCATAAGCCTCAACGGCCAGCTGTCGCAGCTTCAGTCGCAAAACTCTCAACTACAAGGCCAAGTCAACTTGCTTCAATCTCAACTCACTGGTCACAACCAACTTCAAGTCAGCACAGTTAGCCAAGGACAAGTCTCGCTATCGTCGAACAACGGCTTTCAGCAAGTAGGCTTCTCAGTCCCACCGAACGCGGTAGAACGACTGAACATAACGTTCTCCACTGCTAGTCAAGGATGCCTCGGGGCTCTGCCCATATCGGCTCCATGTTCTCTCGGGGTCTCGCTTTTCAATCAGACACAGTTCGCCAAATTCTCCAAGTGCAACTGCATTCAATATGGAAACTATACGACCACAACTTGGTCTTCACCTATAGCAACAAGCTACACTACTCAGATGGTGATAACAAGTTCTGGGGCGTGGACTCTGGCCTTCTATCCAGAGCCTGGGGCATCCTCAACTCTCACGATACAAGTCAACGAGAGCGTCTTCCTAATGGGGCCGCTCAATTTGACAACTCAGGTGACGCAGGTCAGTAACGGGAGCATCAGTGTTGCAGGCTATACTGGAATACAGTTTGTTTCGTTCACCGCCTCAGCGGGCGGTATCTCGTACTCACTCAACCTCACATTCTCTGCTGGTGGCGGCAGCGTTAGGGTGGCTCTTCTCAACCAAGCACAGTACATCGGTTTCGTGAACTGCAATTGTGTACCGTATGGAAACTACACGTCCGCGACATGGATGGCTCCGCTCGCAACATCATACACTGCACCCGTAACTGTTCCAGCTTCAGGCATATGGTATCTAGCGTTCTTTGAGCCACCGGGCACATCGAATCCACTATCAATCTCCGAGACGGTCAAACTCATCACACTAACAACCTAACGCGGACCCTCTCGGAATCGGACGCGAAGACGGAGGAATTTCGCGAACACTAGGGGGAAGGTTGAGAGTCGTCACCAGGCCTCGAGCCTGATCGAGCATGATAGGATGCATGGATTCCTCGCCTACGACAATCGAAGACTCCTCGGCTGGGTGTAACGCGGCTTCTCCCTACGGCTACACTAGCTCCAGTGGCTGATGAGCCCCTCAAAGGGATCGTTTTGTGGGACCTACTGGTTGGGTGTGCTACGCTTCAAGGTCATCCTAGTTGGATTATCTCATTTTGGGGCTTCGAGAGTTCCTGGTACCCGGTCGATGTTACTAGAACATCTTGCTCTAGGTTGCAGGTGCCGAACTTACTGGTCACGGACGGCTCTATAGTGAAGACCATGTCCCGCTGAACTTGCTTCTCTCCCTGCTTACCATATCTGTTTGGCCATCTGGGACCTAGGAGAGGTCCGATCTCGTGAGTGCTCCTTCCAAGCACATGGCCCAGTGCGTGCTTGTATTCTGGATAGCGTCTCTTGACAACCAGACCTCTGCCTGCCTGGTCAACCTTGAATCCTGGGACTCCTGGCTTTAGAATGGCTAGCGCGGCATCGTTAGCATCACGAGCTGTCTTGACCATCTGCACGACACTCTTCGGAACTCGCCCGGACCCAACGAAGTAGTTTCTCTGAATATCGCTACAATATCCGTCGTACTTGACGCCAAAGTCCAGCTTGACAAAATCGCCGTCCTTGATCTTAGTACCATAGTAGCCCACATGGGCCATTGGAGAGTTGCCGACAACCACTGAGGGACATCGATCATACGCCCAGGCTGAGTCCAGCTTTCTTTCTGTCAGAAGCTTGTGGGCAAACTCGTGGACCTCCTTGTCCTTCTTGCCCGGCTTGATCGCGGCCTCAACAGAATCGTAGATCTTTTCGCACTCTGCAATCGACTTCTTCACTAGTTCGATCTCGGCTGGTATGAGCCTCGCCCGTAGAGCAATCGCGAGGTCCTCTCCGGAGACCAACCGTTTCGAGTAATCCTTCAACGCGGTTTTGAGATATCGTTCCATACCCGAGGTGAGTCCGTCAGCCGCACCTTCATCATAGCTTGTGTTTACAGCAATCTTCTTCGGCTTCCTCCTCCTAACAAACTCGTTCAGTTTGGGTGCCGCGCCCTCGCTACCATACCCCATTATTTCATCGTAGAATTTCTGCTGCCTGACGGTCTCTTCTTCGAGACTCCCGACAATTGCAGTCTTCGTCCCGGTCTGTTCGATGATGGCGGCTGAACGCCAGGTCAGGTCGCTGAATCTGAGATCCTGTACTAACGGGTCCTCGTTGCCTTCTCGCGTGAACGTGATCCACATGCCAACCCCTTGCGCCTCCATGGTGTCCCTGACAAGCTTCAGCTTCTTCCTCAGGAACTCTATCTTGAGGGGAGATCCAGCGAGTTTCACGCGTTGCTTGCTGGAATGAACGAACTTATCGTTTTGCCCTAGAACTATGATGGCCCAAGACGAGATCGAACCCTTCGCGCTCCTTATACGACAGAAGAGCCCGCCTTTTCTCATGGGCCAAACCCTCGAGATCGAAGTTCGAGAACTAACACCCGAGCTGTTGCAAGACTATCTAAGATTCTTCGATCAGGCCTTTTCCGACTTTCCCCATTGGGCCGGCTGCTACTGCGGTTTTTACGATACTCCTGGAAACGACTGGGACGCGACGGCGAAAGCGGGGCCCCAACATCGCGCCGCCCGATCCCAGCAAATCGGCAGCGGCAAAGCCCAGGGACAGCTCGCTTACATTGACGGTACACCGATCGGCTGGTGCAACGCTCAGCCCCGAGCCAACTTCGCGAACATGCGCCATTACACAGTGGCGGTAACAGACGCCAACGAGCTAGTAGGCTCCATAATGTGCTTCCTCATCGCACCCGGTCACAGAGGGAAAGGAGTCTGCACTGCACTACTCAATGCCGCAGTGAACAAGTTCCGTCGGGACGGGCTACAGATAGCAGAGGGCTACCCCACTACTAATCCTTCTAAGAGGACCTGGGAGATTCCATGGGCAGAGGAGAACTACAAAGGACCTCTAAACGTCTATTTGAAGAACGGTTTCACGATTCATCGGCAACTCGAACGATTCGCAATCGTAAGAAAACAGCTCTGAGCATCAAGTCTGCCCGAAACCATCTCACAGATGTCGTTTTTCATGTAGAATTATGCAACATGACTTGACTCTCAGTGCCATTTGTGGAGAAGCATCTCCGCTTCCTCCACCAGCTCCTTCATGATGGCTGCCACTGGCTTGATGTTCTTCACTCCGCTAACTGATTCTCCCGCCCAGTGCGGCATGGCTTTGAGGGTTCCAATAGTCTCACTGGTCATGGTAAAAGACTCGAAACGTTTCACCGGGACCATTTCGCCGGTTGAGATGAGTTTCTTGTGTCCCACGATGTCGCCTTTGAAGTTCTGAGCTTCTTCTATGCAGAAGCGAAGGACTCTATGGGGTGCGTTGGGCCAGCCTTCTGAGAAAGCCTCTGTCACAACGGTGTCCTCCGGCTCGCTCGCGATCAACGCTTTGACATATTCGGGATGCGCCCCCGCCTCTGTAGCCGCAATGAAGCGTGTCCCAACTCTTACTCCAGAAGCTCCTGCAGCCAAGACCGCGGCCAGAGCTCGGCCGGAGCCTATACCACCTGCTGCCAGCACGGGAACCTTGACAGAATCCAAAACCTGACTCAACAACGTCAGAAGACTGACCTTTCCCCGAACGTGCCCACCCGCCTCAACTCCTTGCGCCACTATGATGTCGCAACCAGCCTCAGCGGCAGCAACGGCTTCCTCGTTCGAGCCAACTTGCCACGAAGCCAACGCACCTCCCTCGTGCACTAGATCCACCAGGGAAGGGTCTGGTTGGCGAATCTCGTCAAGATCGGAGACGAAGGCTTCTGGAATCAGAAAATTGGCTCCAAAGACGCCAGAAGTACGACGTCGCATATCCCCAAAAACTTCGGTCATTTGATTGGGGTCGAAGGATCCCGCGTAAACCATGCCCAAGCCTCCTGCTTCCGAAACCGCTGTTGCCAGTTGAGGGCGAGCTAGTCCACCAATGGCGGCTTGTTGTATTGGTACTTTGCAGCCAGTCAGATCGGTGAATCTTGTTTTGAGCATCTTACGAACAAGTTCACCATACTACTGGTACGCAATTAGAATTTTTCCGATAGGCTCGGCTCAGGCAGCGACGAACGGGCTGTTGGCGACTTCCATCCCATGAGCCAACTCCAGTAGAATGTCCACTCGCCTCTCTAGGTCGGGATATAGGCTGAGAAGTCCACGTCCGCTACTTCCCACGAATAGTCCTGCAAGATTGCTCGTCGCTCCACCATTCGACTCTGAGTGGGCCTTTACGATCGCAGACGCAAGCGCTCGAGGCTTTCCTGTGAATTCAACAGACACTTTGTCAGCCCAGAGTTCGCGCTCTCGGTGAACTGCTGCTTCCACCAGCCGTAGCACTGGGTCGAAGGGGAAAGCGACTCTCGCCAGTTTCGCGAGACCTTTGGCAGCAGAATCGCCATTCTTGATGTGCGACAGCTCATGCGCGAGAACGGCATCGGTCTCGTCGGAAGATAAAGCCCCAGCGAGCTTCGAAGACATTGCAACCACTCCCTGTCCGCTCAAGCTGATCGAAAAGGCACTGCCGAACAAGGCCTCTCGCAGAGAAACCCCGGAGACTCCCATCTTACCACTGAGAGCACCGAAACCTGTGGCAACTCCGGAAAGCGAAATGGGGGCAGCGGTCATTCTCTCCAACATTCGCGAGAAAGAATACTTGCGAGCAATCAATGTCATTGCGGTCGCGAATCCCAGTGATGCCAGCAATGAACTTCCAAGCACCGTCCGAATAGTCAGCTGTGGATGAGCCCAGTAGTCTTGCAGAAGCATGCTGCACAACAAGAAGCTCGTTGCTAGAAACGACCAGAGGAATAGGGACGATACTAGCATGGGTTGCAATAGCCGGGATCGTCTGGACGGATTGTAGCTCTGAAACGAGTAGAGGGCATAACATACCAGTTCGATAACAACAGCTCCCCCTAAGATCCCTAGGGTGGTAGGCGCAAGGAAGAAGACGCGATAGAGGTCTAGGTCGATCGTTGTTTTGATCCCTTCCGGATCTTCTCCTCTAAACGCTTCAGTTCATCCTTCGGAATATCATCTACGTAGTCTGACAGGGTGGAAATAACCGTCGGACCGAAAGCAGTCAGGAGCCGGTCAACGAATCCCTTGACAACCTTACCCTTCACTTTCTCTTCGGAATGGGTCATGTAGATGTAGCGAGATCCTCCTCTTCCGATCGCTTCATCCCTTGCAAGCATTCCCTTCTTGTAGAGCCGGTCGAGGGTTGTGCTGATAGTAGAATATGCGAGTCCTCGTGAGGGCTCGAGATCCTTGGCCACTTGTCGGGCGGAGGCTTTGCCCTGGCGAAGAACGCTTCCGAGAACCGCTGCTTCTAGGTCGCCGAGCTCCATGGACAGAAACGGCTAGGGCTAGCTTGGATATAAGTTTCTATCCTTGTCGGAACTCTTTGTGCAATTCCGGCTCAGCGAGAACGGATTTATGTAGAGTCTCTTGACTGGTCGAACATCATTCGAGCCGGTTTGATTGACTAGTTTCTGGGCTACGTCCTCATGACCACCCGCGAACCAGCCTCGACGATCAACCCGCCAAAGTCGAACGATATCCTTCTCGACAAATACTCCAGAACCTTTCTGCTCCTTCTTTCAGGAATCAACCTTGCACTCGGCCTGATATTCTACATCTATCCTCCGTTCGTCATTTCTTACTGGCCATGGCCGGTGAAAGAGCTGGCCGTCAGGTTCTTGGGAGCAATATTTCTGGCTATAGCTTTCGGCTGCTGGTCTGCAGTTCACGCTGAACAGTGGCAGAGAGCGAAGATACTGGTGCTCGTCGGCGGGACCTTCTTCGGCATAACAGGCATTGTCTCCCTTGTCAGAGGAATCACTGTGAGCAGTGACTCATCGACCTGGGCATGGACGGCCTATTTCCTAATCGCTGCCAGTGGCTGTTTCGTTCTGCTGCAACGTTACGGATGGCGTAGGAGACAGACAGAGTTTCTGACCGGACCGCCAATACCAAAGGGTGCGCGATTGTTCTTCGGGATTCAGACGAGCGCTGTTGGAATTTTTGGAATCATGATGTTGCTGGTTCCGGGTTTGGCGCAGCAAGAGTTCTGGCCATGGAAAGTGTATGTATCTACCCTGCAGACATTCGCTGCATTGTTTCTAGCGACGTGCCTAGCGACGGGATGGGCCACTCAGCAGAAAGACCCGAAAAGAATCAAAGTATTACTGCCCCTAGACGCCGTGTTCCCGTCTCTAGCCTTAGTGGCGGTAGCCATCAGCTGGAGTGTCATCGCTGCTGAAAGTCCCAGCGGGCTAGTGACAGGCGTGTGGATAGGACTATACTCCTTCGTAGCCGCGGGCTCGACCATTCTCTATCTTGTGTTGACCAGACGATCACGCTAGAGTCGCGAAACCGAAGCCATTGATCCCGAGTCCGTCATGATAGGTTCTAGAGCCTTGCTACTAGGATAGCGACTGTGACCGCAAGCAAACCAGCTGCGGGCAATGTCACTAACCAAGGCAAGACCATACCGCGCAACGCGGATACGATGACTTCCTTCCGACCGCCAATTCCTGCAGTAGACCCCGCGTGGACATGAGTGGTAGATAATGGAGCGCCAAGATAGGCTCCTGCAGACACTAACGCTGCGGTTGCGAGGCCGGCTTGTAGCCTCTGTGTATGATCAAGTGGGACTGCTCGACCAACGAGAGTCAGAGCTACACGACGACCCAGCACCAATGAGCCGACTACTATCGCCGTAGCGACAATCGAGTAAGGAACCAAAACTGCGTCAGCCGATCCCGCGAGGAAAAAGAAGGCCCCGAGAGCTGCCATTTTGGGAGCGTCATTGATTCCTCTCGCGTAGGCAGTAGCGGCCGCCGAACCCCAGTGAGAGATCTTCGCGAACCTTTGTGGGCTTTTCTTGTCTTCAGCTTGAGGCCGTCTGGTTAGACGACCAAGAATACTCAGTGCGATAAGCGCAACGAAGGGTCCAGCTGCTAGCGGCAGCAGTACTCGTATGGCTAAGAAATCCAGCTTCAGACTTGACACGCCGAAGAGAAAGATCCCCTGCAAAAGAACAGCCCCCAAGATTGTGTGAGTTGTAGAGACGGGAAGCCGAAAGAGAGTTGCTATCAAGATCCATATTGTCGCTCCGATGAGGACTGCCAAGATGAACGATGAATCAGTCGTATTTCGTAGGATACTTTGAGGAGTGAATACCGTCAGCAATCTTCCCGAAATCAGAATGGCAGAGACGCTTCCTAGCCCGCTGAATACACCTCCCCACAGCAGAGGTCGCCGGCCCAGCCTAGGACCTCCGGGTCCCGTGCTAGACATTAGCGAAGCTACGCTCTTGCCAACGTCATTCGCTCCATTCGCAAAAGCGAGGACGAATAGAACAGTGAGACCGACTTCCTCCACTAGCATCGCCGAGAAAACACTCGCTTAGAGAATTAATCGGTTCACTCTAGGAAGCAACGTTGGTGACCCGTCTAGATGCCAATTGTGAAGAGGATGAAGAACATTGCCCACAGAGGAAGCGCGATTCCAAGTCCAACTAGAAGGTTTTTCCGAAATATCTTGGAGCCGTCCAACGGCGGGACAGGTATCATGTTGAATGATCCCAGTCCGACATTTAGTTCAAAACCAAATATCGCGATCGTCGACAGGAATCCTGATGGTACGGCTAGAAACAATGATAGAAACGCTATGGCGAATGCTAGGTTGATTCCGGGTCCGGCTGCTGAAATGACCATGTTCTCCTGCTCGGGATCACGTGGCCTGTACGTGGAATCGTAGCCGTAGGCTGCCATCGCTGCGGGCGCAATGTAGACTGCTCCCGGGGCGCCAAAGACAATACCTCCTCCTGAAAATACTACGATGAACAGTGTCAGTAATAGTCCCCACATCCAGAGACGGAAGTGGGCGACGTAGCCGCGTCTTATTGCGACGAACTTGTGTCCCATTTCGTGGATGATGAATCCTGTCGCAGTGGCGACAAAGCCGGCTATGACTATCTCAAGGCTACCTATTCCGGTAAAGAGGCCTACAAAGTTCTGGTAGGTGATCGCGATTGAGAGCACTAGCCAGGCGATGATGATGGAGCTGATCTCTCCGGGACTGAACTGGGATGACACCTGTCCCTTGACCGGGTAGCGTAGGCCTTCTCTTCTCATATTTCGATTTGCTTCTGAACATCTGACACGGTAACTAGGGTATCAGAATCCCTTTCTTCGCGGTTTCTGAGAGGGCTCTTTCTGAGAGGAGGCACGCCGTGGCCCAGGTTCCGCCTTATCAGGCTCTGAAGGAGGCGCCCAAGGAGATCCGTCAAGCAGCCACGGTTGCGCTCCTATGCAATTCGGTCAGTCGGGTCATCGGAATTCTGACCTCAACCATCATCATCGCCACGCTACCCACATGGTTTCCTGGCCTCTTAGCATACCAGCCTCTTCCCTTCGTACTCCTCGTCTTTACAATTGGATGCGCCATTGTCGGCGGCAAGGGTTCTCACATAAGGGAAAGAATCGCGTCAAGGGACTTTGAGAAGGCACGGTCTGCTAGTCTCTCCGCAGCTATTCTAGGCTTCATCATCGCCGGTGTAGTCCCTGGAATACTCTACTTCTATCTCTACATGCGCGTTGGAAATGTGATGGTCAAGCGTAGACCTGACGATCCGAAGACCATCTACCTCCTGCCTCACCCCAGCGAGGGAATCTTCCTCGGCCGATACATCGGATGGGCAGTAGCGTACCTCCTCGTTCTATTCATCGGATACACGCAGCTACCCACGGGACTACGAGGAGTCAGCGACTGGCTCTCACCAGTCCTTGGAGTCCACTTCAACACGCTCATAGTCGCAGTCTATCTCATCTTCACCAATCCTCTGACCTACACACCAGTCTTCCAGCTCTGGGTCACCGCCGGACTGTTGGGAGGAATCATCGCGGGAGGCAAGGTTGGACGGGGATTCATGGTGGGTCTCGCAGTCTTTCTCTCGACTCTCGGGGCGATGGGGTTAGCCGCACTCTCAATTTTTCGGGGAGTAACGTCGGGCGGCTTTTCAAACATTCCTCCTCCACCGCCAGGGTTCTCATTGATCGCCGCAGCCACGGGTCCAGTGGCGAGTGACCTCCTTCCCCTCTTTCTTCAAGCCTCGTCCCCTACAGACCCAGCTTTCTTTCAGAGCGTGACGCTCACGCTTGTTCGGAATGCAGGTCTAATCTTCGCAATAGTCACGATCTCTGGACGTGCAGCGTCTCTGATCTGGCAGGGCGGCATTGACTTCGTCAAGTATGTGTTCGTGTTGATCCATGGAAAGCACGGATTGAAAGAGAACCGCAGCATCGTTGACCGGCCCGTTCTGAAAACGGCTATTGTGCTGCTCATGCTTTTACCGATTTTTGGTGTCTCACATTATGGGATCACATCTCCCCCATTCCAAGCCGCAGTTCCAGGGCCATACCAGCAACGCCTAGACATTGCCCTCGGCATGCTCGGAGCGCCAAACACAACTCTCCAGCTCACGAATCTTGACCTATC
>Ga0209350_1000952_pt1 | contig 13576 bp, 14 predicted proteins | sample GraSoi013_2_20cm_2_FD_185822 | JGI IMG/M metagenome (GOLD analysis project Ga0209350, IMG submission 185822) | Grasslands soil microbial communities from the Angelo Coastal Reserve, California, USA - Sample 09_27_2013_2_20cm (SPAdes) (version 2) | ecosystem: Environmental > Terrestrial > Soil >...
GTACTGGGCGAAGTCCCGGCGCCACTCTCGCAGGGTGGCCTTACGGATATTCAGGCGTTCATCTTGCTCGCTGACCGCCTTGACGACGACATGCAGATGCGGGTGGCCTTGATCGATGTGCAGCGCCATGGCGTAGCGGTGCTGGAGAGCGAACTTCTCTCGTGCGAAGGTCCGCACCGCCTTGAGGAGCTTGTCGGGTGGCGTCCCCCTGGGCATCGAGAACACCAGGTTGTGCACCAGCTTCGGCGGCTTGCGTCCGGCGGCGATCGCCCGCTCGGTGTAGCGCCGGTGCGCCTCAAGATCGAGATCCCAATCCTTCACAAGGTCCTTCTCGAACCCCCTCTCCTGCAGCCGTACACCCTCGTCAGTCTCCACCTCTCCCCGACCCTCGCGGCCGATGTAGTCCAGGTGAGACCGGACCCCCCGCAGAGTGCGCGCCCCGCCCGAGACCTTGATCATCACCTCCGGCACACGCCGAACCGTTCTGGAGACGTGCTCGATCTCCGCCTTCGTCAAGGGTCGGTGCCCAGGCCCCCGCCGGCCGTAGCTCGCCAGGTCCAGCAGGGCCTTCTGGTCCCCCCGGAGATCAACGACGCGCTTCGGCATGCCCGGTGTTCCAGCTGGCGGTATTGGAATTGATCAATTCTTTGATGTGATCCCTGAGCGCGGTGCACACCCGCAGCAACGCACGCAGGTCCTGGACGCTCGGACCCGTGACCCGCCCGGTCTGATTGGCCACCCTGGCGAGCTGGTTGAGGTTGCGGCCGATCGCCCCAAGCTCACCGACCGATCGCTTCAGTTCCGTGAGCTCCCGCTGCGGCAATAGGGGGACCCCCCGAAGGTGGGTGCGCAGCAAGATCGACGCGTACGTCGCCGCGGCCATTCCGCGACCCGCCGCGTGCTCCCGTAGCAGCGTGTGGTCGTCGTGGCGCAGCCGAACATACAGCCGCGCTCCGCGTGCCACGGGTTGCAGTGGATCGAACGTGGTCGCGCGGATCGCACCGGAGGTCTGAAGCATGGTCTGCACCAAACGCATGAGCAGCGCCGACTCCGTGAGTTGCTGCTGCTGAGCCAGGGTCCGGACGATCTGCTTGGTGTCCGGCGGTACGCGTACCTTCAATACTTCGGTAGCAACCATGGGACACACTGTGTCCCAACAGCCGCCGTGAGGCTATCCTGCAAACCACCCCATGTGGCCCAGACTCGCATGTTGCAAGCGTCGTCGTCGTTGTCGTTGTTGTCGTCGGCAGCGGCGGGCGGCAACAGCAGAGCAGCAGCAGCACCATATCAGCCACCACCCTGCCGACACCGTGCCGGCCGACGACCAACCCCCTCTGTCCTCAACGACGCCGTCCGCCCCTCGAGAGCCCAGACCACAGCGCGGCGTCGTCCGCGCCTCTTGCACCCGGGGGACTGAGTGGGGGCCTGACCCCCGCTCGTCTTCAACCACTGGCCTTACGATCTGCCGGACGCCTCCGGCCCAGGTAAGCCGAATGTGTCCCAGCCCTGAGTGCGTACTCGCACGGGCTATGCCCTGGACTCTCGAGCCACCGCTGCCCGAACCATCTCGACCGGCCGGTCCCGGAGGGGTCCCTCCGTTCGTGTTCTTAAGGGGACCAGCAAGGCCGCCTTGCTGGCCCCGGAGGGGAGCGAAGGGAGGCACCACGAGCGATCCCTCCCCTTTCGATTGACATTTACAGCAGACCCCTCTCGGACAAGGAGCTGCACTGTCCCTGACCGACGACGAAGTGATCGAGCACCCGCACGTCCACTAGCGCCAGCGCCTCCTTCAGCCGCTGCGTGATGAGCTCATCGGCCTGGCTCGGCTCGAGCACACCCGAGGGATGTCCATGCGCGAAAATCACAGCGGCCGCATTGTGCCGAATGGCGCACTTGACGACCTCGCGCGGGTAAACGCGCGCTCCGTCGATGGTTCCCGCAAAGAGGACCTCGCTCGCCAAGACCCGGTGCCGGTTGTCGAGCGCCACCATGACGAAATACTCCCGCTCCTGTGAAGTCAGGAGCGTCGTCAGGTACTCGCGCACCAGCTGCGGCGAGGTGAGAGCAGGACCGGAGCCGCCCGCCGAGAGCTTGAGGAGTATCGCCCTGGCCTGCGCGAGTACGCGCGCCTCTTCCTCGGTAACTCGGGACATAACTTGCAGCAGGTCGGCGCCGACCTCGCGCGGTGCCGAACGCCGGCCGCGCCCTCGCCGCACGTTCTGGACAGGAACGGATTCAACGGTGTGGGAAGTGACATCGCTCATGACGGCGGTTCCTTGCGGTTCTTATCGGGCGGGATTGCCCGAGGCCGCCGCCGCCGGTCGCAGCGCAGGTGTCAAGGGTCTGCCGTCAGGCGGCGCGCGTCCTGCGCGCCCCCTTGACACCGAGAACGACCGGCTAGACTAGGACTCGAGGCAAGCCCGCCCCCCGTTCCTTGCCTTTCTGAGGCTCCTGCACCGCAGGGATCTCCGAATTCATCTACTACCGATCGGCCAGCTGATGCGCGTTGCCGCATCCCTGACAAGGCGCACGGACGAGTGCCAGCGGTCGCGTGGACGCAGGACATACAGCCCTGTCTCTGCCCTATAGTGATATCGATTGAATGACTCCTTCCACTCCTAAAAACGGGCGGCACGTTATACTCGACTCTCGCCTTCAACATTAGCCGTGGAGTTACGTTTGTGAAGAGACGATCGAAAGTTTGGACTGCCGCCGACGTAAAACAGCTTCGCTCACTCGCGAGTGCGAAGTTATCGGCCACCGCGATTGCGAAAAAAATGCGCCGGACGCGCAGCTCCGTTGCTCAGAAGGCACTCACACTCCGCGTACGGTTCCGCTCAATTCGGCGCAGACGTCGAAAATCCTGACACGGGAGCCGAGATGAGAAAGGCGGCCGCTGGGGCTTGGAGGCGATAAAAGGACCTCACCGGCCGCTACTTAGGCGCCGGTGGGGCCAAGGTCGCTGCTGAAGCTCAGGAAGGAAGCAGCGACAAGAGACAGGGTGCGCATTGGACCGTTGGGCACAGCGGTAGTCCGTGCGCGAGCTCACAGTTATTTGACTGGTCTACGCTTCGGATCCGTAACATCGAGCCCTCAGACAGCGCCGCATCTCGCGGTGAAAAAGAGAGAGCGCCACGGACCCACCGAAGATCGGGCGCCCTCTCTAACGCCCCCAGAAGGGGGTTATGCCGCTCGCGCGATTGCCAGGTCCCAGAGTTGGGAATTGAGCTCGAGATCCCGTGGAATGGCCCGAATCGGCCGGGTCCGGGTGAGCCGACCCGATGCCGAGCGCTTCACGAGCCCGCCACCCAGGAGATTCGATTGCACCGTGTTGAACGTGCGCCAGAGATCGTGCCCGACGTCCTCGGACCTTCGGGGCTCGAGGAGCTGGGCCGGCCGAATCCCGGCCTGTGAAGCGTCTGGATAGCGCAGCGCGAGCGCGTCCACGGCGAAGCCGAGACGCTGATCTTCCTCGAGACGGGTGCGCTCCATGCGCTCGACGCTCGCAGCAAGCGTCCCGAAACGCCGACTGATCTCGAGAGCGCCCTGCACTACCTCGCCGACCACATCGCCCCGATGCGCCACGCGCCAAACCGGGAAGTCTCCTGCCGAAGCCACGAGACCATTCAGGCAGACGACGCGGAACAACCCGGCTCTTAAGGCGTAGGCACCCGTGGCGTCATGGGAGTTCAGGAGCAGCAGCTCGGCGATCGAATCCCTCAGGCGAATCGTCTCGACACGCGGGCGAAGCCGGATGAGATGCCGTGCATGAAGCGGGCTGGCCGCTCTCTGGCTCGATTGCCTCGCTTCGACCGGCATGAAGCCAGCCTCGGCGAGCGCATTCAACACCCCGACCGTCGAGATGAACTTGTACGAGCGGGAGGTGCGCTCGTGCGCGCCGGTGGCGAACGCGGCCGGAGCGCGCTCCCGGAGCTCCTCGAGGCTGAGGGCGCTGCGGAAAGCACTGCTGTGGCTGGGTTGACGTGAAAGCAAAAGGGCTGTGGCGTCCATGTTGGGACTCCTCGAAGTGTGTGAACCGGGGCGGGATTGCCCGCGCCTGGCGGGTCACGCCGCAGCCGCAGCCGTCAATGGGCGCAGCCGGCCCGAAGGGACGCGAGCGCGCCTGCGCGCGAAGCCATTGACGGCAAGGTCGGCGTGACACACTGGGAAATCCCAGCAAGCCCGCCCTTCCCTTCTTTCCGATCTGTTCTAGACTTCTCTGGCCGCAGCATCTGTAAGAGCTGAGCAGCTGGAAGGAGGTTAGGAAGGGGAGTGAGGCACCGAGCGCGTGTTCAGATCCAAAATCCTGAAAGTGGTGATGCTCAGCTACTTCTCTCTAGCTTCTGTCTGTGATTAGCATGACCAATACGCATCCCATCCTTCTTCGCGCCCGGGCTTTCTGCGAACGATTCGGGCTGCGCGTACCAATCCTCCTGGCGCCGATGGCAGGCGCCTGCCCGCCGTCGCTCTCCATAGCTGTCGCGAACGCGGGCGGCCTCGGCGCGTGCGGAGCACTCGTGATGCAGCCGAAGGCCATTCTAGAGTGGGCTGCGGAGGTTCGCGGCCGCAGTAATGGCGCCTTTCAGCTCAATTTATGGGTGCCCGATCCGCCGCCCAAGCGCGATCCGGCACATGAACAAGAGATTCGCCGGTTTCTGGCGCAGTGGGACCCGAAGTGCCGATCGAGGCGGGGGAGCGCCACGCCCCCGGACTTCAGCGCCCAATGTGACGCGCTGCTGAATGCCGCGCCTCCGATCGTGTCCTCTGTCATGGGACTTTATCCACCCGAGTTCGTGGCACGCCTCAAGGCGCGGAACATCACGTGGTTCGCCAACATTTCCACTGTGGCGGAGGCGCGCGCTGCCGAGGCCGCGGGTGCCGATGTCGTTGTTGCGCAGGGCATGGAGGCTGGCGGCCATCGCGGCTGCTTTGATGCCGCTCGTGCCGAGCACGAGCTGGTGGGCCTCTTTGCGCTTCTGCCTGCCGTTGTCGACGCCGTGCGAATTCCGGTTGTCGCAACCGGCGGCATAGCCGATGGGCGTGGTGTCGCAGCTTCGTTGCTGCTGGGTGCGAGCGCCGCGCAGATCGGTACCGCCTTCCTGCGCTGCCCAGAGGCGAAAACGCCTCCAGCCTGGGCTGAAGCGCTCGCTGTCACCCCGCCCGAAGGCACGATAGTGAGCCGCGTCTTCAGTGGACGCGCCGGGCGAAGTATCGCGACCGACTATGTGCGGGCCGCCACCGCCTCGAGCGCGCCAGCTCCCGCACCCTATCCGGTGCAGCGCGGACTGACTTCGGCGATGCGTGAAAGCGGTAGCAAGGCAGGCGATGTCCATCGGATGCAGGTCTGGGCGGGCCAGTCCGCAGCCATGGCACGTGCGGAGCCTGCAGAGGCGGTTGTACGTCGTATCTGGCAGGATACTCAGGCGCTCCTGGCGTGAGCCAATATGGCTCTCAGTCTGTGATCTGGAATCTCCTCTCTGAATTCTCGCCACGAAGTCTTACTCAAACGAAAATCCCGAACGCCGAGTCGATCTCAGCGTCCGGGAAGACTCTTCCGTGGTTGCGCTAGGAATCGTGCGCCAGGTCACTGCTGACTGGTGGGATGGTGTACCCGCGACTCATCCACGGCTCCGGTCGAATTCGCGACAGCCAATCCGATACCGACGGCACGATACCTCCGCAGTCTTCCTTGATGTGCCGCTCGGCGATGTACCGGGTCGGGATCAGCGCGCCAGAGCTGTTGCGAATCGAAACCCCAAAGAGCCGTTCCGCCTCGAAGACACCGTGTGAATGATGACGCAGAGCCCGATGTCGGAAATCCGCGAACATCTCCTTAGTGCCATCGAGCCAATCGTGTATCGGCTGATAGTCCTCGACTTTGCCGCCAAAGCGGTGCACGGAGGACTGTGCGTGAAAGAGTGGGTGCGTCATACGCCTTCGTGCTCCGTGGTGTGGTAGTCCGTGAATCGATCATTGTGGGTGTGCTCGAGGGTGTCGGCCGCGAGGTCCCATTCGAACTCGCCGCACGCGCCGTCGTTGTTTTCCCAACCTGGGTGCCGCGCCTGAGTCAGGTCGTAGAAGAGCTCCATGAGCTCCGCCTCCGTGAAGCTGACCTTGTTGGCGAGGTCAAGCGGTTTCCCCTCCTCGTCGAGGTACGCAATGCTCTCGATCTGCCCCGAGTCACCACAGCCGTCGTATTGGATGTGCACGCAGGCGGCGCCGGCGTCCTTGAGCTGACGTGCGACCTCCGGCAGTTGCTGACGAACGTTCGCGAGCTTCTCGCGATAGTACTGTTCGAGTGAAAAGCTGGACGTCGGACTCGAAGCGGCTACCGCGGCGGTGTCGTTCGAAGAGTTGTCTGACTGAGTCATGAGCGCTGCTCCGATTGGCGCTGGGCGGGATTGCCCGGTGCCCGCGCCTCACGCCGCAGCGCAGCCGTCAATGATCGAAGACCGCGGCCACGCGGCGCGCGATTTCTGCGCGCGTCATTGACGGCGAGAACGGCGTGGTACCCTCGGACATCAGCAATCCCGCCCACTCCGCTCTTGTTGTTCGATTCGCCGGCTTCAGTCGTAGAGAGCCGATGTCCAAGGGTTCGACATGTCCGTGCTCCTGGTTCCTGAGGAACCAAGGATGCCGCGCCTCCGCCCGGCTGATACCATACTTGACCGGGTTGTGATCGCTTTACTGCCTAAAGAACACCGGTAATTTCGGCCCGACTCCGTGCCGCGCGAACGCACCGTAGTCAGCGAAAGCCAAGCATGCTCGAGCAGCTCAAACAGAACAACCGCGCCTGGGTCGAGGGCAAGCTCGCCGTCGACCCCGGCTTCTTCAAACGACTAGAGGGTCAGCAGAGGCCAGACTATCTGTGGATCGGCTGCGCCGACAGCCGGGTACCTGCGAATGAGATCGTGGGCCTGGACCCCGGCGAGCTGTTTGTCCATCGCAATGTCGCCAATCTCGCCCCGCCGCAGGATGCAAACTATCTGTCGGTGCTGCAGTTCGCCGTCGACGTGCTCCAGGTAAAGCACGTGCTGGTCGTCGGCCACTACGGCTGCGGAGGCGTGGCCGCCGCGGTGGACGGCAAGCGCCGGGGTCTCGTCGATCATTGGCTACATCCGATCCGCGAAGTCGCCCACGATCACCGAGACGAGCTCGCCGCCCATCTCAATGATCGGGAGCGCTTGAACCGGCTTTGCGAGCTCAACGTCATCCGCCAAGTTAGGAACGTCGCCTCGGACGTCTTCGTCCAGGAAGCCTGGGCGCGCGGCCAGCCAGTGTCGGTGCATGGCTGGGTCTACTCGCTCTCCAGCGGACTCGTCACCGATCTGAGTGTCACCGTCGCCGGGCCAATATCGCCCGGATGACGAGCCGCTCGCGTTGGTCACCGAGGCGGTTCTTCTAAGAACTGTCACCTTTCAGTTTTCGTGGGGCTCCAGTGCCGACGGCCTGGAAATTGCCGCCGATCCGCCTCTGTGGTGACACATCAAAGCAAACATAAGGCGTGGTACCCTCAAAGGGCACCGCAAGCCCGCCCTCTCTCCCGCTCGAGATGCGACGCTTGTGAAATTGGTGGCGTACGAAGTCAGCACGCGAGTCAATTCAGTCAAGAACAATGACCCCGGCTTGGTGGAGCCGGTGGATCGCAAATTGGCCGTCGGCGAGTAGGCATTACTTTCGGCGCGCCGGCAACGAGATGATGGTCGGCATTTCGATATTCGGTGCTGCCGAGCCCAAAGCGCTGAACTGATCCGGGTTCAGAAACATCACCGAGCACCCCGAACAGGCATAGAACGAGGTGGTGTAGAGCGCGCCGTTCTTGCGTTTCACGGTCACGATATGCCAGCGATCAAATCCGCAGCTGCGGCAGCGCCATTGTCCGGTCGTTCTCCCCATGTGCGAAGCGTAGCCAGCGTCCGCGAGGCCGGTAAATCCAGTGTCCTCCCAGTCGGACTACTGGATGCGCACCCGGATCCGGCAAAGGTAAGCTGGCTTATGGCCACCACCTTGTCGCTGCGGCGCCTCTGGGCAATTTATAAGCGAACGGCGGTCACGCGAAGCTTGAGCAAGCGTGAATTGGCCAGCACTCAGTTGGCTTTCTACAGCGGCGCGCGCGGAGTCCTAAAGGTCCTGGCCTACTTGATCGAGCATGGCGACTACGAGGAACTGCACGACACGATCAAGTTCGGAACTAAGACGGAAAGCCGTCCACGGAAGCGGGGCAGCTCCAGCGACGTGAACTGCTACTGTGTAGTGCCGTTGCTTGAGAAGGCGGAAGGAGAGTGCATATCATCTCTGGGCCTACTTCATCCCTTGCCCCTTCCGCTGCGGCATCACAAGCTCCGGCTGTTGCTGCGCATTGCAGCGATGCTCGCTTGGAGCGCGTGAGCGGGCGACTCTGCCAGTCGCCGCCCGCTCAGTTGAGGCGGCCGGTGCCGCCGAAGATCACGCGCAGTTTCTGCGTGTCCCCGGTTGGCCTGCGAATCTGCGCCTCGCGCCAGTCCTCCGCCGGCATCTGCGGCATCTCGAGTATCGCCTGGCGCGCCTGCGCCAGCTGGTGCTTGAGCAGCGGCCGCAGCGCGTCCATGGGAGCGATCGCCTGCTTCTCTTCCTCGGTTTCCGCCAGCGCCACGTCGCAGTACGCGCGGAAGTACTCCGAGTACCACTGCTCGTACATTCGCAGCGGCTCATCAAAGGCCGCGTCCTGCATCAGATGCTCGGCGAGATGGTAGGTACACAGGTAGCTCGAGCTGCAGCGCACGTAGTTGCCGTGCTCGGCGAGCACGGCGTTGCTGTAGTCGCGGATTCCATAGAACAGCGCAAACACGCGGTGCCGCCTCACCCCGGTGGTCTGTCGATCGCGCAGGTATTCGAATATCGCCTTGCGATGCACCAATGCGAACGCGGTGGAGCGCAAAGCGACCACCTGGCGAGGCAGGCGCATCTGTTCGGAGACCGCCCGCATCAGGCGATTGTGCTCCGCTTCCCAGCGTCGATAGGCGTCCGGATTCTTGAGTATGCGGTCCGCCACGAGCGCGTCCGCCGGCGAGTCAAAGCGCGCCGCCATCTCGACACGCGCCTCGGACTCTTCCATGAGCCGCGAATGCTTATACGCATGAACAGGCACGCGTCTCCCTACCTAGTGCGACCATCTAAGTCTCGCCACCTCCGCAATAGGATGCCCTCGCGCATTGATATTACTAAAAGCCCCTAGTTCCCACGATTATTGGAATCTCGTGCATGCAGTCGGTGCGGTAGCGCACATCGGGAGTGCCGCCGAGCCCTGAGGGCGGCGCTCGTCGGAGCAAGCGCTGCCCGCCAAGCTAGAGCTGAGGCGGGTCAGACGGGTCCGCGGACGGCTGGTGCAAGGCTTGGTGCATCCTCATCGATATGTCAGTGGGTACCCTTAGAGACGGCGCGATACGCCCCAATATTGGGTACTAGAACGGAACGGATTTCCGATTTGACAGGAGAACGAAATGATGAATCTTGTGTACTATCAACCGTGGTCCATGATGGATCGCTGGCGCCGCGAGATCGACGAGTTATTCACCCGGAGTTCGGACGAATCACTCGCCGCTAATAGCACGGCTTCTTGGTCGCCGTCGGTGGATTTGCAGGAGGAAAGCGACCACTTCGTGCTGCGTGCGGATGTGCCGGGCGTCGCGCTCAAGGACATAGAAGTCTCCGCCGAGGACGGCACCTTGACCATTCGCGGCGAGCGATTGGCGAGGGAGCACGTAAGAAGCGACGGCTTCGAACACATCGAACGCGCCGCCGGTAGATTCTTACGCCGTTTCACCCTGCCGGATTCAGCACGATCTGAAGCGATCAAGGCACGGTATGTCGATGGGGTGCTCGAGATCGAGATTCCCAAGCAGCCTCGAGTTGAGGCCAAGCGAATTTCGGTAACGGTCAATTGAAGTCCGGCAACCCGATCCAGCCTCGAGACGTTTGGACATGGCGGCGACAGAGTACTGTCGTCCGCCGTGGGGCTTTACCTCACCCGTGAGACTGCGGATGCATACGATTCGCCGGCTCTAGCGCGCGCACTTCCATGTCCGGCTCGAGGAACTGATGGTTGCTGCGCCCCTGCGCCTTGGCCTGGAACAGCGCCATGTCCGCGCTTTTCAGTAGTGTCTCGGCGTCCGCGCCGTCATCGGGGTATACGCCGATACCGATGCTCACCGTGACATGCAGCTCTTGATGGTCGATCAGGTGGGGTCTGCTCACTGCGGCGAGTATCTTGTCAGCAGTAAAGGCTACATCCTCGGCGCGATCCACTTCCGAAAGCAGAATCACGAATTCATCTCCACCTTGACGACTGACGGTGTCAGAGCTGCGCACGCAAGTTACCAGGCGCTGTGCGATCGACTTCAGAAGCTGATCGCCGATCGCATGACCCAGCGAGTCGTTGATGTGCTTGAAGTGATCCACATCCATGAATAGAACCGCGAGCGATTTACGGTGACGGTGCGCCGACGCTATCGCCTGCGTCAGTCGGTCGTTCAGCAACATGCGGTTGGGCAACTCGGTGAGAAAGTCGTGCTGGGCCAAATAAGACATCCTGAGCGACATCGCACGGGCCACAGCAACGTCGTGGAAAACGATCACGGCGCCGGTCACTTGCCCGCGCCGGTCGTAAATGGGGGCCGCGGTATCTTCGATGGCAGACTCGTAGCCGTCGCGGCGGATCAGAACACTGTTAGCGCCCAGGCCGACGATCTTGTTGTACAGAATCGCCATCGCCAGGGGATTCAGAGCCGGTTCGCGGCTATCCCCGTCGATGATCCGCAACACTTCCTGCAGCGGCCGCCCGCAGGCCTCCTGCCGACACCAGCCGGTCATGCTTTCGGCGACCACATTGAGATACGTGACGCGGCCTGCGACGTCGGTGCTGATGACAGCATCCCCGATCGAGTTGAGCGTGAGTTGTGCGCGCTCCCTTTCCAGGAACAGGGCTTCCGCGTGCTCCGAGCGCTCGAGCATGTTGCTCAAAGCCTTCGGCAACGAATAACCGTCGAGGCGCTCTTCCAACAGATAATCCTGAGCTCCGCGTTGGACGGCAAGCCTCGCGATACCCTGGTCGCACAAGCGGCTCAGGACCAGGATCGGAACGTGGGGCGCTGCGCGCAACAGCTGCTCGAAGGTCTCGATTCCCTGGCTGTCCGGGAGAAACAGATCGACCACGACCGCTGCGATTTCCTCCCCTTCTTGGCTGCCCAGCCGTTTGATGGCATCGCCGCAGCCACTCACCCACTTGACTGCGAAGGGACCATCGCGTGAATTCGCCAGCGACCGTCGAACAACCTTGGCTTCCGCGGCATCCGACAGGACAAGAAGTACGTTCCGGGACATAGTCTGCACCTCCAATGTACCAATGTACGTCCGCAAGGATGCGCCGAAGTGCCTGCTGCTCCGTCTGTTACCGTACAGAGGGGCAGAGGGGAGCAGAACTGCGTCACAGATGACGCGTGCGGACTCGCGGGGCCGCCCAGCGAACAGACCCTCGCTCGGCTGTCCATCATGTTGGGAGATTGGGGATTGTCTCCGAAGACAGACAGGAGAGTTCATGTCACAGCGGTCGCGGTCCGCCGTGAAAAATCGTCTGCTCGCCGCTCTACCCGGCCCGGATCGTCAGCATCTGCTGGCACGCTGCCAGCAGGTTAAGCTGCGCTTTGGCGATGTGCTGTGCCGGCCCGGGCAGCATATTCGCCATGTCTTGTTCCCCACCGACAGCTTTGTCTCTCTGATCACTCCGATCGACGGCCGCGCCCGCCTCGAGGTGGGACTCGTCGGCGACGAAGGCATGCTGGGGATCTCGTTGATGCTCGGCGTAATCGCTGCACCGAATGGAGGCGGCGGCATTTTGCCGTGAGCTCAAACAGCCCGGCGCTGCAACGAGCTCTGAACCGTTACCTCTACGTAACGCTGAGCCAGTTGGCACAGACAGCCGCTTGCACCCGCTTCCATCTCGTGGAGGGCGCGGCTTGCTCGTTGGCTCTTGATGACTCGAGATCGGGCGCACGCCGATGAGTTCCACATCGCGCATGAGTTCCTGGCCTACATGCTGCGCGTGCGCCGTGCAGGCGTTACTCAAGCCGCCAGTTCTCTGCGCAGGCACAACACGCACGCGGGCAAGCATGGGCACTCCCGTGAGGCCGACTGCTATACCAACCCGCAATCCGTGACCTTCGCTTGAAGCACGTCGACCTGTCGCTGCAGCATGCCGATCGCTGCCGGCGATTTCTGGTGCGAATGAGTCTAACTCGCACTACCGTGGCGCACCTCGCCGCCCGAGATTGACCGTGGCCAGGAGGATGACTGCTCCCAGAAACGACACGAGCAAGCTGGCTGCGGTGAAGTTGCTCTGATTGATGGTCGATACCCCGACGAGCGGGCTCAAGAACCATTCACCGAGGGCCGCGCCGACGATTCCCGCCACGACGTCGAGCAACATGCCCCCTTGCGTTCACACGACCGCGCTCGCCGCCCATCCGATCAGTCCACCGACCACGAGCCAGATGATGATGTCCATAAAAATGCCTCCTCTGATTTAGCCGGTAGAAACTACCCCGGCTTTAAGCGGCTGGGTCTGTGTACGGTACCGCGCAAAGCGGGAAACTGTTGAGCTATACTTTCTGCTCTGATACCCCCGTGGTTGACCAGAGGTGCTCCATGCCCGGCTCCCACAATCCTGAACAAAATCACCTGCTGGCTGCGTTGTCCCCCGCAGAGCGGGATCGACTCTATCCACTTCTGCGGCTCGTCCCGATGCCGCTCGGGGAAGTTTTGTACGAGTCCGGCGATCTCCTGCGTCACGTTTTTTTTCCGACCGACTCCATCGTGTCGCTGCTGTACGTGCTAGAGGACGGCGCGTCGGCGGAAATCTCCGTGGTCGGCAACGAAGGCCTCATCGGCATCGCGCTGTTCATGGGCGGTGATACCACCCCGAGTCGGGCGATCGTGCAGAGCGCCGGCCACGCTTACCGGCTGATCGGACAGCAGCTCAAGGACGAGTTCCATCGAAATGGGGAGCTGCAGATTCTGCTGCTGCGCTACACGCAGGCCCTGATCACGCAGATGGCGCAGACCGCCGTGTGTAATCGCCATCACTCGGTGGACCAACAACTGTGCCGCTGGCTGCTGCTCTCTCTCGATCGCCTGCCATCCAACCAATTGACCATGACCCAGGAGCTCATCTCCAACATGCTCGGCGTGCGCCGTGAAGGGGTCACCGAAGCCGCCGGCAAGCTGGAGAAGGTCGGTGTCATCCGCTACGCCCGTGGGCAGATCACGGTACTGGACCGGCGACGGCTGGAACAGCTGTGTTGCGAGTGTTATGCCGTGGTCAAGAAGGAGAGCGATCGCCTCCTGCCGCGGCCTGCGCTTCAGTGAGACCACCAGAACGCGATGGTGACGGAACCGGTGTGTCGGCGACGGTTGGCAGACGCTACTGGCACGTAAGTGGATTCGTCCGCATCCACCGGAGCCGTACCCGAGACCACTACCAGTTACTGGCTAGACCGGGACAGAAGCAGGAAAACGGCGCCACAAAAAGAAGGGCCGCCAGCGT
>Ga0209350_1000959_pt1 | contig 13530 bp, 12 predicted proteins | sample GraSoi013_2_20cm_2_FD_185822 | JGI IMG/M metagenome (GOLD analysis project Ga0209350, IMG submission 185822) | Grasslands soil microbial communities from the Angelo Coastal Reserve, California, USA - Sample 09_27_2013_2_20cm (SPAdes) (version 2) | ecosystem: Environmental > Terrestrial > Soil >...
GCCCGCCGATCACGGCGGGCTTCTCGCGCAGGCGCGGCCGAACGGGCGTCAGGGTGTAGAGGCGCTTGCGCGCCCTGAGGAGGTACGCGCCCGCCGGCAGGAGGTATGTGGCGCGTCGCAGCATCCTCCCGGTCCCCTCGCCCGCGGAGAGGCCGCGGCTGAAGGGACTTAGGTACAGGTAGCGCTGTGTCGCGACCATCTCGAAGCCTAAGAGCACCAGCCACTCGCGCAGCCGCCGCTCGGGCAGCACGCGGCGCAGCCCCGGCGGAAAACCGCGGCGGCTCCAGCGCCCGCGCATGCCCCACAGGCTCCAGGGCTCAAATCCGAGCACCAGCAATTGCCCCTCGCCGGAGAGCACCCGATCCACTTCGCGGAGGATCGCGTACGGATCGGGGGCGAATTCGAGCGTATGCGGCAGGAGCGCCGCGTCGATGCTGTCGCTGATGATCGGAAGCTGCGAGGGTCTCGCGAGGACGTCAGCGCCGGCCGACAGCCCAGGAGCCGCGATGAGGCTCGCCCGGCGCGTGCGGCTGCCGGCGAGGAGCTCCCGCGCGCCGCCCCAGGCGCCGACCTGCAGCAACTCCCACCCGAAAACGTCCTCGAGCGCCGCAGATAGAAGCTCGGACTCGGCCGCAAGGAGTGCCCGGCCGAGGGGCAGCCGCCACCAGGCCCTGAGAGAGGCGTCACGGTCCGGGATGTCCGGAGTGCGAACTAGCGAGGGAGGGCTGGTAATAATGTGAACTTACCGGTTAAATTCTGCCTGTCGAGCCAGTAGCGTCCTATAAGACCCTGTGCCCCGGCACGGGGAAAAAGTAGCACGGCCGATAGAGGGCACAAAACTTGGCGACGGCACTCTTAACGCATATGCGTCACGGACTCCTCGGCTTGGCGCTCCTGGCCCTGATGGCGTGCGTCCACGCCCCGCAGCGGCCGCACGAATCCCCGCCCGCGGAGGCGCTGAGCCCTGCGCCGCCGGCCAGCCCGGCTCCCGCGGTCTCACCGGCCCCCGCGCCCGCGACGGCGGACGCCGCAGCGGCGCCCTCGAGCGTATCAGCCGCCTCGCCGGAGGCCACCTCGCCAGAGGCACCCGCCGCTCAAGCGGCCGGAAGCTCGCCCGCTGCGGCGAAGGCGACCTCAGCTTCAGCGCCGCCTGCGGCGTCGACGACCCCTGCGGAGGCCGCCCCGGCACTCGTGCCTGCGCCTCTCGCAGGTCCCGCGGCGGCAACGCTCCCGCCCGATGCGTCCGCCGCAGCCACTGATGCGGCAGGCGCCACCTCCGGGGTCGCCGACGAAGCACCCCGCGCGCCATCCGCTCAAGTGCCGGGGCTTGCGCCGGCGCTCTACGGAGATCTCTTCGATCGCATGCGCGCGGGCTTCACGCTCGAGGACGGCGCCGGCCAGCGCGCGGTGGATCAGCAGCTGCACTGGTACGCCAACAACCCCGAGTACCTGCAGCGCGCCTTCGGACGGGCCGAGCTCTATCTCTATCAGATCGTGACCGAGCTCGAGCGTCGCGGCATGCCGCGCGAGCTCGCGCTGCTGCCGGTGGTGGAGAGCGCCTTCGAGCCCTACGCCTACTCACGCGCGCGCGCCTCGGGACTCTGGCAGTTCGTGCCCGGGACGGCTTCGCGCTTCGGGCTCAAGCAGGACTGGTGGTACGACGGCCGGCGTGACATCGTCGAGTCGACCCGTGCCGCTCTCGACTACCTGCAGTCGCTCCACGATCGGTTCAACGGCGACTGGCTGCTCGCGATCGCCGCCTACAACTGCGGCGAGGCCTTGATCGATCGCGCCGTCGCGATGAATCGCGCCACGGGCCATCCGGTGGACTTCTGGAACGTGTGGCTGCCGGGCGAGACGCGCGCCTACGTGCCCAAGCTCCTCGCGATGAAGCGCCTGGTGATGGACCCGGCGGCTTTCGGGCTCGAGTTCAGCCCCATCCCGAACCAGCCCTACTTCGCGCGGGTCGGCACCATCAGCCAGGTCAACTTGAAGCTCGCCGCGGAGATCGCCGGGATCACCCCCGAGGAGCTCTACGAGCTCAACCCCGCCTTCCACCGCTGGGCGACCGATCCCGGCGGTCCGCATTATCTCCTCATGCCGATCGACGCCGCGGACGTCTTCACCGAGAACATCGAGCAGCTGAGCGCCGATCAGCGCTTGGGCGTCTCCCACTACACCGTGAGGCGCGGCGACTCGCTGGCCTCCCTCGCCAGGAAGTTCCACACCACCGTCAACGTGATCCGCGAGCTGAACGACATGCCCTCCGGCGCGCTCACGGTGGGGAATGACCTGCGCGTGCCGAGCGCCGTCACGGAGCTCCCCGAGAAGGTCATGCTGGCCGCAGCGCGGGTCGACGGCCACGGCCGTTCCGCACGCCGTCCGCACGTGCAGATCGTGCGGCGCGGGGACTCGCTCTGGACCATCGCGCGGCACAACGGCATGAACGTGAACACCCTCGCGAGGCTGAACGGCATGCACCCGGACGATGCCTTGCGCGCCGGGCAGCGCATCAAGCTCACGGCAGCCTCGGGCGGCTCGGGGCGCTCGGCGTCGCGCCGGCGGCTCTACTACACCGTGCGCGAGGGCGACACCGTGTCCCAGATCGCGCGGCTCTTTCAGTGCAGCGTGCCGCAGATCATGGCGTGGAACGGCCTCTCGTCCCATTCGGGGCTCCACGCCGGACAAAAGCTCCGCATCCACCTGCACTCGCACCACAAGAGCTAAGCGCAGCGGCCGCGGCGCGCCTTCCGGCATAATCCCCGCCGGGAGGGATGAACCCATGGGATTTCTCGCCGGTAAGCGCGCCTTCGTCGTCGGGGTCGCGACCGATCGCTCGATCGCCTGGGGTATTGCCCAGGCGATGCACCGCGAGGGCGCCGAGCTCGCATTCTCCTACTTGAACGACAAGATGAAGGAGCGGGTCGAGCCCCTCGCGCACTCGCTCGGCTCGCGCCTCACGCTGCCGCTCGATGTGACCGTCGACGGTCAGAGCGATGCGGCGTTCGGGCTCCTCAAGCGCGAGTGGGGCGAGCTCGACATCGTCGTGCACGCGGTCGCGTACGCGCCGCGCGAGGCGCTCACGGGGACCTTCCTCGAGGCGACGACCCGCGAGGGCTTTCGCATCGCTCATGACGTGTCGAGCTATAGCCTGACGGCGCTCGCGCAGCGCGCCGCTCCGTTGATGGCGGGCCGGAACGCCGCGCTCCTCACCCTCACCTATCTCGGCGCGGCGCGCTCGATCCCGGGCTATAACGTGATGGGACTCGCTAAGGCGAGCCTGGAGGCGAACGTGCGCTTCCTTGCCGCCGATCTCGGCCCGAAGGGCGTGCGGGTCAACGCCATCTCCGCAGGCCCCATCAAGACCCTCGCGGCGGCCGGGATCCCCGGCTTTCGGAAGATGCTCGCCCGGGTGGCGGAAGTCGCCCCGCTCCGCCGCAACGTCACCCTCGAGGACGTGGGCAACGCCGCCGCCTTCCTCTGCTCGGACCTGGCCGCCGGAATCACGGGGGAGATCCTCTATGTCGACAACGGCTTCAGCACCGTCGGCATGAGCTTCCCGCTCGAAGCGGAGGGCTGAGCGGCTTAAGGGACCGCCCGCCGGGCGCTTCGCGGCTACTCAAACGCTTTCGGGTTCTTGCGCACGTCCGCCGTGCGCCGCATTTCCTCGAGGTACGCGCTGGCGTCGTCCGTGCCGAGGCGCTCGGCTTCCTGCCGCGCGCGGGTGACCTGCGTCTCCTCATCGCGCGCTGCGGCGGTGCGCACGCGGGTCACTTCGACGAGCGCGGCGCCGCCGTCGCTGAGCGAGAGCTCGCGAAAGACCGGCTTCCCCGCCGGCCGCGGCACCGCGAACACCGCCTCGCGCACCGGAGCGGGGATGGACGGGTCGTGGCGGCCGACGAAGTGCGCGGGCTCCGCGCTCACCTTGAGCTCTTGAGCCACGGCGTCGAACGAGGCGCCGCCTTCCAGCTTCTGGCGCGCCGCCTTCGCGGCCGCGAGCGCGAGCGCTGTGGCGCGCGACTGGGTCAGCGCGGCCACGATGCTCTCGCGGACCTCGGCAAGAGGCTTGGGTTGTGCCTTGCGATGCTCGAGCACCTTCACGATGGCGAGGCGATCGTCCCCGAGGAGCACGGGTCCGCCGAGGCGCCCATTGGGGAGCGGCGGATCGGCGAAGATCAACTCCTGCAGCGGCGGGGCGAGCCCTAAGGGCGGCGCGCCCGCTCCCTTCACGAAGGTCGGCATCTCGCCCGCCTGCAGGCTGAACTCCTGCGCGAGCGCCTTCAAGTCCGCGCCGGGCTCCGAGGCCTTGGTCTGCAGCCGCTCCTGGATCTCGCCGAACCGATCGGTCGCGCGATCGCGCTTGATCTGCGCCTCGAGGTCGCTCCTCGCCTCCTCGAAGGATTTGGACTTGCCCGCCTGAATCTCATCGAGCCGGATGATGTGATAGCCGAACTGGGTCTTCACCGGCCCTTTGATCTCGGCGACCTTCATGCCGAAGAGCGCATCCGCAAACGGCGCGACGAAGGCCGAGCGCTCCGCCCAGCCGAGGTCGCCGCCGTTCTTCGCGGACCCCGGATCCTGGGAGTACTGCTGGGCGAGCTCGCCGAAGTCTTTCCCCGCCTTCGCCTCGGCGAGCACTTTCTCCGCCTGTGCGAGCGCTGCGGCGTCGTCCTTGCCCGTGATGAGAATGTGGCGCGCGTGGCGCTTCTCGGGCACCTCGAGACGGCCCTTGGCCTTCTCGTAGGCCGCGCGCAGGTCCGCATCGCTTGCCGTCACCTGCGCCTCGAGCGCAGCCAGCGAGAGCTGCGCATACTCGAGGTGCGCGGACTCCGGGGTCATGTACTCCGCCTGGTGAGCCTTGTAGTAGGCCTGGACCGCGGCAGCGTCGACGCCGGCGGCGGACTTGAAGCGCTCCACCGGCAGCACGAGGTAGCGCACCTCGCGCTCCTGCCCCTCGAGCTCGGCGAGCCGCGCGCGCTCTGCGGGTGTGAGAAATTCCGAGGCGCGGATGCCGCCCTCGAGCTGTGCGCGCCGCGCCTGGGTGCGCAGGTCCCTCTCGTAGTCGGCGAGCGAGATGCCGGCCTGGGCGAGCACGCCTTTGGCGGCCTCCGGGGAAAACTGGCCGCCGACCTGGAAGGCCGGCTCCTGTTGCACCGCCTCGCGCAGCGCCTCGGTGCTCACCCGGTAGCCGAGACTCTGCGTGCGCTCAGCGATCAGCGCCTCGCCGATCATGCCCTCGAGCATCTGGTCCTGGAAGCGCTTGCGGAGGTCCGGGGGAATCTCCATTCCTCCGAGTCGCTGCTGCCACTGAGTCTGCTGGCGGACCCAGCGGTTGTGCGCCTCTTCGAGCGAGATCTTGGCGCCGTTCGCCTCGGCGGCATAGTCGGACCCACCGAAGTTCAGGTTCACGATGCCGTAGGCGCCCCAGGCGGCGAACACGAGCGCCAGCGCCCCGAGCACCAGGTACGCGAGCCACTTCTGACCCTTTAGGGCGTCTCCGATTCTCTGAAGCATCTTTGAGAGTCGCTGATCCGGACGTTATAGGTGGCGGAGCGGACGGGATTCGAACCCGCTCCGTATTGATCCTGGTACCCCTGGACCGATGGTGAACGGCCTTATAAAGCTTGTCCGCCGTCGGCTGCGTGCCAATGTATCGGCTCCTTCCGATTGACCGGGCAAGATACTGTTACTCCCATGATTTAGCCATGGCATACGCAACCCTGACCAGTAAGGGTCGAATCACGCTCCCGAAGAGCGTACGGGAGCGACTGGGCGTCGAGGCCGGCGACCGGATCTGAGTTCAGCGAATCGGAGCAAGGCTTTCTCGTCGTCTCGGCCCTCGCGACATCCGATCCCTGAGCGGAATCGTGGGCCGACTCAGGAAGCGGGTGACGATCGAAGCCATGAACCGCGTCATTGAAAAGATGGGGCGGATGCCAAGTCGTCGCCGATCGGCACGCGCTTGATCAGAAACATGATAGCTCAGGCCGGAAATCCGGCGCTTCCGACCTCTTCCGAGTAGATCTTCCGACCCACGGCAATCGGTCTTGTCCCAGTCTGTCTTTATCGGTACACTGGACTAAGTTTAGTTTAACCAGATGCGGCTATGACCACGGTAAACATTCACGAGGCAAAGACTCACCTGTCCCGGCTGGTGGACGAAGTGGCCGCGGGCGCAGAGATCATCATCGCCAAGGCGGGCAAGCCCATGGCACGACTAGCTCCCCTTGCGACGCCCATCCGTAAGAAGCGTCTCGGGCTGCTGAAAGGAAAAATCAAAGTACCTGACGACTTCAATGCTCCATTGGACGACGAGACCCTGTCCGGCTTCGAAGGCCGTTAGCGATGCGGGTGCTGCTGGATACTCACCTGCTTCTTTGGGCACTTTCCTCTCCGGAGAGACTCTCGAATCAGGCGCGACAACGCATTAACTCGAGCGAGGTGTATGCGAGCGCCGCTTCGATCTGGGAAATCAGTATCAAATCCGCTTTGGGCAAACTCAAAGCGGATCCCAACGAAGTCCTGGCCGGTGTGGAGCCGGCGGGCTTCAATCACTTGCCGATCGCGGGAGGTCACGCGGCGAAAGTTGTTGAGCTTCCCCCGATTCACAAGGACCCGTTCGATCGGCTTCTGGTAGCGCAAGCGCGCTTCGAACCGATGATTCTGTTAACCGATGATGACCTGCTGAGGGGCTACGGAGACTTTGTCGAAGTCGTTTGACGCGAAGACATCGTCTGCCTGCGCGCGCGCGTGGTCGCAGAGCCAGAGAAAAAAGTGCTCGACGGATGCTGGCGGAGCGGACGGGATTCGAACCCGCGACCCCCGGCGTGACAGGCCGGTATTCTAACCAGCTGAACTACCGCTCCGAATTGGGGGTCGAATGCTAACGGATCGATGAATGAGGCTACAAGCGGTTTTCGCTCCCCCGCGTGGGGCGGTAACCTCGCGCCCTGATGGGCGGCTCGTACTGGGTGCGAGGGCGGCGCGCAACTCGACCCGAAGCGGGCAGCGGTCCGCCGCAGATCGCGCCTGAACTGGCGCTGAATAAGTCAACCGATGCGCAGCTCGTGCGCTCAGGGACTGTAGGCCGGCCACGCGGCAGGTGAGATGCGTCGTCGCCAAGCTAAGACAGCTCGCGCCGACCGCGGCCTCAGGCACAATGAGGCGGACCCAACCTAAGGATGACGCGGATGAAACTGACGGGCGCCCTGCTCTCTTCGATCGTTCTCACCGCAGCGGTGGCCACACCCGCCTTCGCAGCCCTCGGCGGGGACAGCGCTACCGTCCAGGCGGATGTCGCCCGGATGAAGGGGGCCCTGCGGATTACCTCGAGCGCCGGGGTCACGGTGCACGAGATCACGACGTCCTACGGCACGGTGGTGCGTGAATACCTCACCCCCGGCGACAAGGTGTTCGCCGTCAGCTGGCACGGGCCGGTTAACCTGGACCTGCGCCAGATGCTCGGGGACTACTACACGCAGTACGAGCAGGCGGCGAGCATGCCGCACCCCGGCGGCCACCGACACCTCGCCATCGAGCAGCCCGGGCTCGTCGTGCAGGTGAGCGGCCGCATGCGGGCCTTCGTGGGGCGCGCCTGGGTGCCGGGCCTCGTGCCGCAGAACTTCTCCGTCAACGACATCAACTGATCCGCTCCTGACACTCGCCGCAGGGCTGAAATAAGGGAATTCCGTGCGCAATCTCATCGCTCTCTCTTTGATCCAAGTGACTTTCCTCGCCGCCTGCGGCGGAGGCGGCTATACCAGCGGGGGCGGTCCTCCCCCCTCGCAGAACATCGCGACGCCGGGCCCGCCGAACGTCGAGACGATCACCGTCGACATGGGTCCGAGCGGTGTCAGCGCGGTCAACACCGCCTACGTCAGCATCCAGATCTGCGTACCTAACAACCCGGCCATGTGCCAGACCATCGATCACGTCGAGGTCGACACGGGCTCGACCGGACTTCGGATCCTCGCTGGCGCACTCAACCTGACCAACGTCCCTCTCCCGCAGGAAACCAACGGCACCCCCACGGTTTTCATGACCGAGTGCCTGCGGTTCGCCGACGGCTCCTCCTACGGGTCGCTCAGGTTCGCGGACATCACGCTGCCGGTCTCGATGAAAACCGCCTCCAGCGTGGTCGTGCAGGTCATTGGCGATCCGCTATACCCCACCGTGCCGAGCACTTGCCCCGGGCCCGCCGAGAACACGGTCACCGCCTTCGGTGCCAACGGGATCCTAGGAGTGGGCCCGTTCGCTCAGGATTGCGGCTCCGCCTGCGTCGCAACGGCGCAGCCCAGCACCTACTACAGCTGCCCCTCCACGAGCACCTGCGGCGCATCGACCGCCACCCTTGCCCAGCAGGTCGCCAACCCCGTGACGCTCTTTAGCTCCGACAACAACGGCGTGATCGTGGAGCTCCGCCCGGTCGGCAGCGCGGGGGCTGCCACCGTCACCGGATCCCTGGTGTTCGGCATCGGCACTCAAAGCAACAACGCCCTCGGGAGCGCGACGGTGCTGCAGGAGGATACGTTCTCCGGCCTGATCACCGCCACCTACAAGGGCACCGCCTACAGCCACGGCTTTATCGACAGCGGCTCGAACGGCAACTTCTTCACCGACAGCTCGATCAAGACCTGCACCACTCCCCCGAGTCCGAACCCGTGGTACTGCCCCTCCGCGGAGGTAAGCGAGACCGCCACCCTTCAGGGGACCAACGCGATGATGCTGACGGCCAACTTTAGCGTGGCCAATGCCGACGGGCTCTTCAACACCGGCTACACCGCCTTCAGCAACCTCGGCGGCACGAACCCGGACCCGACGGGGATGGGCTTCGACCTCGGGCTCCCGTTCTTTTTCGGTCGTAACGTGTATACCGCCATCGAGAACGCGACCGCCGGTAGCTACGTGGGACCGTATTTCGCGTACTGACCCGCGCGCGGCGGCATGACGGGCTGGCTCGACGAGGGATTCGCCGTCGAGCGCGCTCAGAGCGCCGCTACGCTCGGCTACAGGCGCATTTCCGCGGTGATCGCGTCGTAGGGCGCCGATACACGGCCATCTTCGCGCTGCAGCAGCCCGGAAGCCGCTAAAGTCTCCACGTCCTCATATACGCGTTTGTAGTCGCGCCCAAGCCGCTCGGCGAGAGCTTCCACCGAGGGTGCCGGTTCCCGATGTACGTCACGAAGAAGTTCCAGGCGCTTGGGGCTAAGCGCGTTGAGCATCGAAGCCAGGTCGGGAAAGGTGACATGTCGCTCCCGCACCTTCTCACCGCGCTCGAGCCGATGCCATGCACTCACGAAGCGCTTGCCCATGTCCTCACGCGTGCCGACGTGAACCTTGACTCGCTTGCTCATCACTCACCTCGCAGGCGGCGCACATCCGCCAGGAAATCCTCGATCAGCCGCTCAGGCGTGCTGAAGCCAGCGCGCGTGGCATCATAGCGGGGATGAGCCCCCTGCAGAGGCTGACCGCGGCGGTGATTGCGGTACTGCTCATCGCCGCCGCCTACGGCGTGTGGGTCACCGAACCCTCGGCGACGGCACCGGCTCGCGCATCGAGAGGCAAGCCGGCGCTCCCGGCCAGCAGCGCCATGCCGGTGATCGATCAGGATACGTTCCGCACGGCGCGGCGCCTGGCGCGACTCGCCACGACGGCCGACGAGTCACCGCTGGCTCAGTCCGCCGTGCAGATCGCCGATCACGAGCTCGATCTCGCGTTCGCGGGCGCGCTGCGCCACGTCGAGGCGCACCCGCCGCAGCTGAGCCCCGAGGCGCGGCAGCTGCAGCAGCGCCTCGAGAGCTCGCAGAGACAACTCGAGGCGGACACCGAGCAGGTGAAGCGCCTCACCGCCGCGCTCGAGAAGGCCTCGGATGCCGAGAAGCCCGCCATCCAAGACCGCCTCGAGCTCGCCCAGTCGCAGATGGAGCTCGAGAAGGACGAGGTGCAGGAGGCGGGCGAGGATCTGCTGCAGGCCGGCGGGAACCTCCACCAGCGCATCCAGATGATGCAACAGGAGCACGAAGCCACCATGCGCAATGTGGCCGTGGCTCCCGCGCCCGCTGCGAGCCCCCTTGCCACTCTGCGAGGCCTCGTCGGGCAGGTGCGCCGCTGGCTCGTGCTCCGGGGCAAGCGGCGCGAGATCGCCGCGGCCGAGCGGCGCGCCGCCGAGAGTGCGGCGCAGCTCGCGGCGGAGCGAGCGCAGATCGCCGCCGACCTCGCGGTGAGCAAACAGAGCGTCCCGCACCTCGCGGCCCGGCACTTAGCCGTCACCGGGGCGTCCGCTGCGACGCCCACGGGGACTCCCCCGCCCGCGAAGACGGCCGGGTCCGAACCCGTGGCGACGGGCGCCGCGCCGCCGACCGCCGCATCCGGCGGCCCGGAAGGCGCGCGCGCGCCGGGCACCGCTCCGAGCCTGGTCAGCGTCACCCGCCAGCTCGCCGCCGAGCAGCGCCGCCTCACGCTTCGCGACGAGCGGATCACCGCGCGCCGGCGGCTCGCGGACGTCTACGGCCAGTGGGACGCGCTGCTTGCGGGACAGGAGCGCACCCTCCTGCACGATTGCCTGAGCCGCGTGGCGATCGTGCTGGCCGCGCTCCTCGCGCTGCTCTTCGCCAACCGCTGGCTGGAGCGCCTCCTCGGGCGCGCCCCCATCGACCGCCGCCAGCTCGGGACGCTTCGCAGCGTGGTCGGAGTCGCGCTGCAGATTCTCGGCGTGGCGCTCATCGTGCTGGTGGTCGTCGGGGTGCCGGGGCAGCTCGGCACCATGGTGGGACTCGCCGGCGCCGGCCTCACGGTGGCGCTCAAGGATTTCATCGTCTCCTTCGTCGGCTGGTTCGTGCTGATGGGCAAGAACGGCATCCGCCTCGGCGACTGGGTCGAGATCAACGGCGTGAGCGGCGAGGTGGTGCAGCTCGGGATGCTGCGCACGGTGCTGCTCGAGACCGGTAACTGGACGGATGCCGGTCACCCGACCGGCCGGCGCGTCACCTTCACCAACAGCTTTGCCACCGCGGGTCACTACTTCAACTTCTCGACCTCCGGCCAGTGGCTTTGGGATGAGCTCGTGGTAACGGTGCCCTTCGACCGCGACCCGAACGCCGTCGCCGAGGCGCTCCAGAAGGAGGTGATCGCGGCAACCGCCGAGAGCACCCGCCAGGCGGAGCAGGAGTGGCGGCGCACGGCGCGCGGCCAATCCGGCGCCGCGTTCTCCGCGCAGCCCGGGATCGCCGTGCGTCCCGCCGCGGGGGGCGTGGAGATCGCCCTGCGCTACGTGACGCGCGCCAGCGAACGCTTCGCGCTCAGGGCGCGGCTCTACCAGTCCGCGGTGCAGCTCCTCGCGCAGCACCCGAGAGCCTGAGGCATCGAGAGAGCATGAGCACACGGGTGCCAGCGCTGTTCCTCGGCCACGGCAACCCGATGAATGCGCTGCATGAGAACGCCTGGACGCGCGCCTGGGCGGCGATCGGCACGGCCCTCCCCCGCCCGCGCGCGGTGCTCGCGGTCTCGGCCCACTGGTACGTGCCGCTCACGGCCGTGACGGCGATGGCATCGCCCCGCACCCTTCACGACTTCGGCGGCTTCCCGCGCGAGCTCTACGAGGTGCGCTATGCGGCACCCGGAGATCCCGAGCTCGCCGCGCGCGTTCAGCGACTCCTCGCGCCGCTCGCGGTCGCCGCCGATCAATCCTGGGGCCTCGACCACGGCAGCTGGTCGGTGCTCAAGCACGTCTTTCCCGACGCGAGCGTTCCCGTGGCGCAGCTCAGCATCGATGAGACGCGCGCTGCGGACTTTCACCACGAGCTCGGCGCGCGCCTTCGGCCGCTGCGCGATGAGGGGGTGCTGATCCTCGGCAGCGGCGATATCGTGCACAACCTGCACGCTTATGCGTGGGGCGGGCATCCCCGCGAGCCTTATGATTGGGCGACGCGCTTCGAGGCGTGGGTGCGCGAGCGGCTCGAGGCCGGCGATCACGCGCCGCTCATCGACTACGGCTCGCTCGGACAAGACGCGCTGCTCTCTGTGCCGACGCCCGAGCACTACCTGCCGCTCCTCTACGTCCTCGGCGCGAGCTTCCCCGGCGAGCCCGTCACGTTCCCGGTCGATGGTGTGGACGGCGGGTCGGTGTCGATGCTGGCGGTGCAGTTCGGTTGAAGCGGGAGCGCGTCCCAGATCTTCGGAATCGTCAAGGACGGTTTAGTGAAGTTGGCGTTCGATTGCAGCGGACATTTCGCACAGCTCGAAGCACTGGCGGCGCGCTACGCCGATCGTCAGCGTGATCTTGCGGACCTCTGCCTGATTCGCATGAGCGAACTATTTCCCGATCACCCGGTGATCACCGTCGACCGCGAGGATTTTCAGGGCTATCGGCGCAACAAAAGGGAAGTGATTCCCATCATTTGCCCGCCAGAACGATAGCAGCTTTCTGTTGCGCCTGATCTCAGCTCACTCACTGTAGGGTTTCACCTAGCCGGAATCACCCCATACCGCCGGCTGCCGCCAACGCGAGCGCCAGCGAGGCGGCATCCCGGGAACGCCCGGCTGATTGTGGTTGGGTAGCGTTGATTGCGGTCGGATTGCGCCACGCGTAGCATCCGCGCGCTGACTCGAGAACAACAATCCTCGGCAGCGACAACAAACATCACCAGGAGCTAAGGAGAGCTCCGATGACCGCGCTTCCTGCGCCGCCACGTTCCTGGGAGGACAAACGACATGACATCCCGCATGGCAGGACGGATTCTCGTCACCGCGTTGCTCATCTCGCCGCTCGCGGCGCGAGCCCAGATCAACGACGACTTCCCCTTTCGCGAAGCCACCGTGGCGCAGCTGCAGGCCCGGATGGCTAGCGGCGCGCTGACCTCGGTGCAGCTGACGCGCGCCTACATCGAGCGCATCCATACGCTCGACTCGAGTGCTAATGGAGTCAATGCCATCATCGAGCTCAATCCGGATGCGCTGACCATCGCGCACCACATGGACAACATGCGCAGGGCCGGCCACGTGCTCGGCCCCCTGCACGGCATCCCGGTGCTGCTCAAAGCCAACATCGACACCGCCGACCGCATGCAGACGACTGCCGGCTCGCTGGCCCTGCAAGGCACCCCGCCAACGCATGACTCCACGATCGCCGCCAACTTGCGCGCCGGGGGCGCCGTGATTCTCGGCAAGACGAACCTCTCCGAGTGGGCCAACTTCCGCTCCTTCGAATCGATCAGCGGCTGGTCGGGCATCGGTGGTCAGACGCACAATCCCTACGGTATCGATCGCAATCCCTGCGGCTCGAGCTCCGGCTCGGGGGCGGCCGCTTCGGCCAACTTCGCGACGGTCTCACTCGGCACGGAAACCGACGGCAGCGTCGTGTGTCCCGGCAATGCCAGCGGCGTGGTCGGGCTCAAACCCACGATCGGACTGACCAGCCGGGCCGGCGTCGTCCCGATCTCGCACACCCAGGACACCGTCGGCGTCCACGCCCGAACGGTGGCCGACGCCGCCGTCACTTTGGGCGTGATCCAGAGTCGCACCTCTGACGGACGG
>Ga0209350_1000961_pt1 | contig 13505 bp, 9 predicted proteins | sample GraSoi013_2_20cm_2_FD_185822 | JGI IMG/M metagenome (GOLD analysis project Ga0209350, IMG submission 185822) | Grasslands soil microbial communities from the Angelo Coastal Reserve, California, USA - Sample 09_27_2013_2_20cm (SPAdes) (version 2) | ecosystem: Environmental > Terrestrial > Soil >...
TGCTAAAGTATGCTACGCGTTTCGCCAAAGCCATAGGCGTGGCAACACTTCACACCAAGGTGCTCGACGAGACAATTGAGAACGCCATGGTCAACTTCGCAGACGTTGTTCTAGACCTGGAAAGGCGCAAAACAGCTGAAGGGCCCCTCGCCCGCGGCGGAACCTTGCGACTTGTGAAGATGGGTAAGAACCCCGTCCCCTCCAGAGGCTATTACTACGAGATGACGCCTCAGGGAATAGCGATCAGCACTACTCCACCCATCTAACACCGTTTCGTTCTTCAGCGCGGTCCTGGCTCCTAGCCCAGATATACAAGCACTACACTCATCACCAGTCATGGCAGCGAAGCCGAGCGAGGCCAGTATAACGAGTGATGAAATGCAGGTGGCGGAGCTCAACTCCGAATATCTTGGAGTTAGCCGCTTCCAGCTAATGGAAGCAGTCGGAACAAACATATCACGAGAAATAGCCGCAAGAACCGCAACAAGACCAAACCCGAGAATACATGTCATCTCAGGTCCCGGAAAGAACGGCGGCGACGGCTTCGCAGTCGCCCGACACCTAGCCTCCCAAGGACTCAAAGTCAGAGTCACCTTGGTGGGCCGACCAAACGATGTGAAGGACGAAGCAGCAAAACATCAACTCGACACGATTGTACAGATGAATGATAGTATACAATTCGAGAGTCTCACCGACTCATCCCAGCTCAGGCCCGTTGAAGCAGACATCATCCTCGATGCGATTCTTGGCTACGGAGTCAAAGGTGACCTCCGCCAACCACTACTGGCCGCGGTCCGGATCATCAACCGATCCAAAGGCTACAAGATCGGCCTAGACCTTCCATCCGGACTAGACAGCGACACAGGCGAACCACACGGCGAAGCCGTCAAGGCTGATCTAACAATATCGCTGCACAAGATCAAACAAGGACTCGTAAAAGGAAAAGAATACGCGGGAGAAACCATCGCGTTACCGATAGGAATTCCACCTGAAGCAGAGACCTACACCGGACCTGGCGACTTCAAAACCCTCTGGAAAACACGGCCCCCGAACGCGCACAAAGGCGACTACGGACGACTACTCATCATCGGCGGCAGCGAAAACTTTACAGGTGCACCCGCCTTCTCAGCACTAGCGGCCACTAAATGTGGCACGGACCTGGTCTACGTCGCCTCACCCACTAAAACCTCGGAGATAATCGCCTCATACTCACCGGACCTCATAACCATAAAACTCCCAGGCGAACACCTCAACCTCAAAGATCTACCCGAACTCGAAAGATGGATGAGTTCCGCCGATGCAATAGTCCTCGGGCCAGGAATAGGACTACATGAGGAAACAGTAGACGTTGTCAAGAAGCTCATCACGCAATCCGGCGAACTCAACAAGCCAATGGTATTGGACGCGGACGCGTTGAAAATATTCGGCCGGAGCAGAAGAAGGCTAAACAACCCAACAGTCCTAACGCCCCACGCTGGAGAATTCGCAGCAGTGCTACAGCGAAAGATCAGTCCTGAGATCTCGCTCCAAAAAGAAGCAGCAACACAGCTGGCCAAGGAAACTGGAGCGACAATAGTACTGAAAGGAAACGTAGACATCATCGCAGACCCGACACGTCAGAAACTCAACAAGACAGGAAACCCGTACATGACAGTCGGCGGCACTGGCGACGTCCTGACAGGCATAATCGGCGCACTCCTGGCCCAACACATAGAACCCTTCAGAGCCGGGGCGGCCGGCGCATTCCTCAACGGACTCGCAGGAGACATGTTGATGAAGGAGAGAGGACCAACGGTCACTCCACTAGCACTAGTAGATTTCATCCCGCAGGCGATCAAGTATTGCATAGACGGACCACCATATCTGAGAATACGGAACTAGAAGATCAGTCATCACTGCGGATCATGATCTACGACTACCACCAAGACGATCCCAGCAAATGCACCTCTGCAAAACTCCAAAAATTCCACCTAGCCCTACAGCTCAATTCTCTAAAACAGATTCCCCGATCAGCCATAGTGCTCAATCCATCAAGCAATCAGACCTTATCGTTTGAGGATCGCATTTTGATAGAACAATATGGCCTGGTGGGACTAGACTGCTCCTGGAACCTATCGGACAACATTTTTGAAACCAACATCAAGGGCGAAAGCCGAAGACTACCAACACTCCTAGCAGGTAACCCCACGAACTACAGTATCCGAGGAAGACTCAGTACAGCGGAAGCGATAGCAGCAGCTCTAATCATAACCGGATTCGAGAAAGAAGCTCAGCGTATACTCGCAATATTCAGCTGGGGCAAGACCTTCCTCACGCTCAACAAGGAACCTCTGGAAACGTACTCTAGTACTCCGGGCGACGGGATTAGGAAGCAGGAACAAGAGTACTTCCCATCATCCAGAGCCTAAATGTTTATATCAACTACGCAGGCAAGGCCAGAGTTTGGTAGCATTAGCAGGTCGAATAGTAGAAGCCCACGGTACCCGGCGGCGGCGTCAATCCGACGCTTAGGGCGTTACGCCTGTGTATGAAAGATTGACCTCCACTGTGGGCGAAATAATATGCGGACCAAAAAAACCCGGGGCAAAGAATACCCTGGAACGTTTCGGTCCAAGGAAGGCTCGTAGCCACCTGCTAAACTCCAGCCAATTCCTGCAGATTGATGTGATAGGCGTCCATAACTCCTATCGTTCCAACTCCGCTTGATCCTGGCGGACCCAACTGCTATCGGGATGAGACTAAGCCATGCGAGTCGCACGCTTCCAGGCCAATGTGGGAGCGTGGCGTACGGCTCAGTAACATGTGGCTAACCTACCCTCAGGACCGGGACAACTTCGGGAAACTGAGGCTAAACCCGGATAGATGGAGAGGCCTGGAACGGTTCTCCGTCGAAATAATCCTAGGACCATGCTTTCTAGGACTGCCCGAGGATGGGGCCGCAACCGATCAGGTCGTTGGTGAGGTAACGGCTCACCAAGCCTATAACCGGTACGGGCCGTGAGAGCGGGAGCCCGGAGATGGGCACTGAGACAAGGGCCCAGGCCCTACGGGGCGCAGCAGGCGCGAAACCTCTGCAATGCGCGAAAGCGTGACAGGGTCATCCCGAGTGCCATCCGCTGAGGAAGGCTTTTACCCGGTCTAACTCGCCGGGAGAATAAGGGGAGGGCAAGTCTGGTGTCAGCCGCCGCGGTAATACCAGCTCCTCGAGTGGTTGGGACGATTATTGGGCCTAAAGCGTCCGTAGCCGGCTGGAAAAGTTCTCCGTAAAATCCAACGATCCAATCGTTGGCTCGCGGGGAATACTTTCCGGCTTGGGGGCGGGGGAGGTCGGCGGTAGTCCCGGGGTAGGGGCGAAACAACGAAGAACTCGTTTCGCAGTCTTATAATCCCGGGAGGACCACCAGTGGCGAAGGCGGCCGACTAAAACGCGCCCGACGGTGAGGGACGAAAGCTGGGGGAGCGAACGGGATTAGATACCCCGGTAGTCCCAGCTGTAAACGATGCAGGCTAGGTGTTAGGACGGGTACGGCCCGTTCTAGTGCCGCAGGGAAGCCATTAAGCCTGCCGCCTGGGGAGTACGGCCGCAAGGCTGAATTCTCGTCCGGCAGAAAATTTTGCTCGACGGGACAGTTTACTTAAAGGAATTGGCGGGGGAGCACCACAAGGGGTGAAGCTTGCGGTTTAATTGGAGTCAACACCGGGAACCTTACCAGGGGCGACAGTTGGATGAAGGTCAGATTAAAGGTCTTACCGGACTAGCTGAGAGGAGGTGCATGGCCGTCGCCAGTTCGTGCCGTGAGGTGTTCTCTTAAGTGAGAAAACGAACGAGACCCGTGCCCTTAGTTGCCATCGTATTCCTTCGGGAATGCAGGCACACTAGGGGGACTGCCTCCGCTAAGGGGGAGGAAGGAGCGGGCCACGGCAGGTCAGTATGCCCCGGATTCCCTGGGCCACACGCGAGCTGCAATGGCTGGGACAATGAGCTCCGACCCCGAAAGGGGAAGGTAATCCCCAAACCCAGCCTCAGTTGGGATTGAGGGCTGCAACCCGCCCTCATGAACATGGAATCCCTAGTAACCGCGTGTCATCATCGCGCGGTGAATACGTCCCTGCTCCTTGCACACACCGCCCGTCGCTCCACCCGAATTTGGTTTTGGTGAGATGCAGCCTTGTTGGTTGCCTCGAACCTAAGCTAGGTAAGGGGGGAGAAGTCGTAACAAGGTGGCCGTAGGGGAACCTGCGGCCGGATCACCTCCTTAGACATCGCAGGGATGGCTGGAGGGCAAAAGAACGGCTACGAGCCTATCAAAATGCAACTCTCAAGACCTGTCTTGAGAGTGAAGAAGGCGAGAGTGAGATCCTGGACAGGACCAGGGTCCACGATGAAGTGCTGTGTAGAGGAAGCCTCAGAAAATTTGACGCGAATCGAACGTGGGTTCCTAAAGGGCTCGGCATGATACGCCACCTGAAGGATGGCTCGGCTTGGGCGCTGACGAAGGGCGTGGCAAGCTGCGATAAGCTCCGGGTAGGCGCACGCAGCCTTCGATCCGGAGATTCCCGAATGGGACTTCCCACCCCGGGTGATACCTGGGGTACTCCCATATGGGAGGGGGAACCCGCCGAACGGAAGCATCCAAGTAGGCGGTGGAGGAGAAATCAATTGAGATTCCCAGATTAGCGGCGAGCGAAATGGGAACAGTCCAAACCGAACCCTGACAGGAAACTGTTGGGGGATGTAGTGTTGTAGGGCCCGGCCGCTTCCTCGTTGCTGAAATCGAAATGGCCTGGAACGGCCTGCCGTAGAGGGTGATAGCCCCCTAGACTTAAGGCAACAGGATTAGGGCTGGAGTCCCTGAGTACCGCGCCCCGACATGGGCGCGTGAATCTGGGAGTAAGCAACTTCCAAGACTAAAGACGTCCCAAGACCGATAGCGCACTAGTACCGCGAGGGAAAGCTGAAAAGTACCCCGGAAGGGGAGTCAAAAGTGCCTGAAATCAGGTGGTTACAGACGTGTACGGTCCGCAAGGGTAGATCCTCCCTGAAGGAGGCCGTGGTAACGCGGCATTACGAAGGGAGGGGACTAGGATCGTACGATCCGTTTAGTACCATGGGCCGGGGAGTTCATCTATGTGGTGAGGCTAAGAGCGTAAAGGCTCGGAGCCGCAGGGAAACCAACAGTCCATAACGCAGATTTTCATGAAGCGTGAGGGACGAGGTCTGAAAGGGCCTGGAATCACATGGATGACACTAGAAACCGAGTGATCTAGCCCTGAGTAGGATGAAGCCGGGTGAAAGCCCGGTGGAGGTCCGAATGGGTGTTGACGTGCAACTCACTCCAATAACTTGGGGCTAGGGGCAAAAGACCAATCTAACTCGGTGATCGCTAGTTCCCGCCGAAATATCTCTCAGGATAGCCCGGCCGGAGGTTGCTGGTGGGGTAGAGTCCTGATTGGGGAACAAGGATTCGAAAGGATCCACTCTCCATTCAAACTTCGAATCCATCAGCGCTGTAGATGGCCGGAGACGGGCCGTGGGCGTAAGGTCCATGGCCGCGAGGGGAACAACCCAGGCTTGGGTTAAGGCCCCAAAGTCCTGGCTAAGTGTAGAAATAGAAAGCCGTCCTCAACCCGAGACAGCTGGAAGGTAGGCTTAGAAGCAGCCATCCTCCAAGCAGTGCGTAACAGCTGACCGGCCGAGGTTGGGGGCGCCGAAAATATACGGGGCTAAGCCAGGCGCCGATACCCAGGGTCACGGAATCACATCCGTGGCGGTAGGCGGGCGCAGCGTTCGGGTGGAAGCTGGGCCGTGAGGTCCAGTGGACCGTCCGCTGTTGCAGATCCCGGTGGTAGTAACAGCCATAGAGAGGTGAGAATCCTCTCCGTCGAAGGGGCCAGGGTTCCCCGGCAATGCGTCGTCAGCCGGGGGTAAGTCGGTCCTAAGACAGACCTTAACCGGATCTGTCGAAAGGGAAACCGGTTAAGATTCCGGTACCAGGGAGGTACACGCGGCAACGCAAGCTCTTGATCTGACGCTTCCGGATAGGCTGAGCGAGACTGTCGTCTCATCTAACCATTGAAGCCTGGGGAGTACCGTAACGGTGAGAACCAGGCGAAAATGGGAATGGCCCCCCGTCTTAGGGGGGTTCAGCTGATTCCAGGAGCCAAGGAAAAAGATCAGGGGATGGATCCTCCCTGTCCGTACCAAGATCCGACACAGGTGCCCCTAGGTGAGAAGCCTAAGACGTATCGGGTGTAACGTAGGCGAGGGAACTCGGCAAATTAGCCCCGTAACTTCGGGAAAAGGGGTGCCTGAACTCCTAGCTCTGCTGGGGGTTTAGGTCGCAGTAACAAGGGGGAGGCGACTGTTTACTAAAAACATAGGAGGCCGCAAGCGCGAAAGCGTGTAAACGGCCTTTGAGTCCTGGCCAGTGGCGGTATCTCAAACCTGGGTTCAACCGGGCGAAGGACCGCTAAACGCCGGGAGTAACTCTGACTCTCAGCGAAGAGCCAAGGGAGTCGCTAAACCCAGCCATATGCGGGAACCTCGGAGCTTCCAGCTACCTAAAATGGTAACAATGCTAGAAGCGTTGAAGACAATCCGCAGGAAACCACTGTGGTGAACGAGCAATGCTGCACGAATACTCTGATATCATAGATGTCAAGGACCTGCCTGCACGGCTTAGCGATCTTAAATGGCACATAACCGGATTCGCAGATGGGGATGCAAGTTTTCCCATAGTGCTCTCTCCGGTAACTGACAAGAAATTCGGCTGGCTGATCCAGCCGCGTTTCCAGATCGAACTAAGAAACGATGCAGACTCAAAAAAAATGCTGAGAATAATCAGCAGAACATTGACAGGCAAGACTGGGATTCTTGAGGAGTCGGACTTCGCGAAACTTGCAGTGACCAATCGGCGCATTCTTCTCGAAAAGATCATCCCATTCTACCAGAGACATAGACTGGTGCTGAAACAAGCCGACTTCGAACTGATGAAGACCGTAACAGAACAACTGCACGCGAAGAAACACATGGAGGAGGACGGCTTCAAGCAAATCATTAGAGAAATCTTTTCGCTCCCCACTGATGGGGAAACGAGGAGAAAGTGGACCTTCAACCAAATCATTCCGGACGAGAAACCGCCTCCAGTGAAGGTTCCAATCCTTGCAGCATTCCAAGAAGGCAGTGAACTACGGAACTATCTCGCTGGATTCATTGACGCGGAAGGAGCATTAGGCTATGCAATACTTCCAGAGACCAAGACAATAACACCATACATGACAGTGACGCATCAGAACCCTGTCGTGCTCCGAAAACTCCAGCAAACAGTTCAAGCTGGACAGATAAGCACTGGAAGACTACAAATCTACGGAATCAATAACATCGTCGAGAAGATTCTGCCGTTTCTGGAAAAGCATCGTCTAATAGCAAAACGCACCGTGTATGCGAGGTTCAAAGCAGTGCTCGACGAAATACTGAACAACAGACAGAAGAAGGAATTCAACAAGGTCGAAAGAATGGCTCGTTCTGTTAACCACAGAGGGATCCTCAGAGACCATACGCTGGGCACTCATCCGGTGAGAACCGGAGAGTGAAGATATGGCCCAACATCAAGAAGATGTTGCTTAAGGTAGCCAAATGCCTTGTCGGGTAAGTTCCGACGTGCATGAATGGACCAATGACCTCCCCGCTGTCCCCGCCTACGGCCCGGTGAACCCACATAACCTGGACGAACAGTCCAGGGACACCCAGCGGGGCGAGAAGTCCCCGTGGAGTTTTACTGCAGCTTGTCGCTGGGATGTGATTGCGGGTACAGAGTGTAGGTGGGAGCCGTCGAGGCCGGGGTCTTCGGGTCCCGGTGGAGGCGCCAATGTAACACCACCTATCTGCGATTACATCTCTCACCAGAGTTTGCTCTGGAACAACAGCAAGTAGGCAGTTCGGCTGGGGCGGCACCCCCTCGAAAGAATATCGAGGGGGCCCAAAGCTCGACTCATCCGGGACAGAACCCCGGAGTAGAGTGCAAGAGCAAAAGTCGGGCTGACTGGATCCTCAACGGCAAGGGATCCAGAGGCGAAAGCCTGGTCTAGCGATCCTTGATGTCCCCTTTGCTGGGGGCTCGAGGTGACAGAAAAATTACCCCGGGAGTAATTGGCTCGTCTCCTCCGAGAGTCCTCATCGACGAGGAGGATTGGTTCTCCGTCGTCGTCCCTTCCCATCCTGGGTTCGCAGCAGAACCCAAGGGCGCGCCTGTTCGGCGATCAAAGGGGAATGCGAGATGGGTTTAGACCGTCGCGAGACAGGTCGGACTCTACCTGCTGGGTGTGCTGGTTGCCTGAGGGGAAGGCGCCCCTAGTACGAGAGGAACGGGGTATCGTAGCCTCTAGTTTACCGGTTGTCTGACAAGGCACTGCCGGGCAGCCACGCTATCGAGGATAAGGGCTGAAAGCATCTAAGCCTGAAACCTCTCCCGAAAATAGGCAACCATTCTAGTCCACTTTGGACCACTGGCGACAGTGGTTTCGGACTGGACGAGGGCTCCCATAGAAGATGGGGTTGATGGAACCGGGGTGTACGCGTCGAGACTTCGGTCGAGACGTTCAGCCCGCGGTCCCCAATCGCCCAAGGTGCTGGTCCCTGGTGGGGTCCACGTTCGGAGCGATATCAAATACTGGGGCTGAATCTAAACAGCATTTTCATGATTTTTTCTGAATTCTTGTTGTGATCAGTCTATTAGCAGGTCTTTCGATTTTCTAGATCCGGGTGGCGAGTCGGTGAGCAGTCACAGAACCCATGGCGTAAGCTGTGTGTTTTGAGGAAACTCCACCCACAAGGCGGAAGCGTAACACGTAACGTGTCAGGCGAGAGCCTGTGTGGGAGCGCAGAAACGATACCCGTCCCGGTACCGTGTGACGATGATGGGATGTTCTCCCGGGCGTCCCGGATGGAGGGCTGGACGCGGGATGAAACGGGCTCCCATTGCGCTGTGAAAGGGGATGTAGACGCCTATGAACTCCGCCCGAGGCGCGGGTTCCCCGATTAGACAGATGCTGCTACGAACAGAAGGTGGGTTACGGCCGACACGCCACCCATCATGAACAGTACGCCCCCCGCTCTTTTCTCGACGGGGCAACAGCCAGACATTGTCAACTTCCTCCTCTGGATGAAGAGAGAAGGTTACTCGGAAAGTTCCATCACGAATATCCGCAAGATCTCTTGTTAACTAAGCAATCACCTGGACACGTTTCCATCAACTCTACACTTGCACTCACTCCGGCGCGCCGAATTCCGGCACAACCATTGGGTATAGCCGGTTCAACTGTGAAGGCAGGATGGACTTGCGCATACTTTCGCGATGAAAGCCAAGCCGGCCACGAAAATACCCCTTGGAGAGACGGAAACGCCGGTAGCAGGCGAGGTCCCGAAGAAAATAGACCATGTTTCTGTACCATCGGAATTAAGGTGCTCGACGAATGCGCCAAATGGCAACACGTCGTAACGGAGTCCCACTACGAAGACTCCTGACGAGTCTGCGGAAAGCGCCATTGAAAAGGTTCCGGGAGGGCCGCTGGCTACCGTCCATACAGGATTGCCGTTGAGGTCAAGCTTCTGCACAGAAGAATAGCTCCAAACGTACAATCCAGCGGGTCCGACCGAAACTCTACCTCCGTCGACCGGTCTTGTCCACTGCTCATTGCCATTATGGTCAAACGCCTTCATGAAACTTCCTGACTCCGGAGACGGATCGCATCGGATATGAGCAGGGCAAGTGTTTCCTCCAACAACGTACACGCCTTTCGGTCCTACCGAGATTCCGCTCATCACAGTGGAGAAGCCTATCGCGTGGATCTGGCGAGTCCAGATTTCGTTCCCGCTATGGTCGAACTTCTCGACAATGCCAATAGACTGCCTTGAGGCGAAATCGGAGCCTCCCGCAACATAGACTCCAGTGGAATCTACTGAGACGCTTTCAGCATGAGAACCTTCTAGGCCTCCGAACTGACTTGACCAGATCAGATTACCGTTGAAGTCAAGCTTCTGCACAAAAGAATAGAAGCCGACGACATAAATTCCATCTAATCCTGAAGCTACTCCCATCGCGACGGCATAGGGAAGATGTCCAACTTGCCGGGTCCAAACCAGGCTGCCGTCGAAATCGTATCTTCTAGCTTCGGACCCCCCGGCTACAAACACGCCCATTCTACCTACGGATACGCTAACGGTAAACGAAGACCCAAGAGGGTAAATCCAAACCAGATGCGGTTGAGCCAAAGTGGGCCCCGCTCCACTCAAAGCAAGCGTTACGAGTGCAAGGGCAAGCGTTAGAGGCAAATTGTGTCCTAACCTCGCGACAATCGGACTAGCCTTGGGATCGGCGAGCTGTTAAACGTAGCGGTCGGCTCTGAAGCAGAATGCTTCTGCAACCTAGACTATTGCAAGCATTTCCTTTCGATTAGAATCCAAAGATCGAGACAATGCCCGTTATTACTGCCAGCAGGTACAGCCAAGCGTCCACTCCGTCTCCCATTCCAAACGCTATGAGCATCGACACGAACCCAGCCAGTGTTGCCAAGTCCGCTTCTCATATTGTCTACGTCCCGAATCGCTGCGTTCCGAGAAGGGGAACTATCCCTCCTACGCCACCAGGAATTAGGGCCAATAGTGAGCAAGCGATAATCCAGAAGAAAGCGATGATAACCGATCCTCTAACGGGTTGTGCGTAACCGACTTTCTCGAAATCCGCACAACGTTTTTTTGAAAACCGAATATTAACATTTCCAGCGAGACGGTCGTTCCAATAACCTCAGAATGCATTATCAGAGTGGGGTGGAGACGGTTTCGCTTCGAAATGCGCCCATCAGTGAGCGGGATTTCGAAGAATGTATTCGGCGACAGCATCTTGAACTCGAATGTGCGGCAGCTTGCCAAACTTGCAATGTTCGGCCAAGTCGTGGTCCATCACGATTAGGGTCAACGAACGTCCAGCATGTCTAACGAATTCTGCAATTTCACCATCTGGTATCTTGATTCGAGAATCTTCTGTATTGCGCATCAGTTTGTGCCACGCTTGGCAATCAATCCCTTCTGTCGAAGTTCGGGAGCCATATCAGCTAGACTTGCATCGGTCATGTATCGCATAAGGTCGATTTGTTGGGCACCTGCTTGTAAACCGACCGGAAGATCCAAAATTAGGAATGCCCATAGTGTACTATCATGAATCCAGATGCTGCTGGTTCGTCTTACGAAGGAAGCGAACCTTACGAACAGAAGGTGGGTTACGGCCGACACGCTACCCACCGATTGTCGCTGTCTCGCGAGACTCAAGTAGGCCCCCGGGGGCTGAAAAGATTTCGCGCTAGAGTTGAGAATCTTTTTTTGCAAAATGAATCTTTCGGGGGTCCTCCAACGCTTCGCATGGGGATCTGTCATGCGAGGATCAGTCGACTCCAAAAATATTGCGATTTCCCTAGACCGTTCGAGATCTTACTGGGAGATGTTAGCCTGGACGGCTGGGCTGTCATCATTGATCGTGGAGGATTAGCATGACGATGAGCAGGTTTCTAATTCTAAGGCGATTCTAGGGCGTTTTGCAGGGGACTAACGGAATGTTCACGCTTGTCCGCGATCATGGGAGACGCTTGGAAAGGGTTCAATCCGGTTTTCCGATTCATGAACTGAGCTATGCTCGGAGGGGCGCTCGGCCACCACTGCCGCCTCCGCCTCCTAGTGCGACTGCTGCGGGAGGATCTGGGACGAATGGATTCATCAGCGGATAATTGTCTTGAGCAGAGTTGAACACGTAGGGTGTGTCGCCTATTCCGTCGGGACTTGGACAGATGTTCTGCTGGGGTCCACTACAGTTGTCGACGCCCTTATAGTCAGACCAGTAGTTGCCACCGCTAGGATACTCGTTATCCCAAGAGTTCTGGCCAGGCTGATCGTCTTGAGCTTGAATGGTATTGTTGACTAGGTTGTTACGGTAGACGCGGTTTCCAGTAGATGAGGAGAGGTGAATCCCTATCGCCTCAAGTGTGACATTGTTTCCGAAGATCTGGACTTTGGAAGACGAGCCCAATACGATTCCCTGGTCATCGGTGAGGTAACCGTTTACTCCCCCACCAATTACTCTGTTTTCCGAGATGACTGTGCTGTTGGAATTTCCGAGCGAAATGCCGTAGGAAATATTTCCTTGGATGGTGTTGTTGAGAATTGTGAGGTTCGTGGACTTTGAGACGTCCAGGCCTCCCTCAATGTAGGCAACGCTCATCGAGTTATTCGAAATAGTAACGTTAGAAGAATCTGACACAGAGACTGGAGCGGCGTATCCAGAGGCTGTCACGCTATTACCTGAGAACATGACTTGTTTGGAACTGTCGATTTCGAAACCGTCCGCCCTAATCGTGTTTCCTACTACGCTTGCGCTCGAGATGCGGAGTAGAACGTTCGAATAGGCGCCCCCATTGGGAGACGTGCCTCCGTTGATACCATTGCCCGACAATGTCAGGTTTGCGGAAAACTGGGCCTGAAATGCCTGGGAGTCCGAGGAGATGGTGGATGATTCTATTCTGGCGTTATAGACTCCGCTCAGAAAGACGCCCGTTTCATGGCATTCTACAGAAATGCCGCTGACTACAAAGTAGGCTGTTGCGTTCTGTATCTGTATACAAGTAGAATATTCTCCTGAGGTTCCTGACGTAAACACGTTTATGTCCCATCCGGAGATCACGTATGGATCTGCAGCAGTACCGGTCCCCGACGTCACGCCGTTTGCCGCAGTGAATCCGCTGTTCCCGTTGATCGAAATGACGGAATGACTCTGCAATGCGACGGCCGTCGGAAGGATTGTCTTCGCTAGATCGGGTGTAGAGAACAAGATCGCTATGGAAATAATGATACAGGAAACCACGGCCTTCGTCGTCTTTCCCATAAATAATCCGCAATCCAGGGACATCCGAGCTTCGTTATAAGAACCACGCTTCGAATGTATTCAAGCATGAGCAAGCTCACGCTCACGGCTCAACTCTTACATCAATAACATTCAAGAAAAGACAATCAAACATGGAGAGGAGGCCGGCCGCCACCTCCCCCGCCTCCTGCAGAACCGGTAGCGGGAGGATCCGCGGCGAAAGGCGTCATCAAAGGATAGTTGTCTTGGGCTGAGCTGAATGAATAGGGTGTATCTCCTATCCCGTCAGGATTTGGACAGATATTCTGCTGGGGTCCACTACAGTTGTCGACGCCCTTATAGTCGGACCAGTAATTGCCCCCGGTAGGATACCCGTTGTCCCACTGGTTTTTGCCCGGATTATCATCAGATGCTTGGACCGAATTGTTGACGAGATTGTTGTGATAGACTATGCTTCCAGTCGCTGATTGAAGAACTATCCCAGAGCCGCAGTAATAGGACGAGGTTATGTTGTTTCCAAAGATCTGAACATTGCTCGATCCTCCTACTATCATCGACTTGGCAGGCGAGTACGCTGAACAGGCGGCATCGCGGACACTG
>Ga0209350_1000962_pt1 | contig 13498 bp, 8 predicted proteins | sample GraSoi013_2_20cm_2_FD_185822 | JGI IMG/M metagenome (GOLD analysis project Ga0209350, IMG submission 185822) | Grasslands soil microbial communities from the Angelo Coastal Reserve, California, USA - Sample 09_27_2013_2_20cm (SPAdes) (version 2) | ecosystem: Environmental > Terrestrial > Soil >...
CCCGCCGTAGTGCTGGCGCCCCATCTCCACGAAGGTCTCGTAGGTGCCCTGCACGATGCCCTGACTGCCGATGTAGATCCAGGAGCCGGCGGTCATCTGGCCGAACATCATGAGCCCCTTGCGATCGAGCTCGTTGAAGTGATCCCAGTCCGCCCAGCGCGCCACGAGGTTGGAGTTGGCGAGCAGCACGCGCGGGGCGTCTGCGTGCGTCGGGAATACGCCGACCGGCTTGCCGGACTGAATGAGCAGCGTCTCGTCGTCCCCGAGCGCCTTGAGCGCCGCCACGATCTCGTCGAAGCACTGCCAGTTGCGGGCCGCCTTGCCGATGCCGCCGTAGACCACGAGTTCCTGCGGCCGCTCGGCGACCTCGGGATCGAGGTTGTTCATCAGCATGCGCAGCGGCGCCTCCGTGAGCCAGCTTCGGCACGAGAGGGCCGTGCCGCGCGGGGCGCGCAGCGGCGGGCGGGTCTTTACGGAGTCGTTCATGGCACTACCTCGGCTGGCTGTTCGCCGCGAGCTCGTAGCGGGAACCGGGATGATAGAGGTCGGCGACGCTGGCGACACGTCCGCGGGAGAAGGTGCGGCGCAGGATCAGCAAGCACGCCTCGTCCCCCTCGAGCTTGAGGAGCCGGCGGATACGCCGCTCCGGCACCACCGCGCGCACGATGTGCTCGGCGCGCTGCAGCGGCGCCACGCGGATCAGGAACTCGTGGGGCGTGATGTGGGAGAAGTCGTTGCGCAGGTAGCCGGGAGCGACCTGCGGATTGACGTAGCGCTCCTCGACCTGGAGCGGGGTGCTGTCCTCGAAATGAGTGAGGAGCGAGTAGTCGAGCGCCGCGCCGGGCTTGACCCCGCAGCGCTCGGCGAGCTCGCGCGAGGCGCTCACCGACTCGAGCGCGTGCACGCGCACGCGATGCTGCCTGCCGCGCGCGCGGATCTCGTCGGCGATGTTGCGCACCTCGAGGGGGTGGGCGTGCACGCGCTGCTCGGCGACGAAGGTGCCGACTCCGGCCACCCGGACCAGCACCCCGTCCGCGGCCAGCTCGCGGAGCGCCCGGTTCGCGGTCATGCGCGAGACGGTCAGGGTGCGGGTGAGCTCGTTCTCGGAGGGCACGCGCTCGCCGGCACGCAGCGCCCCGCCCGCGATCCGCTCGAGGATGAAGTCCTTCACCTGGAGGTAGCGGGCGGCGGCCTGGGGCAGCGACATTGGGGGCGGATCGCGAGGGACTGCGAGGGGCGCCATGGTGGCACCGGGAGGGCCGAGTTGTCTATACAGGTCCAGGGTGGAGACCGGGGGGTCCAGGGCGAGGACCGGGCGCGGCGCGCTGCCCGAAGCCCGGCGCCCTTTGCCGCGCTGTTCCCTGCGCGCCCCGGTTCCGGTAAAATGCGCGCCCCGCGCGGGCTGCGGCCGTGCGGGGACGGGTGGCTGGTGTCGCGCGGCGGAGCGGACTAAAGAGCGCGGCGCCCCCGAGAATAAGATATGACCGAAAGCCCCCCGCGGGGCTTTTTGTTTTTCGGTGGGCCTTGGGGCCCTTTTTTTGTTTGCGGCACTGGGACGGACGGGAACGAAGGCGATGAAGACGGTCACGGCAGGTCTGCGCGAGCGCTTGTGGGCGCTGCTCGAGCCGCTGCTCACGCGGCTCGGGTACGAGCTCGTCGAGCTCGATTACGCCCCGGGCCACGGCCGCTCGCTCCTGCGGCTCTACATCGACGCGCAAGCGGGCGTCGGGCTCGATGACTGCGAGCGCGTCAGCCGCGAGGTGTCCTCGCTCCTCGACGTCGAGGACCCGATCCCGTCCGCCTACACGCTGGAGGTGTCCTCGCCGGGATTCGACCGGCTGCTGCGCACCCGGGCGCACTTCGGGCGCTTCGTCGGCTCCCGGGTGTTCGTCGAGCTCAAGGAGCCGCGCGCCGGGCGGCGGCGCTACACCGGGACGCTGCTCACGGTGGATGAGGGCGGCATCGCGCTCGAGGTCGACCGCGAGCGCGTGGCGATGGGGTTTGCGGAGATTGGCGAGGCGAGGCTTGCGTCCTGACGGGCGAAGCGCGTGTTAGAGAGGTACGCGGCACAGTGAACAAGGAAATCCTGATGGTGGTGGACGCCGTCTCCAACGAGAAGGGCGTCGACAAGGAAGTGATCTTCGAGGCGCTCGAAGCCGCGCTCGCGTCCGCGACCCGCAAGAAACACGGCGAGGAGTGGGACGTGCGCGTCGCCATCGACCGCAAGAGCGGCGACTACGAGACCTTCCGGCGCTGGAAAGTGTTCGCCGACGACTCCAAGGAGCTCGAGGTGCCCGAGCACGAGCTGCGGCTCGAGGACGCGCTCGAGCTCGATCCCAAGGCTGAAGCGGGCGGCTACGTCGAGGAGCCTATGGAGTCGGTGGCCTTCGGGCGGATCGCCGCCCAGCAGGCCAAGCAGGTGATCGTTCAGAAAGTGCGCGAGGCCGAGCGCGCCCAGGTCGTCGACGCCTACCGCGACCGCGTCGGCTCGCTGGTGGGCGGGGTGGTCAAGCGCGTCGACCGCAACGGCATCTACATCGACCTCGGCGGCAACGCGGAAGGCTTCGTGCCGCGCATCGACATGATCCCGCGCGAGCAGGCGAAGCCCCAGGATCGCATCAAGGCGTACCTGAAGGAGGTGCGCTCGGAGCCGCGCGGTCCGCAGCTGTTCCTGACGCGCACGGCGCCCGAGTTTCTGATCGAGCTCTTCAAGCTCGAAGTCCCCGAGGTCGGGCAGGGCCTCATCCAGATCCTCGGCGCGGCGCGCGACCCCGGAGTGCGCGCCAAGATCGCGGTGCGCAGCAACGACCCGCGCATCGATCCGGTGGGGGCCTGCGTCGGCATGCGCGGCTCGCGTGTGCAGGCGGTGTCCAACGAGATCGCCGGCGAGCGCGTCGACATCATTCCCTACGTCGATAATCCTGCCCAGTTCGTGATCAACGCCATGTCGCCGGCGGAGGTCATGTCGATCGTCGTGGACGAGGACGCGCACAGCATGGACATCGCGGTGGCGGAGGACAAGCTGTCGCAGGCGATCGGGCGCGGCGGCCAGAACATCCGCCTCGCGAGCCAGCTCAGCGGCTGGGATCTCAACGTCATGACCGAATCCGACGCCGAGACCAAGAGCGAGACGGAGGCGAAGGAACTCGTGCAGAACTTCATGAAGCAGCTCGACGTCGACGAGGACGTCGCCACGATCCTCGCGCAGGAGGGCTTCTCGACCATCGAGGAGATCGCCTACGTGCCGCAAGCCGAGATCGCCGCGATCGAGGAGTTCGACGAGGGCATCGTGAAGGAGCTGCGCAATCGCGCGCGCGACGTACTGCTCACGCAGGCGATCGCGAGCGAAGAAACGCTCGATCAGTCGATGCCGGCCGATGACCTGCTGCTGCTCGAGGGCATGAGCCCGGACCTGGCGCTCACCCTCGCGCGGCGCGGCGTGCGCACGCGCGAGGATCTCGCCGAGCAGTCGGTCGACGAGCTCGCGGACATCGAGGGGCTGGCCGCCGACCAGGCGGCGAAGCTCATCATGACCGCGCGCGCCCCGTGGTTCGAGGCAGGTTAAGCGTATGGCGGAAGTGACCGTTTCCCAGTTTGCCGAGGTTCTCAAGGTGCCGGTCGACCGGTTGCTGGTGCAGCTCGACCAGGCCGGCATCAAGGTGTCGGGCCCCGACGCGCGCATCAGCGACGACGCCAAGCTCGAGCTGCTGACGCACCTGCGCCGCAGCCACGGGAGCGAGGCGGACGGCGACGGCGCGCCGCGCCGCATCACGCTCAAGCGCAAGACCCAGAGCGAGCTGAAGCTGGCGAGCGTCCAGGGGCGCGCCCGCACCGTGAACGTGGAAGTGCGCCGCAAGCGTACCTACATCAAGCGCGACGTGCTGGAAGAGCGGGCGCGCGTGCAGCAGGACGAGATCGATCACCGCCGACGCGAGGTCGAGGAGGCCGCGCGCGCGGAGAGCGAGCGCGCCGAGGCCGAGCGGCGCGAGCGCGAGCGGCTCGAGGCCGAGAACCGCCGCCGGGTCGAGCAGGAGGAGGAGGCGCGCCGCCGCGCCGCCGAGCAGCGCACCCGCGAGGACGAGGCGCGACGCACGCGTGAGCGCGAGGAGCACGAGCGGCGCGAGGGCGACCGGGAGCGCCCGCCGGCGAGTCCCCCGCCCCCACCGGTCGCGCGCGAGCGCGTCGCCGCCGCCGCCGCCGCCGTCGCCGCCGCTCCGGCGGCCGCGGCCGACGACAAGCAAACCCGCTACGGCCGCCAGGAGCTGCACGTCACCGGCGACGTCAGCTCGCGCTATAAGAAGAAACGCCGCGCCAAGGCGCGCCCCGTTCCGGCGGCCGCCGAGGGCCGGCACGGATTCGAGATGCCGACCGCACCGGTGGTGCGCGAGGTCGGCGTCGGCGAGACCGTCACGGTGGCGGAGCTGGCGCAGAAGATGGCCGTGAAGGCGACCGAGGTTATCAAGGCGCTCATGAACATGGGCGTCATGGCCACCATCAACCAGCCGATCGACCAGGACACCGCGGTGCTCGTGGTCGAGGAGATGGGCCACACGCCGAAGGTCCTCAAGGAGAACCAGATCGAGGAGGGCCTGCAGGGAGCGCAGGCCGAGGCGGAAGTTGCGCCGCGTCCGCCGGTCGTGACCGTCATGGGTCACGTCGACCACGGCAAGACCTCGCTCCTCGACTACATCCGCCGCACCAAGGTCGCGGCAGGCGAGGCGGGCGGCATCACCCAGCACATCGGCGCCTATCACGTCGAGACCCCGAAGGGCGTGATCACCTTCCTCGATACCCCGGGCCACGCGGCATTCACGGCCATGCGGGCGCGTGGCGCCAAGGCCACCGACATCGTGGTGCTGGTGGTCGCGGCCGACGACGGCGTGATGCCGCAGACCATCGAGGCCGTCCAGCACGCGCGCGCGGCCGGCGTGCCGATCGTGGTGGCCGTCAACAAGATCGACAAGAGCGACGCCGACCCGGACCGCGTGCGCACCGAGCTCTCGAAGCACGAGGTGATTTCCGAGGATTGGGGCGGGCAGAACATGTTCGTGCCGGTCTCGGCGCGCACCGGACAGGGGATCGATCAGCTGCTCGATGCGATCCTGCTGCAGGCGGAAGTTCTCGAGCTCGGCGCGCCGCGCACCGGGCTCGCCTCCGGTGTGGTGATCGAATCGAGCGTGGAGAAGGGGCGCGGCGCGGTGGCGACGGTGCTCGTGAAGAAGGGTACGTTGCGCCTCGGCGATCCGATCATCGCAGGCTCCGAGTACGGGCGGGTGCGCGCGATGTTCGACGAGAACGGCAAGGCGGTCACCGAGGCGCCGCCCTCGATGCCGGTGGTGGTACTCGGCCTCTCGAGCGCTCCCAACGCCGGGGATGACCTGCTGGTGGTGGAGAGCGAGCGCAAAGCTCGCGAGGTGGCGCTCTACCGGCAGGGCAAGTTCCGCGACGTCAAGCTCGCGCGCCAGACACCGCGCGGCGAGGACGCGTTCTCGCAGATCGGCGAGGACAAGGCGGGGCTGGTGTCGGTGCTCATCAAGGCCGACGTGCAGGGCAGCGCCGAGGCGCTGCGCGAGGCGCTCACCAAGCTCTCCACCGAGGAGGTTCAGGTGAAGATCGTCGCCAGCGGCCTGGGCGGCATCACCGTCTCCGACGTGCAGCTCGCCGCGGCCTCCAAGGCGCTCGTCATCGGCTTCAACGTGCGCGCCGATGCCGGTGCGCGCGAGGCGGTCAAGGAGACCGGAGTCGAGGTGCGTTACTACAGCATCATCTACGAGGCCATCGACGACGTGAAGCAGATGATGACCGGGATGCTGCGGCCCGAGGTCAAGGAGCAGATCGTGGGCGTGGCGCAGGTGCGCGAGGTGTTCCGCTCGAGCAAGTTCGGCGTGGTGGCGGGCTGCCTCGTGACCGAGGGCTACGTGCGGCGCAACCATCCGATCCGCGTGCTGCGCGATAACGTAGTTATCTTCGAGGGCGCGCTCGAGTCGCTGCGCCGCTTCAAGGACGACGTGAACGAGGTGCGCGCCGGCACCGAGTGCGGTATCGGCGTCAAGAACTACCAGGACGTGCGCGCCGGCGATCAGATCGAGTGCTTCGCGCGCATCGAGGTCGCGAGAACCCTGCAGTAATGACGCAGGCCCGCACCCAACGGCTGGAGTCCGAGATCCAGCGGGCGCTCGCGACGCTGATCGCACGCGAGCTGAAGGATCCGCGCGTCGGCAACGTGACCATCACGGCGGTGAGCATCGCGGCCGACATGGCCACGGCGCGCGTGTTCTTCACGCCCTTTGCCTCGCAGCACACCCCGCACGAGGTGCGCAGCGGACTCACTCACGCCGCGGGCTTCCTGCGGGGCGAGCTCGGGCGGCGGCTGGCGCTGCGCTATGCGCCGCGGCTCGAGTTCGTGTTCGACGAGAGCGTCGAGGACGCGGCGCGCCTCACGAGCCTCATCAACCGCGCGGTCGCCGGCGCGCCAGCCGGCGCCGGCGCCACGGCGTCGCAACCCGCCCCCGGCGCGGACCCCGGGCCGCCTGAGACCGGCGCCGGCCCCCCGGGGCGCTGCAACCCCTGACCCGCATGCCCAGCGGCATCCTGCTGCTCGACAAGCCGCGGGGCCTCACGTCGAATGCAGCACTGCAGCGCGTTCGGGCGCTCCTCTCGCGTCCGAAGGCGGGCCACGTCGGAAGCCTCGACCCGCTCGCCACCGGCATGCTGCCGCTTTGCCTCGGCGAGGCCACCAAGATCGCCGGCGAGATCCTCGCCGCCCGTAAGCGCTATCGCTTCACGCTGAGCCTCGGCGAGCGCACCGCGACCGGCGACGCGGAAGGCGCGGTCACCGCGAGCGCGCCCGTGCCGCCGCTCGAGCGCGGCGCGGTCGAGGCGGTGCTGGCGCAGTTCCGCGGCCGCCAGAAGCAGACTCCACCGATGTACTCGGCGCTGAAGCGCGCCGGACAGCCTCTCTACCGGCTCGCACGCTCAGGGGTGACCGTCGAGCGCGCGGCGCGCGAGGTGGAGCTGTTCGAGCTCGAGCTGCTCAGGCTCGAGACCGCGGGCCTCGAGCTCGAGATACTGTGCTCGAAGGGCACCTACGTTCGCGCGCTGGCCGAGGACCTGGCGCAGGCTCTCGGTACCTGCGGCCACGTGAGCGCGCTGAGAAGACTCTACGTCGAGCCTTTCGCAGCCGAGCCGATGCAGACGCTCGAGTCGCTGGCAGAGGTGCGGGCCCGGGGAGCCTGGCCCGCGCTGCTGCCGCCCGACTGGCCGCTCGCGCATCTCGCCGCGGTGCGCCTCGAAGCGGACGAGGCGCGCCGGCTCCTCCAGGGGCAGAGCGTGCCGGCGCAGGTTCCCGAAGCGCCCGCGCGGGTGCGCCTGTACGACGACAGCGGCGTGTTCCTCGGTCTCGGAGAGGCGGACGGGCGCGCGGTGCGACCGCGCCGGCTTCTCAACCCCGGGATTTGAGCCTCAGCGGCCGTGCACGGTCAGCGAGGGATCGAGCATCCGCAGCGCCGGTCCCAGCTCGCGCTGGCCGGTGCGCTGGAGGTCGTTCTGGGTGTACGTCTGGCCGAATCCAACGCACTCGTCGGCCTTCACCGGAATCCGGGTCGCCGTGTCGGAAACGCAGTCCCGCCGGGGGGCCGCGGCGAGCGAAGCGGCTCTCGCCACATCGCGCGCCGGGGTGGGGGCGACCGTGGCGCATGCCATGAGCGTGAGGAGCAGGAAGGCGCCGGTGAGGAGGGTCTTGAGCATCGGAGGTACCTCATCCCGATGCTAGAACCGGCCCGAGCGCGGCGCAAGCGTTTCCGCCTCCGCGGTGGGCTTCGCGGGCGCGAGGAACTGCCGCTCGAGATCCGCGGGCGAAAGCGGACGCGCGAGGAGAAACCCCTGCGCCTCCTGACAGCCTCGCGAGCGCAGCCACTCGAGCTGCCCGGGACGCTCGATCCCCTCGGCCGTCACGGTGACCCCGAGGCTCTCGGCCAGCGACAGGATGGCGTTGGCGATGGCGGCGTTGCCCGCGGCAGTGTCCACGTCGTGCACGAACGCCTTGTCGATCTTGATGCGGTCGGGCGGAAAGCGGGTGATGTAGGCGAGCGAGGAATAGCCGGTGCCGAAGTCATCGAGCGCGACCCGGCAGCCGAGCTCGCGCAGCCGTTTGAGCGCGGTGCGCCCGGCGGCGGAGTCCTTGATCAGCACCGATTCGGTGATCTCCACCTCGATCAGAGACGCAGGAATCATGGCCGCCGCCGTCTCCTCGGCGATGACGCGCGCCGGGTCGCCATGCAGCAGGTCCTTGCCCGAGACGTTGATGGCCACCGGCACGGTGAAGCCGCGGTCTAGCCACGCGCGCAGCTGCCTGCACACCGCGCGCACCACCCAGCTGCCGATGTCGAGGATCAGGCCGCTGTCCTCGGCGATCTCGATGAAGCGCGTCGGCGGGATATCGCCGTACTCCGAGTCGCACCAGCGCAGCAGCGCCTCGACGCCCACCAGCTGATTGTCCCGCAGACGGAATTTGGGCTGATACACCAGGCGCAGGCGATCCTCGGCCACAGCGCGGCGCAGCCGCGCCTCGAGGTCGAGCCAGTTGCTCAACCGGCTGCTCATCGCAGGCGTGTAGACGGCAACCGACTCGGCGGCGCCGCTCTTGGCCTGGTACATGGCGGTGTCGGCGTGCTTGAGCACGGTGACGACGTCGCCGCCGTCGTCCGGATAGACGGCGAGCCCGACGCTGGGCGCCGGGTAGAACTCCAGCCCCTCGTAGAGAATCGGCTCCTTGAACGCCGCCGCGCAGGCTTCCGCGATCGAGATGGCGCGCGCGCGCGCCGCGGGATGCCGCAGCAGGATCACGAACTCGTCGCCGCCGAAGCGCGAGAGCGACAGGTGCTGGTTCTCGGCCCTGAAGCCCTCGAGCACGCCGCTGAGCTTCCCGGCGACGTTACGCAGAACCGCATCTCCCACCGAGTGGCCGAAGGTGTCGTTCACCCGCTTGAAGCTGTTGAGGTCGAGGTACACGATCGCCACGGCTTCCTGAAGGTGCGCCGCCTCGGGCACGAGCCGCTCGGCGGTCTCGATGCAGCACTGGCGGTTCGGCAGCCCGGTGAGCGGGTCGAAGTACGCGAGACGCTCGATACGCTCGGCGGCGGCGGCATTGCGCAGGATGTAATCGAGGCGTCGCGGCAGCAGGGCCCAGTTGACCGGCTTGCTGATGAAGTCCGTGGCTCCGGCGTCAAAGGCGCGGCCGATGGCCTCGGCGTCCTCGTGCCCGGTCACCATCACGATCGGCACGGTGGCGAAGCGCGGCTCCGAGCGCAGCCGGCGGCACACCGAGTAGCCGTCGAGGCCCGGCATGTCGACGTCGAGGAGCACGATCGCGGCATCCTGCGAGCGGGCGGCCTCGACTGCGGCCCCGCCGTTGTCGAAGGCCAGCGGCGTGAGTCCGCTCGCGCTGACCGCCTCGGCGAGCAGCAGGCGGCCGAGATCCTCGTCGTCGGCGATGATCGCGACGCCTGTCGTTGCGACCGTGCCGCTCATGCGCTCGCTCGCAGGCGCATCGCCGAGAGCTCGGCGATGAGCGCGGGATGGGCCGCGGCGAGCCGCTGACTGAGCTCGCGCGCGGCGGGGGTATCGCCCGCCTTGCACAGCCGCTCGAGCTGGCGGACATCCCGCGCGAAGGCGCCGGCGCCGACGTTGGCGGCGCTCGAGGCGAGCTTGTGGCAGACGGCGGCGGCCGCGGCGAGGTCGGAGGATTCGAGCGCGCGGGCAAGCTGCGCCAGGGACGCCGCGCAGCTCGCCTCGAAGAGCTCGACGAGCTTCGAATAGAGGTCCCCGTGTCCGTCGCCGCGCAGGCGGCGGAGCCCCGCGATCGCGGACGGATCGACGCTCGCGAGCGGCTCGGCGCGCGGGGCGCTGCCCGTCGGCGGGGCGCTGCCCGTCGGCGAGGCGCTGCGCGCGCTGAAGCGGCGCACCGCACGCGCGCACTCCTCGAGGGTGTAGGGCTTGCTCAGCATCTCGTCCATGCCCGCACGCAGGCACGCCTCGCGGAAGTTGGCAGCATCGTGCGCGGTGAGGGCGACGATCGGGACGCGTCCCGCCGCGCCGCCCCGCTGGCGGATGAGAGCAGTGGTCGCGAAGCCGTCCATGACGGGCATGCTCAGGTCCATGAGGATGAGGTCGAAGCGCTCGGCGGCATTGCGGGCCACGGCCTCTGCGCCGTCCTTGACCCAGACCGACGTGCACCCGAGGGCCGTGAGATATCCCTGGGCGACCGCCGCATTCACCGCCTCGTCCTCGACCAGCAGCACGTGTGCGCCGAGAGGCTCCGCGGCAGGCACGGCGGCGGTAGCGGGCGCGGCTCCAGCTGCGCCCGCCGACTCGGCGAGCACTGCGGCGAGGGCCTCGCGCAGCGCGCTGCGCTCGACGGGCTTGAGCACCACGGAGCGCGCCTCGAGGCCCGCGAGATCCGGGGAGTCGAGCTCGGCCGTGCCGGCGACGACGATCAGCGGCGCGTGGGAGGCGCTGCCCGCGCCGAGGCGGCCCTCGAGGTAATCGCGCTGACTGCTCGCATCGACGAGCACCAGGTCTTCGGCCCCGTCGGCGGGCGAGTCGGCCTCGCCCTGCACGGTGAGACCGAGCGCGCGCACGTGGCGCGCGAGGGATTCGGCGAGCGCGGGGCGGCGGCTGAGAATCCGAACGCGGCGCATCGGCAGGGGCGGCTGCGAGGCCGCCGGTGCCGGTCCCGCCGGGAGCTCGAGCCGCAGATGGAACGTCGAGCCGACCTGCGGCCGGCTCTCGACGCTGAGGCTGCCGCCCATGAGCTGCGTGAGCTCGCGGCAGATGGCGAGCCCGAGCCCGCTGCCGCCGAAGCGGCGGCTGGTCGACTCGTCCGCCTGGGTGAACGGCTCGAAGATCCTGCCGATGGTGGCAGCATCGATCCCGATGCCGGTGTCGCCCACCGAGATCTCGACGCTCGCGCGGTCGGCGGTGGTGGCGGCACGCACTTCCGCCCGGACGAGCACTTCGCCCCGCGCGGTGAACTTGACGGCGTTGCCGATCAGATTCATCAGGATCTGCCGTACACGCAGCGCATCCCCGCGCAGCGAGCAGTGCTCGGGCGGCGGCGGCGAGACGATGAGCTCGATGCCCTTCGCCTGGGCGGCGCCCGCGAAGAGGCTCGAGCATTCCTCGAGAACCTGGCCGAGATCGAAGGGCAGAACCTCGAGCGCGATCTTGCCGGCGTTGATCTTCGACAGGTCCAGCAGGTCGTTGACGATCTGCAGCAGCACGCGCGCCGAGGAACGGATGGTCTCGGTGAGGCGCGACTGGGTCGAGGAGAGCGGCGTGCGGGTGAGGAGCTCCGTCATGCCGACCACGCCGTTCATGGGCGTGCGCAGCTCGTGGCTCATGCGATCGAGGAAGTCGCTCTTCGCCCGCACGGCTTCCGCGAGCTGGCGGTTGCTCTCGGTGAGCTCGCGGGTGCGCAGCTTGACCTCGGATTCGAGGCGCTGGCGGGCGTCGAGGACCTGCTGGAACTTGAGCCGCTGCAGCCGCACGCGGTAGGCGATCACGCCGAGCACGGCGAGCGCGTAGCCGATGCAGGCCCACCACGATTTCCACGGAGGCGGTTCACGGTGGATGGTGAGCTTGAGCGGCGTGCCGCTCCAGACCGAGTCGGAATTTGCGGCCCGCACCTCGAGCAGATGATCGCCCGACTCGATATTGGTGAGCGTGATGCGGCGTTGCGTGCCGAGATCGAGCCACCGGTCGGTCAGGCCCGTCATGCGGTAGGCGAGGCGATTGCGCTTCGGGGAGGCGAAATCGAGCGCGCCGAAGTCGAGCGACAGGATGTTGGCGCGGTAGCCGAGGTCGATGCGCTCGAGGAGCCAATAAGGCTTCGGTCCCGGCGCCGGCGCGCCGAGCACCTCGACGCGCGTGAGCGCCACGTGCGGCGGCAGGCGGTTCTCGGTGAGGCGCGCGGGGTCGAAGATGTTGAATCCGCCGGGCCCGCCGAAGGCGAGGCGCCCGTCGCGCAGCCGATGGTAGGCGCCGGAGTTGAATTCCTCGCCCTGCAGGCCGTGCTCGCGATGGTAGGTCTTGATGCCGTCGCTCTCGGGGTCGTAGCGCGTGAGCCCCGCATCCCCGCTGAGCCAGATCCGGCCGGCGGCGTCCGCCACCACCCCGTACACGGTGTCGCTCGAGAGGCCCTCCTCGCGGGAGAGCACCTTGAAGCGGATGGCATCGGGCGCCGCGACGGAGCCCTGCACCAGCGCGAGTCCGCCGCCGTCGGTCGCGACCCAGACGCGGTCGCTCGCATCGACGGCGAGCGCATAGACGGTGTTCGCCGGCAGGCTCGCGGGATCGCGCGGGTCGTGCCGGAACACCTTGACGACGGTGCCGTCGGCGCGTGCGAGGTCGAGCCCGCCGCCTTCGGTGCCGAGCCAGAGGTCCCCGTGTGCATCCTCGGCGATCGCGGTGACGTGGGGCGAGCTCACCGCGCCCGGCGCCGCGGAGCCGTAGGGGAGCTGGCGCACGCGTCCGCTCGCGGGGTCGACGACGTTCGCGCCGCCGCCGTGCGTGCCGACCCAGATCGCGCCGTCGCGCGCCTCGAAGAGGCTCATGATGCCTGCGGCGCTCAGCGAATGTTCGTCGCCCGGCTTCACACCGAACGACTGCAGGCGTCCGTCGCGCGAGAGCCTGCGCAAGCCGCTCGCAAAGGTCCCGATCCAGAGCGTGCCGTGCCGATCCTGATGGAGCGACATCACGCGCTGATCGCCGATGGCGTTGCGGCGGCCGGTGATCGCGTCGATGTCGGTGGTCTGGCCGCTGTCGTCGTCATAGAGCGTGAGCCCGCCTCCGAGGGTGCCGATCCACACCCGGTTGTCGGGCCCATCGGCGAACGCGGTCACCAGCTTGTCCCCGAGCCAGCCCGGCCGGTGGCCGCCGAGCTCCCAGCTGCGCGGATTCCAGCGGCTGACGCCGCCCGCGCGCGTTCCAATCCACACCAGGCCGGTGGCATCCTGGTACAGCGACATGACGAACGAGTCGCGCAGCGAATCCGCATCGCTCGGGTCATGACGGTAGTGGCTGAACTGTCCGGTGGCGCGGTTGAGCATGTCCAGCCCGCCCGCGGTTCCGACCCACAGATGACCTGCCTGATCCTCGAGCAGCGCCCGCACGTCGTCTGTGGTGAGCGAAGCGGGGTTCTCCGAGTCGTGACGCAGCACCTGCAGCAGCTCGCCGGCGTGATCCAGGCGGCGCAGCCCCGCATCGGACGTGCCGACCCAGAGCGAGCCGGAGGAATCCTGCAGCACGCGCGCGACGTGGCTGCCACCGACCGAGCTCAGGTGCGCGAAACCATGATGCTCGGGCTGCCAGCGCTCGAGCCCGGCCTCGGTGCCGACCCAGAGCGTCTCGGAGCGATCGAGCAGAAGCGCGTTGATGTGGTCGTGGATGATGGAGCTCGGGTCGCCGGGATCGTGGCGCAGGTGCTCGATGCGGCCCGATG
>Ga0209350_1000965_pt1 | contig 13454 bp, 18 predicted proteins | sample GraSoi013_2_20cm_2_FD_185822 | JGI IMG/M metagenome (GOLD analysis project Ga0209350, IMG submission 185822) | Grasslands soil microbial communities from the Angelo Coastal Reserve, California, USA - Sample 09_27_2013_2_20cm (SPAdes) (version 2) | ecosystem: Environmental > Terrestrial > Soil >...
CTGGACGGAGAAAATAGAGGGTCTCCCGGTCAGAAATGATCGTTGATTGCACGGGTTTCGCCAGAGAGTCAGGATTTGGCAGTCCGGGCTGCTGGAAGAGAGTGAACGCTAGTAGCGAGTTTTCGCAGCTAATTCTCTTAAGATCGGCGATGAAACTTGAAAGATTCGACCCTGCCTTCGCCGTAGAGATTGAGACCGTGCAGTCTGATGAAGCGCTCTTGAGAGGCAGCGAGGACGAGCTTGCTAACACGTAATCGGTATTAGCGGTCTTTCTCTTCGTCGCGATCCGCAACATCTTTGCAGACAAGTCTACACCTATCGCATAGTCGTAGATCGCGCCCGCTTTTTCGAGGAAGCTGCCGGTTCCGCAACCGATGTCGATCAGGACTTCGAAGTGTCTGTTTCCAAGGAATCCCAAAACCGTTTCGCACTTGCGGGATTGTTCCTCACCATAGAGTTCGTCGTATGAGCCGGAGAGGGTGTTGTACCATTCTGCGACTTGTCTATCGTCTTTTTCCAAACCATGCTGATATATTGCGGATGGAGAGTTGAATCTTTCTAGTGTGATCTGAGTGCCAGTCTTCGTCTCCCCTAACCTAGAACAGGCTCGGTCGGAGCTAGTGAAAGCTCTGGAGGCTAGGATGATGGTGGCGATGGTTGCGAACTGCACGGTCAGCTATTCCGGCCGGACGGGCAGCGACATGGGGGAGGGTGAGAGGCTTGTTATTTTGAAAGGTGATGGTTGCGTGCTAGTTCACAGGGGCAGGGACTACCAGCCCGTTAACTGGCAGCCGTCTGGTTGTGTCTTCCAGACCCGGATCGAAGATGGGCGTCTGATCGTAAAGGCTGTCCGCCCCAGTCCATTGGAGACGCTGAATATCGAAATGGACAGGATTGAGTTTCTCAGCGCTTTCCGTTTGAGGGACGAGGCAGAGTTCATTCTCCACTCAAGTGAGGAGGAAATGCAAAGGGCCATTCTCGCAGAGCCTGGTCTGATCGAGCAAGGGCTTCGAGTGGTAGACTTCGAGAAGAAAGTTGCTCCCGGATTCGTCGATGTTTACGGAATCGATTCTCAGGGAAACACGGTGGTCATTGAGATCAAGAAGGATCCGGCTGGAGCTGCTGCAGTTAAGCAACTCGTCGAATATCTGAAGTACCTTTCACCGGCAGAGGGCAAGAAGCTTCGACCGATCATAGTCGCACCGTCTCTTGCCAAGGGCGTTCTGCCGACGGTGGAGAAGATGAAGATCGAGTTCAAGCCGCTGACGCTGCAGAAGAGCTTGGAGACGTTGCAGAAGCGTGTGAAGTCCGACCAGAAGGCGTTGAAGGGATGGCTCGGAGGACCCGAACAGACGGACTAGTCCTAAACGGAAAAATCTGCAGAGTCTGATGTTAGTCTCTTTCAGTCTTGTTCGTAGGGAAACTTCTTCTTCGTAGCTTCCAACGGCTTGACGCTTTCCTTGCCGCTTGTCGCGTCCGGGGTCTTATCGTCCGATTTGGATTGAGTCTTCTCGGATTTCTCCTGAGTTGTCGAGATATCTTGAGGAGCCGCCGGTTTGACTGGATTTGGATCGACTTGTGGAGTGTCTGGCCGGGGTTTAGTGACTTCGGAGCTAGATAGGGGACTGGCGCTCGGCGGGGGGCCCCTGGGCAGGCTTGTTGGGCGAGGGGGTCGGGGGAGAATCTTGGGCATTGCAGGGTTTGCCATCGGCCCGACAATAACACTTGGCGGGACAATTCTAGGCGCCGGTGCCGGGATGTATGGCTGTTTTAGTCCACCCGAGTCGGAGACCGCCGGTGCCCTTCTTGGGGGAGATGATGGGGTAAGGATTCCCCTAGACTCCCCTATGAATTTGGGACTGTCTTCCCAGCTCGAAGCGCCCTGACCCGGTGGTGAGGTCGGTGTCGGTCTGTCAAAGCTTCTTTCAGTAATGACTGTCGGCGGCAATGACCTTTCAGAGCTTTTCTCCGTGATCATGATTATTGGTTTCGAGAAAGCGGGCGAGCCTGTCGATGGTACGGGTTCAATTCTCGGCGGTGGGACTCCTGTCTCACGCTCGAAGGGGACGTCCTCGCGGCCCGTCGCAGTTGATCGCGCGCTTATTGGCGGGCCTGCTTCGAGTGGTGTTCGAAACGCTTTCTCCCAAGATCCAGGTCGAGGTTCACTGGGACTAGGAGTGATGGGGGTAGTGCTTGTGATGACCGGGCTTGGGTGAACCTTTTCTATTTTGAGTTCGGCTACCTGTGCCTCTAATACGAGGTTGCGTTTCATCAGATTCTCCAGCATCTGCAATGCTCTTTCTAGTCGAATGCCAGGTCGTAGGCCTCGTTGGAACTTGAAGGCTAGCGTGATGGCGAGTGTTGCTATTATGACCATGACTGCAATGTCAATTGTGCTGAACGATAGCTGTGGGAATCTCTGCAGACTACCGGCCAATTGGTCAGCGACAGAAGGGTTGTTTGCGTAGACGAGGAATATCCAGTATGAGAGCCAGCCTACGAGCGCGGTCTCTATTGCTACGAGTTTGATAAGGAGTTTCCTCAAACTATCCTTCTCTCCATCTTCGGAGTGACATGTGCACCTCTGCTTCGTAGGAGCCTAAGACTTGGTGTAACTGGCTCTGATGGGTCAAAGTCCCTACTTTGCCTCTCCGACTCCTCGGTCTTTCCGGAGAGTCTTCAATATCGTGTCTAAGGCCGTGTCCCAGTCCATCTCTCCTCCGCCGCCAGGCGCGGGGGGGTTCTTCGATTCCGTCCCCGGATTTCTCGATGACAGATCACCGAATGATTCGGGCTTCGGTGAGGAATCTGGTGATTCCTTGTCGGGAGTTTGTGTAGGAGGCTTCCAAGGCTGAGGCATTGGCATTGGTACGCCCGTAGGAGCAGGTGGTCGGGGTCCAGGTTGACCGGGTCCAGGTTGGGGTCCCATTCCCGGTGGAGGTCGAGGTGGACCCGCACCGAATGGTCTTGGCGGTGCCATTGGACGCTGCTCTCCCGGTCTGCCCGGACCTGGGATGACAAATGGGCGGGGCCCACCCTGTGTTGGGGGAACCGGGGGTCTCATTGGCATTGGGCCTGGTCGAGGAATTCCCTGAGGAGGCGGGGAACCCTGCGGATTGGTCGGCCCTGATCCCGGCGTCCATTTGGGAGGAAGTGGAGGGATCGATCGCACCCCTGTAGACTCGGATGGAGGCCCAGTTCCGGGCCGGTCTATGGGGGGAGCCCATTTTGATGGGACTGCAGAGGACTGTGAACTCTGAGAGGGAACCGGGGTACTTGGGAACGGTACCCCTGGTCTAGCTGAAGTGTCGAGGCCTGGTTTCTGGAAGAGTGGACCTGAATCTGATCTCTTCTCGTCCATTGTTGACTGGGGCGGATTCCAGCTAGGGCCTGGTGCCGGCCGCGGCGCCTGTTCAACGGGTTGACGGATTGTCGGACTCGGTTGGTTCTGGGGGGGTGGTGTATATGGAGAGGATGTTGGTCTGGACGCTTCCGCCCTGAGAGTCTGTAGGACTGCCGATGTGCTTTTGCCCATCGTTTCCTGTTTTTGAGCCTGGAAGGGTTCAGAGGAAGGCTTGGCGCTGGCTGACCATGTCACGCTAGGGCTGTTTCTTGAACTGCTGGGGGACGAGCTCTTGGGTAGTGATGGGACCGAGTAGGCTGTGTGCTTTGACGTCGAGGATGGCGGTGCGCCGGTTGGAAGGATCTGTCTCGAAGGTGAGGCGACCGGGGACCCGGTTGAAAGTAGTGATCCTGGTTTGAAGGATTTCGATTTCTGGATTTTTCCTACGAGGCCTTGGTCACCGTGCCGCCTCTTTAGTAGAACGTAGCCGAAGCCCGATCCGCCGCCCAGCCCGATGGTGAGAACTATGAACGGTGAATAGGGTCCGATGGACGTGTTGACGTAGTTCTGGAAGTAGACGTCGTTCAGATACTGGTTTACGAGCCAGAACATGAGGAATAGGTTGACTAGGAAGGAGATGGTGGTTCCGATTCGTACCTTTACCATCAGTAATCATCCTCGGGTTTGTTTGTTTTCTTGGGAGGTTTCAGTACGGTCCGGATTGTTGAGACAAGGCGGGTGAAGCCGTAGGCTGAGACGATCATCAGGACGACTATTAGGAATACTGGGTTGAAGGATCCGAAGTATTGTTGTTCGTAGATGTTGTAGAAGTATTCCGTGACTAGCCAGACGCCGAAGAATAGCACGATACCGTATTCGAGGATGGATGTGAGGAGTGTGGTCTGGTATAGATTGCTCCCCGCGGAGTCTTCTCCATGCCAGCCCAACAAAGTTTCGATGTACCTTCTGCTTCCACTCTTCTTGGGTTGGGTCTCCTCCTCAACCCCCAATAATCCTCAACGCAAGATGCCCGTCTCCGCAATCACCATAAGCGTGCTGTAACCGGTGGAAGATGAAACGCGGTACATTGACCAGTGACAGGATTATCTTCGCATCAATCTACAAGCTAAATCAGAGACGGCGCATCTTTTCGCACATTAAAATACGGCACAGAGCGAAAACTGTCTAGCTCTCAAAGTGAGCCATGGTGACTCAAGAAACCGCCCGGAAATACGAAGTTGTAGAAGACCTCCCGGGTGTCGGCCCATCAACCGCTGACAAGCTGAAAGAGCTCGGCTTCCACACAGTCGAGAGTCTAGCAACGGCCACCATCAGAGAACTCGTCCCTGCTGGGATCGGCGAGAAACAGGCTGCGAAGATCATCGGTGTGGCCCGAGACAGCATCTCACTCTCGTTCATCAGAGCTGACGAGCTGATGAGGATGAAGGCCAACGTGCGACGGCTCACAACCGGCAGCAAATCCTTCGACGAGCTGATCGGCGGCGGACTAGAAACCCAGACGATCACGGAAGTATACGGGGAGTATGGAGTTGGCAAATCAATCCTCTGCCACCAACTAGCCGTCAACGTTCAGCTTCCAGTAGACAGAGGCGGTCTGGATGGTGGCGCATTGTATCTGGACACTGAGCAGACTTTTCGTCCCGAATGGATCGTCCGGATGGCAAAGTCCGCAGGGCTGGAAGCGACGGACGTTGCGCAGAGAATAATCTACTCAGAGGCGTACAACTCAGATCACCAAGTCCTTCTCTTGGAAAAAGCGGATCAGATAATCAAGGACAATAACATACGAGTGATAATAATCGACTCGCTAACGTCCCATTTTAGAAGCGAGTATCTGGGAAGAGAGATGCTGGCAGAACGACAGCAACGTTTGAACAATCACATGCACAGGCTAATACGACTCGCCAGAGGATTCAACGCCGTGGCAGTTGTAACTAACCAGGTCATGTCGAAGCCCGACCAGTTCTTCGCAAATGCAGTCGACGCCGTCGGCGGCCACATTGTCGCCCACACAAGCCATACTCGGGTCTTTCTACGACGCGCGGCGAGCGGCCCAATTAGGATAGCGCGCCTCGTCTCCAGCCCATACCTTCCCGAGGGTGAGAGAATATTCAAGGTCACCGAGACAGGCATACTCGACGTATCAGAGGAGGACGAGGTCAAGCGTCGTCGGTAAAACCAAAGAGCTCAATTCCAACGGACTCTGTCAATCGCTTCTTCCAGAGCGTGGAAGCTCGAGCCTGGACGGATGCGGAGAAGGAGCTCGATGGTATCCGACAGAAAGCGGAGAACGCTCTATGGTACAAGGGATACGTCAAGGCTTTGGAGGGATTGTTGTTGACATATCGGACCAACGATGACAAGTACATCTACCTCCCAAAAATTCTCGCGACCCGCGGCGAAGAATCGATCAACCAACTCCGGAAAGAGTTCGGAGAGTTTGCAACCAACGAAATTCACGGAGAATACGACAGAGGATACTTCAAAGCGCTGGAAGATTATGTCACACTTCTATCCTCATTGAAGAGCGCAGCTCCTACCTCCGCGCCGCCGGCGACGGTGGAAAAGAAGGAACCTGCTAAGAAGGATGAGGGTTTAGAACAGTATAAAGTAGAATCGTCGTGAAGATCATCCAGATAACGTAAGACCCCATACCAATAGTCACGTGCTTGTTGGGACCCTTCAGCACCTCGGGACCATAGCCCAGAAGATTCTTCACCAAAAAGACGGAGACGGAATAAACGCCTATTCCAACAGTAATCATGCTAAGAGTGCCGAGCCCGACTCCCAACGAGCCGAAACCCGCAAGGTTGTAAATGACACCCGCTAAAACACCGAAGCCGAGTCGAATCCAGTAAACGAGTGAGGCTGGAGGCAGACGGCCGATGAATCCTTCCTTCGCTGTCTGAACAGCTAGGTTCGACCCGGTGCTCGACAAGGTTCGAAGGGGGCCGGCTTCGATCGTGCTGATAACGTTTTGCTGGAAAAACACGGCGATGTTCACATGAAGATTTTATAGAAGCCGAGACCCCTCGCCGTTCTGCCTTGTCGGTGCACGAGACTGAGCCGGAAGCTATTATCGTACGAGACATCATGACAAGGCCTGTCATCACCGCAAGAGAATCGGACACTGCGGCTGATGTCGCGAAACTTATGGCCAAACATAGCATCGGTTGCGTGCTCGTCTCTGGCAAGAAAGGAGAGACGATCGGAATAATTACGGAACGAGATATTGTTCAGAGAATCGCAGCCAAGAATCTAGTGCCGTCGAAGGTGACCGTGGCCGAAGCCATGTCCAAGCCCGTTGTCACGATAAAGTCAGGCGCCAACGTTACAGACGCCGCGAAGCTGATGAACCAGCGAAAGATCCGAAGACTGGCCGTGATGGAGGACGGAAAACTAATGGGAATCTTGACGATGAAGGATATTCTAGAAGTTACTCCTGCAATAATCGATCTCGCCTCGGAGAAGAGCCAAGCCGGGCTCGGAAGGACCCCACGAACCAGCACTTCCCGTCTATCCGGCTATTGTGATGAGTGTGAGACTTGGTCAGAAGGGTTAGTGCAGAAGGATGGGGTCTTCCTTTGTCAGGACTGCGCAAAAGAACTTGGCTCGGCCGAAGAAGAGAACTGATACTGCAGTAGACTTGGAAGACCGGAATATTCTGGTCAGAGACGCGGACATCTGGAATGGAACCGGGTTTAGAAGAGGCTCCATTCTAATCGAAGAGGGTAGGATCAAACGAATAGCTCGCAGCATATCTAACGGCGGCATTGAGACGATTGACGGCTCGGGACTCAAGGCTCTGCCTGGGCTCATAGATGTGCACGTCCATCTCCGGGACATGAGACTGGCTCACAAGGAGGATTTTGCAACTGGCACAGCTGCGGCGGCGGCTGGAGGATTCACGACTGTGCTTGACATGCCGAATACCGTTCCCGCAACCGACTCGGCTTGTCACCTGATTGAAAAGCAGACTGTTGCAGCTCGGAGAATCTATGTCAACGTGGGCTTTCACGCAGCCGCGGTGTCTAATTCCCATGACTTGGAAGCGTTGGCGGAGGCGGGAGCATTCTCATTCAAACTCTATTTGCCGAAGCCTATTGCGCCATTCGATGTCCAGAATCATCAGTTGATAGAGAAAATGATGCGTGCAGCCGCGCGAGTCGAGACTCCGGTAACTGTGCACGCAGAGGATCTAACCGCCGCAGAAAACAAGAGCAACGGAGACGGCTTCGAAGAACTATCAGAGGCCCGATCTCCGATCCTTGAAACTCGTGCTGTCGATAGACTCTTACCAATTCAGAAGAGAGCTCGTTGCAGCGTCCACTACTGTCATTTGACTCTCCGCGCTAGCCTCGCGAAGATCAATGCGGCTTCGAGATCGACCAGCGAGGTCACACCTCATCATCTCCTCCTGTCCAAGAAACTCTTGTCCAGAATTGGGTGGAAAGCATGGATGGTTCCGCCTCTAAGATCTGAACAGACAAGGCGTAGCCTACTCAACTCCACACTTATGGGTCTCGCCAGCGTCATTGCCAGTGATCACGCCCCGCACACCATCAAGGAGAAGGATCAGTCAGCCAGCAAAAGTCCGCCGGGCATCCCGGGATTGGAGACGACTCTACCATTGATGCTCACACTAGTCAAGAGACAACAGATGAATCTCTCACTTCTAGTGAGACTTCTCAGTGAGAATCCTGCAAGAATTTTCGGTCTAAAGTCCAAGGCCAAGCTCTGGAAAGGAGCCGACGGCGACCTGGTCCTGATTGATCTGAAGAGGAAATCAAGGATAGATTCTAGTAGGTTCTTTTCGAAAGCAAAGTTTTCGCCCTTTGACGGATTCAAGACACGGGGTGCAGTCCATTCCACCATCGTCGGCGGAAGGCTCGTCTACAAGGAGGCAGAGATAGTCGCCAGGGAAGGCTCGGGCTTCGTCTTGCAAAGTAGGCCCTCAGATTGAGGTTTGTCGTCGACGGAATGCTGGGAGGCTTGGCTCGCTGGCTAAGAATGCTGGGATACGTGACAGAGTATGACTCGAAAGCGGACGACAACAGTCTCATACAAAGCTCCCAGGTGCCGGACTCAGTCCTCTTGACGCGGGATGAAGAACTGCACAATCGGGCTCTAGGAAAGAACATCCACTCGGTCCTGATCATCGGTGGTACCGAGGAAGCTCGACTGGGACAGCTAGCAAGAACTCTTGGCGTTACGCTTGACATAGACATGTCCGCAACTAGATGCCCTATATGCGGCGCAGAGCTCCACGAGATTACTAAGAAAGAAGCCGCCAGTGACGTCCCGGCGAAGAGTCTCGAACTCTACGATCGATTCTGGAGATGTAACAATGCGGGATGCGGGAAGACGTATTGGGTGGGAAGTCACTGGAAGCAGATACGTCACACCTTGGAAGAAGCCCGAAAGATGATGTCATCAGAAGAGAAGGACACGAAATGCTAACGACCGAAGAAGGTGTAGTATTGGTGAAGACCGCCCGGGCAGCGGTTGAAACTCATCTGTCAGGAGAAGAATTCCAGGCGCCGGCTGATGCGAGTCCGGGCCTGAAAGAGGAGAGAGGAGTGTTCGTAACGCTCCTCGACCACGTCAAAGGTGGAAGTCTGCGGGGATGCATTGGAATCCCCTTTCCAACTAGGTCATTACTTGAACAGGTCAGGGTTGCTGCAGTAGAGGCGGCGACAACAGATTTCAGGTTTGAACCAGTGACTCTCGAGGAGCTACAGAAGAGGATCGTGTTGGAGGCAACTGTGCTCTCAGTCATGGAGCCCATCTGGATGAAGAATCCGCTCGATCTGAGAGAGAATATTCTCGTTGGAAGAGACGGTTTGATGGTTGAGGGCATGGGTAGCCATGGGCTGCTACTACCTCAAGTGGCCGTTGACGAAGGGTTTGATAGTGAAGAATTCCTTTCTCAATGTTGTTTGAAGGCCGATCTTCCTCCAGATGCATGGCTTACCGCAGATGTACGAGTTTCGCGGTTTCAAGGCCAGGTTTTTGCGGAGGAGAAGCCGAATGGCCGGGTGTTTGAGAGGCGTCTGAAACCGTAGAACAACTCGCGTGGACTATCACGTCTAGACATCATGCGTGTCGGATTTTTCAGAATCGGGACATGTCGAATAGGTTCGAGGCTCGGGTTACATCATGGTAAAACGGAAAATTGTGGATTCTTCTCCGGAAGACTTGTCCAACCTTCAACGCTTGGTTGGCCCTGAGAGTGTTCTCGCTCACTGCGCCGGGGTCAACTATCAGGTGTACGTGACGGACACTCGTCTTCTAGTCGGGAAGAGGTTTGCGACAGGGGAGAAATTCATGAACGTCCCGACGGCAAGCATCAACACTCTTGAGCTGATTACTAAGAGTCTTCTTCCACCGTTGACGTTTGCGGTTCTCGGCGCGATCGCGAGTTTTCTCATCTGGTGGTTTCCGGGGACGAGAATGTTGCCGTTGCCGGTGTTTCCTTACGATGTTGCAATGTTGGCGGGACTCGTTGTCTTTGTCGGGTCACTTGTGGTGGCTTGGTGGAGATTAGGCATTGCGGTGCTTCGGATCCGTGTCAATGATTCTCAAGACCCGATTACTGTGAAGCTGGTCAGCACCTCGAAGGCTGAAGCAGTTTTCAAAGCCCTCAAAGGTTAGGCGAGCATCAGGACCTTTCAGGTCTGGTGCAGTCAGCGTATCATAACGGGTGTTCTTTGTAGAACACTTAAACTGGGTGACTCTTTCTGAAAGAGTCCAAGTTTGACAGCCTCAATTCAGGAGGATGATCTGGTTTTCCTCTATCAGGACGCTCGCCGTAACTGGATTGCTCGCGCGGGAGAGGGACGATTCCACACTCATCGAGGGTATCTTGATCTCAAGGATCTTGTCGGGTTAGAGTACGGGGTGTTCGTCAAGACTAGCTTGGGACAGTTGCTTGCGGTGTTCAAGCCTCGGCTCTTAGAGCTGGTGAATTCGTTCAGCAGACCCACCCAGATAATGTATCCGAAGGACATCGGGTATGCGATCTATCAGCTTGGACTGAAAGATGGAGACACCGTCATTGAAGTGGGCACGGGTAGTGGTGCCCTAACCGGTGCCTTGGCTCAGGCGATCGCGCCGAATGGCCGGGTGTACACTTACGAGAACCGGGAGGAATTCTTGAGGTCGGCTAAGAGGAACGTGGAAAAGACTGGTCTGTCAAGTCAAGTCACCTTTCGAAACATGGACCCATCGGAGGGATTCTTGGAATTGAACGCAGACGCTGCTGTGATCGATCTCGGCGATCCTTGGAAGATGGTGGGCCCAGCATGGGAAGCCTTGGCGGGGGGAGGGATGCTGGCGGGCTTCACGCCCACCGTTAACCAGTTAGAGAAACTTGCTGAAGCGCTAAGGAAGGGCGGATTTCTCGTATTCGAAGCGGTTGAGCTCTTGATGCGAGAGTTCAAGACCGAAACAGGGAAGGTACGACCAGAGTCTCGAATGATCGGGCACACTGCATATGTGACGATCGCTCGAAAAGTCATTGTGAAAGAATAAGCGTTCTTAGCCCCAACTTATCATTCGGCTATCAAGAACTCATTTATTCATACTCACATCTACGTCAATCCATGGACTCCTCCAGAGGCGAGATTACAGTTGAAAAAATGTCAGCGCTGTGAAACCATCTGCCAAGACGCAGATGTTATGTGCGGAATCTGCGGCAGCAACATCGCCAATAGCCCCATCCTACAGGGCACCATCGAGGAAGAAATACTGAGAGAGCAAAAGGAAGCCGATAGACACAACACGCTTCTCGAGCAGACGCTCGCCAGGGAGTCCAAAAAGAGACTTTTGCGGAACCTTCTATTGTCGATGGCCGCGATAGCCATCGGGTTTACAGCCATAATCTTCGGAGCAATCCAAGGTCATGATATTCGCCTGCTATCCTATGACACCTACACCTACAACCCAGCCTACGAATACATTTTCGTTGTAGACATCCTAGTCATAATTGGAGGCACTCTGCTAATCATGCTAGGGCTTCACCTGGGCCAGATGTGCTAGGAAAATCCGTACGCTTGTCATTCGTGCCCAAAGAGCTACAAGACGAGAATGAACCATCGGACTAACTTACACGCAGCCCTGGCATCCCGCCGCAACCAGCGGCGCAATCTGTAATCACTATCAAGAGAAGCTGGGGCGCGGCCCCAGACCCCCCCGATGACAGAGCACGATTCCGGTACGCTAGCGAAGGCGCGACGCAAGAAGCTCAGAAGACAATGAAGACCTGGTCATCATGCCGTCAAGGTCATCGGTCTTGACTCTTACGACAAATAGAGGGGATTACGAAATTACAGGGGTTTCCCGCATTTCCCGCAATAGATCGCATCCTCATTCTCAAGGTAGCCGCAGTTGCGGCATTTCACTTTGACAACGGATTCACTCCTAAGCGGGTTTCCCCCAAATCCTATCCTCAAGCCCTCGCCAGCGGCCTCTGAGACACGCTCAATCGCGGGTGATGCCTCAGACGCTACATACGTAGTCACTGGCCTAATCATCCCAAGTCTAAGTGCTCCGAATCCAAGTGCTAAGAGAACCATCCCGATTATTGCCGTGACGAACGATGAATTCATCTGGGCTTCCCTTGCTGCGAAGTCAAACTGGTTTGACGTAGGCGTCATCACTGACGTTGCCGCTACTAGGAAGAGAACTAGCCCTATGACCACCATTATTGCCCCAATGGCCGTCAGAGATCCGCGACCCAAGCCGAATAGTGACCCGTCATCACTACCCATTCGAATCACTGGGAATAACGAGCGAAAGCATGAATTAAGTCTGTCCGACAGAAAGGATCGCTTTATTACGCTTACTTGGTAGCCAGATACTACTACGGGAAGCACTGACCGCGTGACGCGCGCTCGCGCTCCTTCGTCGCGCTGCACCACAAGCAGCCAACACTGGTTTTCCCGCTGGAACCTTTCCGACGCAACAGAAAACCCGGAGGCAGACTACGACATCTTGCTATCAGCAAACATCAACAAACAGTTCGAACAACGCCAGCCATCACTCACCATACAGCACTTAGCCCAACAAGAATCGCAAATACACACGGCATCAAGACTCACACGACGAAACTTCACCCTACAAACAACACAGAATACGTCATCACCCACAAATGACGCCTAACCATGACCAGACACCTCAATCAGAGACTGAAACAACAAGACACCCTTCCAGGAAGCAAGACCACCAACATACCCGAACAGCTTCAGCAACCGACGAAAAACACGACTCGCGCCCACGAAGATCCAATGCCGAGAAGCAGACCCGCGAACGTAACCAGACTGATTACTCATGTACTGAGTAACCAGGTAACGCGAGATACCGCCAATACCGCCCTTCCGATCATCAACACGAGTAATCCAGACCTCAAACGCACGATGAATCTCATGCCAAGCATGGCGAATCCAAGCGATTGGAATGAAGCACCCACGATACAACGTGTGAAGGACACCATGTCCCTCAGGGTACGAACACAACAATACTCAAACTTCCCAAACATCCGACTAATACGCTTAACAAGAATCTGCAAAGACTTCTGAACCACTCGTGGAGACCTTGGACTCGAAGTCAAAGTCAAGAAACGCGGATCAGCACCAACACCACGACCAATCGTTAAGCCAGACAAAGCACGACGATAACCACGACGCTGCTTCGCAGACCACCAACCAGCTACAAGAGAGCGGAAACTGCGCTCACGAATACACGACTGGCATGACTCCACACTACTGACAGAATGCCTACAGAATCGACCTACGGAGACTCGGCAATCATTGCCCCATCAGTCCTCGCTGGTAATAGTACTCCTGCTTCCAGCGATTTACCACTAACCCGTTTTCTTATCTGGAACATGTTAATCGCATAAGCGTTCATATATGGGAAGGATGCTTGAACCGTTCGTCACGGGTAGCGTCGCAATGAATGCTGTTCGCGTTGGAGACTCCGATCTTGCAAAGATACTCCGTGGAGTCGCAGTCATTGTGGCGGCGGCATTGATGATTCTTCCAGCATATCTCAACTATGAGATCTGGAAGACAGGATTCAACCCGGTTGT
>Ga0209350_1000967_pt1 | contig 13436 bp, 6 predicted proteins | sample GraSoi013_2_20cm_2_FD_185822 | JGI IMG/M metagenome (GOLD analysis project Ga0209350, IMG submission 185822) | Grasslands soil microbial communities from the Angelo Coastal Reserve, California, USA - Sample 09_27_2013_2_20cm (SPAdes) (version 2) | ecosystem: Environmental > Terrestrial > Soil >...
CGCGAACAGGGCGGTGCCGAAGATGAACCGGTCTTTTCCGCCGGGGAAGAAATCCGAGGGCGCCTTGGAGGAATCGGCCTTGCGGGTCTCGGCCGCCCAGTCGCCCGGCGGGATATTGGCCCACATGTCGTCGTGCATGTCGGTGACCAGCAGGTCCACCCGTCCGTCGCCGTCGAAGTCGAACGCCTTGACGCCCATCGCGCCCCAGGGCGTCCTGGGGAAGTATTCCCGGGTCGCGTCGCGAAACCGTTTCCCGTCCTCGTTGAGCCACAGGTGGTTCTCACCCTGCATGTTCAGGATGTACAGGTCGGGTCGCCCGTCGTCGTTCACGTCGAGCACCGTGGCATCCCCGCTCCAGCTCGAGTCGACGAGGCCGACTGCGCGCGTCACGTCCCTGAACCGGCCGCCACCGAGGTTGTGATACAGGATGCTCGCTTCGGCGCGGTCCGGGTGCGTATGGCCGTGGAACGCGTCCGGCAGGCCCACGTAGTAGCCGCCCGGCCCCTTTGCGTTGCTCGTGTAGACGCCTACGTTGGTCACGAACAGGTCGAGCAGGCCGTCGCCGTCGTAGTCGAAGAACACCGCTCCGGACGAATGTCCCACGTACCCGACGCCGGCCTGCGCGGTGATGTCCTGGAACTTGCCGCCGCCGACGTTGTGGAAGAGGCGGTTGCCGTGCCGCACCGTGGTCACGAATAGGTCGGGTAGCCCGTCGTTGTCGATGTCCGCGAAGGCGCACGCCGCGGCGACGGCGTCCGGCATCTCGAGTCCGGCCGCGGCGGTGATGTTCACGAACCGACCGCCGCCCACATTCTTCCAGAGCTCGCTCGCGCCGAGCTGGGTGACGAAATACAGGTCCGGCAGGCCGTCGCCGTCCACGTCGGCGGCGCAGAGACCGGTGCCGTGGTCGTAGTGGACTTTCTTGTAGGCCTTGCCGGCGTCGTCGACGATGCGGTTCTCGAACGTGATGCCGCTCGCGGTGAGCCGGTTCGTGAACTGGAAGTCGTGAAATGCGGGGGAGCGCTCGGCCTGCTCGACTTCCTGTTGGGCGCGAGCGAGCAGCCACGCCGGCCCCGCCGTGGCGATTGGTGGGCGACGATGGGGACGGCACGAGCCGAGCGCGGCGACCGCCGACGCCAGCAGAACGGCGGTCCGGGTCACGAGGTGCGGCCGCCCGGGCTCAGGGTGACGACTTGGTCCAGATGGCGATGACGCCGCAGCCCGAATTGCTGCCTTGGAACTCGCCTGGGGTCTCCGACGAGCCGCGGTAGATCTCGACTCCCTTCACGTCTTGCGGTGGGGTGAGCCGCGCAAAGTAGGCGCTCGACTCGTGCCCGTCGAGGTAATACTGCGGGTAGCAGCCTGCGGGCGAGCGAACCATCTTGGCGACGCATTGGTTCGAGATGCACACCTGCTGCACCCCGCGCACGGTGACAAGGACGTCGACCAGCGAAGCGGTGTTCGCATGCTCAATGCGATCCTGGGTGAGAAACGCTCCCATCCCGGAGTGGCGGCGGCGCTCGAAGTCGGCGAAGCGGCGCGCCGACAGCGGCTGCGCGCCCTTGACCACGACTTCCGGGAGCTCGACGGCAAGCGGATCCAGCTCGAACACATGCTTGAGCACCTGCCCACCTTCGACCGTGAGAAGCCAGGTGACGGGAGCGTAGCCGACTGCGTGAACTTCCAGAGCGTAGGTGCCCGGCCGCAGCATCGAGAGGGCGAATTGCCCCGACGAGTCCGTGGTCGCGGTTACCCGCGTTCCGACTATCAGCGCCTCGCCGCCGTGAATCGGCTGGCGGGTGTGTCGATCGATGAGTTGGCCGAGGACGTTCGTGGAGTCGGGGCTGGGGGAGGCACGATCCCGTTGAGCCAGGGCGGGGGCGAGGGGTGAGGACCCGAGCCCCATGAGCAACATGAAGGCGCCAAGGCTCCGGCTCGAGGCCATTGAGCGTGTTCCGCTGGAGTGAGTTTCACAATATACCCCGCCCGCGGACGCCCGGAAGATCGTCTTCAGACCGGGTATCCCCCGTCACCGGAGGCGGTTGGGTGGTCTTGCGCACTTGTGACAAGAGGTGCACAATAACGCTATCCACTCCGTTGGGCCCCCAGTCCTTGCCGTTGGGGAGCCTGGTGTGGACCACATGCTACAGAAGGGGGCGTCATGATGATGAGGCCTCGTACGTTCAGCGCAATGGTGTGCGCTGGAGCGTTGCTCGTGTTATCCGGAGCGGCGTTCCGCGATCTGGCGGCCCAGTCGGCCGTCATTACAGGCAAGGTTTCGGGGAAAGGGGGCGAACCCCTGGGCGGGGCAACCGTGTCGGTCGCCGAGGTAGGCGCGGCTATCACCACGACGACGGCGGGCATCTACACTCTCACCGTCGCGCCGGAGCAGGCGAAAGGGCAGACCGTCACGCTGCGCGCGCGCTCCGTGGGCTACAAGCCCGAGGTGCGGCAGATCACGTTGAGGCCCGGCACGCAGACCGCGGATTTCCAGCTGCAGTTCGACGTGATGCAGCTTGAGGAGGTCGTCGTGACCGGCGTGGCGGAAGCGACGGAGCGGAAAAACCTGACGTTCGCGGTAGCTAAAGTGGATGCAAGCCAGCTGAACCAGGCGCCCGCCGTTACGGCGCTGGGCGCGCTCGAGGGCAAGGTGGCGGGCGTGCGGCTGATCCAGGGGAGCGGGGCGCCCGGGAGCGACGCGGTGATCCGGTTGCGCGGAGCGACCGCCATCACGTCGCAGTCGGCCTGTAATACTCAACCATGCCCCTCGACCGCGGTGCCGGGTCCGCTGATCGTCGTGGACGGCACGATTACGCACTACTCGCTCGCCGACATCAGCCCCCAGGACATCGACCGGGTGGAGGTGGTGAAGGGCGCGGCCGCGTCGTCGTTGTACGGGTCCAATGCCGCGGACGGCGTGATCCAGGTCTTCACCAAGCGCGGCGACAGGAACCCCGACGGGAAGCTGTCGGTGACGGTGCGCAACGAGTACGGCCAGTCGTTCCGCCCCAAGTTAATCCCGATCGCGCACGCGCACCCTTACCTGACCGCCGACAGCGCCTACACCGACGCGTCCGGTAGTGCGGTTCTGAAAGGGGATTTCATCGACGCGACCGGCCTATTGGTTGGTCTCGGTGGGGTACCCAGCCCCAAGCCTGACCAGATCGCGGACGTTCCCTATACCTCGTACCCTCACCCCGTGAATTTCGACGTGCAGGGCGACCTGCTGACGCACGGTCCGTTCTACACGAACTACGTCTCGATCGGGCAGCGGCGCGGCAACTCGAACTACAACTTTTCGTTCGAGAACACCAAGCAAGAGGGCGTCCTGCGGCTGCTCAAAGGCTACGATCGGCAGAACTTCCGTGTGAACCTGGACCAGAGGATGACGCCGCGGCTCGACCTGTCGGTGGGGGGCTTCTTCGCCAAGTCGAACAACAATCAGGTGGTAGAGGGGCCGGGCTCGCCGTTCTTCGTGGTGACGTTCATCGAACCGTACGTCAACCTGTTCGCCAATAACCCGGACGGGACGCCGTACGCAGCGTACATCCCGCACCAACAGGCGAACGCGCAGAACCCACTGTACATCCTCGCCAACGACCAGATCAACACCGATCGCACGCGCTACAGCGCGTACGGGAAAGCGAACTACCGCCTCACCGACTGGCTGTCGCTCGAGGGCCACTACAACTACGACTACGAGGCGTCCAACTACTCGAACGTGAGGCCGAAGGGCTTCCTGAGCGCCTCCGGCATCGCTTTGGATGGCAACCTCACGAAGACCGACAGCGGCGGCCGGGAGTTCAACACGGGCGTGACCGCAACCGGGGTACGGAACTTCCGGCTCGGCTCGTTGAACGTGCGCAACACCACCAAGGCCGCGTACGAGTACGAGGACGAGAAGGCGAGCAATTTTACTCTGTTTGCCGGCGGGTTTAAAGTCGTCGCCACGCCCGAGTTCAACGCGGTCGATTTTGCCAACCTGGCCCCCGGCTCCTCGAACCAGACGATCCGGAGCAAAAACTACTACGTCGTCTCCGGGTTCAACGTGAACGATCGCTACCTGTTCGACGGCCTGGTGCGCTGGGATGGCTCGTCGCTGTTCGGCCCCGAGAGCCGTTGGCAGACGTACTACCGGGCGTCGGGGGCGTACCGCCTCAGCCAAGACTTCCACATCAACGGGATCGATGAGCTGAAGCTGCGCGCATCTTACGGGACGGCCGGGCTGCGGCCCGCCTTCGATGCCCAGTACGAGACATACGCCGTGGTGGGCGGAATACCTGCGAAGCACACGCTCGGCAACACAGCGCTCAGGCCGGCGCTTTCGAAGGAGCTGGAGCTCGGCACCGATATCGACTTCCTCGGCCACTTCTCGCTGGACTACTCGTACTCCCGCAAGGAGACCAGGGACCAGATCATGCTGGTGCCGCTGTCGTCGGCCTCCGGGTACCTGAACCAATGGCAGAACGCGGGCACGTTGCTCGGGAAGACGCACGAGCTGTCATTGGGCGTGATTCTCGCCGATCGGCCGGACTTTTCCTGGCGGCTGAACGTGGCCGCCGACCGGACGCGTCAGACGATCACCCAGTTGAACACGGCGCCGTTCTTGGTCGGGCCCGGAGGGTACGGGGGCAACAATGATGTGACCCAGGATTTCAGAATTGCGGAGGGTGAGACCTTTGGCGTCTTTTACGGAACCAGGATTGTGCGGAGCTTCGCCGAGCTGTGCGACAATCCGGCGATTAAGACGGCGGCTGGCGCGACCCCGTGCCTGACCTATGCCGCCGCCAACTACACAGTGAACGAAGAAGGGTACGTGGTGGCGACTAGCACGTACCACACCGCCAACGAGGCTTTCCTCACCTACGTGGATCCCACGGGGAGTAAGATCGTCAAGATCGGCGACGTGAACCCCGACTTCAACGCGAGCTTTGCGACGAACGTGCGGTACAAGGGTTTCTCCGCCTACGCGCTGGTGGATTGGGTGCAGGGCGGGAACATCTACAACGGGACGCGGCAGTGGGCGTTTGGCACCGGCCTCGTGGACCGGATCTACGATCAGTCGCGGAAGCCCGCGGTGGACTGCACGGGGTCGCCGGACCCGACGCACTGCCCGTATAGTACCGGGAAAAAGTCGAGCGCTTATTACGGGGCTCTCTACAACGGCATCAACCCGATCGACTTCTTCGTCGAGAACGGGACGTACGTGAAGATCAAGGAGCTGAACGTCAGCTACACCTTCTCCCAGAACCAGGTGCAGAAGCTCGGACTCGGGATCAACAGCCTGCGGGTGGGGGTAATCGGGCGCAACCTGTTCACCTTCACGAAGTACTCCGGGTACGATCCGGAAGTCGCCGGCCTGACGGGCGACGCGTTCTCGTTCCGGTGGGACGGCTTCTCGTATCCGAACTTCCGGACGTTCACGGGCTTCATGGAGATCGAATTCTGACCCGCGCACCGACCTCTTGAGGAGACGACCCCTATGAGCATGCAAAAGCGGATCCCGGAGATCGTGGGCGTCCTCGCCCTGATTCTCGCGGGTGGATGTGATACACTCGAGATCGCGAACCCCAACGCGCCGGACACACCTCATTTACTGGCGAGCCCGTCCTCCGTTGAGGCAGTCGCTCAAGGCGCCATAAAGACGTGGTACCTCACCACGCAGGGAGGGCTCGGGGAAGACCAGTATCCGGCCCTCACCCTCGCGGTCCAGGCGCGAAGTCACGTCGCGATGTGGAACAACTTCCACATCCGTTTCTATACCGGGTGCACCGACGGTACTTTCCCGGGTCAGCCAGCCTTGCCCTGGAACGGCTACACCGCGGCGACCGGCGGTACCTGCGGCGCCGGGACGCTCGAGGGTCCCCATTACCCGCGCGCGGAGTGGCAGAACAACCCGGCCGCGGCGGAACGGACCCAGATCGAGGCCCTGTGGTACGGGTACTACTCGGCCCTGTCGTCGGCCAGAGACGTTCTCAAGCGCATCCGCGTGGACAAGTTGATTATCACGGATGCGGCAAACACGAAGATGGTGGAAACCATGACCGTGTTGGCGCAGGCGCTGTCGTTGAGCGGCCTCGCGCTGAACTACGACCACGCCTACATCGTCGACTTCGACACCGATCTTCCGTCGCTGAAGTTCTCCACGGCATTGGAGCTGCGCGACGCGGCCATGGCGAAGTTCGACACAGCGATCACAATGGCAGGGGCGAACACGTTCACCACGGCGGATGGGTTCTTCGGGCCGGGCGTGACGTACGCCAACGGTAAGGTCGCCCAGATAGCGAACACCATGGCGGCGCGCACGTTGGCTTACTTCCCGCGCAACGCGGCGCAAAACGCCACGGTCGATTGGGCCCGTGTGGCGGGCTACGCGTCCAACGGCATCAGCTCCGGAGCACGCTTCAACTGGGTATTCAACCAGGACGCCTGCAACACCTGGTGCGACTTCCTGAAGGTCTGGAGCAACGACTTCGGCACCGTGCGGGTCCACAGCCGCGTCGCGCACCTGCTGGATCCGGCGAGCCAGCCGGACCCCTGGGATCCGACTTCCAACACGCATCCGAATTCGCCGGACAAACGCTTGGGCGACGGGAACTATCGGGGGGCTACCGATACGAGCAATGCGTTCCTGAAAGTCCTCAATGCATATCCGGACACGAACTGTTTGAAGCCAGTGGGATGCACGGGCGGAACGGACTTCGTCTGGACCTACATCTCCGTGTTCGGGAGAACGAACCGCGGGGCGTGGCACCAAAGCCCCCTCGGACAGATCCGCTATGACAGCCTGGCCGGGTGCGGCGACAATCCCCAAGGCTCGTCGTCGCCAGGGAAGTTGAACTCCCCCATGGTGCTGGCGGCCGAGAACGACCTGATCTGGGCGGAAGCCCTAATTCGGGGTCCCACGCCAAACCTCGCTCAAGCGGCGACACTGATCAACAACACGCGCGTCGGTAGAGGCGGCCTGACGCCTTCTACCGGCACCCTCGCCGACCTGCAGTACGAGCAGGATGTCGAGTTGCTGGGCTCGAACAACGCGCCGTACTATAACCAACGGCGCATCGACAACCTGGAGCCGCTCACGCCGCACGAGATGCCCGTACCGGCGAAGGAGTTGGGTGTGCTGGGCATCCCGCTGTACACGTGCGGCGGCGCAGCGCATCCCGACGGCAGCTGCGACACGTTCCCCGCGCCGTCTCCGACCGCCCGCGCGGCGGGCGGAGCTGCCGCCTTGGTGGCCAGCGCGCCGAAAGTCTGGGCGCAGCTGGAGGAGGAGTGGCGGAACCGCACGGCCGCGAACCGTCTGCTGAGTCGTCTCCTGGTGAAATAGCTCGGATCGGAGTTCCATACGGACAGGCGCGTCGCTGCTCGGCGCGCCTGTTCCATTCCGGGACTTGATGAGGGCTGTGTGAGATCGGTGACCGCCAACAGCGGCCGCGCGTGGCGGCTCGCGTTTGCCGGGGCGCTCGCCCTGGCGTCGCTGGGCGGAGTGGCGGCGTGTCGCTCGCGAGTGGGTCCTGCCGCCTGGCACCAGGAGATCGGGTATCGCTGGCGTGCGTTGAGCGTTGGCTCGCGCGGTGGGCCCGGGTTCGGCGCGCTGCCGCCGTCGCGGACCGGCATCCGATTCACCGACGCCGTGACGCTCGACAGCGCGCTCTGGAACCGCCACCTGGCGCAGGGCGGCGGCGTCGCGCTGGGCGACGTGGATGGCGACGGCCTCCCCGACATCTACCTGACGAGCAACCAGGGCTCGAACGCCTTGTACCGCAACCTGGGCGACTTCCGCTTCGAAGACGTCACTGCCCGAGCCGGCGTCGCGCTGACCGGTCGCCATTCCACCGGCGCCGTGTTCGCCGACGTCGATGGAGATGGCGACCTGGACTTGCTGGTCAGCACCCTGGGCGGGGGCGTGGCGCTGTTCCTCAACGACGGCCACGGCGTCTTCACCGAGCGGACGAAGCAGGCCGGACTCGGCTCCCCCGCCGGCAGCATGACGATGACGCTGACCGACGTGGATGGGGACGGGCATCTCGATCTCTACGTCGCCAATTACAAGACCCGCTCCGCGATGGACGTCTATCCGCCGCAAGAGCGAGCGTTCGATAGCGTGATCCATGAGGTGCGCCACGGACACTGGGAGGTCGTTCCCAAGTTCCGCAAGGACTACCGCGTGGTGGATCGGCCCGAGTACAACCTCGTGTCGATGCAGCAGCGTGCCGATCCGGACGCCTTCTATCTGAACGACGGCAAGGGGCATTTCACGCTCGTCCCGTGGACCTCGGGCCGGTTCCGCGACGAGGCCGGCAGGCCGCTCGCCGCCGCGCCGGAGTACTTCGGCTTGTCCGCCAAGTTCACCGACGTCGATGGCGACGGCGCGCCCGATCTGTACGTGTGCGACGACTTCGAGGATCCCGACATGTTCTGGCTGAACGACGGCACGGGGACCTTCCGCGCCGTGCCGCGCCTCGCGGTCCGCAACACCAGTAACTCGTCGATGGCGGTCGACTTTTCCGACGTGGATCGCGACGGCAACGTCGACATTCTGGTCGGCGACATGCTGGGGCGCGGTCCCCGGCGCAAGAGCCAGGTCCCCACGCACACGCCGTTGCCCAAGCTGATCGGCCGCACCGACGACCGTCCGCAATGGCAGCGCAACACCCTGCTCAGAAACCGCGGCGACGGCACGTTCGCGCAGATCGGCGGCTACGCCGGGATCGAGGCCTCGGATTGGACGTGGGACGTGCTGTTCCTCGACGTGGACCTGGACGGGTACGAGGATGTCCTGGCCACCACCGGCCATCTGTGGGACGTGATGGACGCGGACACGTGGGAGCGGGTCCGGACGTCGTTTACGCCCCTCGACTGGCGGCGCGAGCTGGCGCTGTTTCCCAAGCTCGCCACCAAGAACGTCGCCTTTCGCAACAACGGCGACCTCACGTTCTCGGACGCCGGCGCGCGGTGGGGCTTTGCCGCCGAGGCTGCGATCTCCCACGGCATGGCGACGGCGGACCTGGACGGCGACGGCGCACTGGACGTGGTCATCAACCGGCTGGGCTCTCCGGCCGCCGTGTTTCGGAACCTGGCGAGCGCCCCGCGCGTGGCGGTGCGGCTGCGCGGGCGCGCACCCAACACCGCGGGCGCCGGGTCGAAGATTCGTCTGTTGGGGGGCCCCGTCCCGGTGCAACAGAAGGAAGTGGTGTTGGGCGGGACGTATCTGTCGGGCTCCGATCCCCTGTACACGTTCGCCGCCGGAACCGCTCAGGACATGACGATCGAGGTCGACTGGCGGAGAGGCGGACACTTGGTTGTGCGCGGGGTGAAGCCTAATCGGGAGTACGAGATCTCCGAGCCGCTGCCCCCGGGCCCCGGGCCCCGGGCCCCGAGCCCCCCCTCCCGGGCCCCGGGCCCCGAGCCCCGAGCCCCGAGCCCCTGGTTCCGCGACGTGTCGGCGCAGCTCGGCCACCGCCACGTTGAGACTCCCTTCAACGACTGGGCCCGCCAGCCGTTGCTGCCGCAGGCGTTGAGCCAGCTCGGGCCGGGGGTCACCTGGTACGACGTGGACGGCGATGGTGCCGAGGATCTGTTGATCACATCGGGGCGGGGCGGCAGCCTCGCCTACTACCGGAACGACCATGGACGGTTCAAGCGAGTGGATCTCCACCTCCCGCCCGCGCGCTACGACGAGACGACCGTCCTGCCGCTCCCGGACGGCAAGGGTGGGACCGTGCTGCTCCTGGGCCAGTCCAACTACGAATCGCAAACGCCCGGGGAGGCCGCCGCGCTCCCGGGCGTCCTGGAAGTGGCGCCGCGTGGCGCTCGGGCGGGGGTGGGGGGGGTGACGCCGGTCGTCCCGGGAGACGTCGCGAGTGTCGGGCCGCTGGCGGTGGCGGACGTGTACGGAGACGGTGCCCTGGACCTGTTCGTGGGCGGGCGGGTGGCGCCCGGCGCGTATCCGGGCGCCGTGTCGTCGCGGCTGTTCCGCAACGACGGCGGGCGATTCGTGCTGGATCAGGCCAATAGCGATCTCTTCAAGGACATCGGTTTGATATCGGGGGCGGTGTTTTCGGACGTCAACGGAGACGGCTGGCCGGATCTCATCCTGGCGCCGGAGTGGGGGTCACTCAAGCTGTTCGTGAACGACCACGGGCACTTGCGCGACGCCACGGCCGCATGGGGCTTGGATCGGGTGATAGGTCGCTGGAACGGCGTCACGACCGGCGATCTCGACGGCGACGGTCGCTTGGACATCGTGGGGACGAGCTGGGGCCGAAACACCAGGTATCATGTCGACGCGGCGCATCCGCTGCTCCTGTACTACGGGAAGCTGGCGGGTGGGTCGCGCTGGGACATGATCGAAGCTCAATATGACGATCGCCTGCGCGGCATCGCTCCGCTGACGCCGCTCGGGCAACTGCTGACGACCCTGCCGGTGGTGCGTCTCACCACGCGCACGTACACCGCGTACGCGAACGCCTCGCTGCAGGACGTGCTGGGCGGGACGCTGCAGGGAGCTCAGCGCTGGGAGGCGGCGACGCTCGACCACCAGGTGTTCTTGAACCGGGGCCGCCGGTTCGAGGCGAGGCCGCTCCCGGCGGAGGCGCAGTTCGCTCCGGCGTTTTACGCCGGAGTGGCGGACTTCGACGGCGACGGCCACGAGGACCTGTTTCTCTCCCAGAATTTCTTTCCAACCGAGATCGGCACCCCACGCAACGACGCGGGTCGGGGCCTGCTACTGCGCGGCCGCGGGGACGGCACGCTCGAGCCGGTGCCGGGTCAGGTTTCTGGGATCCTGGTGTACGGCGATCAACGTGGCGCGGCGTTCGCCGACTACGACGAGGACGGTCGCACCGATCTCGTCGTGTCGCAGAACGGGGCGGAGACGAGGCTGTATCACAATGAGCACGCCCGGCCCGGGTTGCGGGTGCGTTTGGAGGGCGGACGGCTCAACCCGCACGCGATCGGGGCCGTCCTGCGGCTCGTGTACGAGGGGTCGCGCGGCCCGGCGCGGGAGGTGCACGGCGGCTCCGGCTACTGGTCCCAGGACGGGCCGGTCCAGGTGCTCGGGTTGGAGCAGGGAAAGCGCGCGACCGGCGTGTGGGTGCGCTGGCCGGGTGGCAGCGAGACCGTCGCGCCGCTGTCGGCTGGTCAGCTGGAGATTACCGTTCGGGCGCCGTAACTACCGCTGCTAGCGACAGACGGTGTTGCTGCGCACGAGCGGCGTCACAAAGCTGCCGGTGATCGACAGCGCGCCCAGGGGATCGGTGTACAGATCGCGCCGTTGCGCCGTGAACGTGAAATGCCCGCTCATCACCTGGCCGCCTGGCACGCTGTCGATCTGCATGACGACGAGCGTGCCGCCCCGTCTAGAGTAGCTGTCGATGCCCACGTTCAGCGCGTTCCACAGCGCCCATGGGCGCGGTGCGGCGCACGTTGCCGGTGGTCCGGTGGACGAGCGGGTGTCTTCGGCAGGGCTCAGGGAGTCAATCGCGTACGCGCCGACCCCGATGACCGAGTCCGGACGGGTGATCTGAACGCGCTGCGTGGTCACGCCATTCTTGACGTACGTCCCAATGAGCTGGAACGCCTGCCGGCCGCCCACCGCGGGGAAATTGGCGGCGCGGGCCGGGCCCCCGACGTGGGTGATGGCGGTGCCGCGCACCGAGTAGAAGATCTTGCCACCCGTCGTGTCCGCGAGGTTCATCACGTACACGGCTCCGGTATCGGCGAGGGAGTCCGCGTGCACGATGTAGGGAATTGGCCCACCGACTGCGAGCGCGGTGAGCCGGCCGCTCGCCGAGTCGATCGAATAGGCCGAATTGGTGGGCGCCTTGAACCAGACGGTGGCAGGGGGGGGTTTGTTGCTTTTCAGGACCACTACCGGCACGGTCATCGTGTCGCCGGGCATCGCGTACACGGTGTCGAGCAGCAGCGTGATATCGAGCGTGTCCGACACGACGACGAAGGCGCCACCGGTGAGCCCCTGGGCTTGCGCGGTGATCACCGCGGAACCTCGCTTCCGCCCGGTGATGGCACCGGACAGCGCATCGATCTGAGCGACGGAGCTGTCGCTCGTAGCCCAAATCACCGGGCCAGGAGAGGCGGGGCTGCCGCCAGGAGTGATGTAGGTGACTCGGAGCGCCGGCAGCCGGTCCCCCACGAACAAGGAGTCCAGCACGGGCGCGACCTGCACCGCGCCGCGACCGCTCGGTACGCCGAGGTCGCCACATGCGGCGACGGCGGCGGTGCCGAGCAGCGCCAACAGTGATCGGTTCATGGGTCTAACAGTAAGCCCGGCGGTGAGGGGCGGCTAGATGAGAGGCCGCGGGCGGTCAGAACACGCCGACGCTCGAGCGGCGCAGGTCCGTCTGGAGCGTCCATTCGATAGTATTGCCCCGGCTGAAGGATCAACGTCTGAGTGCGTGCGAAGGCACCGTCCCGACCCGCGTCTGCTGGCCGTCGTGCAGGACGTAGATCACCACGTCGAGATAGTTGTGGTTCGTGACGTTGAGGGCGATTTCCCCCGCGGGCACGTCGAAGGCGGGCGGCGGGTCGGACTTTCCGCGGTGGAAGATGAAGCAACCGGACGCGGCCAAGAGCAGGGCGACGCGCGCCGCGCCGAGTTGGGAACGCATGGGGCTGTATAGTCACGCACCCGACCACGAGCGTCAAGCACACGAAGCAAAGCGCGTCGCAATGACGTAAGATTCCACGCGCCCATGCTCGCCGCCCTCTGCTGCGCCCTGCTGCAGATCACCGTCCCGCCCCCCCGTGGCTACGTCAACGATTTCGCCGGCGTGCTCGACGCCACGTCCGTCGCCCACATGACGGCCGTGATCACCGAACTGCGCGAGAAGACGCGCGGCGAGATCGCCGTGGTGACGCTCGCCGACATCGCCGACCGTCCCGCCGCGGACGTAGCCCTCCAGATCGGGCGCCAATGGGGCGTCGGTGCCAAAGGCGAAGCCGGCGATCCGGCGAAGAACTTGGGAGTCGTGGTGCTGCTCGTACCCCTGAAGGATCACCGACCCGGTACCGGGCAAGTCTTCATCTCCACGGGTCGCGGCGTCGAGGGATTTCTGACGGATGCCCGAACAGGCCGGATCCGCGACGCGATGACGCCCTACCTCGCCCGTGAGGACTATGGCGCCGGCCTGGCCCGCGGGGTGGACCTGATCGCACAAGGGTTCGCGCAGGAGTTCGGTGTCACGCTGACGGGAGTCCCCGAGCTCCCGCCCGGCGACGGCTCTCAGCCGTTGCCGATTCCGCTGGGGTGGATCGTCGTAGCCGTGGTCCTGCTGATCGTCTTGTCGCGCGGGCGCATTCTGCTGTTGCCGCTCTGGTTTGCCGGATGGGGGGGAGGGCGCGGCGGCTGGAGCGGGGGCCGAGGCGGTGGCTGGGGGGGCGGCGGTGGCGGGTTCGGCGGCGGATTCGGTGGA
>Ga0209350_1000970_pt1 | contig 13430 bp, 13 predicted proteins | sample GraSoi013_2_20cm_2_FD_185822 | JGI IMG/M metagenome (GOLD analysis project Ga0209350, IMG submission 185822) | Grasslands soil microbial communities from the Angelo Coastal Reserve, California, USA - Sample 09_27_2013_2_20cm (SPAdes) (version 2) | ecosystem: Environmental > Terrestrial > Soil >...
CGCCCCCTCACGGACCGGTGGGTGCTGGCCCGGCTCGACGAGGTGGTCGCGGCGACGCGGGCTGCCTGGAACGACTACGACGTGACGACCGGCGTGCGCGCCATCATGGGATTCGTGGTGGACGACCTGTCCAACTGGTACGTCCGCACCAACCGGCCGCGCTTCTGGGCCCCGGACCGGGCGGCCGACCCGGCCGCGCTGGCGACGCTGCACGAGGTGCTCGTGACGGCCGCCCGGCTGCTCGCGCCCGTGGCGCCGTTCATCGCCGACTGGGTGCACCGCTCGCTCACGGGAACCTCGGTGCATCTCGCGCCGTTCCCCGCCGATCAGGGGCGCCGGGAGCCGGGGCTGCTGGAGGCCATGGCGGCCCATCGCCGCCTCGCCTCCCTGGCGCGGGCGGCGCGGGAAACCAAGAAGCTGAACGTGCGCCAGCCGGTCGCCCGGCTGCAGGTGGCCGTGCCGGCGGCCGTGAAGGGCCCGGCCTTCGCCGACCTGTTAGATATCCTGGCCGCCGAAGTGAACGCCAAGGCGGTCGACGTCGCCGGGTCCGACCACGAGCTGGTGCGGCTCAAGGGGAAGGCGGAGTTCCGCAGCCTGGGAAAGCGCTACGGCAAGGACACGCCGCGGGCGGCGGCCGTGGTGTCGCAGCTCACGGCGGAACAGCTGGCGGCGCTCGAACGTGGGGACCCCGTACGGGTGGGAGAATTCGAGCTGCACCCCGAGGACGTGCTGGTGACGCGCGAGGTGGTGAGCGACTGGGCGGTCCAGGCCGACGGGCCGTACGTCGTCGCCGTCGACCCGCGGCTGTCGGAGGATCTGATCCAGGAGGGCCTGGCGCGCGAGCTGGTGCACCGCGTCCAGCGGTTGCGCAAGGAGGCGGGCTATGAGTACACGACCCGCATCGAGTTGAGCGTGGCCGGCGCGGCGGACGTCGTGGCCGCCGTGTCGGCGTTTGAGAGCTTCGTCGAGGGCGAGACCCTGGCCCGCAGACTGGTGCTGGGCAGCGTGTTCGAAGAGGCGGACGTGACACGAGAACTGGACATCGAAGCCCGCCGCGTGACGATTGCGCTGCGGCGCCATGACGGACGAAAGGGCGGTACGCGATAATGCCGACGAAGTCCAAAGCCAAGACGACCAAGAGTAGTCTGAGCAAGAAGCAGCTGACGCATCTCGAGAAGCGACTGCTCGAGGAGCGCGCCCGGGTGATGAAGGAGCTCGGCTATTACGGCGAGTCTTTCAACTCGAGCCTGCAGGCGTCGGACGGCGACCTCTCGAGCTACTCGTTCCATATGGCGGACCAGGGCACCGACGCCATGGAGCGCGAGAAGGCGTTCCTGTTCGCCTCGCAGGAGGGCCGCTATCTGTGGCACGTCAACCAGGCCCTGCGGCGGCTGTATCAGACGCCCGAGAAGTTCGGCAAGTGCGAGCAATGCGGCGAGGACATCGTGTTCGAGCGGCTCGACGCGCTGCCGCACGCCCGGCTCTGCATCAAGTGCAAGGCCAAGGAGGAAGATGGCAAGCGTCGCTGATCGGCGCGTGTTCTGGGGAACCGCCGCCGTGGTCGTCGTCGCGGATCTCGCCACCAAACTGCTGGCGGAGGCGTGGCTCGCGCCCACGCGGCCCATACGTCTCGTCGGCGACATCGTGCAGCTGCGGCTGGTGTTCAACCAGTGCGCGGCGTTCGGGCTGTGCCTCGGCGCTTACTCGCGCTGGATCTTCTTCGCGCTCGCGATCGTGGCCCTGTTCGTGCTGCGATCCATGGTGCTGGCGACCCGCCCGGGCGACCGTTTCCGCATCGTCGCCCTCGCGCTGGTGTGCGCCGGCGCGGTGGGCAACGTGATCGATCGCGTGCGCAGCGCGCGGGGCGTCGTGGACTTCGTGGACGTGGGGATCGGGAGCACCCGCTGGCCGACCTTCAACGTCGCCGACTCCGCCATCACGGTGGGGGCGATCGCGCTCGCCGTGTCGCTCTGGCTCGAGGGCCGGGCGCAGGAGCGGGCGAAGGAGGCCAGGGCGGCCGAGCCTTGATGGCCGCCGTCACCTTCTGCGTCGTCGTGCCCGAGACCGAGCGTCTCGACCGTTTCCTCGCCGATCAGCTCGCGCTGTCCCGCACCGTCGCCGCCCGCCTCATCGCCGACAAACACGTCACCCGTGACGGGCGCCCGTTGCGCGCCTCGGTCCAGCTGGCGCGCGGCGCCGTGGTGTCGGTCGAGCTGCCGCCCGAGGAGCCGCCGCCCCGGAGCTACGCCCCCGCCCACCGCGACCTCACGTTCGCCTATGAAGACGAGCACCTCGCCGTCCTCGACAAGCCGGCGGGCCTGGTCGTACATCCGGGGCCCGGTCACTGGGACGACACGCTCGTCAACGTGCTCGTGGAGCGAGGCACCGCGCTGGCGGAAGGAGAGGGGGCGGCCACCGAGGGGCGGCCCGGCATCGTGCACCGGCTCGACCGCGATACGTCGGGCCTGCTGCTCGTCGCCAAGACCGACCTGGCGCACCGCCGCCTGGCGCGGATGATCGAGCGGCGCGAGCTGCGGCGGGTGTACGCGGCGCTCGCCTGGGGGCACTTCGCCAACAGCCCGGTGGACATCGAGGCGCCGATCGCGCGTCATCCCAAGGATCGCAAGCGCATGACGGTGCTCGCGGGCGGGCGCCACGCCCTGACCCACGTGCGCGTCGTGGCGCGCTTTGCCCACGCCGACCTGGCGCGCGTCGAGCTCGGCACCGGGCGCACTCACCAGATCCGGGTCCATCTGGCGCATGTGGGCCACCCGGTCGTGGGCGACCGCGAGTATGCGTTCGGCGGCAGCCGCCGCGTGACGCCGTCGGCGCGTCACGCGGCCGAGCGCCTCGAGGCGCTGGCGCCGCGGCAGCTGTTGCACGCGGCCTTGCTCGCGCTGGTGCATCCGGTGACGGGCGCGCCGCTCGTGCTGCGCTCGGAATGGCCGCGCGAGTTGCTCCCGGCGCTTGCCGAAGCGGCGGCCGACTCCACTTTGCTTGCTCAACGCAACCCCTTGCAGTATCTTGGCTTCTTCGCTTCGGATGAGTGACGCCGGGGTCGTCCGACTGTTGCTGTTCCGGGTAGGCAGCCTCGTCTGTGCAGCCGAGGCGGAACGGGTCCGTGAGATCCTGCCACGGCTCGCGCCCACCCGGATCCCCGGGGCGCCGCCCGTCGTGGCGGGCCTGGTCAACGTGCGGGGGACGCTGGTCACGGTCGTCGAGGGGTGGCGGGCGCTGCGCCAGCCCGAGCCGTCCGGCGATGCCGGTCCCGGCACCACGGTCCTGCTCGAGGTGGGCCGTGGGAAGAAGGTCCTCGGCTTCACGGTGGATGAAGTGGTGGACCTCCTCTCCGTGGGTGGGGAGGCGCTGGAACGCCGGCAGGCGCTGCCCGGCATCGATCCGACCCTGGTGCGGGCCGTCGGGCGTCGCGCCGGTCAACTCTTCGTGGTCCTCGATACCGACGCGCTGCTAACCCCCATTCTGTCTTCCTAGGAGGGTGTGTGAGCCACACTGTCCTCGTCTGCGACGACGCCATCTTCATGCGGACGATGATCTCGGACATCCTGGCCCAGGCCGGTTTCGAGATCGTGGGCGAAGCGGAGACGGGGACCCAGGCGGTCGAGAAATACCGACAGCTCAAGCCCGATCTCGTGACCATGGACATCGTCATGCCGGACATGGGCGGCATCGATGCCGTGCGCGAGATCGTCAAGCAGGATCCCGACGCGAAGATCCTCATGTGCAGCGCGATGGGGCAGCAGGCGCTCGTGGTCGAAGCGATCCAGGCGGGGGCGAAGGACTTCGTCGTGAAGCCGTTCCAGCCGTCGCGCGTCCTCGAAGCGGTGCAGCGGGTCCTCGGCTGACGCCATGGACCTCTCGCAGTACGCCGAGCTGTTCCTGGCCGAGAGCCGGGAGCATCTGAGCGTCTGCAACCAGCTGCTGCTCGACTGGGAGCGCGCCCCCGCCAATCCCGCGCCCGTGGCCGGGCTGTTCCGCGCCGTGCACACCGTGAAGGGCATGGCGGCGACCATGGGGTACGCCCGCGTCACGGATGTCGCCCACCGCACCGAGAATCTGCTCGACCTGCTGCGCCGCGGCGCGCGCCCCGCGACCGACGAGCTGCTGCAGCTCCTGTTCCGGGCGCGCGATGCGCTCGAGAACGCCGTGGAGCTGTCGGTGGTGGGACGGGAGGACGAGCTCGACGTGGCCGAGGTCGTGGCCGATCTGGAGAGCGCAGCGACGCTGCTCGCGGGGCCCGCGCGGTCCACGGCGGCGCCCACCGCCGCGGCGGCGGTCGAGCCGCGGGCCGCGCCGGGGGGAGGAGGCGGAGGGGGAGGGGGACGGCTGGTGCAGGTCACGCTGCGCGCCGAGGCGCCGCTCAAGGGCGGGCGCGCGCTGCTCGCCCTCAAGCGGGCGCAAGCGCTCGGGGCGGTCCAGGGCGTCACGCCGCCCCAGGCGGCGTTCGAGTCGGATGACTTCGACGGCCGCTTCAGCTTCCGGCTCGAGTCGTCTGCCGCGCCGGCGGAGATCGAGCGGGCGGTGCGCGGGGCGGGCGACGTGGAGCACGTGTCGGTCGGGGGCGAGGAGCGCCGCGCCGCGGCCCCGCGCACCGCGGCGGCCGGGGCAGCGGGGGGAGGGGTGGGCGCTCCAGGCGAGGCCGTGCCGGAGAAGAGCCGGCACATCCGGGTGGACCTGCGGCGTCTGGACGAGCTGATGGACCTGATCGGCGAGCTGGTGACCGCGCGCGGCCGTCTCAACGAGCTCGCCGCGGAGCGACGCGATCCCGCCATCGACGATGTCGCGATTCAGATCTCGCGGCTCTCCGGGGACCTCCAGGCCGGGATCATCCAGGCGCGCATGACGCCCGTGTGGCAAGTGTTCGACCGGTTCCCGCGCCTGGTGCGCGATCTGGCGCGTGAGCTGGACAAGCAGGTGGCGTTCCGCGTGGAGGGGAAGGAGATCGAGCTCGATCGGGCGATCCTCGACGAGCTGGGCGACCCGTTGCTGCACCTGATCCGCAACGCCGTGGACCACGGGATCGAGACGCCGGCCGAGCGGCGCCGCCGCGGCAAGCCTCCGGAGGGCGAGATCGTGCTGGCGGCGGTGCGGGAGCGGGCCAGCGTGGCGATCAGCGTGAGCGACAACGGTCGTGGCATCGACCGCGCCCGGATCCTGGAGCGGGCGAAACGCGAAGGTCTGGTCGATCCCCACGCCGAGGCCCTGTCGGACGACCAGCTGCTGCGGGTGCTGGCGCGACCGGGGTTCTCGACCGCGGACGCCGTGACCAGCGTGTCGGGGCGGGGGGTGGGGATCGACGTGGCTGTGACGCGCATCCGCGCGCTGGGCGGCTCGATCGACATACGTACGGAGGCGGGCAAGGGGACGAGCTTCGTGCTGCGGCTGCCGGTGACGCTCGCGATCGTGCGGGCGCTGATCGCGGGAGTCGGAAGGGAGCGTTACGCGCTGCCGCTGACGTACGTGGCGGAGACGGTCGAATTCGGGGTGCAGCCGACCACCATGGTGGAAGGGCGCGAGGCGATCGTGCTGCGCGACCGGGTGGTGCCGCTGGTGCACCTGCGGCGCATGCTGGGGGTGAGCGGCGATGCCCCGCCGCGCTGCCCGATCATCGTGCTCGAGATGGGCGAGCGCCGCAGCGGTATCGTCGTAGACGGGATGCTGGGTCAGCAGGAGATCGTCGTGAAGGGTTTCGACCCGCCGCAAGGGACGCTGCCGGTGTTCAGCGGAGCGACCATCATGGGCGACGGGATCCCGGCGTTGATTCTCGACGCCGGCGGGCTCGTCTAGGCTCACGGGAGGCGGCATGGAGGACGTGCGAGATCTGAAGGAGCTGCAGATCGACGCGCTGCGCGAGGTGGCCAACATCGGGGCGGGGCACGCCGCCACGGCGTTGTCGCAGCTCACGAACCGCCGGATCATGATCAGCGTGCCGCAGATCAACATCGCGCGGCTGGAGGAGGTGCCCAACCTGCTGGGTCACCCCCAGGAGGTCGTCGCCGCCGTGCTGATGCACATGCTGGGGGACCTCACCGGGCGGACACTGCTCTTGTTCCCCGAGTCGGTAGCGCGGCGGTTGTGCGACATGCTGCTGCGCCGTCCGATCGGCACGACCGCGACGTTCGACGCCCTGGAGCAGTCGTGCCTCAAGGAGGCCGGCAACATTCTCGCGGGCGCCTACATGAACGCCCTGTCGGACTTCATGGGCATGCTGCTGCTGCCCTCGGTGCCGAGCCTCGTGGTGGACCTGTCGGCGGCGGTGCTCACCACCACCTACCTCAACTTCGGACACGAGCGCGATTTCGTGTTCTGCGTCGAGACCGAGTTCGCCATCGACTCGCCCGAGGGGCTGCGGGGTCACTTCCTGCTGCTCCCCGATCTGGCGTCGCTCAAGGCCATTTTTGACGCCATCCGCCTGAGCTGACGCGTGACGGCGCCGGCGCTCTCGGAACGCGACCTCGCCGTCCTCCGATCCTTCGCCCGCCGGATCGACCCCTCGGACGCTGGAGCGCACAACAACCTCGGCGTCCTGTATTACCAGAAGGGACTGGTCGAGGACGCGATCGCGGAGTTCACCCGCGCGCTCGAGCTCGACCCGAAGATGCAGGTCGCGCAGCGCAATCTCGAGATCGCCTATCACGACACCGGCTACTACGACCAGCGGGTGGCCCAGCTGCGGGAGCGGCTGCGCAGCGCCCCCGACGACCGCGACGCGCGCTGGGAGCTGGGCCGTGCCTACGCGATCCTCGGCGCCCATGAGGACGCCGTGGGGGAGTTCGAGCAGCTGCTGGCGCACCGCCCGAGCGACGTGGCCGCCATCATCCAGCTCGGGCTCGCGGAAAAGAACCGCGGGCGGCCGGAAGCGGCGACGGAGTGGTTTGTGCGCGCCGTCGAGCTCGAGCCCGAATCGAGCGTGGTGCACTTCTACCTGGGCGAGATCTACTACAACCGTGGCTTGAACGCCGAGGCGCTCGGGGCGCTGGAGCGGGCGGTAGCGCTCAACCCCGACAACGCCAACGCCCACTACCTGATGGCCTTCGTGCTGGGCGACCTGGGCCGCCATCAGGATGCGCGGGCCGCCTCGAAGCGGGCCATCCAGCTCAATCCGCCGCTGGCCCGCGCCCAGACCAACCTCTCGCTCGAGCGCTACAACGCGGAGCGCCAGAGCCAGGAACGGCGCCAGCGCCTCGCGCCCGAGCCGCAGGTGGTGGAAGGGAACGAGCTGGCGCACTACAACCTCGGGCTCGCCTTCCGGCAGAAGGGCTACTACAACGAGGCGCTGCGGGAGTACCGGCTCGCGGTGGAGCGCGGCGAGGACCGGCGGCTGACGCTGCAGGCCATGGCCGAGGTGCATCTCCTGAAGCACGACTTCGCCGCGGCGCTCGAGCTGTACGAGACGCTGCTGCGCGAAGTCCCGGACTCGCCCAAGCTGTGGAACGAGCGCGGCGTCGTGCTGCACCAGGCGGGTCGCACCGACGAAGCGCTGGCGTCCTACCAGCAGGCGGTGGAAGTGGACGCCAAGTACGCGCTCGCGTGGAACAACCTCGGCGTGGTGCAGGCGCACAAGACCGCGGCCGACTCGGGCATCGAGTCGTTCCGCACGGCGCTCCGACTGCAGGGCGGGTTCAGCGCGGCGCGCCTCAACCTCGCGCTGCTGCTGTACCAGCTGCGCCGCTTCCAGCTGGCGCTCGAGGCGTACCGCCAGGTGCTGTCGGGCGAGCCCACCTCCGCCGCGGCCTGGAACGGCGTGGGCCTGGTGCTGGTGGAGCTGAAGCGCTTTCCGGACGCGCGCAACGCGTTCGCGCGGGCGGTGGAAGCGGACCCCGCTCACGCGGGGGCGCACTACAATCTGAGCTTCACCCTGTCGAACCTGGGCGACTTCGACGGCGCGCTCCGCGCCACCAAGCGCGCCCTGGAGCTCGATCCCTACTACGTCTCGCAGAAATTCGCGCTCACGATCGACCTGCAATACGAAAAGGCCACGATCGGGATCGCCCCCGAGATTTCGGCCGATGTGACCGCCGAGACGATCGGCGAGGACTTCAACTTCGATCAGCGGCTGCTGGACAACATTTTCCAGGAGCTCGAGCCGCCCGCCGCCCCGGAACCGCCGGCGGCGAAGGCGGCCGACGACCCGCTGGCGTTGGCCCGCGACTACGTGAGCAAGGGGTTGATGGACGTCGCGGCGGCGGAAGCGGTGCGCGCGGTGCAGCGGGGCGCGAGCCGCGCCGACGCGGCCGTCCTGCTCGGGGACATCTTCGCGAAGCGGGGTCTGCACGGCGAGGCCCTGGAGCGCTACCGCGAGGCGCGCGCGCTCGAGGCCGACCGCGTCGACGCGCGCCTCGGCGAGGTGAAGGCGTTGTTCGCCCTGGGCGGCCGCCGCGCCGAGGAGGCGGGCGCGCTCGCCGAAGAGCTGCTGGTGCTTGCCCCCGACCATGTCGACGCGCTGGTGGCGGTGGCGCGGGGACGGGCGGCGGCCGGGGACGCGGCCGGGGCGCTCACGGCGCTGCAGCAGGCGCAGACGCGGGCGCCGGGGCGCGCCGACCTCCACAAGCTCCAGGGCGACGTGGCAATGAAGGTCGGCGACAAGCAGGGCGCCCTCGCCGCGTACCGCGCGGCACTCGAGCTCGATCCGGGCTACGTGCAGGTGTGCGTCGATCTCGGCCGGCTGCACGAGGAGAAGGAAGACTGGAGCGCTGCGCAGCAGGCGTACGAGCGGGCGCTCGACGCCCTCCCCACCTTCCACGAGGCGGCGCTCGCGCTGGCGGACCTGCTGCGGCGCTCGGGCCGGGCGCGTCAGGCGGTGGTGCGGCTCGCCGAGATGCTCGAGCAGGACCCCTACGACCTCCCGGCGCTGCTGCTGCTGGGGCGGGCGTTGCTCGACGACAAGCGTGACGCGCAGGCGCTGGAAGCGTTTCGCCGGGCCCTGAAGTTCGACCCCGAGGAGGTCGAGGCGCTGTTCCAGCTGGGCGTCGTGCTCGCGCGGCTGCATCGCTACACCGAGGCGGTGGAGGCCTGGGAGAAGGTGACGCGCGTGGATCCCGGCGGCCCGTTCGCGCAGCGGGCGCGCGTGCACGCCCGCACCGCGCTCGATCTCCAGCACATCTTCGACTCGGACGCCGCCTGATGGCCATCGAAGGACCGCTCCGCGAGCTCGGTATCCACGACGTGTTCCAGCTGCTCGATCTCAGCCGGAAGACGGGCGTGCTGCGCGTCACCTCGGAGCTGCGGCACAACGCCGGCACGGTGTCGTTCGAGGGCGGCACGATCATCTTCGCCGAGATCCGCTCGAATCCCCACCCGCTCGGCGCGCTGCTGTTGCGCACCGGCAAGATCACCGACGCGGACCTGGAGCGCGGCCGCGACATGCAGGAGCGCCAGGGAGACAAGCGGCGGCTCGGCGAGATCCTCGTCTCGCTCGGCGCCATCACGCCGCGCGAGCTCGAGCGCCAGGTGCGCTTCCAGATCGAAGAAGTCGTGTTCGAAATGATGAGTTGGCGGGAGGGCTATTTCTCCTTCACCGAGGGTCCGCTGGACGGCGTCGCAACGGAGGCGATCGTCCGCATCCCCACGGAGGCCCTCCTGATGGAGGGGGCCCGCCGCATCGACGAGTGGTCGCGCATCGAGAGCCGGATTCCGCATCTTGGCGTCGTGCCGGCGCTCGCCCCACCGCTGGAGGGGGATGCCGGGGACCTCGATCTGCTGCCCCCCGAGTGGGAGATGCTGGCGGCCATCGACGGCCAACGCGATGTGCGGGCCATCGCCGCGGCCCTGGGTCGCTCCGACTTCGAGGTGGCGAAGACCCTGTTCGGCCTCGAGAGCGCGGGCGTGATCGTCCTCTCCGACCCCGGCACGGCCAAGCGCGAGCGGACCACGCTCGCCGCCGACCTGGCCGAGCTGGTAGCGCGGGCCGAAGATGCGCTGGCCCGGCGCGATATGGAGGAGGCACGCAGCGTGGCGGAGCAGGCCGCGGGTGTGCATCCGCACGATCCCGCCGTGCACCTGCTGCTCGGTCGCATCGCGCTCGCGGCGGGACGGGGTCCGGACGCGGTGGAAGAGTTGCGGCGCGCCCTGCGGCTCGATCCCCTGGGCGTCCCGGCCCACCGGCTGCTGGGCTACGCGTTGGTCGCCATCGGCCGATTCGCCGAGGCCCTGGACCAGTGGACCCAGTGGGAGCGCCTGGCGCCGCGCTCGGAGGCGGAGCTGGCACGGCTCGACGACGTGCGCCGGGCGCGCGCGGCCGCCCAGACCCTCGCCGGCACGGGGACGCATGGCTGACGACGTCAAGAAGCTCTCGGCCGAGCTGGCGCAGGACCCGGACAGCCTGGTGTTCCTGCGGCTGGCCGAGCTGCTGCGTCACAAGGGGCAGCTCGACGCCGCGCATCGCGTCGCCCTCACCGGCCTCGAGCGCCACCCGCATCTCGCGGACGCGCACGACCTGTACGCGCGCATCCTCGCGGACAAGCACGACTTCGAGCGCGCCTTCGACGAATGGGACATGGCGCTGCGGATCGCCCCCGACCACGTGGGGGCGCTCAAGGGGCTCGCGTTCCTGTATTTCAAGGTCGGCGACGTGCAGCAAGCCGCGGCCCACCTGGAGGCGGCCCGGCGCGTCGCCCCGGACGATCCGGGGATCACGCAGGCGCTGGCGCTGGCGCACGGCGGCGAGGGCGACCAGGCTCCCGCCACGGGGGCAGCGGAGCCGATGGCGCCCGCGCCGGCGGCCCAGCCGCTGGAGGAGGCGCGCGTCTTCGCCGGACTGGAAGGGGCCGAGGAAGGCCTGCTGCTGCTCGACCCGTCGGGGCAGGTGCTGGGTGGAGCGCTGAAGGATCCCGCCGGCCGGGACGTGACCGACGCGGTGGCCGCCTACCTGGCGGGCGTATCGCAGGAAGCGGGGCGCACCGCCAAGCTGCTCGGCCTGGGCAGCTGGACCGGACTCGCGGCGGAAGGCCAGCACGGCCACGCGCATCTCACGCCGCCCACCGGCTCGGCCCTGCTGCTGGTGGTGCGCGAGCGCGCGGTGCCGATGGGGCGGCTGGCGATCATCGCGCAGCGTGCCGCCGTGGCGGCGCGGCGCTGGCTCGAGGCGCAAGCGTGACCACGGCGCCCCCGGGATACGGCCGCGTGCTGGATCTCGTGACGCGCGTGCGCGGGGTGCGCGGTGCGATGCTGGTCGCGGGCGACGACGGGCTCGTCGTCGCCGAGCAGCTGATGGAGGGGATCAAGGGCCCGGCGGTGGCGGCGCTCGCTGCGAGTCTCGCCAGCCGGCTGCGTCGCGCGCTCGAGGCCGCGGGCGTGGGCGCGGGGCAGTTCTGGCATCTCCAGGCGGAGCAGGGAGCGCTGCTGGTCGTGACCGCGGCATCGGGGGTCCTGGTGGTCGCGGTGGCGGAGCCCGACGTCAACGTCGGCCTGGTCCGGCTCGAGCTGCTGCGCGCGGCGGAGGCGGTGGGTTGACGACGCGCGCGGTGGAGCCGTGGATCTTCGACCCGCTGGTCAAGTTCGTCAAGGAAGCGGGGGCGCGCCTGGTGCTGTTGATGACGCCCGCCGGACAGGTGCTCGCGCAGCACGGCTTCTCGCGCGCGGTGGACGTGATGTCGGCCGCGGCGCTCGGCGCCGCCATCATGGCCACGACCGAAGAAATCGCCCGGCAGCTGCGCCAGCCGCCGTTCGCCGGATTGAATCATCAGGGCGAGCGGCACGGCATCTTCCTGGCGGCCGTCCCGACCGGGCGTGGCCGGCTGGTGGCGCTCGTCGTGTACGATCTCGATGCTTCGTCGCTCGGTCTGGTGCAGTTATTCTTCGAGCAGCTCGCCGCCGATCTGCACGCGGCGAGCCCGAAGGAGAGCGTGCCCAAGCAAGTGCTCGCGGCGGACTTCGAGCGCGAGCTGAGCGACAGCTTGAACACGCTGTTCGGGAGATAGCCTCGTGTCCCTGGTCAACTTCACGACGCGCGAGATCACCTGCAAGATCGTCTACTACGGGCCCGGCCGCTCGGGGAAGACGACCAACCTGCATTACATCTACGGCCGGGTGCCGGATTCGCGACGCGGCCGCATGGTCTCGCTCGCCACCCAGACCGACCGCACCCTGTTCTTCGATTTCCTGCCCATCGACCTGGGGCAGATCTCCGGGTTTTCGACCCGGTTCCAGCTGTACACCGTGCCGGGCCAGGTGTACTACAACGCGACCCGCCGGCTGGTGCTGCAGGGAGCGGATGGCGTCGTGTTCGTGGGCGACAGCCAGGCGCGCCAGCTCGACGAGAACCTCGAGAGCCTGCAGAACCTGCAGAGCAATCTGCTGGAGCACGGGGTGGACATCCGCACCATCCCGCTGGTGCTGCAATACAACAAGCAGGACCTGCCGCGGGAGCTGATCCTCTCGCCGGCCGACCTCGACGATGCGCTCAACTTCCGCGGCGTGCCGAGTTTCAGCGCGGACGCCCTGCACGGCACCGGGGTATTCGAGACGCTCAAGGGTATTTCGGAGCTGGTGCTGAAGAAGCTCGCAGCGGGGACGGCGGCGTGACCAGCGCTCTCAACGCCAAGTATTCGTTCGACACGTTCGTGGTGGGCGCGGCGAACCGGCTCGCGGTCACCGCGGGGCGGACCGTCTCGGAGAACCCGGGCTCGGCGTACAACCCGCTGTTCATCTACAGCGGATCGGGCCTGGGAAAGACCCACCTCCTCATGGCGGTGGGTCACGCGGCGAAGAAGGTCGCCCCCGCGCTGAACATCGAGTACCTCACGCTGGACGAGTACGTCGAAGCGTTCCACGCCGCCATCGCCGCGGGGCAGGGCGACGCGTTTCGCCGCCGCTTCCAGAACGTGGACGTGCTGCTGGTGGACGACGTGCAGTTCCTCACGAACCGCAAGGAGATGCAATCCGAGCTGTTGCGCCTGACGGAGGCGCTGCAGGGGGGCGGGCATCAGATCGTGCTCACCAGCGACCGTCCGCCGCCGGAGATCGCCGACCTGGACGAGCGCCTGATCTCGCGGCTCTCGGGCGGTCTGGTGGTGGACATCGGAGCGCCGGATTACGAGACGCGGGTCGCGATCCTGCGCCGCAAGGCCGAGGAGCGCGGGGCCAAGTTCGAGCCCGGCGTGCTCGAGACGGTGGCGGGCGCGGAGTCCGGCAACGTGCGCGAGCTGATGGGTGCGCTCAACCGCCTGGTGGCGTTTCAGGCGGTGAACGACCGGTCGATCAACGCGGAAACGGCCAAACAGCTGCTCGGGATCGGGAGCGAGGCCGCGCCCGGCGACCGCGGCAAGGCGGCCGGGCGGCAAGGGGCGCCCGCTGGCCGGAGTGGGGGCGGAGACGAGTTCGGCGACTTCCTCGCCGACGTCACCGTCACGGTGGGGAAGGCGGTCGAGGCGTGGCGGGCACGGGTCGGGGAAGCGGTGCTGCGCTGGGAGGGC
>Ga0209350_1000971_pt1 | contig 13425 bp, 14 predicted proteins | sample GraSoi013_2_20cm_2_FD_185822 | JGI IMG/M metagenome (GOLD analysis project Ga0209350, IMG submission 185822) | Grasslands soil microbial communities from the Angelo Coastal Reserve, California, USA - Sample 09_27_2013_2_20cm (SPAdes) (version 2) | ecosystem: Environmental > Terrestrial > Soil >...
ATCGTTTCTCGATCCTATTACCGCAGCGTTGCGACTTGGCTTGATTCCTCTAATTCATGGTGACGTCGCATTCGACGAGATACGAGGTTGCAGCATTGTGTCCGCGGATCGAATCGCCTCTTTCCTAGGTGAGAAGATGGGAGCTTCGAGGGTCCTATTCGGTTCTGATGTAGACGGCCTCTATGATGGAAATCTGATGACTTCCTCGAAGGCTGAACTAATTGCGGAAGTCAATCGAGGGAACTACGCCCGGGTTTTGAAAGGGTTGAAACCAAGCAAGAGTGATGTTACAGGCGGTATGCGTGGAAAGGCCTTGGAAGCGCTCTGGTTGGCAAAGCATGGCTGTGAAAGCTATGTTTTCAATCTCACGAAATCGGAGAACCTGCGGAGCCTACTAGGGGGATCCTCATCCATTGGAACAAGATTCGTCTCCTGGAGAAAGACAAGTCAGTAGGATCTCGCTACTATTTGGTCTGCAAGATCAGATAGAGCATCCTTGAACGGGGAGGGCCTCAAGACGGATAAGCTCGTTTTGGCGTCTTCAAGATATTTCATCGCTATCTCTCTACACTCCTCTTCTGCTGGTGTCTTGTTCACCATGTCTCTGGCCTTCTTGACCATCTGTTTCGAAACTCTTTCAGATGCGATTATCCTTTTCAACTCCTGACGGTCTTTCCGGGCGAGGAATCTCAGCGCGACCAAGATCGCGGCGTTTCCGAGTTTGTGTTCAATGTCGTCCATTACTTGGAAGGCGAGTCCTGCCTTCCACCCGTAAGTGCCCAGAGCATTTGCGATGCGGGTTTCTGCGTTAGCGGCATAAGCGCCTATTTGACCCGCCGCTTTGAAGAGAGAAGCTGTCTTCTTTCCGACCATGTCCAAATATGTCTTGAAAGTTGGATCGGAGATTCTGTTCTTGACCAGATAGGGGTCGGTCCGGCCGGCTTGTTCAAGTAACAGATCCAGTCTTTCTCCATCGATAATTTCTTTCATAGTTTTCACAGCGGTTTTTCGTATCTCGACACTAGCCGGCGAATTCGCGATCAAGTCGTCAAGAAGCTCACGGTAGAACATTGCGACCAACAGAGCGATCGAGTCGCCCATAACGACGCGTACGGTAGGTCTTCCCCGCCTGACTTCTCCTTGATCAATAAGGTCATCCATGACGAGTGAATAGTTATGGATCATCTCAACGACTGCTGCGGGCTTGACAGCGCGCTCAACCTTTCCGCCAGCTGCGCCGCAGCTGAGAACTACCATAGCAGCTCTCATCCGCTTCCCTGCAACTTCAAAGTGATAGCTTAGTGCAGGTCTAAACTCTGAAGGGGCCCCACGCTTTATGGCATCGAGAATAGCTGGGTCAGCCTGTTGGCCTAGGCGAATAAACCTGGCGAGGCCAGAACGGCTCATTTCTACTCTTCAGCTAGGCCTAGGGCTAGTAGCGAGACCGGTTTACTCCTGTCCGTCATGAGGATTCGCAGGCTGCCGTCTTGTTGAATTCCTTGGTATGCTGTGCGATTCTATTTTTCTTGCAGCCCTGGGTGATGATGATCCATAAGGATCACTTCGTACCAGTGACTCATGCCGTCGGAGTAGAGATGGTAGGAATCCCGCACAGTCAAGTTCGGATATCTCCGTACCACCCGTCTCTCGGCGACAGCCTGGAGAGAAATAGCCCTGGTGAACTTGGAAGATCCCATTGCTTTCTGTCTTCTTCCGGAAGTCGGCCTCGGTTTCCTCGCACCTCCACGTCGTACACGGACCCTTACCATGACAATTCCGGGTTTTGCTTTGTATCCTAGGCGTCGGGCGGTCACGAGTTTAGTAGGTCGAAGAATTCTCTTTACTACGGGCTCTCTTCTCCAGCTTATCGCGGATCGCCTAAGCCAGTCACGGAAATCAGGGGTGCCGTCGCGCCACCATTCTTCCATGTGAGAATAGGCCATAGGATGCAGTCTCAAAGCTCGGGATAGAAACACATCTGATAAGGCTTACTCGACCGCGCGGAATTCAACACCGTTAAATCTCACCTTCTTAGGAGACCGAGAATCCTCTAGAGTGATGGGCTTCCGATGGCTCAAGACGTCAAACTGTTGAAGCGCGCCTACGCGCCTGCCCGACTCGCCATGAAATACCATCCCTACTATCATGGAAAGATCGAGATCAGTTCTAAGGTTCCCGTTAACTCCTACGACGACTTCGCGATTTGGTATACGCCTGGTGTTGCCGACCCTTGCAGAGAAATCCAGCATAATCCGGAGAAGGTGTTCGATTATACTAACAAGTCGAACAGTGTAGCCATAGTCACAGACGGTACTAGAGTCCTTGGCTTGGGCGATATAGGGCCTGAGGCAGGTTTGCCCGTTATGGAAGGCAAGAGCCTTCTGTTCAAGTATCTGGGCGGCGTGGACGCGTACCCGATATGTCTCGGAACAAAGGTCCCCGAAGAAATCGTGAACGCTGTGCGGTGGCTTCAGCCTTCCTTCGGAGGAGTCAACTTGGAAGACATATCGCAGCCAAAGTGCTTCGAAATCCTCGATGCACTGAGGGGCGATCTGGGGATACCTGTCTGGCACGACGATCAGCAAGGGACCGGGACGGTCGTGTGCGCTGGTCTGATGAACGCGTTGAAGATCGTCGGCAAGAAGATGCAGGACGCGACGCTCTGCATGCTGGGAGCCGGGGCTGCAAATATTGCGGTTGCCAGAATAATAGTTGAGGCAGGCGTGAATCCGGAGAACATTACCATGGTTGATAGTAAGGGAATCTTGAGCAAGGAGAGAACCGACTTGAATGAGAATTTCAAGGCCAAGTACGATATGGCTCTGAAGTCGAATCGAGAAGGCCGAACTGGTGGATTGAGCGACGCGATTAAGGGAGCTGATGCATTGTTAGCGATGTCATCCCCTGGCCCTGGGGTGGTATCCAGCAGACTCATCGAGACGATGAATGATGACGCGATTGTCTTTGCGTGTGCGAACCCGATTCCGGAGATCTGGCCTTGGGAGGCAAAGGAGGCAGGAGCAAGAATCGTCGCGACTGGTCGTTCAGATTTTCCTAATCAGGTGAACAATTCTATCGGGTTCCCCGCGATATTCCGTGGTACTCTAGATGTGAGGGCGAAGATGATTAGCGATGAGATGTGCATTGCAGCTGCGGGAGAGATCGCGAAGGTTGCCGAAGAAAAAGGCCTGAACGAGGATAGGATAATTCCAAGCATGAGCGATTGGGAACTCTTCCCTAGAGAAGCGGCGGCTGTTGGGGCTCAAGCCGAGAAACAAGGCTTGGCAAGAACCCGACTTACCAAGAAGGAGCTTTACGAGAAAGCTGTTGACATGATCAGTCACGCGCGCAAGACTACTGAATTGCTCATGCGTCGGGGTCTTATCAAGAGCCTACCGCAGACTGCTCGCCGGAGAAGGAGATAGGCGATTAGTCTCAAGATAGGAGTAATTGGCGGCACTGGAGACGAGGGCTACGGCCTAGCCCTGCGATGGGCCAAGCACGGCTACGAGGTCATTATCGGGTCCAGAGACGCGGAAAAGGCCAAGGCGGCCGCAACCAAGATTCAGACGACTATTGGGACTAGTTCTCGGGTCTACGGCCTCGTCAATACGGAGGTAGCCTCTAAAGCAGACATTCTTGTCGTCACCGTCCCCTTCGCAGCGCTCGCTGACACCATCAAATCGCTAAAAACCTCCATCAAACCTAGGCAGATAGTGGTCAACGTGACAGTCCCGCTCGAAACTGCCGTCGGAGGCTCACCGACTAGGACTGTTGGAGTCTGGGATGGATCAGCGGGAGAGTTCACCTCCAGATTTCTGCCGAAAGGCGCGAAGCTGGTCTCAGCATTCAATAACGTAAGCGCGGAATTATTGAACGACATATCCAAGCAAGTAGACTGCGATGTCTTAGTGTGTGGAGACGATGCGGATGCAAAGAAGGTCGTGCTCGACCTGGCCAAGGCAATTCCTGGGGTTCGAGGCGTGGACGCGGGACCTCTAAGCAATTCGAGAACTATTGAGCAGTTGACAGCACTTCTGGTTTCCTTGAACATTCGATATGGTGTGAAGACTGCGGGTTTGAGAATCACCGGCCTTCACTCAAGCACATGATTTCCTCGTGGTAACACAGTGCAGGTTGGAATTGTCGGAAAACCGAACGCGGGAAAAAGCACCTTCTTCAGCGCTGCTACTCTGACAGTTGTGCCCATTGCGAATTATCCTTTTACGACGATAAGGCCAAACAAGGGCATCTCGTATCTCCGAACGAAATGCGTCTGCAAGGATCTTGGAGTTGAAGATCAGCCTCGTAATTCTCGCTGCATTGACGGGGAACGGTTCATCCCAATCGAGCTGATTGACTGTCCGGGTCTGGTGCCTGGAGCCTCGACGGGGAAGGGTCTCGGAAACCAGTTCCTAGACGACCTTCGGAAAGCAGATGCTTTGATCCACGTTGTTGATGCGTCGGGTTCGACGGATTCTGAGGGGAAACCTGTGGCGGCGGGCAGTCACGATCCTCTTGAAGATGTTGGCTTTCTTGAGAGTGAGCTTGAAGCGTGGATGTATCAGATTCTTGCAAAGGATTGGGACAAGATCGCACGCAAGACAAATTTGACGAGGGACGAAGTGGCCGAATCAATTGCGGAGAGACTTAGCGGACTAGGTCTGAGAAAGCTTCACGTCGATGAAGGACTGAAGTTAGCGGATCTGAAAGAGAAACCTGCTGCGTGGTCTCGTGAAGACCTCATGCGTCTTGTTGGACTGTTGAGGAAGGCGTCAAAGCCTATGATGTTGGCAGCGAACAAGATCGATCTTCCCTCATCTAAGGGTAACGTGGCACGACTGGCGGCGACTGGAAATCTTACGGTTCCTTCCTCCGCGGAAGCAGAACTCGCGCTGAGACGGGCAGCCGAGAAAGGCTTGATCTCTTACAAACCCGGTGATTCAGACTTCTCTCCCGGAGCTTCCCCGAAGCTGACACCGCAGCAAGAGGCTGCGCTAGAAATGATAAGGAAACAAGTGCTCTCCCCCAACGGTGCGACCGGGGTCCAAGAGTGCATCAACTCTGCCTTCTTCAAGCTGCTAAACATGATCGTCGTCTATCCGGTCGAGGATCCGGAACGGTGGACCGACCATTCTGGGAATGTCCTGCCTGATGCGATTCTTGTCCAGAAGGGATCGACCTTGAAGGATCTTGCTCTTAGGATTCACTCGGACCTAGGCGAGCACATTCTGTACGGAGTCAACGCTAGGAGCGGAATGCGCCTCGGAGAATCATACGTTCTGAACCATGGCGATATCGTAACCATAGTTAGCACGTCTGGGCGTAAGTAGCCGGACTAGGTGGTCTGGGCTGTCCCAAGCGATCTCTTAGCCGGACCATTCCAAACAGTAGTCTCGCGTCATGAGGATAATATTGCTACCCCCCTTTTTCGGAGAAAGGTCTCCCCAGTTGAAGCTGTTCTGGGCGAATCTTCCGATTTACGGGTTGGAATAATGCTGGTCGACTGTTTTTCCAGAGTGGAAATCAGGCGTATAGCTCATCGTGAAAATCTCGCGATCTGAAATCGCCTGCCCCGATTCCGGATCAGGGCTTGTCCTGCGTTTGTCAGGTTTGAAATAGCAAGGTCTACGGACTTTCCTTCCTCTCCCGCTACTCTTCGAGGAAGGATTACCTTTTCTTAATTCCCTCAAGATCATGAGTCTTGTGTCGCAGGAAAGAATTTATTTGTAAATTCTAGGAAAAGTCCGTCCGCTGGCTGAAGCGTTTCCTGGCGAGATTATAGATTCTGTCGGGCAGAACAGCCAAATCAGGCGTTTTCAAAATGGGCATTTACGGGATAATGCAAGCGTAAACTGGGCACCATATGGAACCCGTTTCCGGATTGCTGATTGGGGCTTGTTCCGGGCGATTTGTCGGGTAAGAGAACCTGATGGTTCAGTAGAGTCCTCGAGGTTTTGAGCAGGCCCCCGGGGGGTCAAAAAGATTTTCGCGGTGAATGAGAATTTTTTGCTTCAGATTCCAGCCGGCCCTAAGCGGTGAGCTGGTCGAACAAGACAAGAATCACATGTGGGACCGTTTCAGCCCTACTAACCCAAGGCAACGTGCCCAGAACTGGACGAAAAGGGATCGATACGATGCCTGACGAGTCCGTGAACATACCAGACACGACTTTCACGCCCATCAACTTCAACGGTCTTTGTCGAGAGCGTCTTCTCTCCCGAATGGTTAGTCCAGTGAGACAAGCCCTCTTCCAGCTCGGCTACAGGTACGTCAGGGAATGCCGCGGTGAGCTGCTCGAAGGTTAGCTCAGCCATCGGATTGAGATATGGATCGCCGAAGTGCTCTTCGAACACCCCAATTATTCGCTCCATCGGCAGAGCACGCTCAATGGCAGGTACGTGATGGTGTTTCATCTTCGATTGTTTGCCCGAGGGTCTGCACCAGCTACCTAGAAAGTCCTCGTTTCACAGTGATTTGGCGATACTAGTACTTGGTCGTTGAGATGAAAGTTTCGACCCTCTGGTCTGTTCGCTGCCAACTGTGCCATGTGAAACGAGGGATAGAACTGTCAGGATGCTTTGTACCTTGCGTTAGAAGAGACGTCATGATCGACGATTGCGCCGGGTCCTATCCAGGCTCCTCGACCTATCTTAACTCCAGGGAAAGTTGACACGTTGATGCCGGTCTTCGCGCCGTCCCCGAAGATGGCTCCGAGCTTCTTTCTCCCGCTGTTCACCAAGGAACCACGGAGCCTTGACTTGATCTGTGCTTCGTCAAATCTCAGATTGGCAGTTATGGTGCCTGCCCCTAGCGAGCATCCCTCGCCGAGGATACTATCTCCAACATAAGACAGATGCGGAATTTTTGTGTTCTTCATCACGATACTATTCTTTACCTCGCATCCCGCACCAACCTTCACATCATCTCCGAGGGACGAATAGGGTCGCAAGTAAGCGTTAGGACCTATCTGGCACCTCTTTCCCACATGAACTGGCCCTTCCAAATATGAGCCTGCCTTGACAACCGACCCCTCCTCTAGAACAGCTAGGCCCCAAATCTGAACCCCTTCCTCTACCGTCCCCCTTGAAACGGGTCTCTCAGATTCAACGGCCCACTGGTTCGCTTCGAGCAGATCCCAAGGATAGCTGATGCCCATCCATCGCCGGGAGCCTAAGTCTTGGGCGTGCACGGCAACTCCATCGCCTATCAGAATTCTTAGAGCGTCGGTCAGTTCCAGCTCTCCACGGATCGACCGTTTCGTCTTTCTTATCGCGCTGAATATCGACTGGTCCATCACGTAGATCCCGGCGTTCACCGGCCCGGGGGCAGCATTTGACGCCTTCTCTCGTATCTCAGTGACCAGGCCTCGTCTGGATTGTATCTTGCCGAAACCGGAAGAATCTTGAACATTGGCCGTACCGATAGTGATACCATGGTTCCCTCTAGATTTCGCTATGAATGTTCTTGGGACGCTTGTCTGATAATAGTCGTCCCCGTAGACGACTAGAAATCTGTCCTCGCCCTGCAACTCTCTGCTACATGTTCCGAGAGCGTCTGCTGTTCCTTTCGGAGTTTTTTGTTTAATGTATCTTATTTCTGAACCTATGGCTTCTCCTTTTCCAAGTCTGTCGCGGATCTTCTCGTTCCGGAATCCCACGACTAGGATTATTTGGCGAATGCTAGCACTTGCCAGAGCCTCCAGCGTTCGCTCTAGAATCGGCTTGTTAGCAATCGGGAGGAGTGGTTTTGGCGTGTCTTCGGTGAGGGGCCAGAGTCTCTCGCCTCGGCCTGCGGCCAAGACGACCGCTTTCAACTAGGCCTTCCCCGTAAGGATCCGTTTGACTAGCGAGAGCGTTTCTTTCATAATGCGGTTCGCCTTTGATCGCTGCTTTGACTCAGTGGTAATACGTATGACTGGTTCTGTGCCGCTCTCTCGGACCAGCACCCAAGAATCGTCAGAGCTTACCCGGACACCAAACTTTGTTTCAGTGGTGGAGTCCTTTCCGATAACTTTCTCAAGCTCTTTCGAAAGACTCTTTGCCGAGCTCGAGGACATTTTCTCTTTGACACTAACGCTCTTCCGGACCATGAAGTATTCTGGAATCTCACTGACCGCTTCGGAGACCGAGAGATCAAGCGTTTCAAGTTGTTTGAGATAGAGGAGCCCAGAGAGGATTCCGTCCGGACAGAGATTGTATTCTCCGTGAATCCATGCGCCTGAAGGTTCCCCGGCGAACGGGGCTCCTAACTTTTTCATTTCGACTAGAAGCTTTGCGTCTCCCACGGGACCTCGAATGAGTTTTGCTCCGTATTTGTTGGCGGCCTCCTCGATCGCCATGGAGGCATCAACCGGGACTAGAAACGGTCCTTTCGACTTCCTTGCAAGGCAGGTGATGTAGGAGCCGAGTACTCTATCTTGAAGAGGACAATTGCCCTTCTCATCGATTATGTAGACTCTGTCTCCATCGCCATCAAACGCAACGCCTGCGTTAGCTTTGGCTGCTGCTACCACCTTGCACAATGAGGCTTCGCTATCTCTCGTCGGTTCAGATCCGCGACTTGGAAAATTCCCGTCCGGGAAAGAGTTCATCGCCGTGGCTTTCGTGGAAGATTGACGGTATATTTCGGGGGCTAGCTGGCACGTCGCGCCATTCCCGGGGTCCAGGACAATGCGCCATTCTTTTTCGAACTGTATGTGACTGAGACGCTCTTTGTACTCAGATGGTTTCGCTGTCTCAATTTCACGCAGTTTGACCTTTTGGTTTTTCGCCTTACTCTTTGGGTTGGTCCAAGATCGAATGGTCTCGTCGTCAAAGGTCTCGCCTTTCGAGTTGAATATCTTGAAACCGTTGTATTCTGGAGGGTTGTGGCTCGCCGTTATCATGACCCCTCCGGACTCGTCAGTATGGCCAGACTGGTAGGCTAGGGCCGGTGTTGGAATCATGTCATAGTCAGTGATCTGCGCACCTTGCTCGAGTGCCGCGGAAAGGAAGGCCGATCTCAAGAGTGAGCTTGAGAGTCTCGGGTCTCTCGCGAGTGCTAGTTTGAGACCGAGGTCGCGCGTTAGTATCTTTGCGAGTTCGAAAGCTGTGTCGGGACCGATGGTTTCCCCATATTTGCCCCGGATTCCAGAGCTTCCGAATTGAAGCGTCAATCGGTTGGACTATTCTGCGGGCGTCTCGACAATTGGTGCTACAATCTCTTCTTCGACGGGCTTCACTTCAGGTACCTTTCCCATTGCTTCTAGAGGCATTGAGAGCAGTTTTGATTTCCTCACGCCCACGTGTCGAAGCGGGCAGACCTTCTTCGCTTCGTTGTAGACATCGGACCCCATTTTCCCGAGGACCATTTCATGGCATATCTGGGAGTAGGTGAGCTGCGATGCTTTCTGCGCCACAATCTTCCCCATCACCTGTCTCACAGCGTGTTCTTGGGAGCCTTTGATGCGTCCGTGGCTGAATGCGACGATGTATACTCTGGTCAGGTACTTGTCGATCGTGCTGGCAGTGAAAATGCCGTCCATTCTTGTGCTGCCTCTTCTGACGAGGCTTCTGAGATAGTCAGTTGAGTATTCATGGCTCTTGAGGATCGTATCGCATCGGTCGCCCTTATTCGCGACGACTAGGAAGTAGAGCTTGGTCGATTGGTGAGCGAAGTCGTTTGTGATTTCATAGAGTGTTGTTTCAACGACTCTTCCTATGAGTTTCTTAGGGTCTTCAACGGGAATACTGGCGACGCTCATCTCTCCGAAATATGACGGAGTGAATACGGAATACCATTCCTTGGCTCTCCACTTGTCTCGTACCTTCTTTGTGGCTTTTGACATGAGTGTTAGCTGGTCTTATCCTTCACAATTCCATGTAATGTTGATCTCGCGGCTTGAATGCAGCGCAAAACGTCATCCAAGGTGGATATGAAGGTTTCAATCTTTCCTGAGTGCGTGATTGTGAAATACGCATTTTCCGCGGAAACTCGGGGCTCGATTTTCAGGCCTCCCATCCCAATATTGTCCGGTTCTATGGATTGAACGATAGATTCAGCCATTGCTCGACTAGTGACACGTATTCGGATTCTCGCCCTGATCAAGCCAGCACATCATCTACGGACTTTTCAAGATCTGCCAGGAATTTGTCCAGTACACCGGCGGGGATTGTTGCTCCTGCAGCGATAGCGTGGCCTCCTCCGATTCCACCATGTTTTGGTGATAACTCTTGGAGAATCTTTCCCAAGTTTACTGCCTTCTGGACGAGCTGCTCTGTTGCCCTCGTTGAGATTTTTGCTTCCCCGGTCCTTGTCAGAGTTGTGACGATGGTCACTTTTGATTCGCCGAACAGTTTTGATGAGGAGATCAGAGAAGATACTGCCCCGGTCATGCTTTCGTCGATAATGCCTTTTCCGTTGACGATCACGACATTCCTTCCTGTCCTAGTTGCATTGGGTGCTGTTGCGACCCAGTTCATGTATTTCGAGAGTTGGGTCTTGTACTCAGAGTAGAGTTGCTGGGCCTGCTGGTATGATTCTCCACGGTCGCCTATTCCAATTGCGATTCCTAGCCCTGCTCGGTTCATCCTTCCGCACGAGTTCAGCAGCGTTGCGAATTCTCTCGCGTCTCGGAGAGATGTGCCAGGCTCCTCCCTGGTCAATGTGTAGACTGACCCGATGAGGTTCAGTACAATCTCTCCCGGGAATTTGGAGGAAATGGTGTGTTCTATGATCTTGTCGACGATCCTACTCTTTTCTTCTAGAGACAGATCGGAGATAGTCCGCCATCTGTCGTCCACCTTTGTCGGAATGCCAGCCACATCTAGAAGGGCGAGACATCGATCTTCTTCGCCGCTGAGGCCGGGGAGAAATGGGTCTGTTGTCGAGGCAATTGCGCGATGGATAGGTCGAGTCTGTCGTCCGAAGAAGATGAGGTCCTTTGTGACCTCGATCACCTTTGAATCTACCCCATCTTTCAGGATGTCCAAGTTTAGACCCTTGAATCGGCGTTCTGGTCCCTTGTCCTGTTGATCTCCTAGGGCGCCAACGATCGCAATCGCTGAGAGATCGGTGTTTCGAGAATCCAGCGCTTTCGCCAGCAGGTAGGCCGTGCCGGCACCACTAATCTCCTCGGATCCGTCGAATCCCAGAATGTGCGTGTTGAAGTGGTGTAAGTTAGACCCGGGTTCTCCGAGGGGCTGATGATGGTCAGCGACGACAATGTCTCGGTTTCTGAGAATCTTTGAGATAATCTCCAGATAGCCACTACCAATGTCCGTGAAAATTACTAGATCAGATTCTACAGCTTCGATCTGGTCTAGTATTCTCTCGTTGACACTATCGATGACCCTCAAGTGTGGGAATGATGACAAGCGATTGACTGCGCTCAGCATGATGCTGCCAGCGCTGATCCCGTCAGCGTCGAAGTGGCTGGTGAGTAGGATGGTGTCGTCGGAGGCTTTTTCTCTTATCAGGGAGGCTGTTTCAGATGCTTGTTTGTGCAGACGGGCGAGCTTGTCTCCATCGCTACTTGAGCGAGGCTGCAACCGGCTTGTGCTCCCATTCTTTGGGGATTCTCCCTACGCTTCGGTAATAGCTGGACAGCCGATGAATTTTCGACTCTAAGAGAGCAAGGTCCCGTTTGTTGGGATAGTCCTTCCGGTTCCTCTCTAGATGCCTTGTCACATTAGTTGCTCTCCTTACCAAGAGCTCCAGATCTTCAGGGATCTTTGGCTTGTTCTCTTGGGGGATTAAATGCTCAAGGCGTTTCCCAGCAACCTGGGAGACTAGTGGGATGCCGTATCTGTCGCGGAGGATTTGCCCTATGATGCTGGGCGGATTTCCTTCTTTGGAGAGCTTGAGAACCAAATCCTCAACCTCTTCGGGTTGATACTTGAACCAAGCGGGCGGACGTCTACTGACCGGTCGGGTTGAGCCTGAGCTTCCTCTCTTTCCAGAGTACATGCGAGCCATGGTGTTTGACTTGTCCTTTCCGCCGTTTCTGAAGGTGGGACAATGTCCCGCTTTATTTAAGTCGAACTAGAAGTGGAACCTTTCAGCAACAAGGCCTCGTCGCGTTCTTGGGTAGATCACTGGGACATCTTGGGAATCGAGGGCAGAACGTATTGCTCTGTCAACTGTTGCGATCCCGGTCAGCTTTTTCTCACTTAGTGCCCATGCGATGAGCGCCGCGTCAACATCTGAGGGACCGGGCTTGTGCTCGATGACATCCAACCCTCTCTTCTCAAGAAAATCGAGACTTGCTCTCGCGAAAGAGTGGGTCTTTGCGGAGGATTTTCTCGCAAGGCGTTCCAATTCGAAGACAACCATGTCAGGAATCAGAATCTTCGCGTTACCTCGCACAGCCGTTCTGATCTCCTCTACGGGATCTCGATGCTGTTTGAGCATCGTTAGCAGAAAGCTCGTGTCGAGCAGGACCTGAACGGAGGGTCTAGTCTTACCGGATAGTCCCAAATCCGTCAAGTTCTTCGCAGGGTGATTGGCTCGCTATTCTCCTTAAGAGATCGTTTCGCCTCTTTCCATTCTGCTCTTGGAGATCAGAATCGTCTGGCCGGCTATCTTCTCTATAGTGGGAACTTTCATGCTCATGGGCTTCGCGGGTCTAATTCTTTGGCTCGGCTTTCTCTGCTTGTGTGTAGATTTCAGCGGGATTCTTCCATTCCTGTGGATTGGATTAGCTGGACTGGTCGGATTCGTATTCTCTTTCGCCCTCCTATTCGACGAAGCGCATCACCGCCGTTGGGGAATGCTGGTCCTTGTCCTTTGCGGAGTCGCATCTTACTTTCTCATCCAGTCCTTGCCCTCGGCTCTCCAGACCGCCGTCGGCCCCCCATCCCCATTGGCCTACATTCTGGTTAGCGCGCCTGTCTTGGGTCTGGCTGGTGGCAGTGTGGGGAATCTTTTGGAAGCCCTAGCGCAAAAGCGAACCCAACCCCCTCCCGCCTAGAATTCTTCTCTCAGAACAGACGCGGGCACAATATCATCTAGTCCCTTATCCCTGAACAGTGCGAACGCCCTAGAACACGAGTCTGCTTCTTCAACCCCTGATCGTTCCGAACCCGATGAGCCTCCAGCTATCCCCGATCCGACGACTAAGAGCCACCTTCGAGCCAGCTTCCGCGCAGATTGGCTTCTTCAACGAAACGTCAGCAAGATCTTCTCGGGCGGAAACCACGACGCCCGATGTTACAGCTGTTCCGGCGTTGAGAACGAGCGGTTCGTTGGTCTTGATTTTCTGAACTGGCATGAGCTGTTCAGTTCCAACGGCTTTCTCGAAGAGGTCTACGTTCAAGCTGACTTTTTCCAGAATTGGAGGAAGCGTTCCGGCCCGACCAAGAACATTCCCTACTAGTCCGTCGGATTTAGTAATTGATGGGTCTAGGTCTGTTCCTACCGCGACCAATCCTCCTGGAGTGGCGG
>Ga0209350_1000978_pt1 | contig 13369 bp, 15 predicted proteins | sample GraSoi013_2_20cm_2_FD_185822 | JGI IMG/M metagenome (GOLD analysis project Ga0209350, IMG submission 185822) | Grasslands soil microbial communities from the Angelo Coastal Reserve, California, USA - Sample 09_27_2013_2_20cm (SPAdes) (version 2) | ecosystem: Environmental > Terrestrial > Soil >...
TGCGCAACCGGCCAGACCTGCTCGGTCTCCGGGGATTGCGCGTCGGGCATCTGCTATTACGGCATCTGCCAGTAGGGAGGCGAACCATGAGACGCACTCCTCTTTCGTTCCTAATGCTCCTCGCCCTGGCGTCCGCGGCCGGGGCGCAGGAGCCGGCGGACTCGACGCGGGATCTCACGGCGATCAAGTCCGACCTGGCACGCACCAAAGCAGATCTGGAGGCGGTCAAGGGCCAGCTCGCGCAGGTGCTCCGCTTGCTGAGCCAGCGTTCGGCCCACGGCAGTGGCGCGCCGAGTGGGCCGGTGCGGACGAGCGTGGCCGACGCACCCAGTCTGGGGCGCGCCGACGCGCCGGTCACCCTCGTCGAGTTCTCCGACTTCCAGTGCCCGTTCTGCGGGCGCTTCTTCGCGACGACGCTCCCGGCCCTCAAGCAGGACTACATCGACACGGGCAAGCTGCGCTACGTGTTTCGCGACTTCCCGCTCGATCAGCTGCATCCCAATGCCCGCACAGCGGCCGCGGCCGCGCACTGCGCCGGCGAGCAGGGCAAATACTGGGACATGCATGACGTGCTGTTCCAGAATCAGCGGGCGCTGGCCCCGGCCCAGCTTGCCGAGTACGCACGCACGGTCGGCGTGGCGGGAGCTGCGTTCGATCAGTGTGTCGCGTCCGGGCGGTACGCGTCCCAGATCGAGCGCGGTCTCACCGACGGCGCGGCGGCGGGCGTGCGGGGGACACCAGGGTTCGTCATCGGGCGCACCACGGCGGCGGATACCGTGGAAGGTACCCCGATCCGGGGCGCCCAGCCGGTGGAGACGTTCCGTCGGATCATCGAGCAGTGGCTGACGCAGCAGGCGCCGGCCGCGAAGCACGACCCTCGGAGGTGATCTATGAAACGGACCCGATCGCACATTCGGCCGGCTCGGGCCCGGGGCTGGCGTCGGTGAGCTGGTGATAGTTCACGGCGAAGCCGGGGCGCGCCCCCACAATCGTTGACGCGGCGTTGACGCTCGGCGCGCATCATGCGGTCGCCATGCCAACGCGCCGAGGGTATGTTCCGGCCATGGGCGAGACCTCCCTCATGACCGCAGAAGAACTGCTGCGGCTGAACCTGCCCGACAAACGCACTGAGCTTATCCGCGGCCGGCTCGTGGTCCGAGATCCCGGTGGCGCACGGCATGGAGCGGTCGCGATGCAGCTCGGGTACCGAATCATGGCGCACGCGGAGGCGCACGACCTGGGCCGGATCTACGCCGCCGAGACGGGCTTCAAACTCGAGTCGGATCCCGACACCGTGCGGGCGCCGGACGTCGCGTTCATCGCGAAGCACCGCGTGCCGGAGATCGAGCCCCGAGGGTATCCCGGTTGGGCGCCGGACCTCGCGGTGGAGGTCCTGGCCCACGACGATCATCCGGCGGAAACGCTCGAGAAGATCGCTCAGTGGTTGAAGGCCGGTGTGCGGCTGGTATGGGTAGTCGACTCGGAGAAGCGGACCGCCCGAGTCTATCGCGCCGACGGGAGCGAAGCGCTGCTCGGCACCAACGAGACGTTGGACGGCGAGGACGTGTTGCCCGGCTTCCGCTGCCCGCTCGCAGATCTGTGGTGAACGAGCTTGAATCGTGAGCTGGGGCGGGAGGACTCGAACCTCCAACTTCCCGGTTAACAGCCGGGCGGTCTGCCAATTGACCTACACCCCATTGCACCGCCACCACCCCACACACCGGAAACAGCCGCTAGGAGCTAGACGCCTAGACGTCGAGCGGTGAACAGGTGCGAGGAGTCAGGAAAACATGCGCCCCCGGCATCTGCTGCCGGGGGCGTGCGGTCACGATGAACCGCGACGCTACGCCCCCACGGTCCCCGGATTGGGGTTGCCGTTGCAATTCGAGTTCGACAGAGGGCGCGACGTCACAGGCTCCTACGGTATCATTAGACGGGCTCAGGAGCAAGCCCTAACCCCCCAACCCCTAGCCCCTACCCCTAGCCCCTAGTATTTCATCCCGCTCTTTTCGGCGAACGTCTTCAGCGCGGTTTCCTGCTCGGCCGTCAAGTGCTCGGGAATCTCGACATGGATCTCGATGTACTGATCGCCCCGCCGTCCGTTCCGCTCGATGCCCTGGCCCGGGATGCGGAAGCGTTGACCGTGCGGTGTGCCGGGCGGCACCTTGAGCACGACGCGCTTGCCGTCGAGCGTCCGCACTTTGATCTTCGAGCCGAGCAGCGCCTGCGCCAGATTGATCGGCACGACGCCGATGACGTCGAGCCCGTCCCGTCGGAAAAAACGGTCGGGCTCGACCTGGATCGCGACCACAACGTCGCCCCGTCCCTTGGCCCCCTGCCCCTTGAGCCGCAGCCGCGCGCCGTCTTCGGTGCCGGCCGGGATCGTGATCGCGAGCCGCTTCTCGACCCGTACCTCGCCCGACCCGTGGCAGGTGGGACACGGCTGCGCCGGGACGCGCCCCCGGCCCCGGCACACCGGGCACGGCCGCGTAACGGCGAACCCGCCCTGGCCGAACGAAATCGTGCCGCGGCCTTTACATTCGGGACACGTCGAGAAGGTGGTGCCCGGTGCGCCGCCCGACCCGCTGCAGGTCGGGCACACCTCCGGCAGCGTGAGTGTGACGGGCACGCGGCCACCCAGCGCAGCGACCCGGAACGGGATCGAGACGGCGGTCTCGATCTCGTCCTCGTCCTCGGCACGCGGGCCGCCGCCGCGGCGACCGAAAATCGACGAGAACAGATCCCCCAGCCCGCCGAACGAGCCCAGGTCGGAAAGGTCGAACTCGGCGCCCGGCCCCCCGCCCGTCGGGCCGCGCGCCCCACCGCCGCTCCCCGCTCCCGCGAACGCCCCGTAGCGGCGCAGCTGGTCGTACCGCTTGCGCTTCTCGGGATCGCTCAGCACGTCGTGTGCTTCGTTGATCTCCTTGAAGCGGTCCGCCGCCTGTGGCTTGTTGGGGTTGCGGTCGGGATGGTACTGCTTGGCGAGCCGGCGAAACGCCTTCTTGACCTCGTCGGTGGTGGCGGTCTCCGCGACACCGAGGATCTGGTAGTAATCTCGCTGAGATGCCATCTACTCGTCCCCCGTCCCCCGTCCCTCGTCCCCTTTCCATTGTAATACGACCACCCGCGCCGGCCGGATCAGGGCACCACGCATCTGATATCCCGGCTGCAGCACCGCTCCCACGGTGTGATCCTTGGCGGGATGGTCCGCGGCCCGAGTCGTGACGGCCTCGTGCAGGTTGGGATCGAACGGCACGCCGCTCTGATCCACCCGCGTCACCCCGGCGGCGTCCAGCTCTTTCCAGAGCTTGCGCTCCACCAGATCCACGCCGTCGTGGATGGTCTTCGCGTCGGTCTGCGCCGGGTCGACGTGCGCGAAGCGCGCCAGGTCATCGAGCGCGTCCACCAGACGCAGCACGAGATCGGCCTGCGCCTTCTCCCACGCCTCGGTCCGCTCCTTGAGCGCGCGCTTGCGAAAATTGTCGTACTCCGCGGCCAGCCGGAGATACTTGTCCTTGAGATCCGCGACCTCGCGCTCCAGCCGGGCCACCGCTTCCTCCGGTGGCTCGATCAGGGCGCCGGACCCCGGGGTGGGCTCGGCCGCGTCCCCCTCCGCTTGGTCCGACTGCTCGCCCGTGTGCCGTTGCTGCTCTCTGTCGTCCATGGACTTGCGCTTCTTGAACAATGGATGTGCCGCCTCTCGTGAACCCCGGGCTTGCGCCCGGGGTCAGTCGCAAACTAACTCCGGGTCCAAGCCCCGGGGTTCACAATCTTCCGGCCAGAAAAGCCACCAGGTCGCCGAACACCTGGTCGCGCTGCGGGTCGTGCAGCACCTCATGGTACATCTCCGGGTACCAGCGGACCCGCACGCTGCCCTTCAACCCGTCGGCGAACGCGCGCGCCTGATGCGCGTCTACCACGCGATCCTCCCCTGCCAGCAGAAACAACAGCGGCGACTCGATGCGATAGCCGTCCGCTCCCACGGCCCGCTGGGCCCATTGGATCTCACGCCACGCGCCCGGTGTCATCACACTGTGCACGGCTGCATCCTCGGCGTACGCCTGATTCACGGCCGGATCCCGGCTCAGCGTGTCGGGATCGAGCCGCGCGGGAATCGGCAGGGTGGGCCACAGGTCCGCGAGGATGCGGCCGCCGATGAGCTTCCATGTCGGCGGTCGAAACGCGAGCCCGAGCCAGGGCCCGGCGATCACCGCACCGGCGATCGGGTCGCTCGGCTGCGTCTCGAGGTAGCGCAGCGCCACGAGCCCCCCGAACGAGAGCCCGAGCAGCACCTGCGGGCGCTCGGTGCGAATGCGCACCACGCGGCGGAATGCCTGCAGGTCGCCGAGCAGCTGGCTGAAGCGGGACAGATGTCCCGGCCGCCCTCCCGAGCGGCCGTGCCCCCGCAGGTCGAGCAGATAGGCCGAGTACCCGGCGGCGCACAGCCGCTCGCCGGTCTCGCGCCAGCGCCCCGCGTGGTCGAACCAGCCGTGCAGCGCCAGGACGGCGGCGCGCGGCGCGGTGGCCTCGTAGGCGTCGTAGACCAGCTGAGTACCGTCGGGGGCGGTGAGCGTAGGCATTCAGGACGAGCGGCCCTCGGACTCGGTCAACACGCGCCGCAGCAGATCGAGCGCCGCCTGCGCGGCGCGGCGCCGGATTTCGTCGCGGTCGCCGGGAAACACGCGCTTCACGGCGCGAGTGGCGGTGTGGACGCGGGCGGCGAGCCACACCGTGCCCACGGGCTTGTCCGGCGTGCCGCCGCCCGGTCCTGCGATGCCGGTGACGGCCATGGTGCAATCCGCCGAGAACAGGCGTTGCGCTCCCTCGGCCATGGCCCGCACCGTCTGCTCCGAGACGGCGCCGTGCGCCTCCAGCGTCTCGATCGGCACCTTCAGCGCCGCCGTCTTGACGACGTCGGCGTACGCCACGACTCCGCCGATGAACGTGGCCGAGGCGCCCGGAATACTGGTGACCCGCTCGGCGAGCATTCCCCCCGTGCACGATTCGGCAACGCCCAGCCGGTGTCGCCCACTGCGTAGCGCGTCGAGCACCACGGCCGCGAGATCGGCCGCGTCCTCGCCGTAGCGGTGCTCGCCCACGGCCGCCCGCAGCCGCTCCACCACCGCGGCGAGCCGCGCCTCGGCGTCCCGGGCCCCAAGTCCCCAGGCGGTGACCCGCAGGTCCACGCCCTCGACCGACGGCAGGTAGGCGAGCGTGAGCGGCGCGATCTCCGGCTCGATCGGCCCGACGCGCTCCGCGAGCGCCGACTCCGCGATCCCCGTGGTGCGTACCGTGCGCGACAGCACCACGCGCGGCTCACCCGCGTGGCGTGCCACCAGGCGGGGCAGGACTTCCTCGACGAGCAAGCCCCGCATCTCGCGCGGCACCCCGGGGAGCAGCACCACGACCCGGCCGCGCGCGTCTTCCACCCACAACCCCGGGGCGGTGCCCCGCGGGTTCGGAAGCACGGTGGCGCCTTCGGGCACTTCCGCCTGCGTGCGGTTGACCGCCGGCATGGGCCGGCCCAGCTGCTTGAACCGGGCCTCGAGACCCGCGAGCAGCCGCTCGTCGAGCACGAGCCGCTTGCCGAGCAGGTCCGCGACCACCGTCTTGGTCATGTCGTCGCGGGTGGGCCCGAGGCCACCGGTGGTGATTACGAACCCCGCGCGGTCCAGGGCTTCGGCCAGCCCCGCGCGGATCGCGTCGGGGCGGTCGGCGACGGTGGTGCGGCGCGTGATCTCCGCGCCGGCGGCGGCGAGGGCGCGGCCCAGCTCGGCGGCGTTCGTGTCCACGGTGTAGCCGAGCAGCAGCTCGGTGCCGATGGTGAGGATTTCGAGCTTCACCCGCCGCCCTTCAGGACGGCGCGGTAGCGGTACAGGTACACGATGAGCGAGTACACGGTGAGCAGGATGGCGCCCGCGAGCGTCACGGCGACGAACCACCCGTGAAACTTGTTCCAGGCCTCCTCGAGCTGGCCCGTCCATCCGTGGCGCAGCAGCGCGTCGCGCCAGGCGAACCAGGCGATCGTCGCCCCGATGAACACGTTCTGCACCACGGCCTTGAGCTTCCCCGCGCCGGCCGCGGGGATCACCACGCCGCGCCGTTTCGCGAAGAAGCGAAAGGCGGTGATGAGCAGCTCCCGTCCCACCAGGAGCAGCGCCACCCACACCGGCAGGCTGCCCCACCAGGGAATCCCGTACAGGATGGTCGGGTGGCGCGTGAGCCAGAAGATGGGAATCAGGGTGGCGAAGAGCAGCAGCTTGTCCGCCACGGGGTCGAGCAGCTGACCGAGCTCACTCACCTGGTTGCGCCGGCGGGCGAGATAGCCGTCCACGACGTCCGAGGCGCTGGCCGCGAGGAAGATCAAGAACGCGATCACCTTGGGCCAGTAACCCTGAATGAACGGGAGCAGCGCGATGACCGGCGTGAGACAGATACGCGCGAGAGTGAGGACGTTGGGCAGGGTCCAGCGCATGGGAGGGGGCCGCTTAGCTGAGCGTCTTCAGAACCATCTTGCTCACCGTCTTCAAGGTGTCGAACACGCCGTCACCGCGCACCGCCACCGCCTCGAGGTAGGGCGCGCGGCCGATCCACTCGTTGCCCACCTTCTCCACCAGGTTCTCGCCCGGGTGCGTGGGATCGGGCGTGATTTTCTGGTGCGTCCCGTCCTCGATCGGCCACCCGGGATTGAGCGACGCCTGCAGGTCGCGCAACGGCGCGGCATTGGGGAGGTCGCGCTTGTTGTACTGGATGATGAACGGGAGCTTCGTCAGGTCGTAGCCGTACTCGGACATATTGTCGTACAGGTTCTGCATCGACTCGACGTTGGCCTCCATGCGCTCGATCTGGCTGTCCGCCACGAACACGATCCCGTCCACCCCCTTGAGGATGAGCTTGCGGCTGGCGTTGTAGTACACCTGTCCCGGCACGGTGTAGAGGTGGAACCGCGTCTTGAAGCCGCGGATCGTGCCCAGATCCACGGGCAGGAAGTCGAAGAACAGCGTACGCTCCGTCTCGGTGGCGAGCGAGATCATCTTGCCGCGCGTGTTGGGTGAGACTTTGCCATAGATGTGCTCGAGGTTCGTGGTCTTCCCGCCCAACCCGGGGCCGTAGTACACGAGCTTGCAGTTGATCTCGCGGGACGCATAGTTGATCATCGACACGGGGCGCGCGTCCTCTTAGCCGAAGAGTTTGTCAATTTCGTCTTCCGCCCCTTCGAGCAGGCCCTTCTCGGACGCCGTCGGTCCTGTGCCCACGCGCTTGAACATGGCCTCGAACACGCGGTTCAGGTGCTCTACCGCCCCCTTGCCCTTCAGCTTCACCAGGCCGAGCGTGGTGCGCTGGTCGAACAGCACCACCAGGATGACGCGCTTCGCCACATCAGCGAGGAACATGGACTCCTTCTCGCCCTGATGGACCAGCGAGGCGAACTCGTGCTCCCCGATCATTTTGGCGAGCTGGTCGTTGGCGCTGAAATCGGCGGCGGTGAGCGAGGCGAACGCGGCGGAGTCGAACTGGGGCGCCTCGCCCACGGTCGCCACGAGCTGGCCGGTGCGATCCACGAGCAGCGCGCACCGGGCGTTCGAGTCGCGCAGGAACGTCTGGAGGTGCTGCTGGATCTGCTTGAAGTCGTTCTCCGAGAACGACCAGCTCGCGGCACCCGCCATCACCCGGCCTCGGTTTTGTCGGACTCGGTCATGTCCCGCCGCGCGAGCAACGCCTGGGCGATCGTCACGCCGTCGGCGTACTCGAGGTCGCCTCCCACCGGGATGCCGCGCGCGATGCGGGTCACCCGCACGCCCGTCGGCTTGAGCAGCTGCTGCAGGTAGGTCGCCGTAACCTCCCCTTCCATGGAGGGATTGGTCGCGATGATGACCTCCCCCACGCGGACGGCCCCCCCGTTGGTCACGCGCGCCAGCAAGCGGTCCAGGCCCAGCGCTTCGGGACCGATGCCTTCGAGCGGCGACAGCCGCCCGCCCAGCACGTGATAGCGGCCGCGGAAGCGGCCGGCCCGCTCGATCGCCGTGACATCCGACGCCTCCTCCACCACGCACAGCACGCTGGCGTCGCGCCGCGGGTCGCGGCAGATGGCGCACGGGTCCTCGTCCGTGAGCGTGCCGCACACGCCGCAGGTCGTCACGCGCTCGCGCACCGTGCGGATCGCGTCCGCGAGGCGCACGGCGCTCTCCACTGGCTGCTTCAGCAGGTAAAACGTGAGCCGCTGCGCCGTCTTCCGTCCGATCCCGGGGAGCTTGGCCAGCTCCGTCACGAGATCATCGATGGCCGACACGGCGCGCTAAAGCGGCGGTTGCAGCGGAAACGGGAACGGCAGGCCCGAGGCGAGCTTCTTCACCTCCGCCTGGTACAGCTCGGCGGCCCGCTGCTGCGCCTGCGACACCGCGGCGAGCACGAGGTCCTCGAGCATTTCCACGTCCCCCTGGGCGATCGCCTGGGGGTCGATCTTGATCGCGCGGATCTGCCCGCGCCCATCGGCGGTGGCCGCGACGATGCCGCCTCCCGCCGTACAGGTCACCGTCTGTTGGGCCAGCTGGGACTGGATCTCGGACAGTCGGTACTGCATCTGCTGCCCCAGCTGCAGCAGGCTGGATAAATCCGCCATACGTCGAAAGTTACCCCTCGCCCAAACGGGTGGCAAGCTACTCGAGCAACTCCAAGTCCAGCGCGTCCACGGCCGCATCGAGACCGGGGTCACGCGCACGCAGCGCCTCCAGCCGCTCCGCCCGCGCCCCCTGCTCCGTGAGACGGCCGGGCCGCGGAGCGGACCGCTCCCCCCGCTCCCCGCGCTCCCCCCGCTCCCCCTCCCCGCTCCCCGCGCCCTCGAGCCGGATACGCACCGGCTCGGTGACGTAGCGACCGATCAACTGGGCCAGCGACTCGCGCTGCCGCTCCAATCCCTCGGCGTGGACCGGGTCGGGCGCCCGCGCCACGACGGTCGCGCCGTCGATTGCGATGGGCTCGACGGCCGGGAGCAACGCTCCGAGCATCGGCTTCTCGCGCCGCGCGTCCTCGACGATACGGGGCCAGAGAGAGCGGAGACGGTCCAGCGTCAAGGGACCCTTCTCGGGGACGGGGGACGGGGGACGAGGGACGGGTGCGGCATCGCGCAGCACCGGCGCTGGTGTACTCGTCGGATTACCCGTCCCCCGTCCCACGTCCCCCGTCCCCTTGCCCAGAGCCCTCAGCACCTCCCCGAGCTCCACCGTCCTCGCCATCATCGCCCAGCGCAGCAGCAGCAGCTCTACCGCGAGCCGGGCGTTGCCACCGGCGCGCAGCTGCGGCTCGAGCTCGGTGAGGACGGCGAGCAGACGGACGACGTCGGGAGCGGGGAGCGGGGAGCGGTACTTCTCGATCAGGGCCTGCATCGCCTCCGTGAATCCCTCCGGCTTCCCCCCGAGATTCGCCAACAGGACCGCGCGCAACACCTCCCCTGCGCCGCTCACGAACTCGCCCAGATCCGCGCCCCCATTCACGAGCCGCTCGACCAGGGGAAACACACCCGCCGAATCGCGCTCGGCGACCACGCGCAGCAGCTCGCCATACACGTCGTCCGGGATCAGACCGAGCACCTCGCGTACGCGGTCGGCGGTCACCGGCCCGGAGCCGAACGACACGACCTGATCGAGAATCGACAGCCCGTCGCGCATCCCGCCGTCCGCGCTCTTGGCGATCAAGTGGAGGGCCTCGTCGGCGGCCTCGAGTCGTTCCGCCGCCACGACCTGGCGCAGGCGCTCGACGATGGCAGCCGGGCCGATGCGGCGGAAGTCGAAGCGCTGCAGCCGGGACAGGATCGGCGCCGCGGTTTGCGCGATCTTCTGCGGCTCGGTGGTGGCGAAGACGAATACGACCGCCGACGGCGGCTCTTCGAGAATCTTGAGCAGCGCGTTCCACGCTTCGCGCGTCAGCATGTGGGCCTCGTCCACGATATAGACCTTGTGGCGACCCTCGGCCGACGCGGCGTACATCGCGCGCTCCCGCAGGTCGCGCGCATCGTCCACGCCGCGATTCGACGCCGCGTCGAGCTCCACGACATCCAGGTTGGCGGCACCGGTCCAGATGCGCGTGCACGAGTCGCACGCTCCGCACGGCTCTCCCGCGACCCCGCTCGCCGCTCGCCGCTCGCAATTCAACGCCATCGCGAGGATGCGGGCCGCCGTGGTCTTCCCCACCCCCCGGGGACCCGCGAACAGGTATCCGTGGGCCACGCGACCGCCCGCCACAGCGCCGCGCAGCGCGGCCGCCAGGTGATCCTGGGCGATCAGATCGGAGAACTGCTTGGGACGGTATTTGCGGGCGAGAGCGATCATCGTGTCAATCTAATGAAGGTGCGGAATGCGGAGTGCGGAGTGCGGAGTATCAGGGAGAGCGTCGTGCGGCAGGACCTCGCATTTCGAGTCCGCATTCCGCACTCCCCACTCCACACTCAACCGGAATGCCCCAGGTTGACGCAGCGTAATCACGAATCGCTTAGCGCTGCTCCCTGCGGGGGCCTGACGCGGTTCACGACCGGATGACCTGCGGACCTGGGGCAACGGAAAGCTAGTGGCAGGGCGTCGCTCCCGAAACCGGGCTTGTCACCGTAACGCTCACATCCTCACGCTGGCGCGACGCCACCACGACGAGGCTCGTCGACCCCTCGTCCCCCGCGGCGACCCGGACGACGCCGCCGCCGGCGTCGGCCCCGACCAACGTCACCCGCACGACGCCGCGGTTGCCCGTCGCCGCCTGCAGTCCCGTCACCGCCGCCTCGTTGCCGAAGCTGTCCTGGGCCGTCACGCGCAGCACGGCGGCGCCGTCCGGCGCGAGCGCGATGCGGCGCTCGACCCGCGCCTCGCCGCAGCGCAGCGTGAGCTTCGCCGCGGGACCGGGCTCGGCATACAACGTCGCCTGTCGCTCGATGGCGCCCACCTGCGCCTTCACTGCCACCGGGCCGACCCTCGGGCCCACCGTCAGGTCGACGTGGACGCGCCCGTTCGAGTCGGTCACGACCCGTTGTGCCCCGAGCCACCCGTTCGTGATGGACAGAGCCACCTCGCGTCCCGCGGCGGGGAGGCCGGCCGTGTCGCGCAGCTCGAAGAGGAGGGGCAGTGACGGGTGTGCGCCCGCCGCCGCGTGCTGCCCCACCCCCAGCACAAACCCGCTCGCGACGCCGGACAGCGGGGCGCGGGGCGGCGCCGCGGTCGCCTCGCTCGCGCCCGGGGCGATCGCGCGACGGACGCATCCATCGATCTCGCGCAGCACGGCCGGGTCCGCCCCCAGGGCCACCAAATCGGCTCGATCCCTGCTGGTCGGTGTGAAACTGAGACAGCTGCGATGGATCAGCGCGGCGAGCTCGTCCGGCGCGAGCGTGGGCCCCGAGAGCAGGCGCAGCAGATCGGTTTTCCGCAGCGGCTCGCCGCCCCTCCCCTGAGAATACGCCGGCGCTGCGGCGAGCAGGAGGAGGACTACGGCCGGGCGCATCCCGACTGCTCGAACTTCCGCTCCACCGAATCGACGCGGGCGTACAGCGTCTGATCGCGTCCCGCGCGCGCGCCGTCGAGCACGCCGGCGCTGCGGCGCGCGGCGTTGTACGCAATCCACCGCTTCTCGACGAGCTCGAGACCGCGCGCCAGCCCCGCGCACGCCAGCTGCTTCTGGTCGAACAGCCGGGCCCGGTCCGCGAAGGTGCGTACCACCTGCGTCAGCGAGTCGCCGGCCAGGTCGAGCTTGATCCGGGCTGGAGGTGAGGGCGGGAGCGGGGGCGGAGGCGGGGGCGGGGGCGGAGGCGGGAGCTGGGACGGCGCGGCCGGCCGCGTCACCGCAGTGGCCCCGGGGTTGCGGGACGGTGCCACGGGCTTCGCCGCCGGCCGCGCCGCTACAGGAGCGCGGCGTCGCAGGCCGGCGACGAGGCCCGCGACCTTGTCGCCCAGGGCGGAGACCTTGGCGCCGATCGTCGACCCCACGGCGGTGATGCTCGACCACTTGGGCAGCGGCAGCTCCGGCTGGAACCACCAATACGCACCGGCGGCGACGCCGCCCAACAAGAGCACCAGCAGGGTGCGCATCACCGCCCGGGGGAGCTTGAGCCTGCGGCGTGGCGCCCGCAGCGCGGGGGCTTCGAACTCTTCGTCGTAGTCTGCATCCGCCCCCGCTCCCTCGCGCTCCTCGAACTCGTCAGGCCAGACCGCGGCTTCGGGCTGGCCCTCCTCCCGCGGCTCATCGGCGGCGGGCGCGGCGGGGACCTCCTCGGGCTCGGGCTCGGGCTCTGGCTCGGGCACCGGCGCCGCCCGCGGCCGCACCGGCGGTCTTTCAGGCGGAGGTGGCGCGACGTGCCGGGGCGGCGGGGGAGGCGGGGGAAGCGGGTGCGGTGGGGGCATGTCTTCAGCCGCCGTCAGGAACCTGAGCTCGCCGTGGTCCTCGGGCTCTCGCTCGGGCTCGGGCGGCGGTGGGGGGGGAGTCGGCCGGGGCGGCGGAGCCGGCGTGAACTTGGGCGCCCCGGGTGGCTTCGCCGCCACGCGCGGCGTGACCTGCGTGACGGCGGCCGGCGCAGTTGAGCCTGTCGGCGTGGCGGGATTAAACGCGCGGTAGTTCTTCCACGTCACAAAAGAGCGTTTTTTCCCATCGGGCCGGATCGACTCGGGCGCCAGCAGCTCGTAGAACGGCTGCGACGTGCCGGTCCACGCCTCGTCCGTGCCCGCGCGGAAGAACGACGCGGCGGGCTCCGCGGGATCCGTCCCCAGTAACAACGCCACCTGCCACGGCTCGGCGAAATAGTGCTCGTGCGTCTCTACGTCGTGTCCCGACAGGGTGAGCGGCAGCGGCGCGTGGGTGTGGTACCAGCCGATGAGGCTCGCCCGCTGCTGCTCGAGCTGCAGCTGGATATGGTCCCACAACCGCGTCACCACGTCGCGGGTGCGATCTCCGTAGATCGCCTGGTTCAAGCGCAGCGCGACGTCGATCAGGAGGTAGGACACGCCGGTCTCGGGACACTCGCACGCGTCCCCCAGCAGGAACCCGAGGACGCCCTGACCGGCGCGGTGCGGCGTCGCCACGTGCTCGAGAATCGCGGTGAGGGCGGCTTGCGACAGGAAGACGGGAAAGGTGATGTTGCCGGGACGCTTGGGACCCGCGCTGGCGGGGCTCCACAGGATCGACTGGCCGACCGGAATCGGCTGACGCAGCGGACCGGGGGTGGTCATGCGCAGAAGATAAAACGTTGGTGGAGGTTGTGGAGGTTGTGGAGGTTCTGGAGGTTGGTGGAGGTTGGGGAGGTTGGGGAGGTTGGGGAGGTTGTCACATCGGCGGTGCAACGGGGAGCTACGCGCCGGCGAGGCCCGCCCGCACCACTTGCTCCCGCTGCGAAACCGCGTAC
>Ga0209350_1000982_pt1 | contig 13316 bp, 13 predicted proteins | sample GraSoi013_2_20cm_2_FD_185822 | JGI IMG/M metagenome (GOLD analysis project Ga0209350, IMG submission 185822) | Grasslands soil microbial communities from the Angelo Coastal Reserve, California, USA - Sample 09_27_2013_2_20cm (SPAdes) (version 2) | ecosystem: Environmental > Terrestrial > Soil >...
AGGTCAGCGGCACAATCGAAAAAGTCGCAGACAACATAACTGACTACAAGCCAGGCGAGCGGGTAGTAGCACACCACCATGTTCCCTGCTACCAGTGCCCAGACTGTTCCAACGGCAACTACACACTCTGCAGCGAATTCAGGAGGACAAACATCGACCCATGCGGCTTCGCAGAATACTTCAGAGTCCCACAATACAACGTAGCACGAGGAGCCATAATCCCGCTCCCCCCAGAACTCTCGTTCGAAGAAGGCGCCATGATAGAACCCACCGCATGCTGCATCCGAGCAATACGACGAGCCCACGTCCAGCAATCAGACAACGTCCTCGTCGTTGGAATCGGACCCACAGGCCTCACCCAGATACAACTACTCCGCAACACAACAGCCGGAAGAATAATCGCTAGCGACATAGTCGATGCGAGGGTCAGACTGGGCAAAAAGCTCGGCGCTGATGAGACAGTCAACGCTCTTACAGAAGACATACCCTCTCACGTTAGAAAGATGGCCAAGGACGGAGTCGACCTTGCAGTCGTCTCCACCGGTAATGAGAAGGCGCTCAGCCAAGCCTTCAATTCAGTACGGAGAGGAGGCAGAATACTCCTGTTCGGAGCCCCCTCCCAAGGAGCCTCGTACCAGCTGAACGTAAGCGAGCTCTTCTCGCGCCAGATCACACTCCTCTCAAGCTACTCCTGCGTCGAGGCAGAGATGGAGGAAGCGATAAGACTCGTCAGAGAGAAGAGTATAGACTTGAAGAGTCTCATCTCCGACCATTTCAAGCTCCGAGACGCTGAGAAGGCATTGGAATTCGCTAAGACATCTAAAACTGCCATCAAGACTAAAAGTTCCAATCAAGAGGATGTACTCTTCCCTTGTGCCGCTCTCACCTGAGGCAACTCGCGACTGCCAAACTACGAGCACGCACAACAACAACTGGTCGAAGGGAAGCCTAAAGTGCAGCATAATTTCGGCGAGAGAATTGACCTTCTCCTCCAAAAGTCGGTGAGAGCCGCTTCGCGGATGGTTAAGGAGCGGCAGAGAGAGGCACGCGAGAAGGGAATGCATCAAGAGCCTCCGAGCTTCGAGGAGTTCTCAGCCCTCGTGAATGAGCTAATGGAGAATGGGAAGAGAGCGGATTTGGACCGTCTACGAAATCTGAGCTTGAGGGAACTCTTCGAACAGACATGGTCCCAGAAGCTCCGGAACTATGCGATTCAGAGACAGGTCAAGGATGCATACGACGCACTCGTGAGACGATCGAAGAGAGAGTCCTAAACCCAGCCCGTCCTCTCGACGTCCTCTCGTCCCGACAGAGACCGATCCAAAACAAATTCTCTCCACGACCAGATTACTCCAGATCAACAGTAATATTGCGCTCTTGAGTCGATAATTACCAGCATTTACGAGAATAATAACCTTCCAAGCTCAACACACCGCAAAGAGCTTAGAATACTCACCATTTGACTCGACCCCCTCATGGCGTCATCGCCTTTCTACGTGAGTGTTTTATACCCCAACCGTGCTCAGTCGCGCTCAGTTGAGAACGAAATGCCAACAGCATACTGCGTAAAATGCAAGACAAGCATCGAGATCAAGGACCCACAGAACGTAACGCTCAAGAACGGCAAACCAGCCGTCAAAGGCGTCTGCCCTAACTGCGGAACCTCAGTCTTCCGCATAGGGAAAGCATAAGCCGCCCAATCCCTCACAACGCCCACCCATTCTTCGTTTTTCCTCGCGAACACCACGTTCGTAGAACCTTTTAACTTCGGACGCGATTTTTTCCTAATAGCTTGGGCCGGAAAGCGACGATCATCATCGTATTTTTTCTTCTTCTCCTATTCGCTACCCTACCCCCGAAGGAAGCCAGGGCCTCTGCACTCGCTCCAACCGTAAGTAGATCGTTCTACTTTTCCGGTTCATCACATCCCAACTCCTCACTTCCAGGCTCTCTTAGCAACAGTCCTCTATCCGGTCCCACAACCAGTGATAACCTCTCTCGTGCTCCCACCTTCTTCGCACTGCCATCTTTCCTGCTATCCTCACTCAGTGTGTCAGGTATACCAACCTTCACGATATGGCTATCAGCAAATGCTTCGGCTGTCACATCAGTTCAGGTGCAAGGCGTTTTCAGTTGGAAGCCCCTGAATGGCTTATGGTCTAATTCCAGTACTCTTCCGGTGCCATGCCCAGTCAGTCGTTCAACGGCGGCGTGCACTCTCAATTATGCTCAGCCGTTCGGGCTCTCGCTCGCCTTCGGTACTCAAATTCGCGTAGGTATCAACGCAACGATTCCAGCTAGGATGCTCGTAATGATGTATTGGGGCGAACCTTCGACTCCTTCTTTTGTACAGCTACCTTTGTCAGGCTACTCTTCGGTTGGACAGGTCCAGATTCTAGATTGGGCTGGCAACGCTGCCGCAAGCTTCAATCTCAATGCAACCAAAGGACAAAACGCCGTCCTAGTGCAAGCCCCTGTGACGTCAGCGTTCGGTAAAGACGACGTTCGAAGCGTAAATCTCACGATCGTAGATTCTTCCGGCCGATCGGTTCCCAGCGCGATCAATATTCCGTTTTTCCAAATTCCTCCGATCTCTCAGCCGCAACAGACGTATCCCTATGTTGCGGAGTGGACTTATCCCTCGAACCTGTCTGAGGGGAACTACATGGTTTGGATTGACATTGTCGATATACAGGGGAATGTGGCCTTCAGCCTTCACGGTCCCTTCGGTTTCGGGTTATTCAAACCGGGCATTCATCCGCTCGATCTAGTTCCCTACGCCGTGGGCGCGGCTGGTGGAATCACCGCAGGTGCCTTCTACATCAAGAAACGCAGGAAGAAAGCGTATCTAGCCCCGTTCGACCACTTCTACACTTTGACGGGGGGCTCGGTCCCTCAGGGCACCATGATTACAGTGGAAGGTAACACCGGTGCAGGTAAGACACTGCTGACTGAACAGCTGATGTACGACGACCTAAAGGCGGGACGACCTTGCGTCTTCGTCTCAACCGCCGACTTTCCTGCAAAGATTCGAAGTGGAATGCGGTCCTTGGGATTGGAGACTGAACCCTATGAAAGTAAGGAAGCACTGAAGTTCGTCGATTCGTATTCTGCAGAAGCCGGTCAACCGTCCCAAGAGAAATTTTACGTCTCCTCCAGCGGAGATCTTACGTCTCTAGGCGTCAAGATCACGTCTGCAATGCTCACGCCAGGCGAAGGCGCGAGCTTATACTTTGACTCTCTTACTCCTCTTGCACCACGATCCAAGTCAGAAAGCATTGTATCTTTCGCACAGACGGTAGGAGCGAAGGTAAGAGGGAGCGGAGGAAAGGTCTTCTTTACGGTTGGGTCGAGCCTTGACGAGCTAATCTTGCGGCAACTTGAGGAAGCCTCGGACTGCATAATTCAAATGGAAGCCTTCGAAGAAGGTGGTCAGAGAAGGAGGAGGATGCGGGTTGTTAAGTTCAGGAATAGACGTTTTCATGAAGGCTGGGTCACATTTACTGTTGAAGAAAACAAGGGAATAATATTCTACTCCAAGAAGCTTAGAACATAAGTCCGCTAGAATACTTTGTCTCGCGGGAAGACTTCTATTCCTGTGACTCCAAACTGGTATGGACGGATCTGCGTGTCGTGAGATATTCCCCGCATCTTCTCTATCTGGACCGCCCTGACCACATTGCCCTCGTGGAACAGAGTATGTAGGAGTACAACGCCGTGGGACAAGAATTCCTCCAGCTGGAATCGCCTATCCATCAAAGACGTCTTTAACTCGCTGGTTATTAGTGAAGTGCAGCCAGAATCTGCTAGCGCGTCGAAAAACGCGACCGTCGCTCTCCGCTTCTTCAACTCCTCCACGTAGCGAAGCATGAGAGAAGTGACTGGGTCCAGGGCGATGCGACGAACGTTTTCGCCTTCCACAACCTTGTTGATAGTCTTCAGGAGCTCTGTAAAGTCTGAGACATCAGTCGCGGACCCGCCGTATGGCGATAAACGGTTGCTCTCGCCTCCAGTTCTTCTCAAACCGCTTGCATCGATAAACAGCATCTTTCCCTTCTTCTCCATCCCGTCGATGTCCCAGTCGTAGGACTGAAGGTTTCTCTTCACATGGTCAGGATGTTCGTCCAGTGTAACGTAGAGGCCCGTTTCGCCTAACATTGCGCCATGATACAGATATTGCAGAGCGAAGGTAGTCTTTCCCGAACCAGGGCTCCCCACGATCAGAATGCATCTTCCGTCCGGGAATCCTCCTCCTAGAAGCTCGTCTAAGCCCTTGATGCCGGTGGGAACTCGGTCCAAGTAGAATGCCAAGAGGTTTCCGTCCCTTGAATGTATAAAAACAGTAGCTCGGAAGACGGTCTAGACTTCTCTAAACTCGCCCTGCGGAGTTTGAAGCCAGATCCTGGATGATATTAGCTTGGATGAGATCTTCTCCGACAGAACGCTCCTGACGATCTGTCTGTTCGCCGGATCAGCAGCAAGATTGCAGCCTATCGCAAAGCACCAGCAGACCCCCATAAACAATAGCAAGTAGTGGATTAGAAGACTAATGACAGGCTGAGTGAGAATCGAGTAGAGAAGAGTGAAACTCCCAGACGCTCCCACGACAAGTGAGAGAATGGTCGTATGAAAAGGACCAACGTCTATCGTTCGAAGTCTCAAGCCACCAAGGTAGGGAAGAGTAAGCGCGACTACTGGGACCATCAGCGACCCTAACATTGTTAATGTGATCTGGTCCTCGGTGATCAGAGAGAGCACATCCGACGTTTTCGCCAGAGGCGAGACAACTGGCACAAGATGGTGTTTCGACAGATAGATCGCGAAGGACACGATGACAGCCAGAATGAATGGGAAGTAGGTCAACTGGCGGCGGAGAGTCAGTCTAATCCCTTTTCCAGATCTTATCGATTCGAGCTCGGATACCTTTGCTGTAACGATGTGTGTTCCTCGAGTAATCAAGAGATAGAGTTTGATGGCCCTAGTGGACACGAACCCTCCAAAGAAATACATGTACGCGTACCCAAGAGGTATCGCAAGTAATGAAATCACGATCGCATTGACAATGCGAGTTCTAAAGACAAGATGCGATAAGATAGAAGTTGCACCGAACCGATTAGGAATAGCAGAAACGATGCTATAGGGCAGATAAGAAAGTTTCTGCGGTTGTGAGAGTCGGAAGATCTCGATTCCAATTCGCTCCATTCGAAGTCCGGTTCAATCTACCATATTTAGGAGAACTGGTCTCATATCAGCCGAGTCCCATTTAATTGGTGAGGAGCCTTACCTGAAGAGACAGACCAAATTCTAAAGCTCGTCCGAACCTACAGACCTAACGGTCGCATATCGATAAGAAGAATGGGAAGCTTCGTCAACGACGTATTCCTCATCAACGTTGACGGCGAAAAGTTCGTAGCTAAACGATACACGAATTGGATTTCACTAAAATGGGTCACACTCAGCCTCTACGGTCTTGGCAGTGTTCGATTCTCGATCTCGGGCCGCCGGCGGATGGAGGCAGAGTACGCTTTCAACTATCTTCTTTCGAGGCGAGGACTGAGGGTCCCAGAGATCCTTGGCGCTGACACGAAGTCAAGGTCAATTTTGTTCTCATTCATTCCAGGCGACGGATTATCGACTCTTCTCGTAAAACTTGCCCAATCAAGTCAGACTGGTCAGAGGGAGAAAGAAGCCGCGCGCACCGCGGGACTGCTGATGGCCAGCGCCCATGAGCTAGAGGCTGCCTTAGGGGACACAAAGCCCGAAAATTTCATTGTCGATCGCGATGGCAAAGTGACTCTCGTAGATCTGGAACAGGCACGATACAAAGGAGATTATGGTTGGGACGTCGCCGAATTCTTGTTCTACTCAGGCCACTACTGGTTGCCGTTCAACAATGCTTTGCTGGGATATGTTGAAGCATTCGTTAGTGGGTACTTGGAGAAAGGGTCTGCAAGAGTCTTGAGAAAAGCTGCCTCGCCAAGGTACGTTCGAGTTTTCTCAGTTTGGACCCCACCGAATATTCTACATAGTGTTCGGAAGAAGTTGTTAGACGCCTAAAACCAGCTGGGAAACCGAGTGCGGATCTTGAAAAGTAAGGCGGGGATGGTTTAGTACTCGTCGTCCCCGCCAGGCATGGGAGAGTCCTTTCCTCCGCCTGGGCTGCCTTTGTCGACTCCTTTGGACGCTATGACGTCGTCTATTCTGAGGATCATGGATGCAGCTTCTGATGCCGACTTTACGACTTGTTGCTTGACTCTGAGAGGCTCGAGAACGTTCAGCTTCTTCATGTCCTTAATTTCGCCTGAATAAACGTCGACGCCGAACCATGGATTAGTTGCGCGTTCGTGCTTTGATCTTAGCTCAACCAGTATGTCGATTGGATCTAGTCCCGCATTTTCAGCCAGCGTCGTCGGCACTGCCTCCATTGCCTCGGCAAACGCCTCGATTGCAAGTTGTTCGCGTCCACCAACTTTCACCGCGTATTCTCTTAGACGCTTGGCAAGTTCTGCTTCAGGAGCGCCTCCTCCTGCAACGATCTTCCCATCCTCAAGCGCGTTTCTCACGACAGAAAGTGCATCGTGGAGAGATCTGTCTGCCTCGTCGACCACGTGTTCGGTGCCTCCGCGGACTACGATTGTGACTGCTTTGGGATTCTTCGCGTCGCGGACGTAGACAAGTTTGTCGTCGCCGATCTTGACCTCCTCGATCAGTTTGGCTTCTCCTAGAGCGTCCTTGGTGAGCTCTTTGACGCTGGAAACTATTCTTCCGCCAGTGGCCTTGGACAATTTCTCAAGGTCTCCGCTGCTGACGTTCTTGATGGCTGCGATTCCGGCCTTCGACAAGAAGTGCAGGGCAACATCGTCTATTCCTTTTTCTGAGAACAGTACATTGGCGCCGGTCTTTTCGATTTGTGAGACCATGTCCTTCAACATTTTTTCCTCTTCTTCGATGAAAAGGTGCATCTGGTCAGGGTTGTTGATGTTGATCTTCGCGTCGAATTCTGTTTTCTCGTTCTCTAGTTTAGCGTTGAGTAGGGCTATCCTTGCAAGTTCTATTTTCTTCGGCATCTGAGCATGAGAGATTTCCTTGTCGATGACTACTCCTCTTACGAGCTCCGTCTCTTCGAGACCCTTGCCATGTTTCTTCACGATCTTGATTAGATCAATGTCAGCCTTGATTTTTCCGTCGACCTTCTCCGAGACTTGCTTGACCGCCTTCACCGCAATATCAGCGAAGTGCTCCTTAGCAACAACTATTCCTTTGCTGTACATCGACGTCATGGCAACTTGACGGAGCGTTGCATCATCCTTCTCTGTAACAGGGAACGATAGTTTGTCTAGAATCTCTATCGCTTTCTCGGCCGCTTTCTTGTACCCATCAACTATGACCGTGGGGTGGACATCCTTGTCGAGAAGTTTCTCAGCTCGTTCAAGCAACTCTCCTGAGAGTAGGACGGCGGTAGTTGTCCCGTCGCCCACCTCGTTGTCCTGGGTCTTGGAGACTTCAACCAGCATCTTGGCTGCTGGATGCTGAACGTCGAGTTCCTTCATTATTGTCGCGCCATCGTTCGTGATGGTCACATCGCCTATCGTACTGACGAGCATCTTGTCCATTCCCCTGGGACCAAGAGTCGTTCTAACGGTTTCAGCGATGATTTTCGCGGCAGTAATGTTGTTTCTCTGGGCTTCTTTCCCAGTAGATCGTCCCGTTCCTTCCTTGAGGATTAGTACGGGAGTTCCACCGATTGTTTGTGCTGACATTTCATTCAAACCTCTTTGATGAATTCGGAATCCAAGAGTAGAGGGGAAAAAGGCGTTTCTTAAGGTTTACTCGGTCAACGGTCCAGGAAGTGGAAATCGCGAGGTCCACAAGCCCAGTTTTCTGGCTTTCAAGGGGTTTCGAGACGCTAAAGGAGATTCTTAGAACCCGCCAACGGAGGCAAAGGTACCAATCTCCTCTTTTCAAATGGTCTAACGGTTTCTTCTCATGGCTACTCCAGATAACCCGATGGCCTACCTACTCGAATTCAGTCTTCGCAAGATCGAAAGGGAAAGGCCTGAGATAGCTAAGGATCAAAAGTATGCGGAGCTGAAGGGCCAGCTCTTACAAGATGCTGATGGGCATTTTCGCGAGATTCAAGCTACTTACGCGACGGTCTTGAAGACCCAGTGTCATTGTGGTGGTCCGTTGGAGCCGGTTGATCATGACTTTGGTCGGAGTGGCGGGATGATCTATGATAGCGTGGTAGCCAAATGCCGGTCTTGCGGCTCAACCCAGAGCTTTCAGTTTCCCAAGGAAGGTTTCATCTCAGAGGCCAGGTCAGCTATGGCTTTGAGGGATTACCTGCAGAGAGCTTATGGCGTGGACTACGCAGGGGTTGCTATGAGCGAGTTACAGAATCGCTCCGTCGGCGGAGCTTGAAACTCTACTGTGTCCCTATCGTCTTTTCGTACATTCTTCTGAAGGTCCAGCGTAGCGCGTTCTTTAGCTCGTTGAGCCTGCGCTCATCCCCATAGTTTTTGACGTGGATCTGTTTCAGGAGGGTGGCCTCCTTGTCTATCTCGTATGAAAGTACCTGGTCAGGCGATAGTTCCTGTTTTCTCGTTGATTCCTCGTCCTTCACACGCAAGGGTTCGAGAACCTTGCCCACCAGGAATGATCGGAGGGGCGGAGCGTTTGCGTCGAATTTGATGTCCTTCGACGGAACGATTCTAATGTCCTGCCCTTCAACAAATATGTCGGCCAACAAGACCCCGCTGATTGATCTGATCGTTTGAGGCGGATTTGACCCGCTGGCCGCTGATGTCTCTGGAACCGATTTCGGGAGTTGCACCCGGCGGTAGCTCTTCTCTGCGAGAATATTGTCGACGGTCTCAAGAAACGATTGCAAGTTATGGATTTCTGCCTGGTGTTCTGCGACCTTCTTCTCAAGATAGGATTTGAGTTCGGCTAGTCGCTTAGTGGTCTTCTCTTGGATGTCTGACAATCGTCTCACTGTCGGCCTAGCTTCTGGGATTCTTAAATAATCCATTCCCAGACTTTCCCTCTGCTCATCTGGTGTGTTGGTTGGAAGAAGCTGTCCGGGTCCAGGATGTCCTCGGAGGTAGCCTGGATGGCAAAGAGGTTCTCGTCCGAGGATGGCTCCAGAACAAACGATCCAGTGGAGGAATCATCTTCCTCTTCATTCGAGACGGCTCGGGCGTTGTGCAGTGTACAGTCCGCAAGGCCGAGGTTGAGGCTAAAGTCTTCGATCTCTTTCTCTCCACTCGCGTCGAGTCTAGCATACAGGTTGAGGGAGAGGTCAAACCCGATCCGCGTGCTCCAGGCGGGAGGGAGATTGTGGTTCACTCTGGCAAGGTAGACTCCGCGGCCCTAGAGGAGTTTCCGATTGCAAAGCAGTTTCAGGGGCCCGACTTCCTGCTGGATAAGAGGCATCTTTTTGTCAGGAGCGACAAGATGCGAGCAGTTCTCAAGGTCCGGGCGGTCATACTATCGGCTGCTCGCTCGTGGCTCGACTCCCACGATTATTTGGAAGTGCAGGTCCCAACTCTAACATCAGCGGCTGTAGAGGGTGGCGCGACGCTCTTTGAAGTGAAATATTTCGATGAGAAGGCGTACCTTACGCAGAGCTGGCAACTATACGCCGAAGCTTTGATCGCCGCCGTCGGAAAGATCTACACCATCGCCCCCTCGTTCAGGGCAGAAAAGTCCCGGACCCGTAGGCACCTCACAGAGTATTGGCATCTTGAGGCGGAGGCGCCGTATGTTGACTTGGATGGCATTATGGAGGTTGAGGAGCAAATGTTGAGTCACATAGTTCGACAATTGCTCGAGCGAACGAGCACGCAATTGGCTTTGTTCGAGAGAAAGCGAGAGGATCTGGAGAAGGTCAAGCTTCCATTTCCAAGAATCACCTACGACGATGCGTTCAAGATGATCGGTGAGGAGAAGTCGGGGATCAAGTGGGGTGATGATCTGGGATATGAGCAGGAGAAGATTCTGACGACGCATTTCGATCGGCCTTTCTTTGTCATCCGGTATCCCAAGAAGGCGAAGGCGTTCTATCACAAGCTGGATCCGTTGAACCCCGAGGTCACATTATCTGTAGACCTCTTGGCGCCAGAAGGCTATGGTGAGATTACCGGTGGGGGGCAGAGGATAGAGGATTACGATGCGCTTGTCGCGAGGGTCAGAGAAGAGGGCTTGGACCCGAAGAGCTACGCTTGGTACTTGGACTTGCGGAAATTTGGAAGCGTTCCTCACTCAGGATTCGGGATGGGACTAGAGAGGGTTGTATCCTGGGTCTGCAAGCTTGAACATATTCGTGACGCGATTGCTTTTCCCCGTCTCATCAACAGAGTCTATCCCTAAAGAGACACCACTCAAGGTGTGAAGGACTTTTTTTGTTTAGACCGACCCTGGGGGGGTCGAGAAATAGTTAGTAGAAAAGAAAAGACAACAAACCTAGAAGTATTCCCCCAAAGGGCTGTCTTGCGTCGCGTGAAAGAATTTTTCTGTAAATTCTGGGGAGGGGTCCATGCACTGGCTGAAACGTTTCTGGGCGAAATTATCGGTTTCTCCCGCAGAACAGGCTGATCAGCCATTTTCGATCCGGGCATTTGCGGGATGATGCAAGCGTAAGCTCGGCATGATATGGAACGCCCTGCCCGATCTCCGATCCAAGCTTATTTTTGGCGATTTCGCGGCCGAGATTTCTGTTCCGGAACTACCTTTTCTACTCTGAAAGGTATATCAGGCTGGTGGGACTGGATAGTGCTTAGACTACGCCGAGCACTTGAGCAAGCAGTTTGCGTTCCGCCTTCCTTCTATGGACAACCAAGGTTGGCTCGCGAATACTGAGCTTCTTCGCAAGGGCCTCAGAACCTATCTTCCGTGGAAAATCATAGTATCCACTCTTGAACGCATCAATTATGACAGTCTTCTGCTTCTCCGTCAAATACTCAAGGGGCGAATTGAGCGAAAAGACAGCATCAGTAAGAGAGACAACCCTGGGGTGGAGCCCGACCTGGTGAAGGGACTTGAGAAGACTTCGAACGCTCCTAGTATTCCCTAACAGAGAGACTCTGAGCCGCCCATCCCTCACCTCGTACGGAATAGAAAGATATCCCTCTGGCACCGAAGAGAGGATGCTGAGGAGCCGGCGGACGGGTCGTTTTCTGTAGAAGCAGACGTAGGTGTCTGCAGCCTCCTGCCGCAGGACACTTATTTCCTCGGATGGGTCAGCGAAAACGTCCTTTAGCCTTCCAGCCGGGTCTTTGAGCTGAACTCTGCAGATCTCGACAACCTCCTGAGGAGTACTCTTGAGAAACGTGAGGACTTCTACGGATTTGACTTGGTCGTTGAATCTGTGAGATTTTCCGAATGCCTTGGTAATGTCCGCCGCGGTCAATTCGACAGTTATTCTGCGCATCGGAAGTAAGAATGATGTCCGGGTATACGGGCTTTGCCCCTGAAGCTATCCTAATAGCCTGAAGATTAATCTGGTCAACACGCCTACATTTCATGTGTGGCGTACGTTAGGCGGGCAGTAGAGCGGATAATCGAATCTGACCCCACAATAAAGACCGGCCTCCAACGAGGAATAATCAATTCCAGAGCCCTCTCAAGATACATTCTGGAGAACTGTGCCGTAGACTCAACTCCCGACGCCGTCCTAGGGATACTACGACGCTATCCGCTAGTCGGCGAGAGCGAGAACGACCGTCGACTGGCCCTCAAAGACTGCGACATCACGATGAGGAGCGGGATGGCCTACTTGACGATCGAAAACGCCCCAGACACCATGAAGAAGGTAGCTGAATTTGCTGGCACAATCCGGTCGACGAGAGGAGAAAATTTCAGAGCCATAGTCAGCTCGAACTCAATCCGCGTGATCGCCCGCCAGGAAGCCCTCAACAAATTCAAAGAGACCTTTCGCGCCAAAGAGATCATCAGCTACTCAGCCAAACTTGCCGAAATCTGCCTTCTACTCCCCTTCGGAGCCAAGACGCTGGGAGAGATCGCTACAGCGATCACTGCTCAGTTATCACTGAACAGAGTCAATATGGCAGGAATCTTGGTCTGTCCTCCAGAAGACATCATCATAGTCTCTGAGAATGACGCATCTCGAACTTACGAAGCTCTGCAACAACTGCTGAAGGAGGAAACCAGAAGCCAGGTTCGCAAAGTCAGGGGTCTAAGAAACGGTTTCCCGAAGCGAGAAATTCTTCTAGAGATTTTGCGACTGGATGATTCGGTTCTGAATCCAATTCTAGCATCGTAACGAACTCTAACCGATCGACGGATACAGCTGCCGATTCCAACCTAATGGGCCATAGCGACGGTTCGATGAGTCTAACCTGAAAAGTAGGAACGCTCCCGCTTATAGTGCAAATTCCGCTGAGCGGATTCAAGTTGCCGTTTTGAGGCGGAGGACCTCAGCCCTGATCCTCTCAGCGATCTCTATGCTGGCACGTTTCTGGGCCTGTTGAGTCTCAGCGCCGATGTGGCATGTGACGACTGTCGTCCCATTGGGAAGGTTGACCAGTTCCCTTTCCCACTCATCTACCGGAGGCTCAAGGTGAAAGACATCGAGTCCCGCACCTCCAATCTGCCCCTCCTTCAACAACATGAGCAGAGCGGATCCTTCGACAATATCACCTCTTGAGGTATTTACAAGGTACGATCCCTTTCGCATCATTCGCAACCGCGCCTCGTTTAGCAGATGATGTGTCTGAGGAGAATACGGAACGTGGATTGTGACGATGTCGCAGCGCTGGAGTAGATCCTCAATTGAGTCAGTTATCTCGTAGCTCAACCCTGGGACCCCGCGAGGCCGGATGACATCATACCCGAGGACATACGCCTGGAATCCTACAGTTAAGATTCGAGAGACTTCGTTGCCGATGCGCCCTGCTCGTCCGATAATGCCGATTTTTTTCGACTGTAACTCTTCGCCCATCAGCTGACTCTTTATCCACCGGCCCTCTTTCATACTATGATCCGCGAACGGAATTTTGCGGAGCAGACAGAGCATCAGCCCGACGGTGAGTTCTGCAACGCTCGTTGTGGGAGCGCTTGGGGTGTTGAGAACGGTGACTCCTTTCTCTTTCGCTGCTTGAAGGTCAATATTGTCGAGCCCGACGCCAGCCCGTCCGACAATCTTCAGTTTAGAATTGCGAATCAGGCCGGCATCGACTTTTGTTCTGCCTCTGACTATCAACGCATCATACTGGTTGATGATGCTGGCAAGTTTTGTCTTGTCTATTCCGGGCTGATTGTCCACTATGAAACCTACGTCTGAGAGAATCTTGACG
>Ga0209350_1000997_pt1 | contig 13148 bp, 10 predicted proteins | sample GraSoi013_2_20cm_2_FD_185822 | JGI IMG/M metagenome (GOLD analysis project Ga0209350, IMG submission 185822) | Grasslands soil microbial communities from the Angelo Coastal Reserve, California, USA - Sample 09_27_2013_2_20cm (SPAdes) (version 2) | ecosystem: Environmental > Terrestrial > Soil >...
TCGACCTGGTGGGCGATCAGTCGATCTTCGTGCGCGCCGCGATCTCGGGCGTCGTGCGCGAAGCGGTGATCGCAGCAAGCCTGACGGCGCTCATGATTCTCCTGTTCCTCGGCACCTGGCGCAGCACGTTGATCATCGCGGTCTCCATCCCGCTGTCGATTCTCGCCTCCATCATCTGCCTGTCGGCGCTCGGGGAGACCATCAACATCATGACCCTCGGCGGGCTTGCGCTCGCGGTCGGTATTCTGGTCGATGACGCCACGGTCACCATCGAGAACATCAACTGGCACCTCGAGCGCGGCGAGGACGTAGAGGCCGCGATCCTGAACGGCGCCCACGAGATCGCCGTGCCGGCCTTCGTTTCCACGCTCGCCATCTGCATCGTGTTCGTGCCGATGTTCCTGCTGGCAGGGATCGCGCGTTACCTCTTCGTGCCGCTCGCCGAAGCGGTGGTGTTCGCCATGCTGGCGTCCTACCTGCTCTCGAGGACGCTGGTGCCGACGCTCGCCAAGTACTGGCTACAGCGCCACGATGCGCACCGTGAGGCGAGCGCGAGCGCCCCCTTCCGGCACCTGCAGCTCCTGCAGAGGCGCTTCGAGGAATGGTTCCGCCAGGTGCGCGAGGACTACCACAAGCTCCTCGAGCGGGCCGTGGCTGCCGGACCTCGCTTCGCCGTGCCGTTCCTCACCGCGATGGCCGCCACCGCCCTCCTCGCTTTCCCGTTCGGTCGCTACCTCCCCGGCCTCGGACAGGATTTCTTCCCGAGCGTCGATGCCGGCCAGATCAAGCTCCACCTGCGCGGTCCCACCGGCATCCGCATCGATGAGACCGCGAGCCTGTGCGATCGCGTCGAAGAGACGATCCGGGAGCTGATTCCCGCGCGCGAGATCACGACCATCGTCGACAACATCGGCATTCCCTACAGCGGCATCAACCTCGCCTACTCGACCTCGGCGCCGGTCGGCCCGGGCGACGCCGATATCTTCGTGAACCTCGCCGCGGATCATGCCCCGACCGCGAGCTACGTGCGGCTGCTGCGGCGCAGACTCACGGCGCTCTACCCCTCCACGAGCTTCGCGTTCCTGCCGGCGGACATGGTCAGCCAGATCCTCAATTTCGGCCTGCCGGCGCCGATCGACGTGCAGGTGTCAGGCTTCAACGTCGAGGCCAACCGCGCCTATGCGCAGGCGCTGCTCGCCCGTCTGCACCGCATCCCCGGGGCCGTCGATCTGCGCATCCAGCAGGCCTTCGATTACCCGACGCTGAACGTCGAGGTCGACCGCAGCAAGGCGGCACTCCTCGGGCTCTCGGAGACCGATGTCGCCTCCGACCTGCTGGTCTCGCTCTCCGGCAGCTCGCAGACCACGCTCTCCTTCTGGATCGACCCCAAGAGCGGCACCCAGTACGCCATCGCAGCCCAGACGCCGCAGTTCCGGCTCGCTTCCCTCGGGGACCTCGCCACGACGCCGGTCACCGGCACCGGGGCGGCGGCCGGGGGAGGCGGAGCAGGCGGCGTGAGCGGTGGAGGTCGCGCCGCGCAGCTGCTCGCCAACCTTGCCAGCTTTCACCGCAGCGTCGCCCCGGCCGTGGTGAGCCACTACGACGCCACGCCGGTGGTCGACATCTTCGGAGCCGTCGAGGGAGCGGACCTCGGCTTCGTTGCCGCGCAGATCCAGCGCGTGCTCGCCGAGTCGAAGAGCTCGCTCCCGCGCGGCTCACAGGTCGCCGTGCACGGGCAGGTGAAGACCATGACCGATTCGTTCGCGGGCCTCCTGCTCGGGCTTGCGGCCGCAATCGTGCTCGTGTACCTCTTGATCGTGGTCAATTTCCAGTCCTGGCTCGACCCGTTCATCATCATCACCGCACTGCCCGCGGCGCTCGCGGGGATCGTATGGATGCTGTTCCTGTCGGACACACCGGTGAGCGTCCCGGCGCTCACCGGTGCGATCATGTGCATGGGGGTCGCCACCGCCAACAGCGTGCTCGTGGTCAGCTTCGCGCGCGAGCGTATGAACGCCGGCGATGATGCGGCTCACGCCGCGGTGCAGGCGGGTGTCACGCGCTTCCGACCGGTGTTGATGACCGCACTCGCGATGATCATCGGCATGGTGCCGATGGCGCTCGGCCTCGGCGAGGGCGGCGAGCAGAATGCGCCCCTCGGGCGCGCCGTGATCGGCGGACTCATATTCGCGACCCTGGCGACGCTCTTCTTCGTGCCCACCGTGTTCAACCTCATTCACGGACGCCGGAGCCACTGATGGCCGACCTGCCCACCGCTGCGCACTCCGTCCTGGCCGATGCACGCGTGCGCCGTTACGCGCTCATCGGGCTCGCCGTCGCGCTCGTGCTCGCCGTGTGGGGGATCGTCAGCCGGATCAGCGCGCGCAACGCGCTCGAGCGCGAGGCCGCCGCCGCCGCGGTGCCCACTGTCGCGACCGTGACGCCGAAACTGGGTCCGGGCTCCGACACCCTGGTGTTGCCGGGCAGCGTCCAGGCCTTCTACGAGGCGCCGATCTACGCGCGCACCAGCGGATACCTGAAGAACTGGTACACCGACATCGGGACGGCGGTGAAGAAGGGACAGGTGCTCGCCGAGATCGACACGCCGGAGGTGGACCAGCAGCTGCGCCAGGCGCAGGCGGACCTGGCGACGGCCGATGCCAACTACGAACTGGCCCGCACCACCAACGAGCGCTGGAAGGGCCTGCTCGCCACGGAGTCGGTCTCGCAGCAGGACGCCGATCAGCGCGCCGGCGATGCGGCCGCCAAGGCCGCGGCGCGCCAGTCGGCCGCCGCCAACCTGGCACGGCTCAAGGACCTCGAGTCCTTCAAGCGCGTCGCGGCGCCCTTCGACGGTGTGGTCACCGAACGCAACACCGACGTCGGCGCCCTGATCAACGCCGGTCAGACCCCGGGGAGCGCCCTGTTCCGGGTGGCCGACACGCACCGCCTGCGCATCTACGTGTCGGTGCCTCAGGCCTATGCGGCGGCCGTCCAGCCAGGCCTGAAAGCCACCCTTGAGTTCGCCGATCGCCCGACGGGGCGCTACGAGGCGACCGTGGCCTCGACCGCTCACGCGCTCGATGCGATCTCGCGGACGCTCCAGGTCGAGCTACAGATCGACAACGCCCAGGGCGAGCTGCTGCCGGGCTCCTATGCGCAGGTGCATTTCACGCTCGCGGCCGGCAGCGCGAGCACGCTCCGCATCCCGGTCAACACGGTCCTGTTTCGCGCCAACGGCCTCGAGGTGGCGACTCTCGCCGGGGAGCATCGCGTGCACCTGAAGTCGATCACCCAGGGGCGGGATTTCGGCACCGAGATCGAGGTGCTGAACGGGCTCGACGCGGCTGACACCCTGGTGGTCAATCCCCCCGATTCCATCAGCGAGGGGGCCGCGGTGCGCGTCGCGCAGCCGCGCTCGCCGCCGCATGGCGCGGCGGGACCTTCCTGATGCGACGCGCGGCATCGCTCACCGTGGCGGTGCTGGGTGCGCTGAGCGGCTGCTCGCTCAGCCCGCGCTATCAACGCCCGTCGGTGCCTGCTGCGCCGGACGCCTACAAGGAGGCCGGCGAGTGGAAGCTCGCCACGCCCGCGGACGGTAGGCCGCGCGGCCGCTGGTGGACGATGTTCAACGATCAGGCCCTCGATGACCTCGAGACGCAGGTCACCGAGGCCAACCAGAGCCTGCGGGCCGCGCTCGCGCGACTCGAGCAGGCCAGGGCTGAGACCCGCATTGCGCGCGCGGCCTCCTTCCCCACTCTGACCGCCGAGGCGAGCGCTACCCGCCAGCGAACCTCGCTCAACGCGCCCACCTATGCTCCCGGCAGGCCGACGACGAGCAATGTCTTCATCGCCGAAGGCGTTCTCGGCTACGAGCTGGATCTCTTTGGCCGCGTGCGCAACACCGTGGCCGGGGCGCGCGCGAGCGAGCAGGCGAGCGCCGGAGATGTCGCGGCGCTCGATCTCAGCGTGCACGCCGAGCTCGCCAGCGACTACTTCACGCTCCGGGGGCTCGATCTGCAGCAGCAGCTTCTCGATCGCACGGTCGCCGACTACGCCAAGGCGCTCCAGCTCACCGAGAATCTCTATCGCGGCGGCGCCGCGGCCATCGCCGACGTGCAGCAGGCGCAGGCCCAGCTCGAGACCGCCCGCACCCAGGCCGAGGACACGCGCCTGCGCCGCGCACGGACCGAGCATGCGATCGCCGTCCTCATCGGTCGCGAGCCGTCGGATTTCACCCTTCCCCCGCGCGCCGAAGGCGCCGAGCTGCCGGTGCCGGACCTCGCCCCGGGCCTCCCCTCGCAGCTGCTCGAGCGCCGGCCCGACGTCGCGGCGGCGGAGCGCCGTGTGGCGGCGGCCAATGCCGCTATAGGTGTGGCGCGCGCGGCCTACTTTCCCGTGTTCAGTCTGCTCGGCACGGCGGGCGTGGAAAGCACCGCGGCTTCCGACTGGATCAGCGCCCCGAACCGCTTCTGGTCGGTCGGCCCGCAGGCGCTGATGACGCTCTTCGACGCCGGAGCGCACGCGGCACAGTCCGCCGCCGCACACGCCGCCTACGACGAGCAGGTGGCCAACTACCGCGGCACGGTGCTCACGGCCTTCCAGGAGGTCGAGGACGGTCTCGCGGCGCTGCGCCAGTTGCAGCGCGAGAGCGTGAGTCAGGCGGCCGCCGTCACCGCGACGCAGGGGGCGCTCGATCAGGCGAACCTGCGCTACAAGGGCGGGCTCGTGAGCTACCTCGAGGTCGTGTCGACCGAGAACGCCGCGCTCGCGGCGCGCCTGGCGGCGGTCGACATCGGCATCCGCCGCACCAACGCCGCCGTGCTGCTGGTCAAGGCCCTGGGCGGGGACTGGCAGCCGCGCTGAGCCGCTCCCTTGCCCGCCCTCCCCCGCCTGTATCCGCCGCTGTTGCCGGTCGTTACCTGGTGTACTACACTTACTCCATATGAGTCAGACAATCACAATTCGTCTTACAAAAGAGCTCGCCGCGTGGCTCGATCAGGCCTCGAAGCGCTCCGGCATGCCGCGCGGACGCATCATTCGCGAGCAGCTCGAAAAGGCACGCGAGAGCGGCGGCGAGCAATCGTTCATGCGGCTGGCAGGAACCGTTCGGGGCGCCCGGGATTTGTCGGCGCGCAAAGGCTTCTCGCGCTCGTGAAGGGAATTGCAGACACCGGCTTTCTGGTTGCGTTCGCCAATGCCAACGACAAGCACCACAGCTGGGCGGTGCAGCTCGCGACTGGGATCACCGAACCGCTTCTGACTTGTGAAGCGGTCCTCGCGGAGACTGCGTTTCATCTGGAGAGCAGCTCAGTGGCCCTCGCCATGGTGAACGACGGGCTGGTGGCGTTGGCCTTCGACTGCCGCGAGCACCTGGTGCAGCTCAGCCGGCTCGCGGACCGCTATGCGGACCGAAAGCCCGACCTCGCCGATCTGTGCCTCGTCCGGATGAGCGAGTTGTTCCCGAAGCATTCCGTGATTACGATCGACCGGACCGACTTTCGAGTGTACCGGCGCAACAAGCGCGAGACGATTCCGATCCTTTGTCCGCCGGAGCGCTGAGCCCCCGATCTGCCGCTGGTCTGCCGGGGTCTCGTCAGGCCTGTGCTGCAGCACGCCGCCGCAAGCCGGCGCGCGGCCGGTGGGGGGCTCCTCGAGCCCCCCACACCGGTCCGCCGATGGCCGCGATCGGCGCCGGATCAAGCCCCGTGTGTGGGAGCCACCTGGCTTTTTCCAGGCGGCTGCGGCGCGGGGCGGGCTTGACTCAGCCCTGCGGCGAGCGCGTGTCGCTGCGCGCCTGTTCCTCGGCCTTACGGACCTCGGCCTTGACGTTTGCGTCGGGTTTCAGCTGGTGAATTGCCGCACCGAGCTTCGTTCCGCCGGTCACTCTCGACTTCAGGTCCGGGAACGCAATGTTGAGATTCTGCGAGGCGTGCAGGGTCGCCGCACATTCCTCAACGTTCCTGAACCCCGCGCAGGCTTCCTGCGTCGACATGCCCGAGGGCACGATGGCCGCGAGCCGCGTGCTCTGCAAGCTCGATACGCTCGACTGTGCCATGGCCGAAGGGTCGGTAGCGTACGGCGTCGTCGGGTCAGTCGACGGCATCGAACGCTGCTCCGCAGGCGATGGCTGGGCGCCCGTCTGATCCTCCGGTCCGCCGGCGGAAGCAAGCCCTGCCAGCCCCAGCGCGGCGGTTGCCGCAATCAACGTCAAAAAGCGCTTCATGTCATACCTCCATTGATACGAGACCCGTCCGTTTCGAAGCGCCGTAGTTAAGCGCCTGCAAACTCGGCAGGGCAAAGTGTCTGCGATCTGCGTCGTGTAAATTGTCGGTGTCGCCGCGTCGGACTGGGCGCAGGCAAGCCGTGGCCTTGTTGCCGCGGCGCTCAGGCGCGCACGAAATCGATGTAGCCGCGCTCGATGTCGGTGTGGGTGAGCTGTACGCGCAGCGCATCACCGACGTCCGCCCCTTCAAACCCCTTCACCAGCCGTCCTTCCGCAACCGGCTGGCGGATGCGCACCCACACTCCCCTGTCGGAAGCGCCGGTCACCAGGGCATCAAACTGTTGGCCGATGCGCGGTTCGAGCAGCATGGCGGCGGCGCACTTGCGCACCCGGCGCTCGACCTTCGCGGCATTGCCTTCCTGCTCGGTGCAGTGTGCCGCGAGGCTGCGCAGCTCCTCCTCGCAGTAGGGCGCGGCGCGCCCGGCGAGCGCGGCCTTCAGCAACCGCTGCGTGATGAGGTCCGGGAAGCGGCGGTTGGGCGCGGTGGCGTGCGTGTAGTCATTCACCGCCAGTCCGAAGTGCCCTTCGGCGGCCTGTCCGGGGCGCTTGAGCACGTACTCGCCGGCCCCCAGCAACTTCACGATCGACAGCGACAGGTCCGGAAATTGCGCCGGCGCCGCCTGCTGGCGCCTGACGAGAAAGCCGCTGAGCGAGCGCGCGTCCGGCGCCGCCGGCAGAGGCTCGCCCAGCCCGCGGGCCAGCTCGACGATCCGGCCCCAGCGCTGCGGCTGGCGCAGCACGCGGCGCAGCGATGCGCAGCCGCGGCGCTCCAGGTACTGCGCCACCACGGCGTTGGCCGCGATCATGAAGTATTCGATGAGCTCCTTGGCGCGATTGTCCTCGTCGGGCCTGAGGTCCGCGAGCACTCCGCCGTCGTAGACCGCCCGTGCCTCGACGGTGCTCAGTCCCAGCGCGCCCTGCTCCTGCCGCACGCGCTTGAGCAGCTGTGCTGCGCGGTCCTGGATGCGCAGCTGCGGCTCCATGCCGCTGACCGCGGCGGCGCGCGCGGGCATCGGGCCCGTGCCGCGGAGCCACGCCGCCACGCTGTCATAGGCCAGTTTGGCGCGATTACGCAGCAGCGCACGATAGATGTCGGATGCCACGAGCGCGCCATCGGCAGCACAGGTCATTTCGATGACGATGCCGAGGCGCTCCTCGTCCTCGCCGAGCGATGTGAGGTCGGTCGACAGCCGCTCGGGGAGCATCGGGAAGATCTGTGCGGCGGTGTAGACGCTGGTGGTGTTGGCGCGGGCGTGCGCGTCGATCGGCGAGCCGGGCGCCACCGTGGCATCGACATCGGCGATCCCCACCAGGACCCTGACCGCACCGCCGCTGAGGGGCTCGGCGACCGAGAGCTGATCGAGGTCGCGCGAGTCGTCGTTGTCGATCGAGCACCACAGCAGGGCACGCAGGTCACGCAGCTGCGGGCCGCTCTCCAGCGCGCCCCGGCCGAGGCCGCGTAGCTGCTCCACGGCGGCGGCGGAGAATTCCGGCTCGAGTCCTCGCTCGAGCATCGCGCGCCGCGCGATGCCCCTGAGCTCGTTGCTTCGGTCGGCGGCCACCGCGGCATGATACCCGCGATGGCCCGCAGCCGCGGACCGCTGCGCGCCTCGAACTCCCTGCGTCTAAAGACTCGGCAGCATGCCCGTGAAATACACCACCACGTAGGCCTTGAGCGAGCCGGCCTGCGGCACGCCGAAGACCTTGACGGGCGTGCCGGCCACCAGCCCGGCGCTGAGCGCCGCCAGGCCGCTGCTGGTGGTGACGTCGATCGGGCTAATGGTGATCACGCCGTTCGAGCGGTCGACCTGATAGACCAGCGTGGCCGACTGGGCGGTGGTGCTCACATCGACCGTGACCGGCATCGTGATCGAGCCGCCCCGCACCGTCATGGCGAAGGAATTCCCCGCGAAGGCGGTCGTGACCGCGCCGAGCGGCACGGGCGTCGGCACCAGCACCGCGTTCCTGAGCGACCAGCCGGTGGGGTTCGCCGCGTCGCCCCAGGTCGCGCCGCTCACACCCCACGCGCCGAGCGCACCCACCGTGCCGCCGAAGTTCACCCCGCCGTTGGTTGCAGCGACGAAGGCCGCAACGGCGCCGCTGCCCTCGGTGGCGAGCGTCGGGAAGGTGAAGTCCCACCACAGGAATCCCATGACCGAATTGCCGCTGGGATCGGTGTTGGCCGTGGCGCCCGAGATGTAGTCGAGCGTCACGGTGTAGTCATCCGTGGCGCGGGCGAAGTGTCGGGTGTAGGTGAAGCCGGTGGTGTTGGCGCCCGAGATGCGCCCCGAATACGCAGCGGTCTCGATGTCGATGGTCTGCGCCACCAGCGGGGTGGCGAGCGGATCGACTACGCCCACATGCACCTTGAAGCCGCGCACCAGACCGTGGCTGGCGAGGAAGGCGGTGCCGGTGGCGATCGGGGTGGTATCGGTGCGGAAGAAGAACTGGGTGTTGGCGTCGACCGTCACCGGGACACCGGCGCCGGATTCATCCGCCACCGTGATGACATCGGTCGTGGCATCGACGTGCAGTACATGTCCTTCCGGGCTCAGCCAGACGTTGCTGAACTGGCTGCTCGCCCACACGCGCACCGCTACCAGCGTGCCGTCGACCTGGTAGCGCGGGGCGACGCGCACGAACTTGCCGGGCAGGCTCATGGCTTCGGCCGTGAAATCCTTCACGACCGTCTGCGTCTTGGCGTCGAGGTCGTAGAGGATCGTGCCGTTGGTGGCGTCGGCGAAGAGCTGCAGCGACAGCGAGCTCGCGACCGCGGTCTCCGGGTTCGTGACCGGCAGCACCGGAAAGTCCTTGGTGATGGTGAGCGACTTGCCGTCGGAGGCCACCTGCGTCACCGTGCCGTAGGTGTGTCGCAGCACCAGGCGCGTGAGGTCGCGCAGCGGATGATGGCGCACCGGCCCGTTGAAGTTCACCGCCCACAGCGTGGCGCCAGCCGCCGGAAGCGTGTGGCCGACGATGAACGCCGGGTGGGCAAGATCGAACTCCAGGTCGAGCGCGTTGTTCTGACTCGTGCTGACGGTCAGCGGGGAGTCAAAGGTGACGTTCACGGGCACGGTGAGGTTGCCGCTCGCGCCTTGCTTGCCCTGGATATGGATGTCGCCGGCCGGGATGCTGGTTCCGGGGGCGAGCGGAAAGCCGCTTTCGGGGTCTGCGGCGACCGTCAGCAGCAGGTCACCGGGATTGGCGCCGATGGTGAGCACCGCCCCGGTATAGGTGCCGACCGGCACGCTCACATTGCCGAGGATCTCGCCCAGCTGATCCAGCTGCTCGAGATTCACGTACGGCGCGGGGGTGGGTGCGGTCCACACCGTCACCGCGCTGCCGCCACCCTGCGGCACGAATGCGATGCTCAGCAGCTTCACGCCGATGGTCGCCCAGTCGTCCGAAGACGCATCGCTGATGGTCAGCGGCATGGTGCCTGACATGGGGGTTGGCGTGAGGGTGGAGCCCGAGCCGCCTCCGCCACAGGCGCCAAGAGCCGCTGTGAGACCTATCAGGAGCGCGCTGTAGAGTGCGCCTCTCAACATAGTGCGCTGCATAACCCAATCCCTCTGTTGGTTCGTGCCGCCGCCTGCGTCGGCTGCCATTCATAGCGAGCGAGCGCCGCATTGGTTGACGCGCGAAAGTCGCACCACGGGGGCCTGTCGCGACGCGGCGACAGCTGATTGACCCCGGAACCGGTCATTGGCCCCGTTGCAGCAACTCCAGCACGTGTCGCTTGGCGCGTGCGCAGGCTTCCCCGAGCTCAAGACCCGCGGCGAGTCCGGCGGCGATCCCCGAGGCCAGAGCACAGCCGGTCCCGCGATGCGTCCTCGCGCTGCGTGCGCTGACCAGTCTGCGAGGCGATCCCCCGGCGCTCACGAGCAGATCGACGGCCTCGTGTGCGCTGCCGTGCCCGCCCTTGATCAGCACCGCCGACGCCCCGAGCGCGAGCCAGGCGTGCGCCTGGCACAGCAACTCTTCTTCGGTGGTCGCGGGCTGCGTACCCAGAAGCGCCGCGGCCTCGGGAATGTTGGGCGTGACGAGCGTGGCGCGCGGCACCAGGCCCTCCCGCAGCGCTTCTCTCCCCCCGGCATCCAGCAGCGCAGCTCCCGAAGATGACGCCAGCACCGGATCAAGCACCATCGGTATCTGCTCACGCGGCGGCAGGCACGCGGCCACGGCGCGCGCGATGGCCGCGGTGCCGAGCATGCCGATCTTGATGGCCCCGACCCGGCCCGTGGCCAACGCCGCCTCGATCTGCGCCCGCACGGTGTCCGGCGCAAGCGGGTGTACCGCGATCACGCGGGAGTCCGATTGCACGGTCACCGCGGTCACGGCACACATCGCCTGGGTGTCGAAGCGGGCCAGGGTGTGCAGGTCACGCGCCAGACCCGCGCCGCCGCTCGAGTCCGAGCCGGCGATGACCAGGACCGCGCTCACTCGCCCATCGCGATCAGCGCGACGTTCGCGTGCCCCTGGCTCTGCAGCGCACGCGCCGCACGCCAGGCGCGTACCCCGGTGCGGCAGCACAGCACGATGCGCCGCTCGGCGGGGAAGCTCATGCGGGCCTGCTCCAGCGCCTCCACACCGATGCGCATCGCCGACGGAAACGGCGACACCGGCGCTTCGGCGAGGCTGCGCAGGTCGATCACGAGGTCCGCAACCGAGACTTCCGCCGGCGCGATGAACGCAATGGCGGTGCCGGCGGGCTCGCGCGCGTCGGCAAAGGAAAAGCCCCCGAAGTGCAGGGTGCGAAAGTCCACCGAGATCAGGCGACCGAGCGGGGTGGGCTGCCACTTCAGGAGCACGGCCAGCGCGAGGTGGGCCTGCAGCGTACCCATGACACCCACCGCGGTTCCCAGCACTCCGGCCTCGGCGCACGAGCCCGCGGCGCGCGGCATTTCGGGAAACACGGCCCGATAGCTCGGCGCGCCGCCGCAGAACGCGCCGACATAGCCGGACAGGCCCAGCACCGAGGCGCTCACCAGCGGGGTGCTCGCGCCCCGGCAGGCATCGCTCAGCACGTAGGTCACGGCGAAGCTGTCGGCGGCGTCGATGACGACATCCGCGCGAGCCACCACGCGCGCGGCATTGGCAGGGCCGAGACGCTCCTCGAGCGTGTCGATGCGTACTTCGGGATTGGATTGCAGGAGAGCTGCACGCGCCGCGTGCACCTTCGGTCCCCCGAGGTCGCTCATGCGATACAGCGGCTGACGGTGCAGGTTCGATTCCTCCACGCGATCGTGGTCGACGATGGTTAGACGCCCGACTCCGGCGGCGGTGAGGTACTGCAGCACCGCGCAACCCAGCCCACCGGCCCCCACCACGACGGCGCTCGCGGCCGCGAGACGTGCCTGACCCTCGGCGCCGACCTCGGGAAGGATCGACTGGCGTGCGTATCGATCGCTCATGGCGGCTCCGACCCTCAGGCGGCCCGCGCCGCGCTGAGCCACTCGCGCACGCGCGCCTCGGGGTTCAGATGGCGCACGATATCGGTCACGACCGCCGCGACGTCGGCGCCGGCGGCAAATACTCCCGGCAGGCGCTCGAGCGTCAGGCCACCGATCGCCACCAGTGGAATCGTGCCGATGCGCCGCTTCCACTGCGCGATCCGCTCCAGACCCTGCGGCGGCCAGGGCATCACCTTCAGCAGCGTCGGATAGATCGGACCGAGCGCCACGTAGTCGGGTTGCAGGCCGAGCGCCCGTGCCAGCTCGCCCTCGTCGTGCGTGCTGACACCCAGGCGTACGCCGGCGCGTCGCAGAGCGGGCACATCCGCGCCGTCCAGATCGCCCTGCCCGAGATGCACGAAATCGCAGCCCGCCTCGAGCGCGAGCTGCCAGTGATCGTTGACGATGAGCTGCATACCGGCCGCTGCGCAGCACTCGCGCGCCTCGCGAATCTCGCTGCGCAGCCTCTGCGGCGGCTGCTCCTTGATGCGCAGCTGCACCAGGCGCACGCCGAGCGGCGCGAGCCGCCTCACCCACGCGGCGCTGTCGACGATCGGATAGACGCGCGAGAGCTTCATCTGCGGAAGGCCGTGCCGATCACGGGCGTCGAGGGTGCGGCGAGGTCACGCGGCTCGATCGGTCCTGCCAGCCGCGCTGCGCGTCCCGCTTCCACCGCCTGGGCGAATGAAGCGGGACGCGGCGCCGGATCGCCCGCCTGCGCGATGGCGGTGTTGATCAGCACCGCGTCGAACCCCAGCTCGAGCGCGCGCGCGGCATGCGAGGGCACGCCGATTCCGGCGTCGATGATCAGCGGCACAGCGGGAAAGTGGGCACGCAACGCCGTGAGGCCAAACAGGTTGTTGAGACCGCGGCCGGAGCCGATCGGCGCGCCCCACGGCATCAGCACCCGGCAGCCCGCCGCCAGCAGCCGTTCCGCCACCACCAGGTCCTCGGTGGTATACGGAAACACCTCGAAACCGTCCGCGCACAGGATGCGCGCGGCCTCGGTGAGCCCGAACACGTCCGGCTGCAGCGTGTCCTCCTCGCCGACCACCTCGAGCTTGATCCACGCCGTAGCGAACACCTCGCGCGCCATGTGCGCGGTGCTGACGGCCTCCCTCACCGAATGGCAGCCCGCGGTGTTGGGCAACACCCGCACTCCCAGCTCGCGGATGATCGACCAGAAGCCCTGCCCGGCGCGCTCACCTCCCGACTCGCGCCGCAGCGCCACCGTCACCACCTCGGCGCGCGCTGCGCGCACTGCCGCGGTCAACACCGCAGGCGACGGGAAACGGGCCGTGCCGAGCAGCAGCCGCGATCGGAGCGAGGTTCCGTAGAGCTCGAGCATCAACCCCCCTGCATGGGCGCCAGCACTTCCACGCGATCACCCTCGGCGAGGCGGGTGCCTG
>Ga0209350_1001004_pt1 | contig 13100 bp, 10 predicted proteins | sample GraSoi013_2_20cm_2_FD_185822 | JGI IMG/M metagenome (GOLD analysis project Ga0209350, IMG submission 185822) | Grasslands soil microbial communities from the Angelo Coastal Reserve, California, USA - Sample 09_27_2013_2_20cm (SPAdes) (version 2) | ecosystem: Environmental > Terrestrial > Soil >...
GTCGAAGGCGGCGGTCTCATCGCGCAGTTGCTGACGATCAACATCATCCTCGTGCTTTTTAATTTGCTGCCGGCATTTCCGATGGATGGCGGACGCGTGTTGCGTGCGCTGCTCGCCACGCGCATGAGCTACGCACGTGCTACGCAGGTCGCCGCGACTGTTGGCCAGGGATTCGCCTTCGTCTTTGGTTTTCTCGGGCTGCTTTGGAACCCATTCCTGATCTTCATCGCGCTTTTCGTTTACATTGGCGCGTCGCAAGAAGCAGCTCTGGCGCAGATGAAAGATGTGTCACGGCGCTTTCCAGTCTCCAGCGCCATGGTGCGTGAGTTCCGGACGCTTTCCGAAGATGCCACGCTGCAAGAAGCAGTGGACGCATTGCTTGCGACTTCGCAGCACGATTTTCCAGTCATAGATGAAACCGGCAGCGTCGTCGGTTTGTTGACGCGTCAGGATCTCATCGGTGCGTTGCGTAAGAACGACCCTACGCTGCGCGTGGGCGACGTGATGCGGCGCGATATTCCCACTGTAACAACAGGCACACGCTTCGAAGACGCATTCCGCATAATGCAGGAGTGTAATTGCCCGGCAGTGCCGGTGTTGGATCGGATGAAGCGGCTGGTCGGTTTACTAACGCCGGAGAACGTGACCGAACTGATGATGGTACAATCGGCGATGCCGCCGCGGCGGGCCTCGTAAACTAGCCGCTCTATTGCCGCCCGAGACGTTCGGGTCACGAGCTGATGCGCATCGGCATCAGGACATACAGGAACGGCGTCTGAATTTTCAAAACACCCGGGCTCATCTCGTCAATCAGGTCGAGGAACACTTCGTCCTCAGTCAGTGCTCGCAGTGGCGCCATGAGAAACTCCGGATTAAATGCGATGGAAAACTCGCGGCCTTTGTAGGCGACGGCGAGCGATTCCTTCGCCTCACCCACCTCTGGGGTGTTTGCAGTGATGTCGATGTTGTTCTTGCTGAAATTCAGTTTGATCGAATGTGATTTGTCGCTGGCCAACAGCGAGACCCGCCGTAAAGAGTTCAGAAACATTTCGCGCTCGAGTTTTATTCGCTCCTTCGCTTCAGCTGGAATGACTTGCCGGTAGTTTGGATAATTACCTTCGATCAATTTCGAGACCAGCAGCGTTTTGTGAAGATCAAATGCGATCTGGCCGCTCCCCATGCTCACTTTGACATCGCCCTCATCGGTGAGCAGGCGTTGCAATTCCGTCACCGCTTTGGTCGGAACAATCAGGTCTGCTTCGTGGCTGCGCGGGAATTCCAGCTCGATTTCCGCCATGGCCAGCCGGCGCCCGTCCGTTGCAACCAGCGTCAGCTTATTGTCCCTGAAACTAAACAGAACACCGTTGAGCACGTAGCGAGTCTCGTCGGTCGATATGGCATAGGAAGTTTTGCGCACACCATCGCGCAAATCTTTCTGCCGAATCGTGACAACTTTCGCCTCCTCGAATTTTGGCAACGGCGGAAATTCGTCTTCGGGCAGCCCGAGAATTTTGAAGAAGCTTTGACCGCTGCGTATCGAAGCGGCATTTTTTCCATCCACATCGACCTGAATTTCACTCGAAGGCAGTTCGCGAACGATATTGAAAAGGCGTCGCGCCGGGAGAGTAGTCGCTCCCGTTTTGTCTACGTGCGCTTCGCAACTGCCGCGCACGCCGACATCAAGATCGGTTGTGGTAAGATGGATTTCGTCTTCATCGGCCTGCAGCAAAACATTGGAAAGGATTGGGAGTGTTGTGCGGGTGCTGACGACGTTTTGGACCTGTTGTAGACCCTCGAGCAGTTTTTCTTTCGTAACGCTAAATTTCATGATGAACGGAAGCGCTTAAGATGTAAGGCCTTCGATTTTGTTCGGCAAGCCGCAATCTCTCTGCGGCAATAACGACACGTAACCGGCGATTGACCTCAATCGCCACTGCCGTTCGGATGAACCGCCTTATCTTTGCAGAGAACTGTCGATGAACGATATCGTCTGCCGAATATTATCCTGCTCCCCCATCCGTTTCTTTACCAGTTTGCACGCGTGCAACACGGTTCCGTGGTCGCGCCCGCCAAAGGCCTCGCCAATTTCATTCAAAGACGCCTTGGTAAGCTCGCGCGCCAGATACATTGCCACCTGTCGCGGAAAGGCGATGCTGGCCGGGCGCCGCTTGCTGGTCATATCGGCCACCCGCACATCGAAATGTTCAGCCACGCGTCGCTGAATTTGTTCGATCGTGATGGAATGCCGACCTTCTTCCTGCAAAATGTCCTTCAGCAAATGCTCGATAGCTTCCTGCGTGAGCTCCTTGCCACTGAGTGATGCAAAGGAGGCTACCCGCATGAGCGCGCCTTCCAGACGGCGCACATTTGTGCGAATGCGGCTGGCGAGGAACTGGAAAATATCATCCCGCAACTTGATCTGCATGGTGTGCGCTTTTTTTCGCAGGATCGCCAGGCGCGTCTCGATGTCTGGTGGCTGAAGCTCGGCCGTAAGTCCCCATTCAAATCGCGAAACCAGGCGGTGTTCGAGATTTGCGATTCCCGAGGCCGGGCGATCGCTGGACAGCACGATCTGTTTGTGCCCGTCGAAAAGCGTATTGAATGTGTGAAAGAATTCCTCCTGGGACCGCTCCTTGCCGCCCAGAAATTGGATGTCGTCAATTAGAAGAAGATCGGCCTGGCGATAGCGCTTCCGGAACTTGACCAGATTACTGTGCTGAATGGCATCGATGAACTCATTAATGAAGAGTTCGCTCGAGACATAGATCACCTTCATGTTTTTCTTCTTCCCCCACACGTATTGCCCGATGGCCTGCATCAAATGGGTCTTGCCAAGACCCACTCCGCCGTACACAAAGAGGGGGTTGTACGTGCGCGCCGGCGCCTGCGCGACGGCAAGACTCGCCGCATGCGCAATTTCGTTGTTCGGCCCGACCACGAAAGATTCGAATGTGTTCCGTGGGTTGAGTCCGGGCACTGTTGCGCCCGGTTTTGGGTTGCTCGGTGCGGCTTGCAAAACTTCTTCCAGCGGCGTCGGGTCAGCCACGGATGTTGGCGTGCCAGGTCCGGATGGAAAGCAAAACTCTACCGAACGTGGGCTGCCAAACGTGGTGACGATCGCAGTCTGCAACGCCGGCATATAGTTACTCTCTATCCAGAACTGGTAAATGTTATTTGGAACGCCAAACGTTAACGATTTGTCTTTGGCCTCGATCAACTCGACACCAGAAAACCAGCGTTTGAAACTGTCGGCGCTAATCTGTGGCTTGAGCGCGGCCGATAATCGCTGCCACAGCTGCGCACATCTCTTGTCCATAGCAAACTTGTTAACAGTGTTACACAAATGCCACAGTGACCGAGACCATGGGAAATTGCTCCGAAAAACCGGTGTAAGATGGAGCTATTTCCTTACCTGATCCACCGTGGGAATGCTGAAGAAAAATGTCAAAAGTGCGTAAATACGAGGGAAAACGCTCATACGCACGCTCCGAGGTTACTCCGGCTGCAAGCTGCGCCGCACGCGCGCTCGATTGTTTTTTTGGGGAACTTTTGGTGTCGGTCATTCTCGCTGGTAAAAGTTTCTCAGAAATGTTCACAACTTATTCACATGCGCTTTGTTCCCGTCCTCGCCAGCGGGCTTGAGACTAGAAATCCGTTTTGAAATCGACAAGAAAAAAATGAATTTTATTTTTCATCGCGACAAAAAATTTTCTTGACTAAAAAATTGAACTCGCGTGTTCGAGGGAAAACAGAAGAATGATTGTTCGCGGCGATTTTGGCGCGACACGCGATTGCTATCGATCAGTGATCGCAGCTGAGAACTAATCTGATTAATCGCGTCCTGTGCGACACTCCTGAGTTGACCGGAATGGCATGCGCGCGCAATTTTCCCGCCCGCAGAGCCCCACACGGATCGCTCAGCAAATCAAAATGCAGCCCACGCCCGCGGAAATGACAAGGTCGCAGGCCAACTGTGTCGGCAATTCCAACCGGCCGGCAATGCGCCGATTTCTTCTATCTATCCTGATCGCCTTTTTTCTTTCTGCTCCGTATGCATTTCCGGTTGATGAGCTAGTGCCACCGTTCGGCTTTCGCTGGAACGACTCGATGCGGCGGGTGGAGGACGTTTTGCACGGTGCGAAAGCCAAAATCACGTCGCGGGAAAAAAAACAAACCCGCGAAGTCTGGACAGTGGAGGGCCTCGTTCATCCTGGATTGAAGCGGACGGTCTTTACTTTTAAGCAGCGAGCGCTTGTCGCGGTGGAGCTACAATACGAATACGCCGATTGGTCGATCGAACGTTACAACCAGCGGATGGGTGAGATTCGCAAATATTTCGACGAGAAGTACGGAACGGGAAAACTGGTTTCACGTTCTCGCGACAATGACACGGACGTGATTCAAACGCTGGTTGGCTATCAGTGGATGGTCGGCGCGACGATGCTAGAGCTCTTCTATTTTTCAGCGCAACACGACAACCTCGTTTACCGCACGATCACTGTTGATTACAAAGCGCTATAGATGGTCTGTTCGTTGCCGCAAAGTGCCCGTTCGCCATCTCTCCTTTCGTCATTTTTTCCTAGTTTCGATGGGCGCGACAAGTTATCACGTCCTCCTACGAATGAGCCGAGGAGTTGTTCATGCCAGCATCAGACTTCGCCGGGTCCGCTAATTCCACCACTGCGGAAATTGTGGCGAAGCTTGGGACGGATCCGAAGACGGGATTAGACTCCGCCCAGTTACAGGAACGTCTGAGCAAGTACGGGCCGAACGCGCTGGCGGAAGAAAAGAAAAGCGCGCTTTCTGCTTTCCTCGCATACTTCTGGGGCCCCATCCCATGGATGATCGAGGCCGCCGCCCTGATGGCGTTCATCGTAAGAGATTGGGGCGATTTCACTATCATCGCGTCACTCCTGTTATTTAACGCCTTGTTAGGTTTCTGGGAGGAACACGAAGCTGCCAACGCGCTCGACGCCTTAAAGAGTTCCCTCGCTCTAAAAGCACGTGTGCTTCGGGATGGAAAATGGCAGGAAGTCGATGCGCGAACGCTGGTGCCTGGTGATGTTATTCGCCTGTACCTTGGCGACGTTGTCCCTGCCGATTGTAAGCTGATCGAAGGCAACTACATCAGCATCGATCAATCGGCGCTCACTGGAGAATCGCTGCCAGTCACCAAAACATCTGGCGAGGACGCGTACTCGGGCTCCGTCGTCAAACAGGGAGAAATGGTCGCAGTGATTACTGCGACTGGGGCGAACACGTTTTTCGGGCGGACGGCAAAATTGGTCGCCACCGCCGGAAGCGTTTCCCACTTCCAGAGAGCGGTAATGAAGATCGGCAACTTCCTGATTATCCTAGCGCTGGTTCTGGTGGTGATTCTGGTGGCCAGCCGTCTTTTCGACATGCGAGGCCATTACGACCGGGCTGTTCTATTATGCCCGCCGTACTCATGGTGACAATGGCTTTGGGCGCACGGATGCTTGCCAGGAGCAAGGCAATCGTTTCCCGCCTGGAGTCAATCGAGGAACTAGCGGGTGTCGACGTACTCTGTTCCGATAAGACCGGCACGTTGACTGAGAACAAACTGACCCTTGGTGAAGCAGAACCTTGGACTGGAACCGATGCCGCAACATTGATTCTGATGGCGTCACTAGCTTCGCGCGCGGCGGACAACGACCCGATTGATCTCGCAGTACTGGCAGGCCTGAAAGACCCATCCATCCTCAAGACTTATCAGCAGGAAAAATATGTTCCGTTCGATCCCGTGGACAAGCGAACTGAGGCCACGATCAAAGATGCGTCTGGCAAAGTTTTTCGAGTTACCAAAGGCGCGCCGCAAGTGATTCTCGCGCTGGCGAAGCTCTCCGGTCCCGACCTCGAGAAAGCCAGCCAGCTCGTGAACATTCTGGCCAGTCGCGGTTACCGAACTATCGGCGTCGCCGTTGCCCAGGCCGATGGCCCGTGGGTGTTCCAAGGAATTTTGCCGCTGCTTGATCCGCCCCGACCGGATTCCAAGAGCACCATAGCAAAGGCTCACGCCTACGGCGTTAAGGTAAAGATGGTTACTGGCGATAATGTCGCCATTGCGCGGCAGATCGCACTAGAGCTAGACATGGGCACAAATATCCAGCCGGCAACGGAACTCTTCCCAGGGGATGTTACAAAAGGGCAAATCCCGTTGGACGCTGCTGAGAAAATCGAGGACGCCGATGGATTCGCTCAGGTCTTCCCGGAACATAAATACGCGATCGTCAAAATACTACAGGAGAACGGCCACATCGTCGGGATGACGGGCGATGGTGTTAACGATGCTCCAGCTCTCAAGCAAGCGGATGTGGGCATTGCTGTTTCCGGAGCAACCGAAGCAGCTCGAGCGGCAGCAGCTTTAATTCTGACCGCACCCGGTCTGTCGGTCATCATCGAAGGCATCGCGGAAGCGAGGCGTATCTTCGAGAGGATGATGAGCTACGTGTTATACCGAATCGCCATGACCATCGCAATCATGGTCTTCGTGGTGCTAGCGTCGATCTACTACCATTTTTTTCCTCTGACCGCGATTATGCTTATCGCGCTTGCTCTCCTAGACGACGTTCCGATAATGACTATCGCCTTTGACAATGCCAGCGTGCCGCCTCAGCCGGTAAAATGGGAGTTGGATCGTGTGTTGGTAATTTCGTCAGTCCTAGGGCTACTTGGAGTTATTCAAAGCTTTGGCCTGCTCTACTTGGGCGACACGCTTCGCCACCTCCACCATCCGCAACTCCAGACGATGATGTTCCTACAACTCGTCGCTGGCGGGCACCTGATGTTGTTCGTGACTCGCACAAGAGGCCCCTTCTGGAAGTCACCATACCCAAGCCCCAAGCTGTTCTTTGCAATTGTCGCGACCCAAATCGCTGCGGTATTCATGTGTGGCCAGGGCTGGCTCGTGCCGTCGCTTCCCTGGGGAATCATCGGCTTTGTGTGGGGATATAACTTGGTTTGGATGATCGCGCAGGACATCGTGAAGCTGGGACTCTACGGAGTTCTGGATCCGGGTCGCTCATGGAAAAGCTCGCTTTTCCAACCCCTTAGAGTTCCCACGGTAGGTAGCCAAAAGCCTAGTCGGTAAGTCAACGAGAAGAACAATCATGCCCAACTACGTAAAGAAACTTATCGTGAAACCGAGCTCGAAGATCCGGTTAAAGCATTTCGATCCCGGCTATCATGGCAAGCATGAGTCACACAAATCAGCTTTGCCTGAAATTCAGGAGAATCGTCAGAAAATGGAGGACCTGCAATATCTGATGTATGCGGAGAACAAGCATTCGCTTCTCATTGTGTTGCAAGGCCTCGACGCCGCAGGCAAAGATGGCGTCGTCCGCCACGTTCTCACTGGAATGAATCCGTCGGGTTGTGTGGCTGTTAACTTCAAGGAACCTACAGCGAAGGAGCTGGCGCACGATTTTCTCTGGCGCGTGCATCCGCATGTTCCCGCGAAAGGATCAGTCGCAATTTTCAATCGCTCCCATTATGAAGATGTACTGGTAGTAAGAGTTCACGGTTTGGTGCCGGAAAAAGTCTGGTCGAAACGCTATGATCAAATCAACGATTTCGAACAGCTAATCGTCACGGAAAACAACACAACAATTCTCAAATTTTTCCTGTACATTTCGAACAGGAACAATTAGACCGGTTCAAGAAGCGACTGGATGACCCAACCCGTCAGTGGAAGATCAGTGAATCGGACTATAAGGAACGCGAGTATTGGGGAGACTACATCAAGGCATTCGAGGATGTGCTTACCAAAACGAGCACCGATCACGCCCCTTGGTTCATCATTCCTTCAAATCACAAGTGGCTTCGCGATCTGGCTATTTCGCAGATCATTGTCCGGCAGATGGAAGCGATGCGGATGCAGTTTCCCAAACCAACCGTGAACCTGGCCGAAATTCGACGCGAATATCATCAGGCCGAGGATGGGGAGAAGGCGGGCCGGCCTAAGAAGCGGTAACATTGGCTGAAATCACGTTACAACAACGCCTGACGCTGCTGTTGGACGGGTCGCCGCTGACCCCCACCCAGCGATGGCTCTGGGTGTTCTCGACCGGGGGGACGCTGCTTGATGGCTTCGGTATTTTCGTCCTTGGCGTGGCAATGCCGTTGATCATCGCTCAGTTTCATCTCACACCCGATGTGGTCGGTCTCATCGGCGCAAGTCTGGTGCTTGGTGCTGTGTTTGGGGCCGGACTTGGCGGACCAATGGCCGATTATCTTGGTCGAAAGCCGTTGATGCTTGTCGATATGATAATTATTTGCGCAGGCGCGGCAGCCAGCGCGTTAGCCAATGGAGCCGTGATGTTGTTTATCGGGCAATTCCTGGTCGGCGTGGGAGTAGGCGTCGATTTCCCGGTCAGTAGCAGTTACGTTTCGGAAGTATTGCCCAAGCGCAGTCGCGCGCGATCGATGGTCGCTACAATAGCCTGCCAATCGGTCGGCATGTTACTCGCGGCTGCGGTTACACTGGCACTGCTGAAAACTGTAAACAGTGCGCAGAACTGGCGACTTTTCCTCGCGACTGAAGGAGCGATTGCTCTTCTCTTTTTTTTGTTACGTCTATCGGAACCACACAGTTCGCATTGGTTGATGTCTCGAGGCAGATTTGCCGAGGCTACCGAATCGTTCATTCGACTCATGCCTGAGCAACGCCAGGTAGTGTTGCAACTTACCGGCAACGCTGGGAACCAGAGCCTGGCAACTTCGGTCGCGTCGGCAACATCGCCAGGGATCGCGATTCTTTTCTCGCGCGCCTATCGAGCTTGTGGCGGCCCCGTGGTTTTTGATGGATATCGCCACCTATGGCGTGGGACTCTTCACTCCAATTATCTTGAGCGCTATCGATACTTCCGGTCAGACAGCTGGCGCCATCACTCACGACCTGGCTGCCACCAGGGGAAGCGGTGCAATCGATTTGTTCCTGCTCTTCGGCTTCCTTCTTGGAATCTGGGCGGTGCCAAAGTTCGGACGCATCCGGATGCAGGCCATTGGTTTCGCTAGCATGGCTTGCGCTATGTTGCTGCTCATGATCGCTGTCCGCCTATCAAATTCCAGCTTGCACATTCCACTGGTGTTCACCGGATTCATCCTGTTCAACTTGTTAATGAACGCCGGCCCTAATTCCACGACGTTTACGTTGGCGCCGATCCTGTTCCCAACGCAACTGCGAGCAACTGCTAGTGGCTTCGCCGCTAGTGTGGCCAAAATCGGTGCGACTTTCGGCGTCTTTGTACTTCCAATCTTAAAAGGTAAATTTGGCGTTCCAGCCGTGCTGGGAATGGTGGTGGCTGTCAGCGTCCTGGGTCTCGTTGTTACTCTGGTCTTTGGCCGCGAGGATACTGAAGATTGAACCGAAAGGAAAACCGAAAGTCAGCTCGTCACGCCTTTAGCCAAGCTTCGAGAATCAGACTACTTTCCGTAGATATGCCGGAGCCGAAATTTTTGAAACCAGAGAAGCCGATCAAATTCGACGAGGCGATGCGCCGCGCAATGCGTGTCCCGCCGCCGCCAAGCGGAAAAAAGGCACAAAAGCGAGTCTGGCGAAAGAAGCGGCGGAAAGGTTAAGCTGCCTGACAGGCACAAGCCCTGGGCCTCAAACGCCCGCCAGGCAACGCATCTTTCAATTCGTAGATGGGCTCTTAATTGAGCGTGTGTGTCCCTAGCGCGCGCATAAACATCTCACCAAACCAATGGCAATTTCTGCCACGCATCCGACAAGGTACGGTGCGCGCCCATTACGGGGGAGAAGTAGGGTGCAATCGTGAACTTTGGGCAGCGGCTTAAATGCGGGGAATATAGGTGCCGAAATTGACGTAATCAAGCCGGCCCTGCCTGCCCAAACTCACGCTCCGAATCGCTATTCACTTACCTTTCGGAATTTCGGTGTTGGTGTCGATTGCAAATTAGTTCTGGTAATTCTAGTCCCTGCCGTGAGGATCGCGCTTGTGCTCTCGATCTTCATAGGAATTATCGGTGCTCTTGGGCTGGTTATCCGGGAACTTCGCAATGCGCCGATAGGCTACGAGAGTGAAGATGGGTTTCGCATCGGCGAGCAATCTTTCCGCCGCATGTAATCGGCGCTACAAGCCATTGTCTGCTTTTGTCAAGTGCATAATCCTCAAAATCTGACGAAACAGATAGGAAGCAGCCGCGCGCGGTCTATGTTTCTCTGATCCGAGCGAACAAAGAATTAACCGGCCATCGCGGCCCGATGCGACATGTTTAGCCCTTCGTACGTTTCTGCGACGATGTGGTCGACCACCGCTTTCATATCCTGTGCGTGTTCCCAGACGGCCAGTTGTCGGTCCGCGCCAGTGCCTTCGCGCATGATCCGCTCGATGTGCGCCATCTCATTCTGGGTGCCGAGCTCATTTACCTCGGTCGAGACGAACTCAAGCAGCTCGTTTAACAAGCTGCGCGTTTGTACTTCGGTTTCCTTGCCGAAATCGATTAGTTTGCCGTCGATGCCGTAGCGTGACGCGCGCCAGCGGTTTTCATCGATCAAACGTCGTCGATAAATGCGGAAGCTCATGTTTTGCCATTGGAGTTTGTGCAGTTTTGCAATCACGGCCTGAATCAAGGCTGCAATTGCCAGTGTGTCGTCCACCCGTGATTGCGCGTCGCACACGCGCACCTCCAGTGTGTCGAAAAACGGGTGCAGCCGGATGTCCCACCAGATTTTTTTCGCGTTGTCCACGCAGCCGGTCTTGACCAGCAGCTTGCAATAATCTTCGTACTCCGAAAGGCTTTCGAACGCGTCTGGAATTCCGGTGCGGGGAAAACGCTCGAACACTTTTAGTCGATAGCCTTTCAAGCCAGTGTCCTGGCCGACCCAAAACGGCGAGTTGACCGAAAGCGCGTAAATGTGCGGCAGGAAATAGCGCGCCTGATTCATCACGTGGATGGCGACATCGCGATCTGGAATGCCGACATGAACGTGCAATCCGAAAATCAGGTTCGCGCGCGCCAGTTGCTGCATGTCTTTGACGATTTCGCGATAACGCTCGCCTTGAGTAATTAGTTGATCGCGCCAGTGCGAAAATGGATGCGTGCCGACGGAGGCAATCTTTAATCCGCTGCCGGCGGCGAGTTCCGCGAGCCTGCTGCGCAGCTCGATCACGTGGGCACGGGCATCGACAATCGACTGGCAAATTTCGGTGCCCAGCTCAACAACCGATTGGTGCATCTCCGGCTTGATCTGCTCTTTAAGGATGACCTTCCCATACTCGAGGATCTCTTGGATGTGCGACCGCAGCTCACGGGTCTCCGGATCGATAATGGCAAATTCCTCTTCGATACCGAGAGTGAATGTGTGTTCCTTCGCGCTCATGCCGAGCGGGGAATGTCCCTCAAGAATGTGGCGCTGTCATCCCAATGACGAATGACGAAAGAAGCTCAAATGAGCGAATGGCGAAAAGATCAGTGCGCGCGCGTTCTAGCTTCGTCATTAGACATTCGGCATTCGTCATTTTCGATTACGCAAGGTCGCGCTTCATCACTGCGGCTTGCAGGAATTTGCCCCAGCTCAGGTTGTCGCGGCCAGGGACGTGCTCGCGCGCTTTACGGATTGCCATTTCCGAAATTGCGTCGACAACCCATTCGAAATTTTCCTGACCGATCCACGCCGCTTCGCAATCGGGCGCAGGATTGCAAAAGTCGATCGCAACCGGCACGCCATCCCGAATGGCAAATTCGACTGTGTTCAAATCATAACCGAGATACTCATTCAACCTCAGCACACCTTCTTCCACTTTCTGGAGAATCTCATGTGGCGCATTCCATTCGGTTTGGTAACGCAAATGAAACGGATGTCGCGGTTCATAGGGCATGATCCGGACGTGGCGCTGATCAATCGAATAGCAGCGGAAGTACATGTCGAATTTCACTTCCTCCTGCAACATCATCACGAGCTGGCCCGTCTCGCTGTAGGCGCGATAAAATTCCTCCGGGTTATGCAATCGATAGACATTCTTCCAACCGCCGCCTGCGAACGGTTTAAAAAATGCCGGCCAGCCAACATAACCGAAAATCCCTTCCCAATCGAGCGGGTAACCCAGATTGCGAAATGATTTATCGTTTGTGTCCGGCGGCGGCTGGTTCGACGGCAGCAACACGGTGCGAGGAACTGCCACTCCGATTTTTGTTGCGAGCGCGTTGTTGAAAAATTTTTCGTCCGCGCTCCACCAAAACGGATTGTTTACGACAGCTGTCCCAGTGAGTGCTGCATTCTTGAGCCACGCTCGATAGAAAGGCACGTCTTGAGAAATGCGATCGATCACCACGTCGTAACCGCACAGGTCGCCCTGAATCACTTTGTCGATCCTGACAAACTCCGCGACGATATCTTTGCCGCCGGTCTTTTGATTCACCCGCTCGACGAACGCCGGCGGAAAACTGTGTTCCTGGCCAAAAAGAATTGCTATTTTCTTCATAAGTGTCTCGCTGTCATTCCGAGCGAAGCCGGAGGCGAAGTCGAGAAATCTCTGGATACAGCAAGAGAAGTTTCGACTGCGCTCGAGATGGCAGAAAAAGAAAGCGAGTCCGCCAACTCTCGGTTAACACCCGCTTCAGCCTGGTGCTCGCCGCGCAGGCGAATGAAGCCGTTTTAGCGGCTTTGTCCAGATCGCGAGTAGCGGGAGATCAATGAAATTTGAGCGAGCTGTCTCGTGCCGCTAATCCCACTTAACGAACGCGGCAGTTTGAATCCATCTCTCGAAACCAATAAGATAGGCCATGGTTAAGAAATTGCTGCACACGCGCTATCGGGTACACGACTTGGAGGAAACGGTTTCTTTCTACAAGGATGTCCTCGGCCTCGAAGAGCTTCGACGACAAACCTCCGGTCGCGGGTCGCAACTCGTATTTTTAAGGGCGCCCGGCAGCGAAGAGGAAATTGAGATTTGCAAATTTGACGAGAGCGGGCCGGTAACGGTTGGCCCGGACCTTACGCATCTCGCTTTTGAAGTGGACGACTTGGACAAGTTCGCGAAGCACGCCGCGACAAAAGGTTATCCGTTGTCAGATGGGCCGCATGCAACCGGTACCGGCAGAATCGCCTTCATCGA
>Ga0209350_1001006_pt1 | contig 13089 bp, 8 predicted proteins | sample GraSoi013_2_20cm_2_FD_185822 | JGI IMG/M metagenome (GOLD analysis project Ga0209350, IMG submission 185822) | Grasslands soil microbial communities from the Angelo Coastal Reserve, California, USA - Sample 09_27_2013_2_20cm (SPAdes) (version 2) | ecosystem: Environmental > Terrestrial > Soil >...
TCTGCCACCAGGTAATGCCGGAGCGTGGTTATGTTACTCCGGGTGACATCATCGTTGGGGCCGATAGCCACACATGTACCTATGGGGCGCTCGGAGCCTTTGCTACTGGCATGGGCTCTACCGACATCGGGGTTGCCTATGCAACCGGGCGAGCCTGGTTTCTTATCCCGCCAACAATCAATATCCACATGACGGGAAGACTTCCCTCTGGTGTTTATACGAAGGATGTGACTTTTGAAATGGTGCGCAAAGTAGGTGTTGATGGCGCCAACTATCGCGCCATCGAGTATACGGGAGAGTTGGTCGAGCAGATGTCGGTGAGCGAGCGTTTCACCATCTGCAATATGGCGATTGAAATGGGCGGCAAGGCGGGACTCGTTGCCCCCGATGCAACGACCCGGGCGTGGTTGCGTGGTCGTATCGACCGCGATTATCCCATGCTGGCACCATGCAATCCGCGTTACGAACGGGTGGTGGAGATTGATGCTTCGGAACTGTCACCGCTGATTGCCTGTCCGCCGGATGTCAATAATGTTGTCCCGGTTGAGGAGGTCGAGCAAGTGAAGATCGACCAGGTGTTTCTCGGCACCTGTACGAACGGTCGCCTTGACGATCTTGCTATCGCCGCAAACATCATGCGGGGTAAGACGCTTCACCCCCAGACACGTATGGTGGTTGTTCCCGCTTCTCGCGAGGTTTACCTGGAAGCGATGCGGCTGGGCTACCTGGAAACGTTTATTCAGGCTGGCGCGTCGGTTGGCACTCCCGGGTGTGGTCCCTGTATTGGCCGGCACTATGGTGTATTGGCACCTGGTGAGCGCGCTTTGACGACAATGAACCGCAACTTTACGGGGCGTATGGGCGATCCCACTGCCGAAATTTATCTTGGTAGCCCTGCTACTGCTGCCGCGACTGCGCTGAGCGGCCGCATTACCGATCCGCGCAACTTTTTGTAAAGGCCGAATTAGCGCTTGCAGGGGTATGTTATTTGTGGGAAAGGGAAGGACCGCACCTGTTGATCGCTTTGCTTGCTGTTTGTTTCACTTGTTTCATTTGTTTCACTTGTTTCACTTGTTTCAAATGTAACAGGGGTGCTTTTGACAGTTGCGGAGTCGCTTCCGATGGCAATATCACAAATATCTACCTTTGAAATTCGAATTATCGGGTCTACAAACAGAAGAAAGGAACAGAACATTATGGGCCGTATATGGATGCTGGGTGACAATGTGAACACAGATGTCATCATTCCGGGACGCTATAACGTGACCACTGATCGCACACAGTTAGCTCGTTACTGCCTGTGTGAGGTGCTGCCAGAATTTGCACAACAGGTGCGGGTAGGTGATGTGGTGATAGCTGGCCACAACTTTGGCTGTGGCTCATCGCGCGAACACGCTCCGGCCGCTTTACAGGCGTGCGGCGTGCAGGTTGTCATTGCTCGCAGTTTCGCTCGCATTTTTTATCGCAATGCCGTAAATATTGGTTTGCCAGTGCTCGTCTGCGAGGAGGTTGTTGCTGCCAGCGCTGATGGACAGGATATAGAGTTAGACCTGGCGACCGGTGTTATTCACAATGTAACGACCGGGCAGGCGTTTCAGGCTGAACCCTTGAATCCCTTTGTAGCGCGTATCGTGGCGGCGGGTGGAATCATCGAATATATCCGCCAGGAAGGGGCGCTGCGATGATTCCGGGATTCCTCAGGCGTTTACACCCGTTGTCAGAGCAACCGACCGTCTGTGTGATCGCTGGAGATGATGCTGCTCCCGAGGTAGTGCGTCCGACTGTGGAGGTGCTGCGCATGTTAGCACCGGATATTCACTTTGTAGAGGCTCATAGTGGACGTGAGGCATCAGAGCGCGATGGTGATGCGTTTCCCGACGAGACCCGGAGGAGGATAGATGCTGCGGACTGTACTCTGTTCGGAGCAAGCGGCGGACCAAGCAGGCCTATCCTGTGGTATCTCCGTTGGGGCAAGGAGACGTATGTGAATGTACGCCCTGTGCGATGGTACCCAGGTTACCGCAGCCCAATGCTTCACCCGCAGCGTATCGATTACGTCATTGTACGCGATAATTTGGAGGGTATGTATCCACCTCGTGAAGGAGACATTGCAGAGCTAGATGCGTTAACCAGCAGCAGTTCATGGTGGCAGGCCCATCCCAGGGGAAAACGGGGAGCCTATGCCCTGCGTATCTGTACTGATGAGCAGATGTATCGCCTGGCGGTTGCCGCGTGTGAGCTGGCAATGGTCCGACAGGCTGCCGGCTATCCGGGTAGCGTGACTCTGGCTGCTAAGTACTCGATATTGCCGCGCACCGATGGGCGCTTGCGCGCGATCGTAGAGGAAACGGTGCGCGCCTATTCGAGTTTGAGTTACCAGGAATTTCTTATCGACGACCTGGCACGACGGCTGATTGCCTCTCCAGAGACACTGGATGTTGTAGTGCTCTCCAATGAGCATGGCGATATCCTCGCTGATGTTGCCAGTGGTAGTATTGGTGGCCTTGGCCTCTCACCGAGCGCCTGCTTTGGCGAACACTATGCTTACTTTGAACCAGTACATGGCTCTGCACCGGACCTGGCTGGAGGCGGGAGCATCAATCCCACAGCGATGATGCTCTCGGGGGCAATGATGCTCGCCTATCTCGGCTATACCGAACAGGCGCAGTGGTTGGAGCGGGCGATCGAACAGACCTACCGCGAGGGGGTTAGCTTGACCCGTGATCAAGGAGGGAGCGCGAGCACAATGGAATTTGTAGAGGGTGTTGTTGGAGCTATCGTACCTATGAAATAGTCACGAGGCAATTGTGTTTGGTAAATGTCCAAAGAGGAAGGGCGAGTTTTTAAGCTCGTCCCTTCCTTCTTGCTGAAAGAGCAAAGGTTCAGTGGTTTTTTCGAAACATAGCTAATTGATTGAAAATGTAGTATAATAATGTCTGAGCTTTTATTGCAAATAATTTAGCTCGGACAAACGGGTACGTGGATACTGGAGGGGGAGACAACTGAGAAGATGCTGATCCTGGGTAATGCATTCAAATAGCTGTCAAGGGGCTAAAATTGCAAAACAAATTACTCACCACGACCGGTTCGCTGGCAGCAACCCTCATCGGCGTTGATGCTCCATTACCCCTGATTGACCTCGATAAGATCCTCACAATTGTCGCTGACACTTATAATTACACAGCCCCGGTCGATGATGAAAAACAATTCAATGACTCTAATCTAGCTGAACCTCTAGAGACATTCGCGCAACTACTTAGAAAGCAACACAAACAGCGTGCTCATGTTTTAGCTTTGAACTGCGGCACGGGATGGGAAGCAAATTTCCTGATGGCCAGAGGTTTTGATCTTGTAGGGGTCGACACTTCCGCTGAGATGCTTCGAAGAGCGCGCAGCCGTGTCCCGGGCGGAAAATTCTTACGCATGAGGATGCAGAATCTGCAAGTTCCCCCCGAAGAGACATTTGACGCTATTTGGAGCACACGTACGCTCATTCATGTGCCTCAGGCCCTGGTAGTTGATTTATTAGCTTCCTGGAAACGAGTATTGAAGCCGGGTGGTATTTTAGGTCTCGGTGTCAACGTAGGGGAGCGTAACAGCTGGGAGATAAGCGAGGAGATGTCCGGGTCGCCGATGTTGTATCACTATTTCGCTGATGACGAACTAGAAGAGGCGCTCGAAGCTGCTGGATACCAGGTAGTGGAAAAAGCTTATATTACAAGCAAGTCCAATTCTGCCGAGTCCCGCAATTTTTTTGTCTTCGCACAAAGAACTGACGCAAGCCTGGACAAGACCATTTATTCACAATATGTGCAGTATGATGAACATGAAAAACGAAGAACAGTACGACCTGAAGACCTGGAGTCGGCCATTGCTTTACTTCTACATGCCGGTTCCCTCACACCTGGAGAACAAACGAACCTTTGCTTGCTGTACGATCAGTTGGCCTTACGAGATAGAACTGATGAATATCGCTACAAACTAGCAGCACAGAAATTGAAACTTCACCTGCAAACGCCAGAAACCCTTTTCGCTGAAGACTTTGCTGTGTGGCTTGCAATGGGTCAATTACATCTTAAGCTGGCTCAGTATCCGCAGGCCACTTCATGCCTGGAACAGGCCCTTAGACTTCAACATGATCACTTTGCTACCCTAGTGTGCTTGAGCTACGCTTACGCCGGATTGAGAAATTTCGATAAAGCGATTGCGACTGCACACTCAGCAGAGCGCCCCCCCGAACAAAGCCAGGTGAGTGATGAGGAAAGGGCAGAATTATACCATGCGCTAGGCCATTTCTACATTGGCCGCTGTCTTAAGGGCACTAATGAGGCATCTGTCCAGGATAGAGAGAAGGGTGACTACTACATGCAGCTTGCCTGTAGTACGGGGAAGAATGGATATCTTTATATTGGTTGCCTTGCAAGGATATATAATGAAACAAAGCGCTTTACAGAGACTATTCAGCTTTTTGATACTTTCGTTGAAAATGAGAAAACTCGCGCAGATGAGAAACTCGAGAACGCTTTATACTTTTACCGCGCGGAGGCAAGCATCGGCACAGATCGCTATGCCAACGCCCGCGCGCATTTAGCCCATGTCGAGCGCTACGCTCGGGCGAACCAGGACTGGGATGCGCTTGCGCATGTGAAGCTCTATCAAATACGTGCCGAGTTGAAGCGGAAAAATGTAGGGGAACTGAGTCCTGATGATATTCGCTCTCACTTATCAACCCTCTACGAGCACGAGCCTTCACCTTACGTCGCAGAATCCTTTAGACTCGACCGTGAGAATGTAATCAGTATATTGAGCGCATTCTACCTGATCAAACAGTCTATCAATGAACAGGCGCCTCCTGACAATTTTGATGAGATTTTAGCAGAGGCAATCTATTACCTGGAAAAAATGTACGAAAGGGGTGAAGAGCGCAGCTTGAACCTCCTGATTTTTGCTGATAATCCTGGCGCTGTACCTGGGGGGTTATATAAATACAACTGCGGGCCACAAACCTTCAGATTTGATGAAGTAGGCACAGATGTAACTGAAAGAGAAATGCATCAATTTCGGGTATGGGCGATTCTTGCTTTAACAGGCGAGGTACCTGCTTCAACACTCTCCGCGATCACTTTCGCGATTGGACGCTTCTCTCACGAAGGATACACCATTTATATCTACGACCCTAAAAGGGTCTTGCCTGAGTTTGTACGAAAATCTCTGAATAGCTTCTTCGTGGATAGCGTCGAGGAAATTGCGCAATTTACTTACATCAATATGCTCTACGATAGAGCGCGCGATTACCTCAGCAGTACGCGAGGCTCATCTGCTATTGATATCACGCCATCCAGGCAGAGTTCATCGAACATTGATTTGTTGCCAATCGAGGGGGAAGTGAGATAGTGCAAGAGCAACTTTCACAGAAACAGCAAGCGCTAGGTGCAGGAATACAAATGTCAGATGCAAGGCGGAGGCGTTCGGAAGAGGATTCACCCGGGCTCGTGCTCCAATATGATCTCATCCTGGGCTTTTTGCAGAAGATCGGGCCAGCGCTGGCCGAATATCCAGAGCTGCACATGTTTTACTTTCCCGTCAGTTCTGAGCAACTCCTTTGCGTCTACTGTACAGCAGATATGCAGGAACCACTTCCCGTGGAACTCCGCCCTTACCTGATAACCACTCTTGCTAATGCTCGCCAGCTCTTCAATGAAACACTGGATGCGCGCTTTCTCTCGTCTTACCACCTGCCGCTGGAGAATCTCGAATACCAGCATGACACAAATCAGCAGAAAATGGTTCTAGAAATTATCTCTTCTACTCTTGGCGGTCAATTACCCTATACGCATCCAAAGGCTGCTACATCCCTCGTTATTTGTTGCCCAATTCCAGACAAACTCACAACTGCAAGCAAGCGCTTGCGTGACCTGATCGGCCTCCTCATTCTGTTCGGCGACGAACAGAATTTTTCTCAATCAAGCCATTCTTCACTGGTAAGAACAGTGAATAAGGAGTTCAATAGATATATCGAAGATACGGGACAATATGCCATCCGAGATCTGGATTTCTTTCTCTCATCGCTGATTAGCCAGGATGAACGTATCCAGGACAACCAAAACCGGGCGCTTGGCCTTATCGCTCATATGGTAGTTCATCGTTTCCGCAATTTCCGGCAGGTGGCAGAGTTCATTGTTCAAGAATATCCCACAGCGCAGGAGGTTAGTCAGGATCCAGACCATTACGAAGAGAAAATACAGGCAATGAAAACCCAGTTAAACAGGGCCTGGCGCCTGGAAAAACAGATACAATATGTAGAACGCGCACCCGACAAGACGCCAATAACATTGAGTGAACTCATCGATATTGTTGAGTATGTTTTCAATGAAATGAAAAAGCAGACGAAAAGTTCCATTGAGCTGGAGGTTGACATCCTCGATAGCTCTCGTACAGAGCTGGTCTTATCGCCGCAGACTGTCATCGAAGAAGTGTTTTATAACCATCTTGAGAATATGTTCCGGGCAATTGATCAACCAACTGTAGAGGACAAGAAGTTGTCCCTCCAATCTCATAACCAGGAAAAACTGCTTTGCCTCGACCTCATCAATTATGGACCAGCGATAGCTTCAGATGTTTTAGAGGACCTGCAACGCCTGGTGCGTGTCAACCGACCCAGTGGCTCGGGATTTGGTACGTTCTTGTCAGCAATGAGCATGCGTCAGGTGGGCGGTGACCTGGAAGTAATCAGTCCCCTACCTGGCAAGGATATAGGTGTATGTATTACATTTAAATTTCCGCGCCCCTAGAAAGGAGAGATCTGCGTGGCCACCATCCTCATTGTTGAAGACCAGCCCGAAAACCAGTCACTATACGCCGATATTGTCTATCGTGTTCAACGCGAACTTGATCTTACCATTCAACTTCGTTCAGCTTCAGACTTTGAGAACGCTCAACAAATCCTGGAACGTGGTCTTGAAGAAACTGAAGAAGCTCCTCTCTTGATTCTGCTTGATATGGAGATCCCTTACAAGGGACGTAAAGACAAACGTGCCGGTTACCGGTTGATGCAACAGTATCGTGAGTATTTTGTTAGCTCCTATTGGGTGCCGCTGACCGCTAACATCGCATGGCATGAGAAGGACCTGTCTGGAGAGACTCCTCTTTTCGATGACTTATATAAATTACGGCCCTTCGATGTTTTCTCCAAGGGGGGTACCAATGAACTGAAGAATATTGTGCGCCGCGCGCTGAAATTATATGTCGAAAGAACAGAATCCAGATCACATGAAGATGCGAATACGCTACCGGAAGTAATTATTAAATTTGATACTAACCTCTATACTATGCCGAACTACAAGCTCTATCATGAAATTCGCAGCGCTGCTGAAAATACACGTGGTATTCTTCTCTTTGGTGAACCGGGTACGGGTAAAAATTTGACTGCTCATTTGATACATTATTATAGTGACCGACGAGAGGCTAATTTTCGTAGCATTGATGGCATGATAGAAGCAGGTGAGTTAGAAAAGATGCTCTTTCCTTCGAGCAAGCAGGCGGATGATGATTCTATACTTGGTCAAGCAAAAGGCGGAACTTTATACATTGCAGATTTTGACAGAATGGGGAAACAAGACAACGAAGAGAGCCAAAGGCTCCAAAGAAAATTGCAGCACTATCTAAAATACCGAAAATATGATGTGCGTATCATCGGGGGAGTTAATAGAAGCCGTAAAGGCTTTCCCGTCTTTAATAGGATTCTGCCTGAGCTACTAGATACGATGATTCCTCTAGACTTACCTCCCTTACGCGAACGAAAAGATGATATTCCCCTACTGATTGAAATTTTCCTGGAGCAATTCAATCAACAACGAAAAAAGCAGAGCGAGAGAAAGAGGTTTATCGATCTTCAACAGATCTATGAAATCCTGCAGGTACAGAACTGGTGGCATGGTAACATTGCCCAATTGCGTATGGTGGTGGAAGAAGTGCTATTAAAAACGCCATCCATGTCGGTCACAGCAGATGACTTCAGGCCAGTTCTAGAAGCGCATGGAGAGGATTCTGCCTCCGATACTGCGCCAGTATCCCCAGAAAAGGACGAAAAGCGACAAGCAAAGGTTACTAAACCGCCTCTTATTATTACCGATGAAGATTTGCGCAGATACGGCATTCGCTAACGGTTCGCCGGGGGAGTAGCATGAAATTTTTAGTCAGTCCGAAAGAGAATTTCTCCAATACTACTATCTCTATTAAGATACAGGATAGCGCTGAGACAATATTTCATCTAGAATTGCCTGGCGGGCAGAACAACCTTACTGGTTGGTACGTTTGCTTCACGTACTTACGCAAAACGCAAGCTCAAGAGCTAAATGAACTTCTTGGCGCCGTACCCCAACTCCTTGAGATACAAGTTGATGAAGATGCGCATCCAACGTACTTAAATGTGTTATACGCAATGTTTCAGTGGACAGGAGAAGAAAATCACGAGTTACAAAAACAAAGCTCCACAGAACATGACATACCCAACTTGTATGGCCTGCATCAACAGCTTAAACACGCACTTTTCAACTTCGAAGTAATTACCTCTTCCAATACTGAGTATTATGAGGCCATTTTCCCGCACCCAGGTCAAGAGAGACTGCCAGTTCATATTCCAAGCAACAGATTTGATAAGTCTCCCGTTCAAACGAGCCAGGTAGTACTCAAAATAGCTCATGAGAGAGATCCTAAATGTATTGAGTACTTCATTAACAACTACTCACACTTCCAGGAATATGTCATTAGCGCTGATCCACCAACTTTTAAAGTCTTCACCGGCCTATCGAAAGCCCTGGTTAAGCTAATAAAGCAAGAAAATGCTAACCTGGGCATCTATATCTCGCTTGTCCCCGACATTTGCACGTTTATCGTAAAAAATGAACTGGATAGCGAAGAACAGAAGGAATATCTCGAGCCAATTTTGAGTAGTTTTGAAGCCGTCGAACAGAAGTTAGAAAGACTGAACGGTATCATTACCGATGTCAAGAATGAAATTTCTCCTGGACGGATACTGGATAAAGCGAACGTTAGGCAGTTTAAGGAAGACAGTTATAGGCGATTAATGCATGTGATCAGCGTCATTTCAGGTCACTACTTAAGGCTCTATGATTTTGATAGCTCAGCTAATTTTTGGCGCAAGGCTAAAAGCAAAGACCCTGTACTGTGGTTCTTCCTGGCCCTTCACCGCTGGCCGTATTTATTCCTGGTTTTCCTGATAGCGTTATTGAGCCTGCCTTCCATTTATGCTTACCAGCATTGGCTAACAGGACAACCTTGCCCTCTTATTCTTGGTTCACCTGACTCGCTCATCGAAAATTCTTGTCATCCTACGTTCGCTTCACCTGTCCCAGAATTCATTGTAATGCTGACATGGTATCTTCTCCTTTTGCTCCTCATCTTTTTTATCTTCGCGCAGATTATGCGCAAGCGCTGGTTGTATTCTCAGCTGTTGCTACCACGCCTACTAGGAGCAGCTATCGTTGGCCTGCTTCCTCTACTGCTCAATGATCAATCCTGGAATATTGGTATTCTAAGTAGCCTGTTCAACTCGGTCTTCCTGGCACTATTTACCTATACAGGCTCCTTCATCTACGTATTCATCGAAGTACACAATATTAAGAAATTTATCAAGGGCTATTCGATTGCACAAGCCTTGAAAGAGAGTGGAAGAATCTTTCTTATTGCCCTTGCTGAGACGTTGTTTATTGTTACGGTTACCTCATCCCTCATCTTCCCCGCTGTGACCTCAAATATAGGAAACGTTATATTGAATTACAGGTTTGGCATCTACGCCTCCACATCCCTACTATCTTTTGGCTTCTTCCCATCTCTCATCATTCTCTGGACCGGGATCGCGCTTTTCATTGGTTCATTCGTCCAACTCTTGTGGCAGGATCAACGCATCACAGAGTCTATTTAGGGAGATGCGTAGCATGCTCTTACGGCAATACTGGAACGGGCAACTCGTCAATTCTGCCAGCGCAGGCAGCAAGAACTGTACGCGCCACACCCTCCCAACTCCACATTTCCACTGTAAGCTTCCTCGTAGCAGCCGTGAGGTCTTTGCGCTCGTCAGCGGGCATAGCAAGCCAGGTATTGATACGCTCTGCAATCTCTTGTACAGCGTTTTGGCCGACCTCGAATGAGAGCAGTCTCTGATGTTCTGAAGATACTACGTGGGAGAATGCCCCTGCTACCTCTGCAAGCCCGGAGTGATTCGCCACAATAGGCCAAACACCACAAGCTGTAGCTTCTACGGCGACCATGCCAAATGCTTCTGGAAACGTGGATGGCACGACAAGAGTCTCCGCCAGGGGCAGCAGGTCAACAAGGACATCATGATCGAGCTTCCCGGTAAAGGTGAGTGTTTGCCGGATGTTGCGTGCAGCGAGGAAGTAATCATCACATGCAGCTCCTGCCAAACTATCGAAGAATGCCTCCATGTATGCGAGATGATCGGTCTCCTCACCCTCTAATGCTCGACCGAGTTGCGCTATCCGACGGATGACAGCCAGGTTTCCCTGCTCAATTGCTCGTAATAATAATTCAAGTCCTTCACGGTATGCACCGAAGCCGACGATGAGAAGTTTGGCGCATGGTTGCCGAGCGAGGACAAGAGGCCATGCACAGAGAAGCAGATCAACACCCTTTGAAACAATCAGCTTGCCGACATAAGCAACGATACGATCATGGTTTGGATCAAGTGCTGTAATGTTTTGGGGAGCTTGCTCGTCGATTCCATCGGGGTCGTACCCCTGACGAATTGAGAGGATCTCTGACCACTCAAGCCTGTCTTGCTCCATTAAGGTGTCAATGCTCCTGGCTGCTGTTTTGTCAAAACCGGCCTTTTCCTTTGAGCCGATGGAGGCGATTACCTGTTGAAGTCCTGCGGCTTTTGCCTGCTGATCTCGGGGCGCAAAGGTTTCTATGTTAACTCCTGGTTGCCCGAGACGGACACGAGACTGGAGCTCTGGCTCATCAATCGTGGCAAAGAGTTGGGCCGCGATATGTCCACTCCCGACAAGTACTGCATGAGCACCAAGGATCCCCTCGCGTGCGTATGGTAGGAAGCGTGGGTATGGCTTGATAGTATATTCCAGGGCGCTGCCGTGAATCTTTATAGCATACGGTAGTAAGCCAGCGAGGGCGCGATGCAAGATACACGGCCCCATGATTGCATGGTTTGCAAAAGCAAGACCTGGTTTTGCAGCCAAAGCAACACTTCGTACGGCCGCAACATTCCTTGCAATATAGCGTTCGAGTTCTTCGTTTGACAGTTCAGGGAAGGTGCGTACCACGAATCCTTCGTAGCGATCCCGTACATAGACGGGTAACAACCCTGCGATGTTGGGACGGTAGATAGTACATCGACCCTGGAAGCAGGGTGCACGTTGCAATCTGACAATAATGGCGTCATTATCACAATCTACTACAGAATCGACGAAGTCGAGGGTATCTGGATGTTGCTCCTGTGTGAAAAGATGTACCTCATGACCAAGTAGAACGAGCGTACGCGCCAGGTTCGCATTATAGACGTTTGATCCTGTGCCGCGTAGCAGGTAGCCATGGAAAATAAGTATAGACTGCTTCACTAAAATAGTTTCTCCTATTCAAACAATACAACGTGTAGCAGAGAAGATACAAGAAACTGTAAGAAAATCACAAAGAAATTGCGAAATGACCCGACTGTTATCAGAAAATCAACCTGTGATATACTGCTGATCATGTAAAAATAGGCAGGTAACCAGAGTACAGAGTTACTGAAAGAAGGGGCCGGATCGGCAGATATAAAAGCAAACACGGATTACCTACCAGCTGTAGATAAGGTGAGAGAGAGTACTCAAGGCTCTCAGCCCGAAGAACAGCCCGAGGAAAAAACATTGACCCGTTACTTGTCTGAAACGGCAATCCTGGACAAGTGCGCTCGAATTGCCTCGCCCACTTGTCGGGTCGTTGCCGTGCCTCCAAGATCAGGAGTACGCACCAGTCCGCTTGCAAGGGTCTCTTCGATGGCACGCATCAGCATCGTTGCAGCCTCTTGCTCTTCAAGAAAGTCGAGCATCAACTGTCCCGACCAGATGGACGCAATGGGGTTGGCGATCCCTTTGCCTGCAATATCAGGCGCGGAGCCGTGAATCGCCTGGAACATGCTGGGGTAGCGTCGTTCTGGGTTGAGATTTGCGCTTGGCGCTAACCCGAGACTGCCCGAGATGGCCGCACCCAGATCTGTGAGAATATCACCAAAGAGATTTGAGGCCACGACGACGTCCAGGCTCTCCGGCTGAGAGACGAAGCGTGCGGCAAGTGAGTCGATGAGTTGTTGTTCATGCGTGATATCTGGGTATTCACGGGCCACGTCTCGGAACACGTCATCCCAAAAGACCATGTTGTACTGCATACTGTTGGATTTGGTTGCACTGGTCACCTTCTTGCGTCCATGGTGTCGGGCATACTCAAACGCGTAGTGCATAATCCGTTCCGTCCCTTTACGTGTAAAGACGATCGACTGGATTGCCACTTCTTCCGCTGTTCTTTGATGCACGCGCCCTCCTACGCCGGCGTACTCGCCTTCCGTATTCTCACGGATACAGACCAGATCAATTTCCCTGGGACCCTTGTTTGCCAATGGACTCCTTACACCTGGCAGCAGACGCAGAGGCCGGAGGTTGACGTATTGGTCAAACTCTTGACGGATGGGCAACAGCAACCCCCACAGCGTGATGTGGTCAGGAACCCGAGGATCTCCAATGGGACCTAGCAGGATGCAGTCGAAGTTTCCTCGCTCAAGAATGGCGAGTCCATCTGCTGGCATCAAGGCTCCTTCTCGCAGATAGCGTTGCGTACTCCAATCAAACTGCTGGATGTCAAAGCGAAAGCCGCTATGCATGTCAGCAAGGATCGTGAGTGTTTGGACACTCTCTGTCATGATCTCCGGCCCAATGCCATCACCCGGTAACACCGCTAGCCTATACACCTTCATCTTTCAACCTCCTTTTTCTCCTCTCTTTCAGAGACAATGCACTTCATTCTCTCCAGTAGCAAGTATGTTATTAAAATGAGATAATG
>Ga0209350_1001007_pt1 | contig 13087 bp, 10 predicted proteins | sample GraSoi013_2_20cm_2_FD_185822 | JGI IMG/M metagenome (GOLD analysis project Ga0209350, IMG submission 185822) | Grasslands soil microbial communities from the Angelo Coastal Reserve, California, USA - Sample 09_27_2013_2_20cm (SPAdes) (version 2) | ecosystem: Environmental > Terrestrial > Soil >...
CGCTTCATGGCCAGCCTTTCGACTGACCACACATGACTCGGGGTCGGTGTGGCTCGCTGGGCCTTCACCGTACAGCTCTTTCATCTGCTCCTCCACGCCGGTTTATCCCGGCGCTAACCTATTCGTATCTCAAAGCGACCATCGGATCGACGTGGGCGGCGCGCCGCGCGGGAATGTAGCACGCGGTGAACACGACTAAGGAGAAAGCAAGCGCGACGCCAGCAAATGTAACAGGGTCGGTCGGCTTCACCCCAAAAAGAAGACTGGTCAAGACCCGCGTGAGCATCCAGGCGCTTAGCAGCCCTAAAGTTATGCCGGTCAAGGCAAGACACGCTCCTTGACCAATAACTTGATGCATCACGTCCCGTCTTTGTGCTCCGAGCGCCATGCGGATTCCGATTTCCGCCGTTCTTTGACGGACAGAATAGGTCAGCAGCGCGTATAGTCCAACGAGAGACAAAGCAAGCGCCATGCCCGAGAATACCGACAAGAGCAACGTCTGAAAACGACGTTCCTCCGTGGCCTCAGAAACAAGCTGGTCCATGGTTCGAATATCGGCGACTGCTAGTGCGGAATCCAGGATGCTCAGTTCTCTGCGAACAACAGCGGCAATTGTTCCCGCGTTCGTGCTCGTTCGAAGGACGACCGAGGCAGTTGGGACGCTCGATTGCCAGAACGGCAAGTAGGCTTGCAACCGCGGCCTCTCTTCCAGACTCTCGTTGCGTACATCATCGACAACCCCAACAATGGTCCACCAAGTGGGCTGTGGGGCGCCATCAATGAAGTGGAATCGCTTCCGTAGTGGATTGTGGCCTGCAAAATACGTTTGTGCGAACGTTCGGCCAACAATTGCCACATTCGGATGGCCCGTCGAATCCTCATCGGTGAAGAATCGCCCCGCCAGAAGCCGAATACCCATGGCCGTGAAGTAGCGCGGCGTTACGGACCTCGTCTGGAAAAACACCTTCTCGTCAAAGTTGTGGCCTTCCACTGTCAGCCAGCTGATCATCTCGCCATGTCCAAGAGGCAAGTTCGTCACGGCACCGGCTGCTTGTACGCCCGGCAATGCGCCGAGTCTGTCGAGCAGGTTTCGGTAAAAGGCGACTTGCCGTTCGGGTTGGGCGTATCGTTCGTCCAAGGAAAGACTCATGGTGACCGTTGAGTGTGGGTCAAAGCCTTTTTCGACAGACAGGACTCTGATCAAACTCCGAATGAGCAACCCGGACCCAGTCAGCAACACAACGGTCAGTGCAACTTGGGCAACGATCAGTCCCTGACGAAACCTGTTTCGAGTGCCCCTCACGCTCCTGCTTCCAGATTGACCGAAAACTTCGGATGGATCGCAACGGGAAGCGGAGAATGCCGGGAACAACCCGCATAGCGCGCTTGTCAACAGCGAAATGCCCAGCGCGAAGAGCAGCACTCGCACATCAACGGATGCCTCCTCCAGTCGCGGAATGGTCCCAGAATCGAGCCGCAAGAGAAGCCGAATCGAGGCAAATGCCAAGCAAACTCCCAAGGCGCCGCCAGCGATGCCTAAAAGGAGGGATTCGGTAAGAAGCTGGCGAAGCAAACGCGCGGGCCCCGCACCAAGGGCCGTTCTCACACCCATTTCACGAATCCTGCTGCTTGCGCGAGCCATCGCCAGGCTAGAAACATTGCTGCAGACAATGAACAACAACAATCCGACAGCTCCCATCAGGAGCAGGAGCGCATGCCGGGAGCCCCCGGTCACGGAATCGAACAGAGGCTGGACTTGCGCGCCAAACCCCCGATCCTTTGGTGGGCGCAGCAAATCGATGCTCGCCATGAGTGTGCTCATCTCTGCCTGCGCCTGCTCCAGGGAAACGTCCGGACGCAATCGGCCAATGGTGTCGCCCGCGCTGTCTTCACGGTTGGCTCTTTGCTCAGGCGGCATTGCCCAAGGAATCCAGAGGTCCGTCACTTTAGCGGTGGACATTACGTCGGTTGCGCGCGGAAACGCAAACCCAGCGGGCATGACTCCAATGATGCGATACGGCTTCGCGTCGAGGAGCAATGTCTTGCCCAATACCTCCCTTTGCGCGCCAAACCGTTCTCGCCACAAACTATGACTAATTACTGCGACCCGCTCTCGTCCTTGCTGATCGTCCTCTTGATTCACCGTCCGTCCTAACTCTGGTCCGACTCCCATCGTCTCAAAGAAACTCCCTGTGACCCGCGCCCCGCTTAAGGCGTCCGAGCGCCCGTCCACCGCAACATTGAATTTTGCGACGCCGAACAAAGCAAGGCTGGTAAAGGAATGGTTCTGCATCTGCAAATCGAAAAAGTCGGCGTTCATCGGCGTGAGGTATTCGATAGGCAGTTGAAACCGCGGATTGGGAGACCACACGTACACAAGGCGATCAGGATGTGGGTACGGCAGCGCTCGTATCAACACCGCGTTGATCACGCTGAAGACGGACGTGCTAGCCCCGATGCCAAGACCGAGCGTGAGGATGGCGACGGAAGCGAAGCCAGAGGATTTGCGCACCGCGCGAACGCCATAGTGCAAATCCTGCACAAAGTCTTGAATCCAGTTTACACTGCGTGCGTCGCGGCTCTCCTCCTTTACCTTCTCCACACTGCCCAGGTCTAACCGCGCCCGCCGCCGTGCCTCCTCCGGTGCCATCCCTTTTGCAACGTATTCCTCGGTTTTTCGTTCGAGGTGGTCGCCCAGCTCGTCGTCCAGTTCCTGGTCCGCCTGCGCCCAGCGAAACAACGACCGCAGCCGCAGTGGAATCGTGTACAGCCAATGCTCCGGTCGCATTCCTCGACCCTCCTTACTCCTATGAAAATAGCTGCCTATCGCGTTGAAAACAAAGCATAGGTGCCTGGGTCCATTTTCATCCTTCGTTGTGGCTCTCCGAGAGCCATGAGTTACTCGTACCTCAGCGCTATCATGGGATCCACATTTGCCGCGTGCCGCGCCGGCAGGTAACACGCGAGCAAAGCCACACCCGCCCACAGCAGCGCCGTTCCTGCAAAAGTCAGCGGGTCGGTGGGGCTGAGACCGGAGAGGAATCGTGCCAATAAACGCGTAAGTCCCACGGCAGCGAATATGCCGAAGACCACGCCCAGCAAAGCGATCTTCATTCCTTCACGCAAAACGAGCCGGTAAACTGCGCCGGAACGAGCGCCTAAAGCCATGCGTAAGCCGATTTCCTGTGTGCGCTGAGTAACGTGGAATGCCATGACGCCGTAGAGGCCAACCGCAGCAAGCACGAGCGCCAGCATGCCAAACAGAATCAGTACGGACGATTCCCAGCGTACCATCCAATAGGAGCGCTCCACCTGCGAAGCCAGCGGCTCCAGCGCGTAAATGCGGGCCCCAGCGCTCTCTGCGCGGATCGCGGCGCGAATCGCAGGCGCCACGGTTGCGGCGTCGGCGAAACTTTCCACGGTCAGCGTGGCAAGGCCGGTGTATCTCTGTGCGAAGGGCCGGTAGAAATGAGGCTGGGGAGCTTCGCCTAGAGTTCGTATGTTCGTGTCGCGGACTACGCCTACAACCTCAGCGGTAGTGCCATCTTCGCAACCGAACCGCACATGCTTGCCCACGGCGCTTCTTCCTGGCCACAACCTCCTGGCAAGATTTTGGCTGACCAGGACGACTGGAGGCGAAGACGCCGTGTCCGTGACGCTAAAGTCACGCCCTTCGAGCAACGGAATCTGCATGGTGGACAAGAAACCTGGAGAGATCACACCGAGAGTGGCGGTAAATGGCGAGGAATCGTCAGCGGATACGCAATCGTTTTCCTGACCGGTGGCCATCAGCGGCAGAAAGCGGGTGAGCGCGGCGCTGCGGACCCCGGTGAGGTTCCGGAGACGCTCTAAGGTCTGCTGGTAGAACTGCAAGCCAGTCGCCTTGGTAAATTCCGGGGCCGAAACAAAAGTGAGCACATAGAAACGATTCCTGACCGCGAATCCGGGGTCCGAGGCTCGCATCCGGTAAATCGAGCGGAGAAAGAGCCCGGCGCATAGCAGCAAAATGAGCGACAGAGCCACCTGGGCGACAAGCGACGCATGCCGCAGCCTCGCACGTTGTCTTGGCGCACGTCCGCCCTTGAGAACGGGATAGACATCCCGGCGAACAGTACGCCAGGCCGGGAGTAGGCCACAGAGCAGAGTGCAGACAAAGGACAAGCCAAGCGCAAACGAGAACACGCGAGAATTGAGAGAAAGATCCAAGTGCAGCGCGACTTGTGCCTCTACCGGTAATGATCCAAAAAGGACATTCAGCAAGTGATTGGTCCAGTCGCCAAGAAGGAGTCCGCCTCCGGTGCCAAGCAGGGAAAGCAGCATGGTCTCAAGCAGAAGTTGACGCAGAAGCCGCTCCTTGCTCGCTCCTAGCGCTGCGCGTACGGAGAGTTCTCGTTCGCGTGCCACGCCGCGAGCCAGCAACAAGTTGCCGACATTCACGCAGGCAATCAGAAGAACGATGCCAACAACCAGGAAGAGTAAGGTCACGAAAGGAACGGCACCACGGCGGGTAACGGGGCTCGGCGCCCCACGAATGATTTCCAGGGTTAGGGGAGCCGTTGCGGCTTTCGAAAAGTTAGGATTTTCTCGCTTGATCAGCCCATCAATGGCATTGAGATTCGCTGCGGCCTCAGACGAAGCAATATGCGCTCTTAAGCGCCCGAAGACCATCACCCTCGGCCACGGATTTGCCCGATCAAGGAGATGAGCTTGGGCGTCAGGATATTGCTGGGTCCAGATGTGCAAGGGGACCCAGATCTCGGTCTCAATCGGAGTATAGATGCCGGTGAACTTCGGAGACGCAACGCCGATCACCGTATACCATTGCGTTTCTGAACGCACGCGCTTGCCAAGGACGCGCGGGTCACTGTCAAAAAAACGGCGCCACGCATCGTAGCTCAAGACTGCGACCGGCTCATTTTCATCGGTGAACCAGCGGCCCAGAGTGGTTGGCAATCCCATGGTCTCGCTGTAATTGCCAGAAACCGCCTCCGCGGTCGCTAGATGAGTCTCGTCATTTACCTCCAGACTGGATTCTGTCGGCAAACTGGCAGCCAGCCCCGCAAAAGCTTGGCTGCGGTCTCGGTATTCTGCGTAATCGGGATAAGAAATTTCAGGGTTGCCAGCGCGACTCAAGATGGTCATCTGGTCCGGCTCCCTGACAGGGAGCGGCCGCAAAAGGGTAAAGTCCAGGACAGTGAAAATCGACGTGTTGACTCCGATTCCGAGCGCCAAGCAGAGCACCGCAAGAAGGGTGAATCCCGGGCTCTTACGCAACATACGGAGTCCGAAGCGCAAATCCTGAATCAGGTCTTGAATCCAATTCACTCGGCGCGTGTCACGACATTCTTCTTTGCGTTTTTCCATTCCACCCATTTCGAGGAGTGCTTGGCGGCGCGCTTCGTTCAAGGGCAGACCTTTGGCGACATACTCCTCAGTCTTCCGCTCGACGTGATCCCGCAATTCATCTTCGAGTTCTCGGTCTGCCTGTCTTCGGCGAAATAAAGATCGCAAGCGCAAAGGAATCGTGTACCGCCAATGCTCCGCTCGCATCTCCGACTCTCCTTTACTCGTACCTCAGAGAGACCATGGGATCGGCGCGCGTTGCGCGTCGAACTGGGAAACAGCACGCCATAAGGACTACGCCTAAGAGCAAGGTGGTCCCGCATACAAATGCCACAGGATCAGCACTGCTGATGCCGTAGAGAAGAGAGCGGATCAATCGCGTGGCAACAACGGCCACGGTAATACCCACGCAGGAGCCCAGTAGTGCGAGGCGCATGCCCTGGCCGAGAACGAAGCGCATCACGTCCCTGCGCCCAGCCCCTAGGGCCATACGAATCCCGATTTCATGAGTCCGCTGTGCCACGAACTGTGCCATGACGCCATAGATCCCGACCGCAGCCAAAAGCAGCGCCAGGCTGGCAAACGCCGCGAGCAATGCCGTGCTGAAACGGTGCGGGATAAAGGTGTCGTTGAGGCGCTGCTGCATGGTCTGCGGCCCCAGCAGAGCCATTTGATTGTTGATGGACGCCATGACGCGGCGGACCGAGGGCAAAAAGGCTAGGGGTTCGCCGGCTGTGCGCAGGATGATAGCGGCATCGTAGTCCGGCGCCTCGTCGCCCAGGATGTGCAGAACCTGCAAGAAGGGCAGATACGCGGTTGGAGTACGGTCGCTGTCCCAGCCGAAGTACTTTTCATCGGTAACCACGCCGACGACGATCCACCACGAGGCCAGATTATCCACGCCGAACTTTAGCCGTTGCCCTACCGCATTCTTTCCTGGAAAGAGTGCGCGCGCCGCCGCTTCGTTCAAGATCACCGCTAGAGGCGCGCCAGCGACGTCAGCACTCGAGAACTCACGCCCGTCGAGCAACGGCAAACGCATGGTGTGAAAATATCCGGGACTGATCGGGTTGAAGATGATGTCCGGGGCACGGTTGGGGTCCATGTCGGGGCGGTCAGAAGTGATGACAGGTCCGTCGACCTCGAAGCCGCTCGGAGGAATAGAGCGAGACATCGCGACGGAAACGACGCCCGGAATTGTGTTCATGCCCTCCATTACCTGGCGGTAGAACTCGGCCGCCTGCGGCGCTTTACGTACCTGTGGACTGAGATAAAAGGTAAGAAGGTTGTGTGCGTCATAGCCTGGGTCGGCAGAAATGAGTTTCAGCAAACTGCGCCTCGCTAAAGCTGCGCCGGTCAGCAGTACGAGGGAAAGCGCAATCTCCGCGACCACAAAGGTTTGCCGCGCGAGTCCGCGTTCTACTCCCGAGCTTGCCCGGCTGCCTTCTTTTAGGGCATCAGCCAGGTTCATGCGCGAGATGCGGAACGCAGGAGCCAGTCCAAAGAAAATACTGGCACCAATCGAAATGGCGGAGGCGAAGAGAAGTACGCGGGCGTTGATTTGAACTTCTTCTAAGCGCGGAATGTTTGCGGGACTGAGAGCACGAAATGTCAGCAATCCCCAATAGCCGAGCGCAAGCCCCAGCGCACCTCCGATGAGACCGAGCAGCACGCTTTCTGTAAGGCACTGGCGAACCAGCCGGGTGCTTCCGGCTCCAAGCGCTTTCCGTACAGTGATCTCTCCGTGACGGCGCACCGACTGCGCAAGCGTCAGGTTGCCAATGTTCGCGCAGGCGATGAGCAAAACGAGCCCCACAGCCGCAAGCATGATCAAAAGTGCCTCGCGGGTCGAAATTGCAACTCTGCTAAGCATAGGGATGACCACCGCTCCCTGTTCCGCGTTGTCAGCTGGATATTCCTTCTCCAAGGCGAATGCGATTGAATCCATTTCGCTTTCCGCCTGGCGCAAGGAGACTCCGGGCTTGAGGCGACCAACCACGGAGAGGAAATTGTCACCGCGACTAGTTTTGTCCAAATTTAACGGGACGAAAATCTGTGCGTCGCCCATCAATACGTAGCGGAAACCTGGAGGGAGTACACCAACAAGCGCGAACGGCTGCCCGTTTAGAATCAGCGTTTGTCCCACCGCGTCAGGGCTGCCGCCAAATCGTTTTTTCCAAAAGCCGTTGGTAACTAGCGCAACGTGATCACTGCCGGCATGCTCTTCCTGCTGCAGAAAATCGCGTCCAAGGGCTGGGGCCACCTGCAACACCTGAAGAAAATTGAACGAAACCGCCGCGCCTAAGACGTGTTCCGGTTGATTACCGGCCATGAACGTGAATCCGCGTCCATCGAAACCAGCAAGAGACTGAAATCCCTTGGCGCGGGCTCGCCAGTCGAGGAAATTCGGCCCTGAGAGCGGCACGGGGTAGTCGAACCGGGGCTCCGTTCGAGCGACCACGATAAGCTGTTCCGAGTGTAGATAAGGAAGAGGCTGCAGCAGCACGCCATTCACAACTGAAAAAATTGCCGTATTCGCGCCAATGCCTAGCGCGAGCGTCAGGACAGCGACAGTGGTGAAGCCTAGCGACTTCCGAAACATGCGCAGACCAAAGCGCAAATCCTGAACTAGGTCCTGAATCCAGTTCACGCGGCGTGCCTCCCGGCATTTCTCTTTGGTCTGCTCGATACCGTCCAGATCGATTCGCGCACGGCGGTGCGCTTCTTCTTGCGTCATCCCTCGCGCGACATATTCCTCGGTTCTTCGTTCCAGGTGGTCGCGCAACTCGTCGCCCAATTCCTGGTCCGCCTGCGCCCGGCGAAACAACGACCGCAGCCGCAGTGGAATCGTGTATAGCCAATGCTCCGGTCGCATTTTCCTGCCCTCCTTCACTCGTATCTCAGGGCAACCATGGGATCGACACGCGAAGCTTTGCGCGATGGCAAATAACTGGCCAGCAGCGCAACGAAGACTAGAAGTCCTGCCGCCGCCCCAAACGTTGCCGGGTCGAAGGGGCGAACGCCGAACAAATAGGAAGCGAGCAAGCGCGTAGCGCCGAGCGCCAAGCCTAGCCCGGCGACACTCCCAGCGAAAACAAGAAAAACGCCTTGCTTCAGGAACAGCTTCAAGACCTGGCCTGGTTTTGCGCCAAGCGCCATCCGTACGCCGATTTCCCCCGTCCGCCTTTTCACATCATAGGCGATCACCCCGTAGAGACCCATCGCACACAGGAGCATTGCCAGCGCAGACACAGCGGTGAGCGCGGCGCTCGCGACACGGAGGTCCACGTACGTGCCCCGGACTTGATCGATGAGGGGAAGTGTTTCTGTAATGGGAACATCCGGATCGATGCGTGCGACGGTTTTACGAATCGCGGGCAGAGCCGCAGCCAGATCTCCTGCAACACGGATGCACATCCGCGCGTCAACTTCGTTTTCGTTCTGCCAGTAAGCTACATAAGCCACAGGCACCGGACCTTGGAGGGCGCTGTGAAACTGTGCATCTTTCACGATTCCGATAATTTGATACGAAGCGCCGTCGAGGCTGATCGTACGGCCCAAAGGCAGCCCGGAGGGGAGAATCTCGTTTGCAAGTGTCTCGTTCACGATGGCGACTCGAGGAGAGGCTGGGACATCGTGTGCGTTGAAATCGCGGCCGGCGACAAAGGGGATATGGAGCGTTGCGAAGTAGTCCGCGAAATGGGGCTCGAAAGCCTGCCAAAGTTATCTGCTTCTTTTTCGAGCTGTCGGCGCCCGAGGCGTGTGAGGGAATAGTATTTCGCCCGCCGGCCATACTCGGATGTTTTCCACTCGGCTGTAATCCAGCCCTCTTGTTCCAACTTGTGCAAAGCCGGGTAGAGCGATCCGTCGCTCACCTGCAACACGTCGCCGGACACTTGCTTTAACCGCTGACTGACGGCGAATCCGTTCATCGGCTCAAGCGCCAGAATTTTCAATAGCAACATGTCCAACGTGCCCTGCACGAGATCCGAAGGTTTGCTCATGTCTATGTCCTCGGTAACCGAGGCTAGCACCTCTGACCTCGGTAAGCAAGGGGAGATGCTTTTCGGACTGCCGGTTTCCGTTCCATCCAAGGTGCCTTGAGCATAGGTGGATGTGGCAGTCGGTCATTCGGCGGCTTCGGGCAAGAACTCTTCGATGTTCTTGTATCCGTTGTTGCCCTGACCGACTTTCACCACGCAGGGAAGATGGAGTTCCATCCCGGCTTCGATCTCACCTTGAGAAAAAGAGAATCGCCCTGACGGGTTTTCATGCGATCAATCTTAGTGATGACCGCGTGAACAGGACTCCCTTCCTTGGCAGATGTCGCGCGAGACTTGATCGGCGGTTTTGCCGTGCTCGGTGAGATAGCTTCCCGAGCGTATTTGTTTTCTGAGGGTGCGGTGCTCTTACCAGCAAGAGAAGCCAGGCGTTCGAGCAACTCGTAGGCATAAGACGCGGTTTCCCGGTCTTGTACCTCGTCGTTCGTTACGCGCCTGAACCTCAACCAGCGTGCCGTTCTTTCCGTCGGTCTGGACGTTGCGTCGGATGCGAAAGATGAGCGGAGACACTTCCGCAGTCGCGGTCTCAATCGCCCGAACGGACCCGTTTCCGTCCGCGGGCGATGAGGCTTCGCTCTGCGGTGCCAACGTGGTGACTTCTCCCGTATGGACGGACATCCGCACTACAAGCCGTTGACCGTGACCGCATACACCAGACCTGGCGGAATTCTGGTGTTTTCGGTCAAGAAGCCCATACCGCCTCTAATGAACATCGTGGACCTGGCCGCCTATCCCTGCTCTCGAGCTGAATCTTTCCCAACCCAAGAAATTCTTGAGAATGGAGTAATTGCCAGTTGGCCTCCCAACGGCATCCAAAAGGCCGACCATTGGTGCACTCCCGATCCGCACGTCACCGAACCGCAGAAAAGACCAGGAGAGGTACTGTTCTTCGTCCATCCACTGAACGTTTGGCAGAATTTTTGGTACACGCTCTTGAAGTAGTGACGGCCCACATACGCCCACTACCTTGATTCAAACGGCATAACCGGTGAGTCAAGTACTCGCCCGAACCTTACCGGTAAGGTGACATTAGCGGCCAATCTGTGCCCATTTTCAGGGTGAAGCGAGCTTTCGCGCTTCGCGGAGAATTTTGCTGAGTCGGTTGGAGAGTCGATCGAGGCGACGGCGAGAGACTCCGTTTGGAAGGGTGCGACGAAACATCTCGAGCACATGTTGAGCAGTGCGCAGAGAATCGAGCACTCCGTTGAGACCGGAACGAAGTGGGGCGGATGGCGCTTTAGGTTGCGGAACCAGATGGCGAGGTTTGGAGCGCGCCAGCTCGAATTCCCGCTGGAGATCCGTCAAGACCACATCGAGATATTGCATGGTCATCTCGGGGGAGAGGTGACCGAGTAACTTCATCACCGCGGGAAAGCTAACGCCAGCCCGAAGCATTTCTGTGGCATAGCTATGCCTCAGCTGATGAGGGACGATGCGAGTGGAAAGGCCGAGCGAATGACAGACCTGATGTAAGTAATCACGAAAGTTACGAAGGAGTGTGTCTTTGGCGCCTGGACGGGCCAGGAGCCGTCCATCGGCGGGCAGCGGATCCAGCGAACGAAAGAAACGGAGACGTTGGACGAGTTCACGCACGAACGAATCTACAGGGACCATCCGTTCTGTTTTGAGTTTGCCGAGCGGCACATGAATCGCCCATTGATTCGGGCCGGTGGAGCGCAGGCAATCGACGGAGAGATCGGCACATTCCCCGATGCGCATGCCGGTGTGGCGCATCAGCAAGAAGACATTGCCACCCAGATCGTTGCGGCGAAGGAATTCCTGCTGCAGGAGTTGATCCTGCTCGGCCGTGAGTGGCCGTGGAAGTCTTTGCGGGGCACGCGGAATGTCTTCGCGGCGGAGGAGATGAGCGAGTTCAGGAAGCTGTTCGGTCCAAGCCAGTTCGTTCAAGATGGGGCGCAGAGTGATGAGGCGGATGATATAGGACGTCGTCCGAGCGGCGGCACTTGTGAGTGCAGAATACCGCTTCTCGGCTATCGCTTTTCAGGGGTGTGATTCAAAAGATTGGCCGCTAATAAAGGACTAACCACTGACACTTGCGAAAAACGGTGCTAGAGTCATGTTTTCCGTGGCACCCAATTCACAGGCACGTGATGAGAGTGAGAGAAGGTTGGGATGAGAGAACTTCAAAGGACCAACACTAGGGAGGAATCATGAAGGCATGGTTAATTGCAGTCACCTTAACGATCTTGGGCACTCTCGCGGGTTGCGGCGGAGGCGGTAACGGCAACTCCAACGCCAACAATTTGACGCAGGCTCAGGCCCGGCAAGTCGGGACCACGGTTTCTAATAATGTAAGCAAGGCTCTGGCAAGCGCACTGGGCAACGCAGCAGTGCCGCTAGATATCACCACCAGAGACAATATGCTCGTTGCGCTCCAGAGAGACAACGGCCAGGCCGACGCCGTATCAAAGCCGGAGGACGTCACCTGTAATGGGTCGAATTGCACCGTTTCCGGTAGCTACAATTGTCCGGACGGTGGTTCGATTCTGGTGTCGGGAAACTTCAGTGGGAGCGGCACCTCTGCCAGTGGGACATTTACCGAGACCCCTAGCAGCTGCTCGGACGGCACCCTTGTCATTAACGGCAATCCCGATGTGACGGTAGCTGTGCAGGGAAACGACAACGGCGTTACGACGACGGTGAACCTAACGATAGGCGGAGGCGTCAGTTTCTCGCCTGTTCAGGCAGGACAATTCCCGACAGGAAGCTGCTCATTTAATGTAACCGCCAGCGTCTCCGTGAACGACAGCAGCGGGAGTGTGACGTCCAGTTCGATTAGCGGATCGATTTGCGGTCAGACTATCAACTGAAATTGTTCCAATGTGCCGTGAGAACCGCTCCTAGAATTACATACTGGCGGACATCTGCGCGCGGCTTGAGCCGTGAACGGAAATGAACGAAAATTCACTTAGTGACAAGCGGTTTTTGTCAACAACGGCAAGAAAGAACAAGGGAGGAGGCGGCTGGTGGATTTCGCCAGCCGCTGGGAAGTGTTGTTAAAGTGGTTCTCGATCACTAGATGTGCCGCAGCAGGAAAGGGTTCTGGATTTTTTGGTCGGGTGGTGCCTCCGACTAGGGCACCGTTCCGGGAGGGCGGTGCTCAACATTCTTCAGTTGGCGAGCATGTGCAGGGCGACAATCGGCAGTATGACTCCGGCTCCTGCTGTTGTGGCGGCGATGAGAAGTGTTGCCGAGTGCGTGAGGATCATGGCTAGTGATTGCATGTTACGTTCCCAGTCGCGTGCCAGGGTTGCGCAGCCGCTAACTAATACAGTCAACGGCAAACCAAGTAGCAGCACCCACAAACTCCACGTCCGTCGTGCGTACCACATGACCAACTGTTGAGCGCCGTGTTCGAACTGCGGCAGGTTGCGGAGAACGAGAGCGGTCATGAAGAGCGCGGCGGGCAAGATAAGCACAAGCTCGATGGCGGCGATGGCGCGTGTGCGCATAGCGCTTTGTATTACAAAGTATACGACGATGTCAAGTACTTTACATTGCAGAATCAGCGTACGGCGAAGGCGTTAAGAGTGGAGAAGAAGCCTGTGGGGTCATCAAAATGCCATCACGGATCAAAATCAAGCGGTTGGAGCGGTACCATTCTACCTGTCTATGGCGAATTGTTATTTAGCCAGTCACGCGTTCGCCGGAACGACGCCAAG
>Ga0209350_1001017_pt1 | contig 13020 bp, 10 predicted proteins | sample GraSoi013_2_20cm_2_FD_185822 | JGI IMG/M metagenome (GOLD analysis project Ga0209350, IMG submission 185822) | Grasslands soil microbial communities from the Angelo Coastal Reserve, California, USA - Sample 09_27_2013_2_20cm (SPAdes) (version 2) | ecosystem: Environmental > Terrestrial > Soil >...
CATGTTCCTGACGCTCGACAAGACCTACCGCCGCAAGCTCCAGGAGACTTTCGTCACCTACCGCATGGAGCACGAGTTCACGAAGCAAGAAATCTTCGGGCTGTATCTCAACGTGATCTTCTTCGGCCAGCGCGCCTATGGCGTCGCGGCCGCGGCGGAGGCGTTCTTCGGCAAGCCGCTCGACAGGCTCGATGTGGCCGAGGCCGCGACGCTCGCCGGGGTCCCCAAGGCGCCCTCGCGCTACAACCCGATCGTCGATCCCGAGGCCGCCAGCAACCGCCGTGCCTACGTGCTGCGGCGCATGCGCGAGCTCGGCTACATCGACGCCGCCACCGCGGAGGCCGCCAACAAGGAGCCGATGCAGGCGCGCGCGCACGCGCCGCTCTTCGACGTCGAGGCGCCGTACGTCGCGGAGATGGCGCGTCTCGAGCTGCGCCAGCGGTACGGCCCGAGCGTCGAGACCGCCGGCTACCGCGTCTACACCACCATCGACGGCCGGCTGCAGGCCGCCGCCAACCGCGCCGTGCGTGTGGGACTCATCGAGTACGACCGCCGCCACGGCTGGCGCGGGCCGGCCGGGCACGTCGAGCTGCCCGCGCACGGTGAGCCGGATTACGACGACCTGGTGGACGAGTACTCCGCGATCGGCAACCTCTCGCCGGCCGTCGTGGTGTCGGTCGCCGAAAAAAGCGCCCGCGCCTACGTGAAGTCGCTCGGGACGGTGCAGATCGACTGGGACGGACTCTCCTGGGCGCACCGGCAGCAGCGCAACGAGACGCCCGGGCCGCCGCCGAAGGACGCGAGCCAGGTCTTGAGCCGCGGCGACGTCGTCTACGTGGTCGCCGATGCCGCCGGACACGCGCAGCTTGCGCAGATACCGGAAGCGCAGAGCGCGCTGGTGGCGCTCGATCCCAACGACGGCAGCATCGGCGCGCTCGTGGGCGGCTTCGACTACTTCACCAACAAGTACAACCGCGTCACGCAGGCGCGGCGCCTCCCGGGCTCGGGCTTCAAGCCGTTCCTGTACTCCGCGGCGCTCGAGAACGGCTTCACTCCGGCGAGCGTGCTGCTCGATGCGCCCATCGTCCTCGACGGCAGCGGGAGCGAGGAAGCCTGGCGGCCGGAGAATTCGACCCGCGAGTTCAGCGGACCGACGCGGCTGCGCGAGGCGCTGGTGCGCTCGCGCAATCTCGTGTCGATCCGCATCCTGAAGGAGCTCGGGGTGCAGACGGCGATCGACTACATCACGCGCTTCGGCTTCGACCCCAAGACCATGCCGCGCGACCTGACGCTGGCGCTCGGCACGCTGGAAGCGACGCCGCTCGACCTCGCCGCCGGGTACGCGGTGTTCGCCAACGGCGGCTATCGCGTCGGGCCCTACTTCATCGACCGCATCGAGGACGCCACCGGGAAGGCGGTGTGGCAGGCCGCGCCGCGCATGGTGTGCACGCAGTGCGAACAGGGCGAGCCGCCGGCGGCGGGCGCGGCGCTACGAATCTCGGACACGACCCACGGCGAGCCGGCGCCGCTGCCCGAGACGCAGGCAGCGCCGCGCGTCATCAGCGCGCAGAACGCCTACCTCATGGCCGACATGATGTCCGATGTCATCAAGCGCGGCACGGGGCGGCGCGCCCTCGCGCTCGGGCGCGGCGACATCGCGGGCAAGACCGGCACCACCAACGAGGCGCGGGACACCTGGTTCAACGGCTTCACGCGAAATCTCGTCGCCACCGTGTGGGTCGGCTTCGATCAGGAGCGGCCGCTCGGGGAGGCGGAGGAGGGCGCGCGCACCGCGCTGCCGATCTGGATGCAGTTCATGCGCGAGGCGCTCAAGGGGGTGCCAGAGCAGGCCCGCAGCATGCCCGACGGCCTGGTCACGCTGCGGATCTCGCCGCAGACCGGCACGCTGGTGAGCGCCGAGAATCCCGACGGCATTCCGGAAATCTTCATGGCGAATCACCTGCCCTCGGGGAACACCGGAGCGCTGGCGCAGGGCCCGGAGGGCCAGGCGAGCGGCGAGCCGATCTTCTGACACGCGATGCGATCGAAGCGACACCCCTCGCGCGTCGAGAACCTGCGCCGCGCGCTAGCCCAGGAAGCCGCACGGCTCATGGCCGAGCATGGCATCCGCGATTTTCTCGTAGCCAAGAGGAAGGCGGCCGAGCGTCTCGGGGTCATCGATGGCGTGGCGCTGCTGCCGAAGAACAGCGAGATCGAGAGCGCACTCGCCGAGTACCAGCGCCTCTTCCGCGGCGCCTCGCACCTCGAGGCGCTCGAGGCCCAGCGCCGTGCGGCGCTCGCGGCCATGCGTTACCTGCGGGAGTTCGCGCCGCGGCTCGTGGGCCCGGTGCTCTCGGGCACGGCCACGGAGTACACCGAGGTGCAGCTGCACTTGTTCGCCGAGCGCGTCGAGTCGGTCACGCTGAAGCTCCTCGATGGCGGGATCCCCCACGCGCTCACCGAGAAACGCCTCAAGCTCAACGCCGAGCTCGTGCGGCCCTTTCCGGGCGTGCGCTTCGAGGTCGACGACCAGCCGATCGAGGCGACGGTGTTTCCGACCGACGGCATCCGGCAGGCCCCGATGAGCCCGGTGGACGGGCGGCCGATGCGCCGCGCCGACGCTGGCGAGGTCGAGGCGCTGCTCGAGCGGAGCTGAGGCGGCCGGCAGGCGGAGCCGGCATTGCTTCAGCGGCGCGCTGCGCTCAGCGGCGCTTCGAGACCTCGACGTACTCGCGGCGCGGCGGACCCGTGTACAGCTGGCGCGGCCGCCCGATGCGCATGGCGGGGTCGGAAATCATCTCCAGCCAGTGCGCGACCCAGCCCACGGTGCGCGCGATTGCGAACATCACCGTGAACATGGAGCGCGGAATGCCGATCGCGCTGTAGATGACACCCGAGTAGAAATCGACGTTCGGGTAGAGCTTGCGCGATACGAAGTACTCGTCCTTGAGCGCGATCTCCTCGAGCCGCAGGGCGAGCTCGAACAGCGGATTGTCGCTGCGCCCGAGCGCGGTGAGCACCCGGTGACACATCTCGCGGATGATCTTGGCGCGCGGATCGAAGTTCTTGTAGACGCGGTGGCCGAAGCCCATGAGGCGGAAGTGACTCGACTTGTCCTTGGCCATCGCCAGGTATTTCGGGATGTGGTCGACGCTGCCGATCTGCTCGAGCATCGCCAGCACGGCCTCGTTCGCGCCGCCGTGCGCCGGACCCCACAGCGCCGAGACGCCCGCCGAGATCGCCGCATAGGGATTGGCGCCGGTGCTGCCGGCGAGGCGCACGGTGGAAGTGCTGGCGTTCTGCTCGTGATCGGCGTGCAGGATGAACAGCAGGTCGAGCGCCTCCGCGGCCACCGGGTCGAGCTTGTAGGGCTCGCACGGCACGGCGAACAGCATGTGCAGCACGTTGGCCGCGTAGTCGAGATCGTTGCGCGGGTAGATGAAGGGCTGTCCGAGCGAGTGCTTGTGAGCGGCGGCGGCGATGGTCGGGATCTTGGCGATGATGCGGTGGGAGAAGATCTCGCGATGGCGCGGGTTATAGATGTCCATGGTGTCGTGATAGAACGCCGACATGGACGCCACCACCGCCGACACCATCGCCATGGGATGCGCGTTGTGGTGGAAGCCGTTGAAGAAGCGCAGCAACGTCTCGTTGATCATCGTGTGATAACGGATGTTGCCGGTGAACTCCGCGAGCTGCTTGCCAGTCGGCAGCTCCCCGAGCAGCAGCAGGTACGCGACTTCCATGAAGGAGCTTTTCCCGGCGAGCTGCTCGATCGGGTAGCCGCGATAGAGCAGCACGCCCGCATCGCCGTCGATGTAGGTGATGCGGCTCTCGGTCGCGGCGGTCGCGGCGAAGCCCGGATCGTAGGTGAAGACGTCGAGGTCCTTGTGCAGCCCCGCGATGTCGAGCGCCGCCGGTCCGATGGTGCCGGTGCGCACCGGCAGCTGGCTGCTGCGCCCGCTGGCGCCGTCGCTGAGCTCGAACGCTGTTTCCGTCTTCCCGTTCATGTCCACGGCCGCCATTCCATGTGGTGGTCGCCGAGCACTGCGGGCGCGCCGCACCACGAGGCAGGTTTACATGGACCCAAGCGCCGAATCAAGGCGCGCCGGGTCGCCGACAGGGGCCCGGCGGCACCCTTGCGGGGAATGGCGTCGCGCGCTTGCGCTACTGCACGACCTTGACGAGATCCCCCGGCTTGGGTTCGCCCTTGGGGTAGAGCGCGTTCATGAGGCGCAGCTCCTCCTGCTTGAACTTCTCGACCGGCATGTCCTTCGCGTAGTCCTCGATCTTCGTCTTCTCGTCCGCGGTGATGATCGTGATGCGGTAGGGCTCGGCGAGCGGGTATTCCGTGGGTTTCATGTCGCGCATGGTCTCGATCGAGGACATGAAGACCCCGTCATCGAGCGGCGCGCCGTTCTCGCTCGAGCGGCTCGCGCCGCCGATCACGAACGCCTGGGTGCCGCGATAGAGCACCGCCCAGCGCACCGGCCCCTCGCCGCCATCGAGGGGCGACCCCGAGCGCGTGATGAGCGCGTAGCCCTCCATGCCGTGCACCGCAAGCGTATCGCCGTGCGAGACGGATGCGCCCCGCAATTTCTGCAGCAGGAACTCGCGCGGCGACTTCTTCTCGGGACGCTTCTCGAGCGTCACCTGCATCACCGACTCCTTTTTCTTCGTCACCAGCAGCCGGTCGCGCTCGTTCTGCACGTTCCAGCCCTTGGGGAAGGCCATCGTGAGCTTCATGCCGGCGTGGTAGAAGCGGTTCTCGCGCACGATGCCCTGCTCGCGGGAGGAGCCGAAGGGCAGCCCGGCGATCGCCTTCAGGTACTCTTCGCGGTTGTCGAGCCAGCCGCCGCGCGGCACGGTGGTGATGTTCGCCGCCCCGAGCGTCGCCTCCACGACGCGCTCGTCGGGGGCCGGGTGATCGGAGAACACGCCGTGATAGATCTTGGGGTCGCGGCCTTCCTCCTTGGCGCGGTTGATCTCGAAGGCTTCCTGCGCCTTGAACATCCTCATCGTGTCACCCATGGCCGTCGGGCGATAGCCAGCGCGCGCGGCATACTCGAGGCCGAGGCGGTCGGCCTCGGACTCGTGCTCACGGCCGTAGCCCTGGTACCAGGCGGCGGCGCCGAGGTCCGCCATCTCCGCGAGCGCGTAGTTCCCGGTGAGGATCGCGGTGGCGATCGCACCGCTGCCGAGGAGCACGCGCTGCGCCTGGCTGCGCGCCGGATGGCGCGCGACGTCGTGCCCGATCTCGTGGCCGAGCACCGCGGCGAGCTCGGCCTCGGAATTCAGGTACGTGAGCAGCCCGCGGTGGACGTAGACATAGCCGCCGCCGGTGGTGAAGGCGTTGATCTCGTCGTCATCGAGCACGAAGAACTTGAAGTCCCAGTCCGCGATCGGCGTATTGCGCGCCACCCGTGTGCCGATCATCTGCACGTAGTCCTGCACCGCCTGGTCCTGGTACAGGCCATAAATGCGCTTGATCTCCTCGTGGTCGCGCCGCGCCTGCTCCTGCTCGCTCTTCACCGTGGTGAAGACGACGTGGTGGGTGCCGGATGCGGGGTTGGTGGCGCAGCTCACCGCGGCGAGCGCGAGCGCGCAGGCAGCGGCGGTGGCGAGTATGCGGCGCATGACGACTCCGATCGGGCGAGTGCGGCTTCAGGCCGCGGGCTCCCGGGCTCGCCCACGCGCTCGCCTGCCCGCGGCGCAAAGACGAGGCCCAGGCTGTAGAGCCCTCACCACGCAGCGAAGTTCCGCCGCCCGCCGCCCGCGCCACCCGCCCGGGGCGCCGAAAGAGCGCGGCTGCAAGGTCGACGGGCCTGCCGCGCGGTTACTTGGCGCCTGCGGCCGCGTACTTCCGGCGGAACTTGTCCACGCGGCCCGCGGTGTCGACGATCTTCTGCTTGCCCGTATAGAAAGGATGGCAGTTCGAGCACACCTCGACCTGCAGATCGTGACCGAGCGTTGAGCTCGTCTTGAACGTGTTGCCGCACGTGCAGGTGACGGTGATCTCTCTGTAGTCGGGGTGGATTGCGGCTTTCATGGCGGGCTCACGCTTTCCCAAAGGGCTCACCCGGAAATGGGGTCCCGGGGGCGCAGATTAAAGGGCGCGCGAGTTTAGCCGCAGTGTCGCGTGCTCTCAAGGCGTCTCGAACCGGCCGCCTCCCTCTAGGGGGCCATTATCCACAGAAGCTGTGGACAACTCTGTGGACGGCCGCTGTCGCCCCGCCGCGATCACGCGGTCAGATTGCATTTTTGTTACCTTGGTCAAAAAATGAGCAGCCATTTTTAGCTTGGCTGCTCAACGAGTTACGGGCTTCTTGTCCAGCGGCTTGACGAGTTTGCCACGTAATCTACTCATTCTCCGATAGCGCCACCGGAGCCTGTGAATAAAGGGCGCCGGTGCAGCCCCGGCTCGCCCGACGCGGCCGTTGACAACGCTGACGGACCGGGTAATTCCGCTGTTTCCGGTATGAATTCGAGCAGCATCTCGTTGAGGAACCGCAGCCCCTGGGCGCTCGGCCGGCACCTCCCGGGAGTGCGCCGGAGCATGCCGCGCCGGAGCAGGCGATCGATGGGCGACGCGATCGCCTGCCAGTCGAGCCCGGTGCGCGCGGGGAACAACGTCGCGTCGAACCCGCCTTTCAGCCGCAGCGCGTTCAGCATGAATTCGAACGGCAGCTCGCTCTCGGGAACCGCGCGGCGCACGAGCTCGGCGCCGGAGGAGGCGAGATAGCGGCGCGGCTCGCGCGGCTGAAGGGTGCGCACGATCTGCCCCGCGTACGGGAACGTCAGCTTGCCGTGCGCGCCGGCACCCACGCCGAGGTAATCGCCGAAACGCCAGTAATTGAGGTTGTGACGGCATTGCCGCCCGGGGCGCGCGTAGGCGGAGACCTCGTACTGGGCAAATCCCGCCTCACCGAGCAGCGCGGCGCACGCGTCCAGCATCGCCGCCGCAGCGTCCTCATCGGGCAGCGGCGGCCGGCGCGCCGCGAAGACCGTCCCGGGCTCGATCGTGAGCTGGTAGTGCGAGACGTGCGCCGGGTGGAGCTCGAGGGCTCCCGCGAGGTCGAGCCGGGCGGCGGGGACGTCCTGACCGGGCAGCGCGTACATGAGATCGAGGTTGAAGTTGGCGAGGCCCGCGGCATGCAGCTCCTCGGCGGCGCGCCGCGTCTCGGCGGGCGAATGAATGCGCCCGAGCGCCTTGAGCCGCTCCGGATCGAAGCTCTGGGCGCCGAGCGATACGCGCGTGACGCCGGCCGCCCGGTATTCGCGGAATGCGCCGCGCTCGATCGCGCCCGGGTTGGCTTCGAGCGTCACCTCGAGACGCGGGGCGAGCTTGAGCACGCGGCGCGCCGCCGCGAGGAGCTCGCCGATCGAGCGCGGTGAGAAGAGGCTCGGCGTCCCGCCGCCGAGGAAGACGCTGATCACCTCGCGCCCGGCGACCTCACTCGCCTGCGCTTCGAGATCGCGCGCGAGACGGCCGAGGTAGGCGCTCTCCGGGAGCTCCCCGCCGAGCGTGTAGGAGTTGAAATCGCAGTACGGACACTTGCGCACACACCAGGGAAAGTGCACGTAGAGCGCGAGCGGCGGGGTCGTCAGGGCGGACATGCGTTGGTGTTCGGCGAGCGCAATTCTAGCGCGCCGAATGCGCCTTCCGCTCGACCTTGATGGCGCCTACCGTGCCGGAAGGAGCCGCGGCGGGTCGTCGGTGACGACCACCGTCGCGGCATAGCGCGTGTTGTCGAGCCGGAAGCCGATCTCCCGCTTCGGCGGGAGGCTCGTGAGCAACAGCATCGGGGCGCAGGAGAAGTCGCGGACGCCGAATTCCGCGAGGTAGACCTCCGGCACGTGCGGACGGCACAGGTGGTTCGCCGCCGCGAGGATGCGCTCGGCGCGCGCGTAGTGATCCGGATTCGAGGAGCGCAGCTCCTCCAGCGCGCGCGAATCGAGATACACCGTCCTGTCGAATACCTGAGCCGGTATGTCATCGGCCGCCACGGTCTGGATACCGCTTGCCGTCAGTGCGGCCACGCAGGCCGCTGCCACGGCTCCCGGGGAAAGCTTGCGTCGCATGGTGAGCGCTCCGCACTGCGGCCACGTCCGCTGCCCTGTCGATAGACTACGCCCACCGTGGGGCGGTTTCCAAAGGTCACTTCTTCCAGTCGCCCAGCTCGGGCTGCTCGCGCATGTGGTCGAGCAGGTCGCCGCGCGGCGGGATCTTGTCCAGCGTACATGCGAAGAAAGGCACGACCCAAAGCAGCGCGACCGCACAGTGGTCATTGAGATTGAAGACCGTGACGCCGCCCGACATCCACCAGCGTCAGACTCTCGCTGAAGCCCCGCCTGGCGGCCTCGCTTCAGCGAGGCCGCTGTGGCGCTTCGTCAGCGGGCCCGTCACTCCTTCAGTGCACGATCGGGTGCGAGATGTCGCACTCGTCGGTGTCGTTCGACCAGGTGCTCTGCATCGCGTAGGCGCCGTTGCCCATGCTCACGTTCGCCGCGGCGCCCTGACCCGAACTGATCCACGCGCACTCGTCACCGTTTTCCTCGCCCGTGAACAGGTTGGTCCAGCCGCCGGGCGGATTCTGGTCGGTCACCGTCTCGGCGTACTCGTGACCGTTCACGATCGAGAAGCCATCGAGAGTTCCGGCCGAGCCGCTGTTGACGAAATTCTGACCGCAGCTTGCGCCGAGATCGGTGACGTACGGCATGTTGGTGAACGCCAGATCGCCGTACGAGGAAGTCGTGTAGTCGTGCCAGGCGCAGAAGGCCGAGGTGATCGTGTTGAAGCCATCCGGGTGGGTGCCCGAGGGCGAGACGACCACGTACTGCACGTAGCGGTTGGCAGCGGGCGTCGTGTTGCCGAAGTGGGCAGCGGCCCTGGCCGCCTCCGCCGCCAGCTGCGCGGCGGTAGCATTGCCCGGCGAGGGACCCGCGGTGTCGAACCAGACTCCCGCCAGAGCACCGCTCGCCGGGTAGCCGACGTGCGGTGCGCCGCTCGGACAGGACGTCGCCCCCGGAGAGACGAGCGGTCCGTCGCAGTACTGCGTCATCGTGCCCGACCACAGCTCGCCTCCCGTGCCGATGCCGGCGAAGAGATGCTGCAGGTAGGTGGCTGCTCCGTCCGGATCGCCGCCGCCCGTCCACTGGCTGCCGTAAAACACGAGATAAACCCTGGGTGTGCTGCTGGTGACGCCGATGCCATCGATGCCGCCGCCGAACGACAGGGTATTCAGGGGATCAATGAACAAAGGACTCGACAGACCGACGGGGTGCGAGGCTTCCCACGCCCTCATCTTCCCCAGAGCTTCCCGCGTGGGCACGGCTCCGTGCCGATAGGGGTGCCCGTACGCGGGGGCGAAAGGATTCTCGCCGCGCGCTCCCGGATCGAGCCCGTTTCCGGCCGCGACGCAGCAGCCGACTATCACTGACACCAGTGCTGAACGAATCAGACCGTTTGAGACTTTCACGAGCCATGCCTCCCTGCACAGCCCCCCATGACCTTGTCGCTGCGTTCTTGTCTCGAGTGTTCGCAGCGATCAACGGAGCGATCCTGCCCAGTGCGGTCACGGCAGTCAATGCGGGCAATCAGGTAGGCGCGAGCTCGGCCGTGCCGCGTAGAAGTGGGGGTTCACGAGATTGTCCCGCTCAAGAAGCGCAAGCGCAGATGGGCAACGCCTGCGAGATGCTTGTCGCGGCGGAACTCACCCTCGCGAGGAAACCTGGACTCTTAGAGTGTCCGACTTCTGGCCGGGTTATGACGTTGTTGCGCAACCGCGCGATGGACGATCGGCGGAGCGCGTGTCTGTAAAGTCGACGACCTTCAAGCGTGGGTCGGCAGCGGGTCATCCCTCATCAATTGCCGTCCACGAGAACTCCTCGCGGATCGCGCGCACCACATCCTCCGCAATCTCGACACGCTCGAGCGTCGGATACTCTGCCCGCAACTTCCCGCTGATCGTACCGCGCGACTCCCGCACCGAGCGGATGATGCGATCCAGCGCCGGGTCTGGTCCCTCGACGATGCCCTTCAGGCGCGCCCGCGCTGCGCCGTGCCGCTGCAGATACTGAGCCTCCGCTCGCATCTCCTGCCCGATCGTCAAATCGAGCGCATCCGCGAGGAAGGTGACATGACGCGTCAAGTCCGGATACCGCCAGGCGTGCAGCGCATCCTGGCAGCGGTCAAAGTGCAGGTTGTATGTCATCCCATCGTCGCCGAGTTGTTCCGGCCCGAACGACCAGTTGCCCCGATACTGCCGCATCAACGGCCGCGAGAAGAGCTCGAGCGCCCCGTCGTAGCTCAACGGACGCAGATCCGGCTTCTGTAAGATCGCCGAGATCGGCACGATGTAAGGCGCTGGCAAGGCGCCATCCCGACGCAGCAGGTCGTTGATGAGAAAACGGCTGATGCGACCGTTGCCATCGATCATCGGGTGCAGATAAACAAAACCGAAGGACGCATGGGGCTGACCGCACCCGATCAGGCGGGTGTTGTCCCCCGGTTTGATACCGAAACGATTACTTTTAGCCCAAAACGATTACAAGCAGGCGATTTAAGCCCAGAACGATTTACAGACAAGTGCATGGGAAACCATGAGTGGAGCTGACCGCCACCGATCGGGCGGGTGTCCGACCGGCTCTTGCTTGATCCGCACTGATCGGCCGACCTCCGTCCGGACGATCGGGATGGACGGCAGGTCGATGTGCGAGCCGAAAGACCTCATCCCGCCTACAGCAACGTCACCGGCCAAGCTCCAACCGCGATTGATGAGGATGACGACCAGCACGATGGTGCTGACGGCGGCCGTGGTCCGACGTTGAGCTGGAGCGCCGAATGGATGTCACCCGCCCGCCCGACAGCCAGCCGGCCGGCCGGCCGGGAGACTCAGTCAGTCCCTACTCAGCGTTCTGCACCTGCTCGCCGCGGGTACGTCTATCCATTTGATTCATAAGAACCTTATCTACCTGCGCACCCGAGCAGCTACAAGTCCAGCTACAGCAGCGCTCTCTCTGTTTTGGCCCTTGGCAACTGCTGACGAGCAGTGTACTGGACTGCGAAGCTCGACAGCCCCGATCGCTTCGCAGTACGTTGCGCAGCTCTGGGCATTGAGTAAAAATACTCAATGACATGAGTAAAAAGAGGGACGAGTTCCGACGCCCCCAAGCTGCCGTGCTGGCCGAGCGGTTGGCCGAGCCGCGCAGATTTCTGCACGTCGTCGCCGGTCCACGCCAAGTCGGCAAGTCTACCTTGGTACAGCAGGTCACCGGTGAGCTAAGCCTGCCGGTTCGCTACGCGAGTGCCGATGAGCCGACGCTGCGAAGCCCGGACTGGATCAGTCAGCAATGGGAAGCGGCGCGGCTCGAGGCTACAGGCAAGACCGGCGCCGTGCTGGTGCTGGATGAGATCCAAAAGATCCCGGCCTGGTCGGAAACGGTCAAGCGGCTCTGGGACGAGGACACGCGAAAGAAGCGACCGCTCAAGGTCGTGCTGCTCGGCTCGGCCCCACTTCTCATGGCCCAGGGTCTAACGGAGAGCCTCGCCGGTCGATTCGAGACCCTACGGCTCCCGCACTGGTCACTTACCGAAATGCGTGCGGCCTTCGGCTGGTCGCTGGAGCAGTACCTCTACTTCGGCGGCTACCCGGGCGCCGCACCCCTCATCCGCGACCCCAAACGCTGGGCGCGATACATCGCCGACAGCCTGATCGAGACCTCGATCGCACGCGAGGTGCTGCTGTTGACCCGCGTCGACAAGCCAGCCCTGCTGCGCCGGCTGTTCGAGCTCGCCTGCCGCTATTCGGGCCAGGTGCTCTCCTACACCAAGATGATCGGGCAGCTTCAGGACGCCGGCAACACGACCACATTGGCGCACTACCTCGACCTGCTGGCCAGCGCTGGCATGGTCTGCGGATTGCCGAAGTACGCGGGCGACGCCGCGCGCAGCCGGGGATCGAGCCCGAAGCTCCAGGTGCTGAACACCGCGCTGATGACCGTGACCGCAAGTGTCAGCCCGGAAGAAGCGCGGCGGGACCGGGTCGGTGCGCATCTCGCAAACGCCGCGGCAACAGGGGAGTGCGAACTCTATTATTGGCGTGACAGAGGACAGGAAGTCGACTTCGTCGTGAAAACCCGCTCAGGGCTCGCCGCAATCGAAGTGAAGAGCGGCCGTGCGCCGCAGGCGCAACCGGGTACGGCGGCCTTTGCCGCGGCGTTCAAGGTCAAGCGCACGCTTCTCGTCGGTGGCGACGGCATCCCCGTGGAAGAGTTCTTGAATCGGCCGGTATCACAATGGCTAGCAAACTGATCGCTATTGAATGACTTCGAGGGTTGAGATGGCACGAGCAAAGACAATCAGGAACGACACCGCTTCTAACCTCGGCTTCGAGACCAAGCTCTGGGCCGCCGCCGACGCGCTGCGCAACAACATGGACGCGGCCGAATACAAGCACGTCGTGCTCGGGCTCATCTTCCTCAAGTACATTTCCGACGCCTTCGAGGCCAAGCACGCCGAGCTCGCGAAGCAAAAGGCCGAGGGCGCCGACCCCGAGGACCCGGACGAGTACCGCGCGGCGAGCATCTTCTGGGTGCCGAAGGAGGCGCGCTGGGCGCACCTCAAGGCCAGCGCCCCACAGCCCACCATCGGCAAGCTCGTGGACGACGCTATGGCGGCCATCGAGCGCGACAACCCGTCGCTCAAGGGCGTGCTGCCCAAGGACTACGCGCGGCCGGGGCTCGACAAGCAACGCCTGGGACAGATCATCAACCTCGTCTCCGATATCGCTCTCGGGGACAGCGCCTCGAAGTCGAAGGACACCCTCGGTCGCGTCTACGAGTACTTCCTCGCCCAGTTCGCCAGCGCCGAGGGCAAGAAGGGCGGGCAGTTCTATACGCCCTCGCACGTGGTGCGCGTGCTGGTCGAGTTACTCGCCCCGTACAAAGGCCGCGTGTACGACCCCTGCTGCGGCTCGGGCGGCATGTTCGTGAGCAGCGAGAAGTTCATCGAAGCGCATG
>Ga0209350_1001018_pt1 | contig 13001 bp, 22 predicted proteins | sample GraSoi013_2_20cm_2_FD_185822 | JGI IMG/M metagenome (GOLD analysis project Ga0209350, IMG submission 185822) | Grasslands soil microbial communities from the Angelo Coastal Reserve, California, USA - Sample 09_27_2013_2_20cm (SPAdes) (version 2) | ecosystem: Environmental > Terrestrial > Soil >...
TCGAAGATCAAGTCCAAAAATATAAAGACACTGCTGGAAGATTTGATGCGGCGCATCCTTTTGCTTTTGACGAAGCTCTGGCTAGAGAAGCTGCTACGCAGCAAAACGATCCTTACTATCAACAAAAACTTTCTGACTTTATCCAAGGGGTTACTACTCAAAGATCTCGTGGTCTGCAAGACGAGCAAAATGTATTGAATGATCTTAAGGCGGGCACAGAGAGCTTCACCACCAAAAATACTACCGATCTAAATAGAGCGCTAACCGCATCCCGCGCTGGGTTTGCGGATGCTGGATTGTTTTTCTCAGGAGCTCGCGGTACACAGGAAGGTCAGATCACCAATGATTCGGCGCAGTCTCTCAATGACTTTCTGACTGGGCAGGCTCAAAAAACTCGTGAGGCCGGCTTAGGATATACTCGTCTCAATGAAGACCTCACGACCAAAGAAGCTCAGACTAGAAGAGACCTCAATACCAGTGAACAGTTTGATATAAACACTGATGTTAACAGGTCTAGGCAGAATGCTCTGGTCCAACACGAACTTGAACGTAATCAATTCCTCGGCCCGGCGCCGGGGGTTACACCACAGGATTATGAGGCGTCTAATTTCAATCTCTTAAAGAGTTTGTATAGCGCGCCTGTAAACTCACCAAGTGGATAATGCTACCGTACAATCACTGCTAGATCAGGCTAATGCTGCCCAATCAACCGCCATGGCTGATAAGTCTACTGCGGCTACTCTTCCGGGTATGCTGACTGATGCTCTCAATAAAAAATTCGGGGAAAGCAATCCGCTGATCCAAGCTCGAGATACTGCCATGACTAACTACCTGACAGCAGGTACTGGTGCCGAAAAGAAATATCTTCCAGAAAATCAGGGTGGGACAATTTACTCTCCAACCGAACGTCGCTCACTCATCTCGCAAGATGAAGCGAATGCTTCAGTGCCACTTTTTAGTATCCAAGATCTTATCTCAAGAGCTTATGGCGGGATTGGTAATGTCGTTAAATCGGCATCTGATGCCTATAATGCCCAGGTCCAAAATGAGCTTGATAAAGCGACCCTGGCTCGTCAATCTTATCAAGATGCTTACAAACAGTATTCCGATGAGCAACAATTGGCTCTTCAGTACGCTTCGCTGCGTGCTTCCATGGCTAATGCGGCTGCTTCTAGAGCGTCTTCGGGGCCTACTAAATCTCAAGTAATAGATGCGATAAGAAATGATGTTTCAGCTGGAAGTAGTAAAGGTAATGCAGCGTATAATCCAAACCTTCTTCATGATATCTTCGCTAAATATTCAGGGTACGCAAATCCTGATGAAATATTAGCAATCTATAATGCTTCTTCTAAGTTTGGTCCAGCGGTGGTCAGGCCGGGCATGCCTGGAGACGAAAGTTCCTTCTTAATAAATACAGGAGTTTCTGAAAACTCTATAAATTACGCGAATGCTCAAAAAGTTTCCTCTTTAGTTCAGCAGGCTAAAAATGCAGGAAAGCCTGCTAATCAGATTAAACAGGTTATTCAGACGTATGGTTTTAATCCTAGCCAGTTTGGGTATTAAAAATGGCAACTTTTGATGAAGAATGGAACAATGCTCTTAACGGAAGCAGCGGATCCTTTGATCAACAATGGTCCCAAGCTCTATCAGGAGGATCTTCTACTAGTTTTGAGGACGAGTGGAATAAAATTAGGGGAATAACCCCCAACCCTTCTCCTTCCCCAAATTTCCTTGGAAATATTCTTGATCAACTCGGCGGTAACTTCCTCCGTGATATTTCCGGTAATGCCTCTTTTCTAAAAACACAAGAAGATGCGCCACTCTTTGGTGGTGTGCTTCGACAATTTCTTAATGCTGCTAGTGGTAAGGATATTCAGCGAGTAGGTTCAGGCTCTGTACTGGGAGATTTAGGACAAGGAGCTTTTAATACCTACGGAAAAGGTTTTTATCAACCAGAAGAACTTCCAGCAGTACAGACAGAGATGGCTCAGACTCCCAGTCTCTGGGATCGTATCGGCGCTGGACTAAATATCATAAGTCAACCTCTCGCGGCCAAAGAAATAGCCGAGTATCCTTTTACGCTTCTTGGAAAGGAACTTCCATTACCAAAATTCGCTGGAGACTTATTTAACACAGTCCAAAATACTATTCCTAAACAAATCATCTCTGGCACCTCTAAATTTCCAGGGATCCCAGGTATTACAGGTAGGCTCTTCGGAAGATTCGGTAGTGACGCTGGAGCGACAACTGCCGACTTCTATGGAGCTATCAAACCAGCTTTCGCTAATCTCAATCCTGAAGACCTTAATACTCCTGAAGGACAGCACGCGCTGGATTGGATTGGGCAAATGGCCGGCAAGATTAACAGCGAAAGAGGTGCCAACTCTCCCATAACTAATAGTGATGTCTTGCAGGCTGCCTCCAAAGCCCGCTCGGTATGGGGAGATACGCTGCCCGTTATCTCCAAGAACATGGATAACTTCGCTACCAATATGGGTGTAGCTGAGCGGTCTTTGAGCACAGTCAGTAATTTCTTAAGAGATAGAGGAATCGAGCTTCCTGATCTAACTAATATCAATTTGGTTAATCCGGAATATATGCAGGCATCCAAAACAGCGGGACGAAACATCTCGATCGTTTCTGCTCTTGATCAGATCAAAAAAGATATCGCTCCGGTTGAGTCAGCGACGATGAGTAGTGTTATCTCGCAACTTAAAGGGCTAGAACAAGCAACAGGACATAAGCTAGCTTTTGGAAATGAGAATTTTATCTTCCCGTCGCTGGCGGAGAAAGCTCCACAATTGCCGGCGGGAAATGTGGGAAATCCCCTGGTTAATGCAGCGGGAAGAGTTCTAAGTTCGGTAGCTAGTCCTCAGGTTTACACTAACGAGGCCAAGACCGCTCTTACCTCAGCCCAATTTCGTGACAATCTTCTCGCTAAAGGAATAGAGCCTAATACTGTCCTCGACGCTGCCAGGAAAGCTTCTTTTGACGCCGCGCAAAACGGCAAAGATTTTAGTTTATTCAATGCCAGTCCGGTCGAGCTGAAGCAAATGCTTCAGAACTATACTGATATCGATCCTAATAAATGGAGTGATATTAAATCGGCGATTACTGATTCCAGTAAACTCCCTCTCGATATCTCTGGCCCTGGTGTGACCAGCCTGGCCAAAAGAATCCCTGGTGGGGTAGGAGACTTCTTAACCAATACCGTCTTCGGAACGCGTTTCCAATACAACCCGATCTTCCAGTGGGTCAAGCTGCCTACCAAACTGTGGGAAGTGACCGCTGCGGCTGGCGTAAAGCCTTGGGCTCCGGAAGCTGCTGATGAGGTGGCGCACTACGTAGAGAATCAAGGCAGCAATATGATTTCCAAGTTTGTTAATCCGGAAACTTATGATTTGCAAATCCAAGGTCGGCATGGTCTACTCGGCGAACAGACATCCAGTTGGATGAAAAATGCTGCACTTAAATCAGACTCCGCTGGAAATTTTATTACTGAGAAGTTGCAGGGTGCCAACTTCCAAGTCGCCAATTTTCTAGATCACATCACCAATGCAGATCATCGAGTTTATCTAAAAGGTATTTATCAGGGACTAAAAGACCAGGGCTATGATCTTGCCAAGCTTGATCCGGCGCAGCAGCTGGACTATATCATCAAGCAAGTTCCTGTCGAGGCTCTAGGCAAGGCAGACAACTTCGCTAAGGGCCTTACCAGATATGGACAGGGCACTAGTCCCCTGCAAAACACTATCAACACTGTCTTCTTCCCAGCGCTCTTTCATATGAAAGTGGCCAAATATGCACTGGCGGGGTCTCTTAGTAACGCTACGGCTTCCAGGGCTATCGGAGCGCTCTTCCAAGGATGGAATAAGTGGTCACTCAGTCCTGAGGGCCAGCTATGGCACAACCATATGTTGGGATCGGCTGAGCCTATCAACGTCCCGGGACTCACTGGTCGAGAGGTAAGCGCGCAAACTGAGATGGATCGACTTCTCCATCCATACAATATTTTCTCGCCAATACCTCAGGCCCTGCGAGATATCACGGGGATACCTATCCCAACAACTCAAGCGCCAACTTCGAACTTCGAAGCTACCAATCCAGTAATAGCTAATCTTCTTTCTCTCTTTGGCGGGCGCCAGCTGGCTGAGCCAATCCTCGGGTCGCTTGGTGTGATCCCGCAAACTCCTAAATATGCACCGACTGAAAAATCAATCGACAAACGAATGAAGCAGCAAGAAACCGGAGCGCTGCCGGACATCAAATCTCTTACTGCCAGTATCAAAGGCGTCAAGGATATGCCGACAGTGGCCGGAATAGGTCGACCCGATGATGCCACGCTGGCTAAATCTTACGCCGAGATGAGGGCCAGTTATGATTTCCCCGAAGACCGCGCTAAGCAGCAACAGGAGATAGATTTGATTCTTCAGGTGTGGCCGAAAGTCAAAAGCGCTGCCTCAGGAGTCCCCGCGCCATCCCTACCTGGATTTTAAAAATGGGTTTTATAGAGAGTGTCATTGCTACGGGGCCGGTCGGACTCCTCGCCGCAGGAGAGGCTATCGCATTGGTGGCAGTGGCTGGAGCCCTGGTCAAAGTGACCCTGATGTTTATCCGTTCGCTAGAAGATCGCCATGCTGAGGATAAAGTAAGCGAAGAAAAGAAACTAGAAATGGATAAGGAAACGAATGTTACTCTGGGCAATCTCACCACCTCTGTTAAAACTCTGATGGATTATGTTGGCCAAAAGCTGAATGGAAAATCCTAAACTATGTTTTGGAGAACAATAAAGCAAATGTTACCCTGGGTAGTTATTAAAAAAGTGAGGAAGCAAACTTCTGAGGATGGAGCTCGCTTAAATGCTGCTAGAGACGATATTCTAAAGAAGAGAAGAAAGATCAGAAAGCGTAGCGAGAGCTATAAAGACACTGTAGCTTACAAACTTAAGATGTCGATCGAAGGAAAACACCCCAATGGAATTTAATGATTTGTTTAGCAGCTCTTTTTTGACTAATTTATCCGTTTATATGCAAATAGCCGCGGTGGTTATGCTTTTTTTCGTACTGATCGGCATGGGATACTCGTCCGTAATCTTGTGGAAGCAGCTGGGGTGGAAAAGTATCAAAAGACAGCTCGGATATATGCCTATCGTTTTGATATTCGTTACTGTTTTTATGATCGTGACTGATTTGATCCCGGCCCACCTGCAAGATCTTAGAAATAGAGGTCTTTATAGTAACTACGGTATGATCGCGTTTCTCTCTTCCCTCCAGAAATTCATTCTGCCGCTTGTTGGTCTAGCACTCTACCGTAACTCGATCAAGAATGCTTTCAAAGCGATCTTTAGAGTGCTGCGCCATAGCAGCGACGGAGAATAGCCAGCGCTATGAATATGATATATACTTGCCCCAATGCTTACCCCCTGGAGTACAGATGTTGGTCGTCGCCTCTCAAAATCCCTAGCTAATTTTATGGGTATCCCCGAGTCAGATAAGGCCTGGCTAGCCTTCGCCGCTCAAGCAGAGATAGAAGATGCTGGTGGCACATCGTATGGAGCTCAACACAATAACCCTTTAAATATTCTTCCCTCCAATCCTCCCTGGAATGGCCAGACCGGCACTGGACCAGCAGGATTTGCTAACTTCGATACTCTAGACCATGGGGTGGAAGCTTGTGCCTACACCTATAACCACCAGGGCGATGGCCAAACTTACGCCATGGTCAAGGCCATGTATCTGACTAACGATCCAGTAGCCATCGCCAGTGCTATTGAACGTAGTCCTTGGGACGCTGGGCATTACGGAGATCCGAACGGCAATGGTAATCTGACTAAGCTGGTTCGAGATAATCTAAGTTATGTGGGAGGGGGTGAAGTACCTGTGACTGATGATGAAAGATTTGATTTGTTGTTCTCCGAATACTTCGGAGGAAACCTTGGAGTAGGACAGCCTACTTATGAGGCTGAGAAACAGGCTTGGAAGACTTCTGGTAAAGGTCCAGGATCTTATGTGGATGCCATTACCTTCTTTAACGATCGAAATAGTAATCCATACTTTGCTAGGATGGCAGATATCAAAGGATTCTATGATGAATACGCCCTCCCCAATCTGGTAGATCGAGTTACTGCTCAAGTCCTAGCAGCTACCAGCTCCTCGGAAATATGGAGTAAGAAAGATAACGTTCAAACTACTATTCAAAATATCCTGACGGCAAGAATCAGCGAGCTCCAAGTTAAGATTGATAACACTGTGTCAGCAGCACTTGCTGCCCATGTGCAAGATTGGCAAACAGTGATGTCGAACTTCGCGAAGAGCTTGTGGAGTCGTAAAGTGGTCTTCTCGGTGATCGCAGCCCTGGTGCCGCTTCTAAATAAAGTCCTCGATCTACATCTTGATGCTCCGCAAATAATTGCGATCATCACTCCCCTGCTAGGGTATGTAGGTATCGAGGGAATTCGAGATGCGGTGGCAGTAAAATATCAGTAAAAGGAGAAAGACGTGGCCACACTTATCCAGATGCTCCTCTGGGAGATGACATCGGATAATATCGATAAAGTCATTGAGAGGTGGGAGTCGGAACTAGAGGATGAGAAGATCAGCAAACCTCGCAAGAAGAAACTGGAAGTAGGTATTCAGGTTCTTAAAGAGGAGCTCCATCGTCGCTACTCGAGGAGAGACTGAGGACCATGGAAAACAAGCACCCTCTTCACTGGTCATACTTCTGGCTTGCCGGTTTGGTAATCACAGTTGTATGTCTTGTCCTAGCTGCCGTAGCTACTCATGTTCACGATGGATGAAACAAAGGTCTCATCCATCGAAACTATATTAATTAGATCGTAGGTTTGAGAAAAGAAAAAAGCTCCCTTTTGGGGAGCTTTTTTCGTTGCGCGTTATCTTAACTACAACCTTAAGCTGTAGGATTATCGGCAGCAACAGCTGCTTCGGCATCGGCAACAGCTTTAGTGGCTTCGTCGACCTTGGTCTGGGCGGCGGCGACAGGATCAGGAACTGGATTAGCTGCTTTAGCGTCATCCAAATTCTCGGAAGCCTCGTCGAGCTCGTTAAGAGCGTTTAGGAGGGTATCCTCGTTGGCAGTGCGATCTGTCTTGGCATCTAACTCGTCACGTCGGGTATCTTGTTCTGGGGCCATGGATATCACCACCTCTCGTAGAGAATAATCTAATTGGCTATGCGAATTTATTGTATTACACAAAGAAAGAGGCAATAAAGAGAGTGAGACCTAATCCGATGAAGCTTAGTCCCCAATGAAAAGGATCGAAATTGAAAGTGGCTAGGAAGAAACAAAGACCAGCCAGGATAAGGAGGAGAGAGGAGTTTCCAGGGCGTGGGGGCCAACTCATGTATTTATATTACCATTGGTAACCAATAAAAAGACTCCAAGAAGAATTAGTACAATGCCCACTACGCCCACTACCAGGAAGCTTAGACAAGAATCCAATAGATCTTGCAATACTTTCATTAGCTTAAATCTACCACCATCCGCACCAACCGACATCATTGTTACAAGGCGCTCCATGAGTCATCCAGAAGGCCTTCGCATTGGCCCAGGAGTGGTATCTAGCGGTCATATAGACAGCAGTGAACCAACCATCCTCACATCCATAATCAAGGTCAGGGCAGACCTCGAGGAGCTTCGAACAGGGTAACGCTTGTCCGAGACCGCATGCCCCACTACTAGTATTAACTTTCTTTGGATTATTTCCTGATTCTTTGTTGTAGATGAAAAGCTTATCGGAATTAGTATCCCCGCTGCTCGGGCCTACGGCTACAGATGACGTGGTCCGAACATCGCTCATGCCCTGGTATAAAGAGGCACGAACTGGCGGGGGTACATAAACGGCCGAGGTGATTTCACCATCGACGGTTGCTGAAACGGACTTAGGTTCAATTATAGGCGGGGGTGCACGGAAAAGCGAATAATTAGTTTTTACAGCCTCTGCATGAACTGGCGGTGGGATGGCCAGGGGGGAGAAAAAGGTGCTTATTAGAAGAATCTTAGCGACTAGAACGCAGGTCGCTTTTCGAGAGATTCTTTTATGCCCTCGAGTAAGCATGAAAGACGAGAGCGCAGTTCATCCCGTCCACGAAAAATTATATCAAAATCCTTCGATATCATCTTGGGCGCGCTTCCAGGCCACTTTGCAGGCATTTCGGACAGCTGCCGCAAAAAATACACAGTAAGCGATAGTACCGACGATCAAAACAGCGATGCCGATCTTAAGAACCGGTGCCCACCAGAATATATATCCAGCAATGGACAATAATGCTCCGAGTGCTAAAGCGTGACGGGCAATAGTAGCCGCCACGATGACACTAGCGGACAGGGTGAGAAGACTCTCTTCATCATCCATCCTTTTGGTAGTAGCAGTGGCGTGTGGCTTCTTGTAGGGGCTCATTTTTACCATTTGTTTTATCCTCGCGCTTTTTTTGTTGATTTATCCGCCTGGCGATGACGGATTTACGTTGCATTTCTCTTCTCAGATCCGAACCATATAGCTCGAACTGACGCCGGCTACCGACAGACCCGATATATTTATGCCATCCTGGATCACCTGAAGTGATAGTCTTAATAATTGCTGGAGGTAGTGTCACTACCTCCCAGTCTAGCTATATGTTTGCCGGCGGGTCAACCGAAGAGCTGATACCTTGAGTGTAGCGACAAGCCGGGAAGGCGGTGCAGCCTAGGAACTTACCATACTGGCCCTCTCGCACAACCAATTTGGCACTGCAACTAGGACATTTAAGGGTTGGTCCGGGAGGTTGATGAAGAACTGCTTCTTCCAGGGCGCGGTTGGTGACGGTGCGTAGAGCATCCTTACTCATCCCTAGAATTTGATCTTTGTTATCCCTAAACTTAGCTGCCCACTCTTTGGTATCCAATACATCATCGGCTGCTATCACCGGTTTGATGGTCATACCTTCTTCATACACCCAATCGCCAGTGTCATCATGGATTATAATCTGGGCAGCTATACATTCGTGATATTCCAATCCGCTCTGTATTTGGCGAACGGACAAGCCACACTTCAGACAATGAGTCCGGGAGTTATTAAGAAGATGCTTCATAAATATATTTTAATGCGTTGTGAGGAATCCCGGCTGGTATGTATCAGAGGAACCCAGGGGCGAGCTCACGGCTGGAATTATAGTTAGGATACCTATGATCACACCAGCCGTCACAAGCCCGCCCACTACCAGGTAGAGGTTATATCTCATATTTTAGTTTCCCCTCTGGCGATATATGCCCTGGAAATTTGGGATATCCGAAATCTCTTGGTTCAGTGACATATTTTTGTTTGCCACAAACATCACATTTATTCTTATGCCAGGTTGAAATGACGGTTCCACCTCCGGTGTGATATTTACTACCGCATTCTTGACAGATCCAGGTGGGATAATCTTTAAGTTTGCTCATTACGGGTCCGCTCAGCTTTCTTGATGCGTCTACATGAGGGGCAGCGTTTGGGTTCGGTATATCCGAGATCTTTAAAGAATTTCTGTTCTGATTCGGTAAATTTGAATTCTTCACCACAATCGATACAAATCTTAACTTTATCTTGAGGACTTTTGGTCTGCATGAGCACTCCTTATAATTTTGCCTTCTTTATTTACGGTATATCCTTGTTCTCTCAAAAACTCTATCGTTACTTGAGCCGCGAACTCCCGCATTTGATTAGAAGTTTTCAGATTACCTCCAGCGATTGTACTCAAGAGAAATAAAAAAACTCCTGCAATAAAAACAATATTTCCCCAAAAGGTTCCAAGATGCGCTACGCTGACTAAAGAACCACTAAGGTAGGCTAGATATAAAATCAGGAAAACGTAGTTATTTTTAACCAAGAAATCTGGTAAGTCTTTCCAGTTGCTGTTCGGACGAGATAGAAATTGTTTTATTTTAGAGATATTATTCATTTCTTATCCTCCGGCAAAAGATCACTCAACTTCACTTTCAAGGCGTGGGCCAGTTTCTCTAGGTCCGGTACTCTGGGCAGGTAGAAGCCAGTTTCCCACCGGGAGATGGTATTGGTACTTTCTTCTATCAGCTCAGCTAGCTGAGCTTGGGTAAGATTAGCTTTGACTCGATATTCTCTGATTCGATCTGAGAGACGTGAACTGAGACTATCCATTAACTTTCCTCCTTAACTCTTCTGCAAACCATTCTTCCACAATCCAAACAACCCCAGGTCTGCTTGTGTTCAGCGACCTGGTCGAGACTCGATAGACGGATCATACGGGCGCCGCAAATATCACAGGGTGGCGGGTCCTTCCCAGGTGAGACAATGGTGTAGTAGCGCTTACGGGGAGTAGCCTTAGGCCGGGCTGGTTTCATGTGAGCGGTGTATTTATTCATTCTTTCTTCCTTTTATTGGGAAAGATAGTATAGGACCACTTTCTACTGAGACGAGTAGGGTAAAAGGAACATCTGAATTCTTCTCAATTGCTGCCACTTTATCTAAAAGTTCGTCAAAGAGATCGTAACTAGATAGATCGGAAGATCTAATGATTCCGTGGTAGTAGCCTACCGAATAGTTTTCGTGTCCTTTTGGTGACGCTTGAGAGATGCCTCACCTTCGTGACCATAGATGTAGCTGGTGATAAAGGTATGTCTAAAGCTCATTTATTTTGTTCTCTCTCTTTCCCACTTCTTAGCAATGATTATGCTCATAAGAATTACGTAAGATAATCCGTTGTCTTTATTCCACTCCGCTAACACATCCTCCATTATTTCAGTTGTTTTTATCAGATCTTCCTTAGTCATACCAACCGAGTCTAGGCAACTCTGAAAATCCGGTAGTGGCTGCTTTACGACCTTCTTAAAGAAATCAAAGAATGGAGTGTTAGACATTCTTAGCTCCCACTCTGATACCGACCTTGTAGCCTAGCTCGAAGGCAAACATTACCGTTGTGAAGAAAGCCATTGCGACAGCTGTGTCTTCATCAGTACCCTTAGACTCTTCTAATTCGGAGTAAGTATTGAATAACTGCTTAGCCTTCTGGGCTAGCTCATAAGCATCATCGCCATTTATGAGGTAGCTCAGGTGTTCCTCTTGATTATGAGGAACCTGGCAGCGTCCTAAGCAGCCCGGCATTAGTTTCTCTAACTCTTGGTAATTGGTTATGCTCATATGTTCTCCATATATATAAATTGGCGCCCCCAAGGAATTCTGACATCCCAACCTCTTGACCTCCAATCTGGCGCTCTTCCTTTGAGCTATGAGGGCATTTGGCAGCCTCACAGGGAGTCGAACCCTGGTTTGCGCTTCGAAAGAGCGCAGTCCTAACCGCTAGACGATGAGGCCAAAATGGAGCGGGTGAACAGAATCGAACTGTCGTCTACTCTTTGGAAAAGAGTCATCTTGCCATTAAACGACACCCACAACTGGCGGCCCCGACGCGATTCGAACGCGCGATCTCCTCTTCGACAGAGAGGCGTGATAGGCCACTTCACTACGAGGCCAAGGAGTGGTGGGGAACCTGCTTGACAGGCTAGATTCCCCACCGTCGGCACTACTTCGGGTCGCTCTCGAGGTTGCCGTCCGAGTCGTAGCACAGCGTGATGTGGCCTTCGTCGGAGTCGTTTCCGTAGGACACATAGTATCCACCGGAGCCGTCCTCACGAGAGTTACACGTCACCTGATAACCGGACTCGTCGACGTCCCGATCACCATCCTCTGACATGATCTTCCTCCACTTAGATTTTAAGAATCAAAAACAACTGACTGCTTAACTTGATTCCTAATCATCGAAGTCAAGATTTACGATTCTTCCTAATAGATGCCTGCAAAACGAAGAACAATCTTTCTAAGCCGGGATCATGACTCATTAGTTACCTCCTATTGATACTTCGCATATTCTATCGGGAGTGCAAGAATCTTCCATTACCACATTCATTCTGGTCTCACGGCTATAAGTATTATGAGTAAGGCCCCAAACACTAAAACCAACCATCAATATTCCTATACTTATTACCAGATATCTGATCATTTAATCCTCTTCAAAGATCCATCAGGATTTAGGTTAGCCTTCTTAAGAGCAGCTTCTCCAGTAACTCTCATCACATTCTGACTAATTTCATACTCTCTAGCTAATACACTGGGCTCAGCTTTCTTATCAGCCAAAGCTGCCAGGAAGCCAATTCCCATGAAGGTTCCAAAGACCAGTAATACAATAGTGCCTCCGTCCATCATGCACCTCCTACTCTGGCACCAACATCGAATTGGAAGTAGTAGAGGCCATCGGCAATGACTAGTAGTTTGACATAATTGCTAAATCTAACCGAATGCTTGGCATAAGCGATCTTTAGAGCAACTTTGCGGGCATCAGTAACGGTACCCACTCCTTCTCTTCCCTGATCATAAGGAACGCCAATGATTATACGTTTCATATAGTTTCTTTCATTAATATCTTTCATTATCAAGATACCTGCTAGCAATATACCATTGTAGGACAGTATTGTCAACTGTTTTGGGAAATTACTATCAAACACTGGCTATTTGATAGAATTTAGGTATGCCTAAGAGTGTTCAAGATAATGGTGCCAAAAAAGGCCAGAACAATGGTAAGGGAAGGATTCCAACTCTTAAACAAAGAGAGTTTGTTAGGGAATACGTAAAATCGGGAAATGGAACACAGGCAGCTATTGCGGCCTATGATACGAAGGATCCCCTAATCGCTTCTACTATTGCCAATCAGAACTTAAATAAACCACAGGTTCAGCAATTATTAGAACAAGCATTGATTGAAGCAGGACTTACAGATAGTGAGATTGCTGGTTCTCTTCGAAAAGTTGTTCAAAAAGGCTTAGATAGCGAGAAGGTGACAGCATCTGATGCTCTTAAGAGCTTGGATATGGTCTTGCGTATCAAAGGTGGGTACGCGGCGACGAAACAAGTACACGCGAAGTTAGATTTGAATAAACTCTATAGCGAAATGCCTTATAATGAAGTTATCAAGGAGATTAAGAAGACACGCGAAGTAGTC
>Ga0209350_1001022_pt1 | contig 12990 bp, 15 predicted proteins | sample GraSoi013_2_20cm_2_FD_185822 | JGI IMG/M metagenome (GOLD analysis project Ga0209350, IMG submission 185822) | Grasslands soil microbial communities from the Angelo Coastal Reserve, California, USA - Sample 09_27_2013_2_20cm (SPAdes) (version 2) | ecosystem: Environmental > Terrestrial > Soil >...
AGGTGGGATAACGACCTCCTTCTCCTCATTCACCTTCATACCCATCAACGCCTCGTCGAAACCCTGAATCACCTTACCGGTTCCCAGCACCACCATCAGAGGATGGTAGTCGCGAGCCGCATTGTACAGTCCCGCGCTCTTTGCTTCTTTTTCCATAGAAGTGTCGAAGATTTTTCCGCCGGGGAATTTTCCGATATAGTGTACTGAAACGGTATCTCCCTTCTGGGCCTTCAGCTCTAAGCTCATGTTTTGTCGATCAAGGAGTCTATTTTTGAGTCTAAATAGCTGACGGTCGAACAGCGCGATAAGTCAATGCCGACTTTGCTCATGGGTTAATTTATACGCATCAACGACCCAGGTTACGGTTATGATGGCTGAGAAGCAGACCCCGAAAGCTCGCTTCTCCACAAAGCTCCCGAATGGAGACTTCCTAGGAATCACCATATGGCCAGGAAAATCCGAACCATCCGCAGAGGTCGTTACGGTTCAGATCCGACACCCAACCGGTGACAACTGGGAGACTACTGCTCGAATCGCGCTCTATCGAACACCTGATGGCAAGTATTCCCTACTTCCTGAAAGGCCGGTAACAAAGTCTTCAGAAAAGACGGAAGCAGTAGCAGTAGGTGCAACGGACGGAGATTAGGAAAGATGTCGACTAGCGAGCTAGTGTTGGAAGAGACCCCATACCTGAACCTCACGACGAGAGGGAGGAAGACAGGGCTGAGACATGATGTCGAGCTCTGGTTCGCCTTCGAAGACGAAAAATTGTACTTTCTCGCGCACGAATCCTCTCACTGGTGGAAGAACGTCGTCAAGACTCCGAGAGTCGAAGTAGAAGTCTCAGAGATCCTCTTCGAGGGAACCGGCAGACTCGTTCCTCAGAAACTCGAACACACCTTCGAACTCTTCCGCCGCAAATATGGAAGGGACCAGGTAGAGAGATGGTACGGCGGCGAAAGGTCAAAACGGAAAGCGGTCGAAATACAGCTCGGACGGGTTCTCGGGAAAAAGCCGAGCGGCAAGGGTAGCCTCATAGAGATAGCCATCTAACGCCATCGAGATTTTCAGCGTCCTATACTCACTGCAATCTTGGATTAGGGTGCACTATCGGGGCACCAACAGAGGCGTAATATCCAGATCCTAAATGATGGTCTCCATGTTCCGCGTTAAGCTGGACGCCGGATCAGAGCCGTTCCGTTGACACGGCTGATCTTACAATCACATAGATGCCGACTCCCCCTATGAAGCCAGCCAAAATCCCTTGCGTTCCAAACGTTGAGCCCGCGGCCGCGAGAATCAGGATTCCCACTATCGCACCCAGATCGTTACCCTTGCCTTCATTCTTTTTCCTCTTGTCTTTGGAATCGGCACTACCTTGTTCGCTCAAACACAATCGCCCAGCTTCGAACCTTCTCTAGTTCAGGATGTAAAGATGTCCGATAGTCATATAGCAAGTTACCTTCCACCCTCACAGTTGGATAGGGGATGGCGTACGGTCTAGCCGAGGGGTTCAGAAAGACAGTTGTCCGACTGGGTGGAAAGAAGAAGAGCAAGGCAGTGGTCATCGCAACTTTCGGCAACCACTTCACATTGAACGATGCGCTCGAAAAATTCCGGAAGGAAGGGCTAACTTTCGAGACAGAGAAAGGGCACATAGTCAAGATATTCTTGGACAAGAATACGAAGGAGAGAGCAGAACAAGTACGGAGTATCATTCGGGAAAACTTCGGCTACGTTGAGCCTCTCTAGATGCTTAGCATAATCATCTAAGGCACTGGTTCTACATTTCCCAGCGGAATGAAGACTCCGAAATTCGTTGAAGTATCGTTCGACTTAGACAAGACCCTCTTTCGTCAGCCTGCACTTACTCAGGCGGCACGACGCTTAGGGATCAGCAAGAAGTGGGACACGATCGACGAGATGTATCACAAGAAACGGATAACCCTCAGACAGGCCCTCTTGCAACAGTTTCAGCTTCTCGTCGGGATGAAACTCGTAGACGTTCTAGCTGAAGTCTCCAAGGTCCCGATGATGCGGAACATCCGAGAGGCGGTTGACAAGCTATTGGGCCTCGGGCTGTCAGTGATCCTCTGCACCGACAATCCGGATTTTCTCTGTCAGTATCTTGTAGAACAATTTGGATTCCGCGGATTCGTCTCGTCGAAGGTGGCAGTGAAGAATGGCGTCATTACCGACGATATCGAGCCACTACCTGACAAGAGGCTTGGCATCAGAAAGTATTGCGCATGGATGAGCATTCCACTGAGCAAGACGATTCATGTAGGAGATGGACTGAACGATGTTCCCGTCTTTCGAGTAGTCGGCTATTCCATCGCCTTGAACACTAACCTTGAGAAGGTGAAGAGAGCAGCTTCACATCAGATGGAAACCGACGACCTTCTCGACGTTTACAAACACATTCAGTCGGAAATGTCAAGCACAAAGTCAGTAAATTAGACGGCTACTGAGCGCGAGCCTCTTCTTGTCTGTTACGAACGCGCATTCTTGAAGCCCCATCTTTCTCCCAAGATAGAGGGCCAGGTGCTGCAGACAGAACATGACTTGAAGAGCCGCGAGAATGGGATCGGCCGCGCCACTCTTCAACAGATACGCGTTGAAACTACTATTTGAAAGAACTCGAAACACTTCACTCGTCTTCTTGTCTGAACTATGCGATAAGAACAGAAGGTTGTCTGTTTTGTTTTGGAGTGAGAAAAGCTGGGAATGCCCAAGCTGCTCTGTATGCTGGTATTGAGCCGATAGCCCCAGAACCTCGTGGATCTTGAAAGCTCCGTACATGGCAAGAGAGTAGCCCGTCCCGGATCCGACGAACAGGAACCCTCCGCGAGGATGGACCCGTAAGCGTCGAGCCCACCCAGCAGCTCGTCTTTCCATAATTGGTAGAGAATCGAGTTTCGGTATTCGACGGATCAGCGAGGCTACAGCAAGTAGATTAGCCGAGAAACTCGCTGTCCCGGAAGTAAGGATTCCCGGGCTTCTATAGCGTAACCGAATTACATCGTCGCATTCTTTCGCGAGAGGGCTCTGCGGGTTCGAGGTTATTGCGACGCGCTTCTTGGCTAGCCCTCTGACTCTCTTAGCAAGCTGTATGTTCGTTCTGGTTTTGCCGCTGATTGATGTTATGAAGAGGATCTTGTTCCGAGTCGCTCGGGGATAGAGCTGGAGTTCGAAAGGGTCTGCAGCGAACGCCTGCATCTGGGACAAGTATTGGGCGAAGAGTGAGCTTGCGAGGGAGTCGCCGGAGCCGGTGAAAATCATGCTCGAAGGGTCAAGACTGCGAAAGCGGTCATATTTTCCGAGTTCGCGAGCGAATGCTGGAAGGTCTTCGACTTGGTTGTGGATTTCTTGCTCCATCGCATCGAGCGAGGATGTCTTACCCAGCGTTCTCTGCTGACTCTTGCCTATAGATGCCACCCGAGTAGGTCCATTTCTTCCCGCATTGCTTGCATTGGAGGTTGAATCCCGTACGCCATCCGTCCGGGCCTCGTATTTCGCCGGTTATGGCGAGTTCTCCCTGGCATGAGCAACGCGGGACAATCCTCGACAAGTCGTTGAAGTTCAGCTCTTGCCAGAATAAATGCTCTGGACCCAAGTTTGCCTAGTTGCACTATCAAACCTCAAAAGAGAGGTTGGTTTGGTGAGTCTTGGTCCGGAAATCGAGCAGAAGTCGAGGCGCGACTTCAGTTATTCTTATATGCCTTGCCCCTTCATACATAGACTATAGGTATTCGAAAAGTCCATCTGGATATTCGAAAACTGAGAGCGTGAAGAAAAAACGTCGTATAAGGTCATGGTGGCCTTCGGCGAACAGACCTACACTCTTCTTAGCGACGAGGCTCGAGCCCGAGGAATAACAATCCAGGAGCTCCTCCGTGCGGTCGTCATACCTGACTGGTTCAAGGCCAAGTATGAGCCTGTTCCACGACAGAGTCCGATCATCGAGCGGAGGACGAGAGAGGAGGAGCCTGTGGTACCCTACTCGTTCTCAAACAAGCTCAGATACTAGCTTCACTGAACCAAACTCCTCTTTTTCATTCGATCAAGAGGCCGTACAGGTCCCAAAAACATCACCCAGGGTTTAAGATGCATGTAGGCTCTGAAAACCGCGGGCCTGGGTGCTCTGACGCCGCTTCAGCCTAAGGTCAAAGTCGCCCCTCAAAGCGTTTTCTACGCCTTGCACACTCGTGACGGGACTTGCGCATCGGGTTGCGGGGTTTCTCAAACCGGCGTCGCCGAAATAGTTTTCGGGGTCGAAATTGTCGAATGGAACCTTTGTTCTGCCTGTCTTTCTCGGACTGGTTTCCTCGAATACTTCAACTCCCTGCCTTCGGCGACCCCGCGAGAAGCGGAGGAAATCAAAATACTCCTGGGAATCTCGAATGAGACGTCTGAAAGGCAGAACCGAGCTGCCCCGCCCATAAACTAATTTCGAGAATTCAGGTTGGTGCTAGACCAGCTCATCCAATCGAGGTAAAGACCAGCTTTGAGCTTTTTGGAAGGCACAGCGATTATCAATATCTCCGTGGCTCAACATTATGACTCTCTCTCTTCTCGTCGGATAGTTAGGATATGAGCATGGACAATATTACGAAGCGGTTCTGCCCAAAGTGCCATTCTGAAAATATCATTCTCTGGATGGGCGGATACACCGGGGCAATGTACAGGTGTCCCGACTGCGGTTACACTGGACCAGTAGTCATCGAAACCAACGACCCTATTCCGTCATCGAAATCCGAGGCGGAGAAGGACCGAGTCGGACGAAACTGAAGTGCGCTGTGGCTGCCTGAAATGGGTCAGGCTCCAAATTTTCGGTTCTGCCCTCAGCCTTTCGTCTTCGCTTTTGCACTCCAAGTGGTCAGTCCTCCACCGGGTACACTTACAACCAAAAATCCATCATCGGCACTTGCTTCCCACGCTTCATACTTTGGATCGGAGGGAACTACGAGCGTGCTTCCGTCGGTAAAACTGATGTCCAACCTTCCGTCCTTTCGTCCTATCGCTTTCTGTATTGTTTTGCCGAACAAAACGCATCCTTGCCCTGCTTCTGTCGGTTTCTCCGGATTGAGACTTACACGCCTGCCCATGTGGTCTATTTCCATTCTCCCTCCTATTCGGATAATCGTCCGCTGGTGTTTTTCCAGGAACTCAAGACGGAACGCGTTATCAACACAGCATCGGGACACGATCTTTCCACTTAGCCGTAAGTCAACATCAGATTCGGTTTGATCGATGCTATTCGTGGGACCGACCCCATTCCAAAAATATGCTGAGGTCAGATTAGCGATAGTTTCTTGCCGGCTTTCTCAAACGCGTCGGCTGCTTGGTCGAGATCCTTCTTGGTGTGCGCGCTTGTCACGATCGTCCGGATTCTCGCTTTATCTTTGCCAACCATCGGAAATACTATCGGAAGAACGAATACTCCAAGTTTGAACATCTCGTCCGCCAGCTTGTGAGCCTTCCCGCTCTCACCGACCATGACTGGAGTGATGGGTGTCTCGCTCTGTCCCGTGTCGAAGCCCAGGTCTTTCAATGCTTTCTTGAAGTATCGGGTATTGTCCCAGAGTTTCTTCACTAGCGATGGATTCTTCTTCACTAGCTGTATCGCGGCGATGCAGGCTCCCGGGACACCAGGAGGCTGAGACCCAGAGAGTAGATAGCTTCGGACCTTGTTCTGGAGATAGGTGCACAAGTCTTTCGAGCCAACAACGTAGCCACCCACACAACCGAAGGCTTTGGAGAATGTCCCCATGTCAACATCGACCTTCCCTTCCAGGTGGAAGTGGTTCGTGATTCCCCGTCCGTTCTCGCCCAGGACTCCATCACCATGAGCATCGTCAACGTACGTGATGGCTTGGTACTTCGTGGCCAAGTCGACGATGTCTTTGAGGGGGGCGATGTCGCCATCCATGCTGAAGACTCCGTCGGTAATGATGAGGACTCTCCGGAAACGATCAGTATTCTGTAACTGCTTTTCTAGATCGCTCATATCTTTGTGTTTGTAGACTCGCCTCTCAGCTTTGGTCATTCGACAGCCGTCGATGATGCTTCCGTGATTGAGTTCGTCGCTAATGATCAGGTCTCTCTCATCAACAAGCGCAAGGATCGTGCCCGCGTTCGTTGCGTAACCCGATTGAAACGTGATCGCCGATTCAGCCCGTCGATAATCGGCGAGAATCTTCTCCAGCTTTAGGTGAATGTCCATGGTGCCCGCGATAACTCGTACCGATCCAGATCCTGCACCATACTTTCGTGTAGCAGTAATCGCAGCCTGTTTCAGCTTTGGATGATTGGCTAATCCGAGATAGTTATTGGAGCATAGGACTAGCACAATCCTGCCGTCAACCTTAGCATGTGGGGCTGATGGGCTCTGAAGAGTCCGGATGCGCCAAAGCAGATCATCACGGTCTAGGCCGTCCAACTCTTTACGTAGACTATCTAGCAGCGGCTCTCTTCGCAGGTTGGATTGCTGGCTCATTTCTGATCCCTGTGATCCGTACCTGCGTAAAACGCTTTACGATAAGTTTCATTCTCCGCCAATTCAGACTGACAAACGTTTTACACTCGACCTAAACGCCGGGGAACAGTTCAAGGGAATCCTTTGAGGGAACAAATGCATGCAGTTGTCAAGACTGTTCCGGGTCCCGGTGCCGTCTACGAGCCATGGGCCTTCGCTCCCAAGCCGGGTCTGAGAGACATTCAGGTCCGGGTCGAGGCGACTTCGATCTGCGGAACGGACATGCAGATCTATGATTGGCACGAACTGATGGCTAAGCGGGTCAAGCCTCCCCTCGTTATGGGTCACGAGTTCGCGGGAAAAGTGGTGGAAGCGGGGAAGGAGGTCTCGGACCTTAGAGAGGGTGATATTGTCTCAGGTGAGACTCACATTAACTGTGGAAGATGCTTCCAGTGTCGCACAGGGAATGGGCATATCTGCGAAAGGATGCTCCTTCGGGGAGTCGACACCGGCGGGTGCTTCGCTGAGTATCATACCCTTCACGAGAGTAGCGCGTGGCTCAACGACAAGAGAATTCCAATTGAGACGGCAAGCGCTAGGCAACGCTGTTCATGCTGCGTCTGCCGCGGACATTCCGGCACACACCGTCGCAGTCTTCGGCTGCGGTCCAATAGGAGCATGTCTAATTGGGCTTTGCAAATCGTTCGGAGCCAGCAAGATCTTCGGAATCGACATCGTTGAGTACAGATTGAACCTGGCGAAGAAGATGGGCGGGGACGTTCTCATCGACGGGTCCAAGGAGAAGGTTGTAGATACGATCATGAAAATGACCGACGGACGCGGCGTTGACGTCTTCTTCGAAATGTCAGGTGCGCCACCCTCGTTCGAAGAGGGATTCAGGGCCCTTCGCCCTGGGGGAACTGCTGTCCTATTCGGGCTGCCCTCGAAGAACGTCGAGTTCGATGTGGCGAACTGGATCGTTTTCAAAGACCTAAACGTCCGAGGGGTCTTCGGGCGTCGATTGTGGAGCACGTGGTACAAGACAGCGGAGGTGTTGAAGGCCGGAGAAGTGGACCTCTCGAAAGTGATTACTCACAGGTTTGCGCTCGAAGAGTTCGCCAAAGCATTCGCTCTGATGAAGTCGGGCCGCTGCGGAAAAATCGTCATGTATCCTAATCGCAAACCTCCTTCTACGACCTAAGGTATCATCATCTGTTGGACGGGCACCTTCTGATTGCGATTAGACTACCAAGGTCTTCCTTTCAGGGTGGGTACAATCCAGCCTCCGATGGCACACCCAAGGATGCTACCGATCATGCCCACGAGAAAGAGTGGTAATGCTAGGATTCCAAAGAACGCCGCTTGGGCGTCTCCCTGCGAGACGGCGCCCGGAAACGGGATTCTAAAGAACGCCACGAACAGTAGACCAGCAAGGATGCCCGTGAACGTGGCAAGGGCTGTAGCTTTCACTGTTTCAGCTACATCGGCCAGGACGAAACCTGCGCCGAAGGCGATTAAGAGGAGGAACCATCCGATGGGAAAATTTGGCAGAGGCCCAAAGCTATAGGCTGTGAAGAGAATCGTAGAAGGCCCAACCAGCGAGGTGGACGGATGGGTTGACGTCTGCACTGTTCCAAGCAGGAGAACTGAAAAGACGAGAACGCACGCATCTAGTCCTGCCCAGATCAGTCCCACCGCGAGAATTTTGAAAACGGACCTCACAGATGATTCCAGTATTGAACCCGCCCTTTAGATTTTCCTAAGAAGGTAGGTGCACGTGCAAGATTGATATCCGTTGGAATCCGAGCTGTGTTGAAGAAGTCGTTCGGACGCAGGTTTTGAGTTAACGCTTCTTCTGCTGCTCTAAAGCTATATTCTCTTTCTGACGATTTTTCACGATCTCGCTGGCTATGCCCTTCAGCACACTTGATCTTTGTCCCGTCTTCTTGACGGTAACATAGCCAATCTTCTCCCAGGGCGAACCTGAGAGAGCAGCCTTCTCCTTGGTCTCGGGTGAATATCCGAGTGACATTGCTGCCTGCCAGACCTCCTTTAGACTTGGCTGTTTGACCGCTCGCGATACTGGGAGTCTACGTCCTTGACCTCGGGTCTTGGAACTGTCCAGGTGAGCTGGCCAAACAATCAAGAATCCAGGGCGCTTCAATCGCCCACCCTCTCGACTCTAACTCTTCTGGGACTTTTCTAGTAGGATTGCGTTGATAACGCCGTGCTGGCCTGGACGGGACGTGACTCGTGCCTGTCCCAGCTCTGTCTCCACAATCGCACCCTTAGTGATGACGCCTCTCCGTTGATAGTCTACGTTCGCGGGGTTCCTGACGACTCGTAGGAGCTTAGACTTTGAACTCTTACCGGAGGTCTTGTCGGTGACAACGGCCCAGTCGGCTACCGCTATCCTGACCTTTGTTCCGCCGCCGTACATGCTCACCCGTCTCTGCTTAAGTGGCCCAAGCGTTGTCTCAGTCGGTTCAGAGCCAGCTTCGAAGGCTCTCTTTCCACGCCAGGCGTGTTTCGTTCCTCCGGTGGGTTTTCTCTTGTACTGGCTACCATGAGTCTGCGGCATTTGATGACAAGAAATGTTGTTTCAGGGTTCGGCATATTAACCGTTCCCTGAAATGTGTCTCCCAGTCCCGATTTTTCGCGATTTTTCCGTTCAGGGTAACCGAATCTTTATTTGACCGCGGACGCTCCTGACTTGTAAATTCGAGGCGCAACCCAGAGAATGCCCAATTATTGCTTGGAATGCGGCGGAAACCTAAGCTACGATTCCGCAATCAAGCAATACGCGTGCAAGAGTTGCGGCCTAACCTTCACCCAGCAAGACCTTCTACAGGGCCGAGAGAAGATGCTCCAGAGCCAGGAGACTGTGGACGAGGAGAAGAAACGCCGCCAGAAAGACTATCTCAAATGGTGGCTCAGCTCAGACAAGAAGACAAAGTAGACAATTTCTTCCCCAATTAACGTTCCAGCACTCGTTCTTGTGAACACGAAGCATCAATACTGCTTTTCCAGTTCCTACTTTTCATTGAAGCACAGGGTTTATTCCCGAAGTGGACTGCACGTCTTCTGAACAAATCCTGACCCTCACCAAGAGCGAAAACATCCTCGAAGACATACTCGAAAAATGGAGGCGTGGATCCACTGGGCCTCTGCCTCAGTTGACTCCTCTCCAGCTTCTCAACGCTCTGGTTCTGGTTGAGCGAGAGGGACCTGTGGGACGGAGAGCCCTGTCCGAAACCCTTCAGCTCAACGACGGGGTAGTTCGCGGACTGTTGGAAAGGCTGGCAGCGAGCAAAATGGCTCTCGTAACTGTGAAGGGTGTCCAGCTTTCCAAGATGGGAAAGGAGAGCCTCCGGAAGCTTCTTCGTCAGCTATCAATCAAGAAGATTATTTCCATAGACCAATCTGACTTGGTATCTGCCAATTCTGCTATGGGAGTGCACGCCACAAAATTGTACAGACCAGGAATGACTGGAATTGTTCAGAGGGATGAAGCGATCAAGGCTGGAGCTGAAGGCTCGATCACAGTTGCAGTTCTAGGCAGGAAGCTTGTGATTCCGCCTGACAACAAGAGTATCGCAGAACTCGCTCCAAAAGAAAACGCCAGGCTTAGGAGCGAGCTAGAACCCACTGACAAGGATCTGATCATAATCGGCTTTGGAAAGGACCCGGGACGCGCCCTTGCAGGTGCACTTGCGGCAGTCCTCTCGCTCCAGAAAGCCTAGGAGAACCTAGAACTGAAAGAAAGGCGGAAGTTGTCGAGGAAGCCCACGGCCGAGATCATCTCGATCGGCAACGAACTTCTCATCGGACACACGCTTGACACCAACTCCCATTGGATTGCAAAACACCTTACCAGGTTAGGGTGGATCCTTGAGAGAGTCACACAACTACGCGACTCGTTGGATTCAATCAGGTCAGGTGTGCGAGGATCTCTCAAGAGAAACCCGAGTGTCCTGATCACAATTGGCGGCCTGGGTCCGACCCATGACGACATGACGTTGGCTGGGATAGCACGAGCGGTCGACAAACCGATGAGATTGAACAAGGAAGCGTTGGAACTTGTGAGAGATCATTACCGAAGACTCGAGAGCAAGCCCAGACTGACGAAGTATCGGACTAAGATGGCCACTCTTCCGCAAGGATCCACGCCTCTACCGAACCCTGTTGGCACAGCTCCCGGCGTAAAGATGCAAAAGTCAAGCACAACCCTGTTCTCTCTACCGGGTGTGCCTTCCGAGATGAAGGCGATATTCCGCGCCAGCATGATTCCTTGCTTGGAATCATTCCATACGACTCGCCCCGAGGAAGTAGAGATCAAGATTACCGGGATCATCGAGTCGGCGCTCGCGCCAATTCTTGATCAGGCTCGCAAGATCTATCCAAAATTATACTTCAAGTCTCATCCTAGAGGGAGAGAAACGGGAATCAGGCCTTTGATCCTGCTCCACATCTACAATATCGAACCTGGAGCAGAGAAAGAAATCTCTGAGGCGTCAGCTCGGATAATGCTTCAATTGGCTGGAATCCGAGCCCGATCAAATCTCATCGTGAAGAAATGATCTTCCATTTCGCTGCAAAGTCCAGCCGATGTTTCCGACACCTTACTCGGTGGCGACTTGGACGAGGTCTTCTGGTTGTCTATTGCTGGTCTGAGAGAGGTTCATGATTCCGCCCGTCAGGCTCTGGGCTCCGACTCCGTTCTTTGTCAACACCTCGGCTACACGCAAAGATGTTCCTCCTGCCATGCAGACTAGCAGTGTCTTCGACTTGTCTTTCGGCAGAAGACCGTTGATTCCGGCTGGAATTTTCTCGGTTGTTATGAGCGCCTGAACGTCTCGTGCGGTGGCTATCTTGACCTTGTCCCTGTCACAGCCTAAAGCCTCTGCGACAAGCTTGATCCCTTCCTCTCTCGGAACAAACATCGCGTGGGTCCAGAGAACCTCTCCATAGCTTGGCTGCTTGGAGTTCGCTTCTTCCACGTTGACCTCTAGTGGGTCTGAGGTCTCAACGGGTACGTCAAGATCGGCTAGGTATTTTTGCAGTCCATCAGCGATCATCACTACGAAATTGTTGCCCGCACCGTAGTTGATCATTTGCAAGGCTGAGTAGAGGGCTAGTGCGCCGCTCTCGCCGATGTCATGGCCTCTGCCGGCAAAGAATCTCAAGAGTCGTCTAGCGGCCTCGAAGTCTACCTCGTGTTCCCCGCCGTATATCTCGGGCTGGTAGAATCTCAGACCGATAGCCTTGTCTCGTGTTCTTATCCCAGCAACATCTTGGTTGGCCAGCGGGAAGACTACGTGCACGGGTTTTTGTCCGTACTTGGCTTGTGCATATTTCGCGAGCCCTGCTGAGGTTCCTCCTGTTCCAAAGGCGGTGATTATTCTGAAGTCTCCGAGCGAGTAGCCATAAGATTTGAGCTGCTGGTCGATCTCTGGCGCGGTGGTTGTCTCATGGGACCGAACGTTGAGTTCGTTATCATACTGTTCTGGACAGAATCCATCGTAGAGTTTGGCGAATAGTTTGGCAAGGCTGATCACGTCCTGTTTTGCGAGCAGGGCTTCCATGTCGCCCCGAGCGTTGTCGAAGACTGATGTGTCAAGGCCAAGTTGTGCGAGCTGTTCTCGGACACTTGCCGCCGCGGCTTTTGCGACCACAAGGTTTGGGTCTATCTTCAGTCCTGGTGCTGGGCATATGTCGACATCGAGATTGACAGATCTCACTCCTTCATTCTTGAGTTCGTCCAAGACCCCTCCTTGCAGCTTTCTCGAGACGAGAACGATGACTTCAAGCCCTAAGCTTCTCAGCATGCCGAGCGCTAGGCCGAAGTTGCCGGAGGTTGCTTCGAAGATCTTCTGGCCAGATCTAAGCTTACCTGCAGCGATTGCGTCTCTGATTATCTCCACGGCGGGTCGGACCTTGACGGAGCCGCCGAAGATTTGAGAGTCCAGTTTTCCGAAGACCCGCACCGTTTTGGGGTCTATACTGATGCCATACTCTACCCTGGCACATTCAGTTAGGGCATTGGTAAGGTCCACCAGGGGGGTCGGATTCGCGATTGGTCCAGCACCGTCCCTTCGGACAACGTGGGGGGTCTTGCTCAGAATTTCCTCCTCAAATCTCCCGAGAAGATTCTCATCGACCTGGGGCGAGAACGAACTCTGTCGCAACGATTGTCGATAGTGTGGGGACAGGGCTTTATATAACGTATGTCATATCGCGACCCCATGACCGGGACTTACAAAGCGCCAGACATACCAAGCAACCAGATTACAGGAGAACTCGTCCGAGACGAGCTACTGAGATGCTTTGAGAGCGCCAACAAGGAATTCTTTACTCTACTAAATCAGCCCGTTACCGATGAGATCTTGAAGACACAGGTCAAACAGTTCGTCGAAGGAGTATTCCAGAGCTGCGGCGTCAGCTACACCGAGCCAACCAAGACGGGAATCCTGACAGCCATCAACCAGTGCAAGAGTAACGCGGAGAAGATG
>Ga0209350_1001024_pt1 | contig 12988 bp, 10 predicted proteins | sample GraSoi013_2_20cm_2_FD_185822 | JGI IMG/M metagenome (GOLD analysis project Ga0209350, IMG submission 185822) | Grasslands soil microbial communities from the Angelo Coastal Reserve, California, USA - Sample 09_27_2013_2_20cm (SPAdes) (version 2) | ecosystem: Environmental > Terrestrial > Soil >...
CACGGACACCGCTTCCGCCGCGAACACGCCGCCCGCGATGAGCAGCAGAAACTCCGCCTTGAGCATGATCGCGACGGTGCCCAGCGCGCCGCCGATGGCGAGGGAACCGGTATCGCCCATGAACACCTGGGCCGGATGCGCGTTGAACCACAGAAACCCCAGTGCCGCGCCGGCGAGGGCGCCGCAGAAGATCGTCAGCTCCTGGGAGCCGGGGAGGAAGTACACGAGGAGGTAGCGCGTCCAGTCGATGCGGCCGAATACGTACGCAAACGCTGCGAACGTGCCCGCGAGGATGGCCGTCAGGCCGGCCGCGAGACCGTCCAACCCGTCGGTGAGGTTCACGGCGTTCGAGCTACCGGTCACGACGACCGTGACGAAGAGGAGATACAATGGCGCCGGCAACACCAGCAGCATGTACTTGAACACCGGCAGCTGAGTAGATGTGGGAGGCAGGTCCGGCGCCAGCGGCCACAGGATCAGGGCGATACCCAGCGCCACGCCGAATGTGACCTGGCCGATGAGCTTCCACCGCGCCACCAACCCCTGGGACTTGCCGCGCACGATCTTCAGGTAGTCGTCGATGAATCCGATCGCGCCCGTCCAGAGCATTGCTAAGACCGCCACTACGACGTACCGGCTGTCGAGCCGCGCCCACAGGAGCGTCGGCACAACGGTCGCGAGAATGATGATCAGCCCGCCCATGGTTGGCGTGCCGCGCTTCGCGTGGTGGCTCGCCGGTCCCTCGGCGCGGATCACCTGGCCGACGTTGCGCTCGCGCAACCGCCGGATGATGGCGGGACCGCACAGGAAGGCGAGCACGAGCGCCGTCACGACCGCGCCCGCGGCGCGAAACGTGAGGTAGTTGAACAGGTTGAAAAAGATGTGCTGCTTCGCGAGCGGCGCGAGCAAGTGATAGAGCACGTGCAATCCTCAGTTCAGGTGCGGCAGCACCCGCTCGAGCGCCACCCCGCGGGACGCCTTGAGCAGTACGATCTCGTTGCCCGTGAGAGCGGTCTTGAGCCGTGGGCCCAGCGCGTCCGCGTCGGGCGCCGTGATCAGGCGCTTCCCGAGCGCCGCCCGGTGCGGCTCGAACGCCGGCACGAACTCGCCCACCGCCGCGACGAGTGCCGGCTGGAGCGCCGCGATATCCGCGGCCGCGGCCGCATGCAATCTGGCACTCTCGGGCCCGAGCTCCAACATCGAGCCCACCACCACCGCGAGCGGCCGGCGCCGCCGCTCGGCGAGCCAGTGGGCGAGCTTCAGGGCCCAGCGCAGCGAGCCCGGGTTCGCGTTGTACGTGTCGTCGATCACGGTCAGGCCGCCCAGCGAGAGCACCGCGCCCCGCCCGGACGGGAGCCGCACGCCGGCCAGGGCCGCCACGGCGCGCGCCGGGTCGGCGCCCGCCTCCCGCCCCACCGCGAGCGCGAGCATCGCGTTTTCGATCTGGTGGAACCCCACCACCGGCAGCGTGACGGCATGCTGCCGCCAGGTGATGCGTGGACGGCCACCGTCGTCCAGCTCCGCCGCGTCCGGCCGGACTTGCGCCCCCGGGCCGGTGCCCGCCACCACCGTCGGCGCGCGGCGTCGCGCCTCGCTCGCGAGCTCGGGCGGGTCGGTCCCGACGACGGCCATCCGCGCTCCCTCGACCAAGGCGAGCTTCTCCTGCATCACCCCGGCGAGTGAGCCGAACCCTTCCACATGCGCGTAGCCCACGTTGGTGATCACCGCAATGGTCGGCTCGATCACGGCGCGCAACCGCGCGATTTCGCCCGGCACGCTCGCACCCGCTTCCACCACCAGCGCATCGGCGTCGTCGGGAGCCGCCAGGATCGTGAGCGGCACGCCCACCAGGTTGTTCAGGTTGCCGCTCGTCGCGTGCACCTGGTAGGTGGTGGCTAGCACCGCGCGGATCATTTCTTTGGTGCTGGTTTTCCCGCTCGAGCCGGTGACGGCGACGACCGGGCTCCCGGGCGCGAGCCGCCGACGCCGCGCACGCGCCAGGAGGCCGAGCGCGTCGAGCGTGTCGGCCACTTCGAAATACGGCAGGCCATCCACGGCCGGCGTGCCGCGGCGCACCACGGCGGCCGAGGCACCGTTGGCTCTCGCCTGATCGAGAAACGCGTGGGCGTCGAAGCGATCGCCCTTGAGGGCGACAAACAAGGCGCCGGGTCTCAGGTCTCGGGTATCCGTGGCTACGCCGCCGAAGCTGAGCTTGGCCGGCGCGCGCACGCCGAGCGCTTCCGCGACCCGCGCGCTCGTCCACTGGGTCACGAGGCCCCCAGCTCCTGCACGATCGCCCGCTCGTCGAACGGCTGCTTCTCCGTCCCGATCACCTGGTAGGTCTCGTGCCCTTTCCCCGCGAGCAGGATCGTGTCTCCCGGCCGTGCCAGCTCGAGGGCGCGGGCGATGGCACGGCGGCGGTCGACCTCTCGGGTGTGCGGCTTGGCCCGCATGCCGACCTCCACGTCGTCGAGGATCTTCTCCGGGTCCTCGGTGCGCGGATTGTCCGACGTGACGATCGCGCTGTCCGCCAGCCGCACGGCCACCGTACCCATCGGGGCGCGCTTGCCGCGATCGCGATCGCCGCCCGCGCCGAACACGACGATGAGCCGTTCCTTCGTGAGCGGGCGCAGCGTCTCGAGCGCCCGCTCCAGCGCGTCGGGCGTATGGGCATAGTCGCGCAGCACGGTGCACGGCCGCTCGGCGATCCGCTCCATCCGACCCGGGACCTGCGGCGCGCGCGTCAGCCGCTCGGCGATCGTCTCGACCGGAACGCCCAGCCCCCAGGCACACGCCGCCACCCCGAGAGCGTTGGCCACGTTGAAGCGGCCGAGCAGCGGGAGCCGCACCTCCGCCCGACCCATGGGGGTGACGAGCTCGAAGCGGGCGCCGGCGGCGTCGAGGGTGACGCGCGCCGCGGTCACGTCGCCCCCGCGCTCGCCGAAGGTCACGCGGCGGTGCTCGCGCCGCAGTCTGAGCCAGGCGGAATCGTCGGCGTTCACCACCTCGAGACCGTCGGGGGCGAGATACTGCACGAGCTTCGCCTTGGCGCGGAAATAGTCTTCGAGGGTCTTATGGTAGTCGAGGTGGTCGCGCGTCAGGTTGGTGAAGACGGCGGCGCGGAACACGAGTCCCTCCACCCGTCCCTGATCGAGGCTGTGGGAGGACACCTCCATCGTCGCGCCGCGCGCGCCACGCGCGACGAGGGCGGCGAGCGTCGCCTGGAGGTCGATCGGCCCGGGCGTGGTGAGGTTGCCGGCCTCGCTCGGCACGGGCTCGCCCGTCGGATCGAACGCGCCCAGCGTACCGATCGAGCCCGTCGGCTCGAGCGCCGACAGGACATGCCGCAGCAGCGTGACCGAAGTCGTCTTGCCGTTCGTCCCCGTGACGCCGACCAGATCGAGCTTCGCCGCCGGACGGTCGTACCACGCTTCCGCCGCGACGGCGGCGGCGCGGCGCCCGTCGCGCACCAGGATCTGCGGCATCTCCACTCCCTGCTCACGCTCGACCAGCGCGGCCGCGGCGCCCCGCTCGCGCGCGGCCGCCACGAACTCGTGCCCGTCGCGCGCCGACCCGTGCACGGCGCAGTACAGCATCCCGCGCTCCACCTTCCGGCTGTCGGCCGTGAGGCCGGTGATTTCGGGCCAGGTGTGCAGGTCCGGCATTTCGACGAGCAGCTGCGCCCGCTCGAGCGCGGCGACGACTTCCTGGAGCGTGTTCATCGCCGCGCCCCGCGGCGGGGAGGAGCGGCGCCGCGAGCGCGGACCCGGTCGCCGGCGTGTGGGTCAGCGAACAGCGTGACCATCGAGCCCGCGGCCGCGCTGTCGCCCGCCGCCGGCCAGGTGTGCTCCGCGACGCCCCAGCCCCGGAGCGCCACGCGGAACCCGCGCCGGTGCAGCGTGCGCACGGCCTCCCGCATGCCGAAGCCGGCCACGTCGGGGACCGCCCGGCGCGGCCCGACGCCGGCGCTGTCGGGCTGATAGGGCCAGGGGACCACGTAGGGCACCAAGCCGCCATCGTCATCCACGGGTGCCGCCGCGGCGCGGGGCGCGGCGGTGGATAGCCGGGCCCGGTCGAGCGCCACCGTACGGGCCGCGAGCGCTTGTTCGAGCATCGAGCGCGTGACCGGCGCCGCCGTCTGGGCCGCGAAGTAGCTCCCCTTGTGCGGGTTGTCGATCTTCACGACCAGCACGAGCTGCGGCTGATCGGCGGGGAACAGCGCGGCGAACGAGGCCGTGTATTCACCGGCGGCGTAGCGGCCGTTCACGACACGGCGCGCCGTCCCGGTCTTCGCCGCGACGGGAAAGTTGGTGAGCGCCGCTTCGGTTCCGGTGCCGCGCTCCACAACACCGCGCAGCATGCTCCGCAGCGCCGCCGCCACCTCGCGGGACACGACGCGTCGCACCGGCTCCGGGCGATGCCGGTAGCGCACCCCCCCGCCCGCGCTCCGGACTTCACGAATCAGCGTGGGCTCGAGCAGGAGACCGTCGTTTGCGAGCGCCCCGTACGCCATCGCCACCTGGATCGGCGTGACCGAGAGCTCGTAGCCCATGGCGAGGCTCGCGGCGCTGGGACGCGTCCACTCGGACGGCGGTCGCAGGCGTCCCGTGGCCTCCGCGGGAAACTCGATCCCCGTGAGCGCTCCAAACCCGAAGTCCCGCAGCATCGCGTACTGCTCCTCCGGCGTGAGCCGCGCCGCGAACTTGGCGATGGCGATGTTGCTCGAGACGCGGATCGCGTCGGCCATGGTGAGCGAGGGCTGCGGGTCGTCGTCGGTGATCGTGCGACCCAGCACACGCCATTTGCCCCCCTCCCCCGACACGCGGTCCGTGGGCGACACGCGGCGCAGCGAGAGCAACGCGGCGGCGGCGAAGATCTTCGCCAGGGATCCGGGCTCGAACGTGTCGGTGAACGCACTGGGGCGCGCGCTGCCATCCCGCTGGCGCGAGGCGAGGGCCAGCACGTCGCCCGTCCCCGGATCGAGCATCACCACGTCCCCGCCGTCGGCGTCCATGCGTCGCAGGGCGTCGTCCAGCGCCCGCTGTGCGATCTCCTGCAGCTCCGCGTCGAGCGTGAGCACCACGTCGAGCCCCGGCACTGGTGGGGCGATCACCCGCGCCGGCGACTCGTATTCGCGTCCCGCGCGGTCCTTCAGCACGACCGCCGCGCCCGCCCGGCCCGCCAACAGGCTGTCGAGGGTCCGCTCCAGCCCGGATGCGCCCAGGCCGTCGTCCCCCAGGCGGCCGATGGTCGCGCGCGCGACGGCGGGATCGGGATAGAACCGGTTGAGCACCGGCTCGAGATGCACGCCCCGTACACTCCGCAGGGGCTGCACCTCGAGCGCGCTGTACGGGCCCGCGAAGTAGGCGTACCGGCGGCGCAGCGCCAGTTGCCAGGCACGCGCCGTCAAGCCGAGCCGGCGACTGATGAGCGCGCCGTCTGCGGTCGGGTCGCGCAGCTCGTTGGGCGCGATGCCCACGTGGTAGGTCTCCTGGGTCACGGCGAGCGGTGTGCCGTGGCGGTCGTACAGCGTGCCGCGGCGCGCCTGCAGCACGATCCGCTCGGTACGCTGCGCCTGCGCCTCCTCCGCCCAGCGGCGACCGTGGAGGATCTGCACCTGCACCGCGCGTCCCACGAGCAAAGCCAGGCCCACGAGCACCCCGAATTCCACCACCTGGATGCGGACCGCGGGCCGCGCCATTCGCTAGCGCGACCCGCTGGGAGCAGGGACCAGGACGATCTCGCTGTCGCTCGGCAGGTGCAGACCGAGCCGCGCCTGGGCGCGCGGGACGAGCACGGCGCGGCTCTCGGCGGCGCGGATGCGGCGCTCGAGATCGGCGCGGTGCCCGTCCAAGTTGGCGCGCCGGCCGCGCAGATCGCCGAGCTCGCGGGCCGCGTGGATGGCGGCGGTCTGGCGGGCGTATACCAACCACGTGGTCACGAGGAACGCCACGAGCCAGAGGGCGACCCAGTGACGGCCTTTAGCTCGCGCCATCGCCCCCCGTCACCTCGAAGGCGCGGAGCTGCGCCGAGCGGGCCCGCGGGTTCTCGCGCACCTCGGCGGGCCCTGGCCGGATCGGCTTGCGCGTGAGCAGGCGGCCCAGCGGGCGCCCGCGGCAGGTGCACACGGGCTGCCGCGGCGGGCAGACGCACGACCGGCTCCAGTCGCGGAACGCGTGCTTCACGATGCGGTCCTCGCCCGAGTGGTAAGTGATCACCGCCATGCGGCCGCCGGGCCCGAGCGTGGCGCGGAGCGCCGGCAGCGCGAGGTCGAGCTGCTCGAGCTCCTGGTTCACGACGATCCGCAGCGCCTGGAACAGCCGCGCGAAGTCGGACGGCCCCGAGCGCGCACCGCGCGCCTCGCGAATCGCGTTCACGAAATCGTCACTCGTGGCGAAGGGAGCCGTCACCCGCCGCCTCACGACGGCCCGGGCCAGGCGGCGCGCGCGTGGCTCGTCCGCGAGATCGGCGAACGCACCGGCCAGCCGCTCTTCGGGCCAGGTGTTCAGGATGTCCGCGGCCGTCACACCGTGTCCCGCCGCCATCCGCATGTCGAGCAGCGCCCCGGGACGAAAGGTAAACCCCCGGGCATCGGTATCGAGCTGGTGGGACGAGACGCCGAGATCGACGAAGATCCGGTCGGGGCGGAACGTTTCGATCGTGCCCAGCACCTTGGCGGAGCCGAAGGGGCCGGAGGAGTAGCGGATCCCCGCGTCGCCCAGGCGGGCGCGCGCCGCGGCGATGGCCTCGGGATCGCGATCCACGGCGAGCACCTCGGCGCCCAGCTCCCGGAACAGCGCCGCGTGGCCGCCGCCACCGACGGTCGCATCGACGACACGGCAGCCGCCCGTCGTCCACTCGCGCACCGCATCGGCCAGGACCGGAACATGGTACGTGGAGGTCAAGGCCCTCCCGAAAAAGACGAAAGCCCCGCCTGCCGTGGCAGGCGGGGCCGGGTGCGTCGTCCCGCGAGGCGGGTTCAGGCGGGGCTGACGGGGCTCGAACCCGCGACCTCCGGTGTGACAGACCGGCACTCTAACCAGCTGAGCTACAGCCCCCTGCGACGGAGGGTGGCAATATAGGCCGGTGCAGAAGTCAATTCAATGCCTCAGAAATTCTTGCACTTGAATTGCTTCTTCACCTGCGGCATCACGGCTTCGAATTTGGCGACGTTCTGGAGCATCTGGTTCGCGGTGGGCGGATGCACCCGCGCGCCGAAGATCAGTGCGTCTTTCGTCCGGACGAGGCGATCGTCGAACGCCTTCGCTTCGGTGCAGCTCTTCGACTTGACCATCGCGGTGTACGGTCCCGTGAGCGACGCGACCGACGAGACCCCGTACCAGAAGCTCGCCTGCAGGCGAATCTGTTGTCGCGGCCCGACCGTGTCCGCCGGCGTGCGCTGCGCGACGAGCTGCAACAACTGATCGAGCCACGGGTAGGCGCGATCGTACGCACCCGCCTGCGCGAGCTTCGATCCGGCGGTCAGCATGAACACGGACGCGCTCAAGCGGTCGGTCGAGTCGGGGGAGCTCAACGCGGAGGCGAGATACGCCTTCGCGCTGTCGATGCGATCGGCAAACGCGTTACGCAACGCGTGCAGCGCCGCCGTGTCGCTCTTGAGTTTGTTGGCCTGGGCCGTGTCCCAGGTCGACCCCTCCACGATGCCCCGGGCGACCAGCAGTGACGCCTTCACGTCGGTCGGCTCGATCTTCAGGGACTGCTTGTACGCCCACACCGACGAGTCCTTTTGGCCCTTCAAGTCGTAGGCGGATCCGAGCGCTTTCCAGAAGGCGGCCGACTTGGGAAAGTGCGCCACCGCCGCGCGACTGAAAAACAGCAACCGCTGGGTGTCCGAGAGCTGCTGCGCCGCCCCGAGCGCGGCTTTGAGGACGGTACTGTCGCCGGCCTTGCTCGGGTCGTTTTTCACCTGCTCCACAAAGCCGTCAAGCACGCAGCGCCACAACTCGCCCTCGATGCAGATGCGTTGCCGGAAGTCCAGGAACCGCTGCTCGTTCGGGTTCTTGGCGAGCCCGTCGTCGAGGGCCGCCTTGGCGCGCTCGTACTGCTTCTGCTGCCGCAACAGCTCCGCGATCCCGAGCCGCAGCTGGATGTTGTGCGGCTCGCCCGCCAGCTCGTGGGTCAGGGCGTCGATCGCCTTGAGCGTGTCGCCCTTCTGCTGGTAGACGTGCGCGATGTTCTCCCACGCGGTGGCATTGAGGGAGTCGCCCTTCGCGGCGCGCTGATACGCCGCGAGCAGGCTGTCCAGCGGCATATGCTGCGCCTCGTACACGGTGGCGATGCAGATATGCGCGGCCGGGAGGTTCGGCTCGATCGCCAGCGCCTTGCGGGCGGCGTCGACTGCCTTCGAGAACTGGCTCTTCTTGCGCTGCTCCTCGCATTCGCGCGCCTGCTCGGCCGCACGGACGACATTGTTGAGGCGCTGGGCGATCGTCTCCCCAACGGACGCTGCGGTGCCGGGATTGCTGGAGGACAACGTGAAGAGCGCCGCCATGCCCGAACTGCCGATGTCCCGCACGCGTATCGTCGCCGTGATGGTGCCGCCGCTGCGCTCGAGCGTCCCGATCGTGTACCCATTCACCGAGAGGAATCGGCCCAGCTGGTTCGCCTGCGTCTCGTCGAGCAGCACGTCGCAGGGGTAGTCCGACGCCTTGAGCGCCTCGCACAGCTTCGGCTTGGGGATGACCTGGACCTTGTAGCGCGCCATCCCGGCGAGCTTTTCACGCGCCACGTCCGTCACCGCGATGCTGAACGCGGAATCGGCCGGCGATTTCGGCGTGAGCGGCAGGACGAGCAGCTTCTGGGTGGGTTGCTGTGCCTGGTAGGAAACCTGGGCCGGAGCGGCGGTGGCGACGCAGCCCAACCCGACGACCCATCGCAGCAGTCTCACGCGCGCAGTCCTCACGTTGCGGTCTGATACCCCAATGGGCGAAGAGGGATTCGAACCCCCGACTTCCTGCGTGTAAGGCAGGCGCTCTGAACCGCTGAGCTATTCGCCCGTCGTACGGCGGGTCCTACAGGGCGAGGCCTACCGGAAAGAAAACGCAGTACCCTAGTACAAGTAGAATCGGTGCGGCCGTCGTCGAGCCTTGGTGCAACAGCCAATACCCGGTCGCGAGCGCCGCTACGGCTGCGGCCAGGAACAGCCAGTTTCTCGGGCCGAAATGCAGTCGCGAGCGTGCCAGACCCTGGTCGGACATAAGGGCAGGAGTTTACGCCGCAATTCCAATGTCGTCAAGCAATTGGCTCGTCGTCCTCAGGCAATGTCCACCCCTCGTCGAGTAGCGCCTTCCGGGCCCGGTCGCGCCGGCGCCGCAGCCGAACCAGCCAGATGAGCATCAACCCCAGCGCCGCCCAGAACAACCCGACGGCGCCAGCCCACCCGAGCCACCCGTAGCGCGAGGCGACGTCGCGCTGCCACCGGACCTCGAAGTCGCCTTCGGTCAGGTGGTAGGTCTCGCGCAGGGCCGCGTCCAGCGTCGCGTCGCGCGTCAGGTGATCGATGAGGGGCTCCAGCCCGCGCCCACCCCCCCACCGCTCGAGCAGCAGGACCGCGGTGGTGGCGAGCGCATAGGCGGTCGTCGCATCCGGCCGGTCGCTGCGGAGCGCCCGGTCGAGCTCGTCCAGATCGAGCTGCATCCCTCGGGCCACCTGCCAGTTCAGCCTCAGCGCGTCGAGGCGGTCCCACTCCCCCGCGGCCACGGCCGCGTACCCCTCCTCGAACCAGAGCGGCAGCCGCCGCCGCACCCGCGTGCGCAGCGCCAGATGAGCGAGCTCATGGCGGAGGGCGACGGACAGGCGGGCAGACGGATGGTCGGACAGCAGCACGATCGTGCCCGCCTCGGGAAACGCGGCGCCCTCGCTCCACCCGGGCAGCCGCCCTCGGGTGAGCGAGTCGAACGTGGCGCGCGTGGGAGCGAGAATGACGCGGATGGGGCGATCGGGTAATAGCCCGACGCCGGGGAACGGCGCCGCTCCGTCCGCAGCCTGGGCGAGCTCGACGGCGAGGGCCTGTTGTGACGGCCAGGCCACCGCCGTCACGCGACCCACCGTGACGCCCACGGGCGGTCCGCTCTGCAGCAGCAGCCAGACCAGACCTAGGTGCGCGGCGGCTCCTGTCCCTGGAGCGCGAGGGCCAGCGTGTCCTGACACTTCTTGCCCCAGGGATTGAACTTGTTCGCCTTGAAGCCCTCCTCCCAGGCGTGCTTGGCCTGGTCCTGGGCGCCGGCGAACCAGTAGGCGCGCCCCAGCTCGTAGTACGCCTCGATCAGGTTCGGCCCGAGCTTGAGGGTTTTCTGGAAGAAGGTCTGGGCGTCCTCGTACATCTCGCGCTGCAGGTAGACGAGGCCGAGATAGAAATGGGCGTAGAGCGTCGCCTTCTTGTCGTTGTCGAGCCGGATCGCCTTCGAGAGGTGCTCGATCGCCTCGCCGAAAATGCGTTTCTTCAGACAGATATATCCGACGTTGATGCGGGCGAGCGAGTTGGCAGGCTCTTTCATGAGGACCTTCTGAAACGTGCCGAGCGCGTCGTCGTAGTCCTCGTGCAGCATCTGCGCCCAGCCGAGCAGCGACTCGGCCTGCGTCTCTCCCGGGGAGAGCTGCAGCGCCTTGTGCAGGGCCTGGATCGCCCCGGCGTAGTCCCCGAGGGAGATGAGGCTCCACCCCTTCTCGATGAACGTCGACGCACCAATGTGGTCGGCGTGGACCGCGGGGCGCGTGCCGGTGAACTCCGGCGCCGATGCTTCCGCCGTCGAGGCGGAGACCTGTTTGAAGCGGTCCACCAGCTTACGGACCTCCTCCTTGAGCGCCGACAGCTCGCCGATGAGCGAGTCCACCTGCTTGAAGTAGGCGATGATCTCGCGCTTCACGGCCTCGCGCTCGGCACCGCCCGTCACCGACTCCAGGCGACGCGCGATCTCCTCGTACTCGGATCGGAGGGCGGGGAGCGGGCTATTCACCATCACGCCTTCGCCGGCTCCCGAACCGCCGCCTCCAGCGCGAGCTTCTCCTTCGACGTAAGCAGCCGCGCCGTGTTGAGCACGATGATCGTGCGCCCGTCCTTCACGACCAGTCCGGTGATGTATTCCGCGGCGAGACCTTTCACGATCGTGGGGGGCGCGGTGATCTCCGGAGCCGTGACCTGCAGCACCTCGGTGACCGCGTCCACGATGACCCCGAGCTTGCCACTCTCCCACTCGAGGATCACCGTGCGCGTTTCCTCGCGGAGCGGCGCGGGCACGCTGAGCCGCTTGCGGAGATCCACGAGCGGCACGGCGACGCCCTGGTAGCGCAAGACGCCTTCGAGGAAATCGGGCGCCTTCGGCAGCGGCGCGGGGGCCTCGTAGCGGAGGATCCGTTCGACCTGGAAGATGTTGAAGGCCAGGTCTTGGCCGGCCACCTTGAAGGTGACGAGCTGGACGTCGTCGCCGGTGGTCATCCGATTTGATCTCCCAGCGCGTCCAGGTCCAGGATCGGCACGAGGGCGCCGCGGCGGCGCGCTACGCCCGACGCCCACGGCAGCGACTCCCCCCGCGGGACCGGCAGCGCGGCCTCGCGCACCACGTCGTCCGCGTCGTCCACCTCGAACGCCACGTACCGGGTGCCTTCGCCCGCCCCGAGCGTGACCAGGACCGTGGCGCGGCCGCGCTCCGGGGGCGGCGTCCGCTCGCCCAACAGGGCGCCCAGGTGCACGACCGGCACGAGCCGCCCGCGCAGCGGCGTCAGGCCGCGCATCGCGGGCAGGGCGCGCGGCACGTCGAGCACCTCGGCCAGGTCGCCGACCTCGAGCACGCGGGCGAGCGGCAGCCCGTAGGCCTTGCCGTCGACGCGCACGAGCAGATAGCCTCGGCTCACCCTACCCTCCCGCACGCCTTCACGTTCGTCCCCCGATGCCCGCCCCGCGCGCCACGAGCTCGTGGTCGATCCGTTCGGCGATCTCGGCGAGCGGGAACACCGCGTCGACGCCGCCGATTTGCACCGCGGCGGTCGGCATCCCGGCGATCACCGCCGAGCCCCGATCCTGGGCGATCCCGCCGCCGCCGGCCGCGCGGATGGCGCGCACGCCTTCCGCGCCGTCGCGTCCCATCCCGGTGAGGACGACGCCGAGACTCTGCGCACCGAACACCTCGGCCACCGAACGGAACAGCGGGTCAGCCGCGGGGCGGACGCCCCACATGGGCGGGTCCTGGTCGAGCGCGATTGCGGGGCCGTCGGGCGTGCGCAACACCCGCATATGATAATCGCCCGGCGCCACGTACGCCGTGTCGGCGACCACGGGCGCACCGTCGGCGGCTTCGACCACGCGCAGGGCGGACAGCGAATCGAGCCGCTCGGCGAGCGAGCGGGTGAACTTGGGCGGCATGTGCTGCACCACGAGCAGGGCCGCGCCGCGTCCCGTCGGGAGGCGCGGGATCACTTCGGCGAGCGCGCGGGGTCCACCTGTGGACGCGGCGACCGCCACCGCGAGTCGCGCGCGCGCCCGCAGCCCCGCTTCGGGGACGCGGCGCGGGGGCGGCGCAGGTGGTCGGGCCATGACGGACACGTGGGATAGGTCGGCGGCGAGCGCGCGCCGCACCGCGGCTCGCAGGTCCGGGCCCATGCGCAGCAGCGCCGCGCGGTTCGCTTCGTCGGGCTTGGCGACGATTTCCATCGCGCCCAGCTCGAGGGCGCGGATCGCCGCGCCCGTGCCTGGGCCGGCGTGCGCGCTCACGACCACGACCGGCCGCGGAGTCTCCGACATGATGTACCCGATCGCTCCCAAGCCATCGAGCTCGGGCATCTCCAGGTCCATCGTGACCACGTCGGGGTCGAACTGATGGACCTTGCGCACCGCGTCGAATCCGTCGCGCGCCGTCGCGACCACACGGAACTCGCCGGCCCCGGCGATGCCCTCCGCGCCGCCCAGCACATCCGAGAGCACGCGCCGCATCAGCGCACTGTCGTCTACGACGAGCACGCTGGGCCGGCGGTC
>Ga0209350_1001026_pt1 | contig 12973 bp, 10 predicted proteins | sample GraSoi013_2_20cm_2_FD_185822 | JGI IMG/M metagenome (GOLD analysis project Ga0209350, IMG submission 185822) | Grasslands soil microbial communities from the Angelo Coastal Reserve, California, USA - Sample 09_27_2013_2_20cm (SPAdes) (version 2) | ecosystem: Environmental > Terrestrial > Soil >...
GCGGTGGAGTTCCTTACCAAGCCCTTCCGGGACCAGGACTTGTTGGATGCGATCCACCAGGCTTTGGACCGCGACCGTGTGACGCGCCAACAACAGAGTGAGCTTGGCGAGTTGCGAAACCGCTACGCGTCGCTGACCGCACGCGAGCGCGAGGTCATGGGACTGGTAGTTTCGGGCATGCTCAATAAGCAAATCGCTTATGACCTTGGGACCAGTGAAATCACCGTGAAGATCCATCGCGGTCACGTGATGCACAAGATGCAGGCTGACTCCTTGGCAGAATTGGTCAGAATGGCGGGGAAGCTTGAGCTTCCCGCTGGCAAGAAATAGCAGTCCGCCGCTCTCGCGCAACGGGGATCCTCAGCTCGTGGCGCGCAGGCATCGTTCATTCCCGACCGCTTCTCGGGAAATTTCCCGGAGACACAAGAAGGACTTTCGACGATGACTTATAGGGTTACAGGAAAATGGATTGCACGGCCAGCAGCCTCTGCTGCTCTGCGCTATGGATTGGCCTTCGCATCGATCGCAGCGGCTCTGGGCCTGGCGCATACTTTTCTATATTTTCATTTGCCTCAGCCGTTTGCCGCATTTGCGCTATCCGCAATCGCGATTACGTTTTGGTACGGCGGCACTAAGCCTGGCATTGTGGCAGCGGCACTCGCCTCGATTATCCGTTACACCCATTGGTCTGAAGTCAGCGCCGTGTCTCGCGTTCTTTATGATGTTGTGTTTGTGATTTTTGCGCTGCTAATGGTGGGCGTGAACCGAGCACGAAGCGAGCTTGAAGTCAGAGTCGCACAGCGAACAGCAGAGCTGACTCGGGCCAATGAGGACCTAAGCCTTGAGATTGCGGAGCGCAAGCGAGCTGAAGAGAAGCTGCGGCAGAGCGAGGCCTATTTAGCGGAGGCGCAGAAGCTCACGCATACGGGGAGTTGGGTCTGGGAGGTAGCTGGAAGATGCGCCTTGCATCTATCCGAGGAATGGTATCGCATATATGGCTTCGATCCAGAAGAGGGCATGCCGGCTTGGGACAAACGGCTACAGCGCATTCATCCGGACGATCGAGCCAAGTGGCAACAGGCAATCGATCAAGCAATAAGTGAAAAATCGGATTACGAAGTTGAATTCCGAATTCTTCTTCCAGCTGGTACGGTAAAACACCTCCACACTGTCGGACATCCTGTTTTGGACGCGTCCGGGAATCTGGTGCAATTCGTGGGTAGTTCTACCGACATCACCGAGCGCAAGCAGGCCGAAGAGGCTTTGCGTCAGGCGCAGTCGGACCTCGCGCACGTTAGCCGTGTCACCACCATGGGAGAGCTGACGGCCTCCCTGGCGCACGAAGTGAATCAACCGATTGCCGCGGCGATCACCGACGCCAACACCTGCTTGCGCTGGCTCAACCGCGATCATCCCGATGTGGAAGAGGCGCGCGAAGCGGCGTCGAGAATGGTCAAAGACGCAACCCGTGCCGCGGAAATTGTCAGCCGAACCCGCCTGCTGTTCAAGAAGGGTACTCCGCAATGGGAGTTGGTTGATATAAACGAGATCATTCGAGAGATGGTAGCCCTGATGCGCAGCGAGGTAACGCGACATTCCATCTCAGTCCGAACGGAGCTCGCGGAAGATGTCCCCCAGCTCACAGGAGATCGCGTGCAATTGCAGCAGGTGCTCATGAACCTTATGATCAATGCCATCGATGCTATGAAAGATGGAGACGGGACGCGCGAACTCGCCGTCAAATCGCAGAGGGCGGAGAATGAGCAACTCATGGTGTCGATCAGCGATACCGGCGTAGGCCTGCCTCCGCAGCAGGCGGACCAAATCTTTAATGCGTTCTTTACCACGAAACCTCATGGGACCGGCATGGGACTTCGGATCAGCCGCTCCATCATTGAATCTCATGGTGGCCGCTTGTGGGCTGCCGACAACTCTCCGCGCGGCGCAAGCTTCCACCTCACCCTGCCTGTCGAAGCCGAGGCGCACGAATGACGCACGCAGCGCGGTATTAGAGCCCTCATACCAAAGCATAATTGCGCGGTCCCTGCCGGAGCGTTACCTTGCAACTATGGCTACTCAGGCGAAGGCGAAATTGGTCGCGATTGTCGATGACGATGAGTTGATGCGCGGGGCATTGCAGGGCCTGCTGAAGGCGGTTGGATTGCCGTCGCGAGCGTTTGCGTCGGCGGAGGAGTTCCTGAAGTCCGGCCAACAGCACCAGACTGCATGCCTGATCGCGGATATTCGCATGCCGGGAATGTCCGGTCTGGAATTGCAGGCCCAGCTCAACGCTGAGCACTGCAGGATTCCGACCATCTTCATCACGGCACACGGCGACACAAAAATGCGCCTGCAGGCGTTGAGAGCGGGCGCAGTAGAGTTCATGGCAAAACCGTTCGACGATGAAGTCCTGCTCGAGAATGTTCGAGCCGCTCTGGACAGTTGAACCCCTTAACCAGTGCGCACGCGTACCCAGGAGGTCCTCTGTGGGAGCTTTCCAAAGAGTCGAGAGTGGTGAGCAACTTTCTTATGAGCGCAGATTCGAGCAGGTCATAGGCAACAGTCCTGCTCTGGAAGAGGTGCTCGAACAAGTCGAACGTGTGGCACCTACGGATTCCACCGTTCTTATCCAGGGAGAAACAGGCACCGGCAAGGAGCTGATCGCGCACGCGATTCACAACATCAGCTCGCGCTGCGGACGTCCCTTCGTAAGGTTGAATTGCGCTGCTATTCCGCTGGATCTGCTGGAAAGTGAGCTTTTTGGCCATGAGAAAGGCGCGTTCACCGGAGCGATAGCGCAAAAGATTGGTCGTTTCGAGCTGGCCGACAAAGGCACGCTCTTCCTGGATGAAGTGGGAGACATTCCGCCCGCATTACAGCCCAAACTGCTGCGCGTACTGCAGGAACAGGAGTTTGAGCGCCTGGGTAGCACTCGCACCCACAAGGTGGACGTTCGGCTGGTTGCCGCCACACACCGTGATCTGACGGATATGGTGAAGCGGGGCGAGTTTCGCAGCGACCTCTACTACCGTCTGAATGTGTTTCCGATCCTGCTGCCAGCGTTGCGGGAGCGCCGCGAAGACATTCCGGCTCTGGTAGCCCATTTTGTGGAGATTTGTGGCCACCGGATGGGTAAGCAAATCGAACACATTCCCGCGACGACGATGTCTGCATTCAGCTCGTATACGTGGCCTGGGAATGTCCGCGAGCTACAGAACATGATCGAACGTGCCGTGATCCTTTCAAATGATGGCGTGCTTCCCAATCCCCTGCCGGCGGCAGGAACTCAGGGTGTCATCATCTCTCAGGCTGCAACTACTCTGAGGGACTCGGAACGCACTCTGATTCTGCACACGCTTCAAAGAGTCGGTTGGGTGATCGGCGGCCCGAAAGGCGCAGCCGCGAAACTTGGCTTGAAGCGAACTACGCTGATCCACAAGATGCAGAAGCTCGGGATTTCTCGGCCTTCTCCGCAAAGCAGCCCGAATGTGGTGGGCAGCGCAGACGCAGGATGACGCGCCGACGCAAGTCTAATTCATGGCGATCTGGATCCGTGACGCGACTCCGGAAAAGGTCGTCGAGGGACTATTCTGATGTTTTCACCGGCACTGATCCCCCGCTAAAGGATTCGGAAAAGCATCCACATCGTCGTTCGAGCTCGTCTCATCGCGGTGGAGACACTGAAAATCCTTTTCGATCAACAGAGAGGGGCCTCTATCATCGGCGCGGTCAACGGAGAGCGAGATTTCGTCTGATCCCGCCCATTCCTGCGCCACGTCGAGCGGCAGTAGAACGCGTATGCAGTCCTGGTAATAGTGGGCCTCCATCACTGTGCAGCGCGAAGAGGCTTCCAGCGTGTAGGTCAGCTGCGAACCCGGGCCAAAGCGTAGCGCGCCTGCGCAAATGCCCGTGTTCCGGAATTGCTCGACGTCAGAACGATTCAGTCGCAAACGCAGGGAGTTCCGGTGGATGCGAAGTTTCACTGAATTCTCCAATTCCCGGAATAGATGTTGAAACGCTCGCCGCGAAGGAAGCCTACCAGCGTCATGCCAAAACGTTGCGCCATCTTTACGGCCAGGCTGGATGGCGCTCCTACTGCCGCCAGGACCGGGATTGCGGCCATTACAGACTTCTGCACCAGTTCAAAGCCTGCACGCCCGCTGACTAGAATGAGTGAATCGCTAAGCGGTACGGTGCCGTCGCGCAGAGCGAAACCAATCAGTTTATCGACCGCGTTGTGCCGGCCGACATCTTCACGCAGACCGAGCAGGCTGCCCTCGGGTGAGAAAAGCCCCGCGGCATGAAGCCCACCTGTCCGGTCAAATGTGTCTTGCGCGCAGCGAAGCAGGTCGGGCAAGCGATAGATGAGGTCCGCATGGAATTGTGGGCCTGACTGCCGCATGGGACGGGCCGGGCGGACTTCTATCGCGCCTATCGCGAGCTTCCCGCAGACTCCGCAGCTCGAGCTTGTGTAGAAATTGCGCCGGATGCGGGCGGGGTCGATGGCGACTTCGGGCCTCAACCTGATTGTCACCCTATCGCCCGAGTTTTCAGAATCATCTTCCCCCGATTCGGCGCGCATCAACAAAATCTGACCAACATCGTCGATAATCCCCTCGGTGAAGAGGAACCCGGTCGCGAGATCCAGATCGGAGCCGGGTGTGCGCATGGTAATCGAGAGCGGGAAGCCGTTTAGACAAAGCTGCAGAGGCTCCTCGATGGCAAGCAAATCGGAGCGAGAAGAGGACAAACCCTTCTCCACGGTGTGAATCGGGGCAGTGATCGTATCAAGGTTCATAGCGCAGGCTCATAGCATCCACGTCGTCGAATCTGCGGAGATGCACCCCTTCGTTAGGGATTGGAATTGCTGCTCACCAGCTTACCGCAGCATTCGGGCCGCTCGGGCAAACTTGAGCGGTCCCATCCCCCGCCCAAGGCCTGAATCAGCAACACCGCGCCCGCCATACGACGCCCCAAGATATTGACCGCTGTCACTTCATCCGCGAGCGCGGCATTTTGCGCGGTGATCACTTCGAGATAGCTGGTTACGCCGCCCGTATAGCGAGTGGTGGAAAGGTCGAGCGACTTCTGAGCCGCTTGCACTGCTGTAGCCTGGACGCCAGCCTCTTGCTCGAGAATCCGCAAGGCTGCGAGGCTGTCCTCAACTTGTTGGAACCCAGCCAGTACGGTTTCTCGATAAGACGCGACCGCAAAGTCGTAACCCGCCCTGGCCTCATCGGAGACTGCGCGCCGACGGCCCACATCAAAAAGCGTTACCACAGCCGACGGGCCCGCTGACCACAGAATGCTTGGACCTTGCAGTAACGTGCCAATCCGGCCGCTCTCAAACCCTCCCGCTGCTGCCAGCGTAAGCAGAGGATAGTAGGCGGCCTTGGCCAGCCCGACCTGAGCGTTCGCGGATGCTACCCTGCGTTCGGCGGCGGCGATGTCGGGCCGCCTTTCCAGCAGCTCGGAGGGTAGACCGACAGGAATCGATGGCGGCGGAGTTGTCAGCGGCAAAGGCGGAAGGGTGAACTCGGCCGGAGGTTTACCCACCAGCACGGCCACCGCATGCTCATACTGGGCGCGGGCTACGCCGACGTCGATCGCCTGAGCACGGGTCGTTTCCAGTATGGTCCTGGCTTGCTCGACCTCTACCTCAGAGGCAATTCCCCCCCGGAACCGCTCCTCATTCAATTGCAGTGCCTTTTCGTACTGAACGACCGTATATTGCAGCAGCTGTTCTTCGGCATCCAAGGTGCGCGCTGCGAAGTAATCTATGGCCAGATCAGCGTGCATGCTCAGGTTGACTACCGCAAGATCCGCGGCGCTTGCCTGTGCTTGTTCCCGATAAGACTCAACATTGCGGCGTACCCGGCCCCACACGTCGGCCTGATACGACAGATCAAGCGGCAGCACGAAATCATTGATAGTTTTGCCATTGCTGATAGTCGTGGTGCCGCGGTTCGAAGAAAACTTCTCACGAATCGCCGATGGACTTGCGGTGATAGTCGGATAATAATCTGCGCGGTTATAGCGTAGAGCGGCTCGGGCCTGCTGATACTGGGCCACTGCCACTTTCAGGTTCTGGTTGGAAACATTGATCTGCTGTTCTAAAGTGTTGAGCTGGGAATCCTGAAAAATTTCCCACCAGTTTCCGCCGAGCTTCTGCTCGCTGGGTTGGGCAGGCTTCCAGTTTCCTACCTCTTTATAGGCGGGAGGAGCCTGCATCGCCGGAGGGTGATACTTTGGTCCAACCGTGCATGCACTCAACTGGAGCACGGCTATCGTGAGCGCAATCGCCAGCCAAGTTACTTGCCCCCGGTTCTCAAACAAAATCGTCCTTCCAGCGGATTTCACTTGGAATCCCCCGGCAGGGTTGCCTGAACAATTTGGACTTGCTGCCCGGAAACCAGTGAGTCAGGTGGGTTGACAATAACCTGATCGCCCGTCTTCAGGCCAGCGACGATTTCAATCTGATTGCCGAAATCATGCCCAGGAGTTACGGCAGCGAGCACAACCTTCCCATCTTGCACTACGCCGACTCGTAATCCCTCCGAACGGAACAGCAGAGTGTTCACTGGAAGCAGGAAAGTAGACTTTTGGGTCGGGACTTTCAAGTGGACCTCAGCGTAAGAGCCTGTGAGAAGTGTGCTCTTAGGATTGTCCACCTCAATCTCGATCAGCAAGGTGCGAGTTGTCATATTGATGGCTTCCGCTGTTCGCACCAGCGTTCCCTGGAACTTGCGCCCGGGAAACTCGGCCAGACTGAGATCTGCTGTCATGCCCACTTTGACTCCTTGGGAGTACTCTTCTGGGACGTTTACGTACACACGCAGCTTTCCGGGCTGAGCGATATGAAAGAGATCGGTTTTTGGTGTGGCACTGCTGCCAGAATTAATAAGGTCGCCGATATCGGTGTTACGCGCCGTAATCACACTATCGAATGGTGCGTAGATCTTTTCAAAAGATACCAGTGCTGCGTACTGCTGTACGGCTGCCTTGTCTGCGTCGACAATTGCCTTATTTGCGTTATAGGTACCGACCGCGTTGTCGACGTCCTGTTGGGACACAGCGTTCTTTGTCAGCAGGCTCTGATACCGTGTCTTAGTGATGGCGGCAAGCTCGAGATTTGCCTGCGCGGTTAACAGGTTGCTGCGGGCTTGCTGCAGCTGCTGATCAACTTCCGGAGTCTCGATGACGGCAAGCAGTTGGCCCTTCTTGACGTGCGCCCCAATATCGAAGTACCACTTCCTCAGATAGCCGTTTGTTCGTGCATAGATCGGTGAAGAGATAAATGGTTGCACATTTCCAGGAAGAATGATTTCTTCAGCGGGCGCAGTTTGTTTTGGCGAAACAACCGATACTGGGGGGAGGGCTGTCTGGGCTGTCTCCGCGTTCAGAGTGGTGCGCGCCCTGACACGGGACCAGATGCCAGATATCAAAAGGGCGGCAACCGCGAGCAGCGCAATCGCCAGGGCAAGCCATCGTCTGCGTGGAGAATTCCCTACTGCCACATTATTCAACGGGACAGTTTGCCCGCCGATTGTATCTTCGGTTCGTATCTCTTCAGTTTGAGGCAACATAAATAATCGCTCCACACCTCAGGGTGCTTAATGCGCTTGTTCCTGTTTTGGTCGAATGCCAGCGTGCCCCTGCAGCACGCTGAAAAAAGCTGGGACAAAGAACAGCGTCGAAACCGTCGCGAAAAGCAGTCCACCTATGACCGCCCGGCCAAGGGGAGCATTTTGTTCACCACCGTCCCCGAGCCCGAGAGCCATGGGCACCATGCCGATAATCATGGCCAGAGCGGTCATCAGCACTGGGCGGAAGCGCGTGAAGCCTGCTTCCAATGCAGCGCTGACGGAATCACTACCTTCTATCATTTTTTCCGTAGCAAAGCTCACCACCAGAATACTGTTTGAGGTTGCGACGCCCATGCACATGATGGCCCCCATGAGTGCGGGCACGCTCAGAGTCGTGTGCGTTATGAACAAGAACCAGGCAATTCCGGCGAGTGCTGCCGGCAGCGCGGAAATCATGATGAAGGGATCGAGCCAGGACTGAAAATTGACTACGATCAACAGGTATACCAGCACGATCGAGAAGACCAGGCCGCTCAGTAGGCCGATGTAGGAGGCTCGCATGGTCTGGACCTGCCCGCGCACAACGACGCGAGAACCGCGCGGTAATTGTTGGCGGGTAGCGTCGATGATCTTGTTGATATCGCCGGCCACCCCGCCCAGGTCGCGTCCCGAGGCAGCGCCAAAAATGTCAATCACTGGCGCTACATTGTAATGAGAAACCACTCCCATTCCCGCGCCCCGCTGCGTTGATACCAGACTGGCCATTAGTGACGGAGGCGCCGTCGGGTCCGTGCCCGTGATCGGAATATTCTCTAGGTCCTGCAATGTGTCCGTGCGATATTGCGGTGTCTGAGTCGCAATCTGATAGCTGACATGATTCTTGGGGTCCACCCAAAAAGTCGGTGAAGTCTGAAAACTTCCGCTGAGTGACACCAGCAGGTTTTGCGCGATGTCATGAGCCGAAAAACCAACCTGTTCTGCTTTCGTACGTTCGACCCTGAGGCGCAGATAGGGTTGGTCGAAGGGTTGCTGAATCCGAAGATCTGCTGTTCCTGAGACGTACTTCAATTTACTCAGCAGGGTGTCGGCATAGCGCCTGTTTCCTTCCATGTCATTCCCCACAACTTGAACATCGATTGGAGCTGGTAGACCAAAATTCAGGATCTGGCTCACCATGTCGGCCGGCAAAAACGCGAACGTAACGCCCGGGAATTGCTTCGGGAGTGTCAGGCGAAGCTGGTGAATGTAGTTGTCGGTTGGGTGGTGGTTGGCTGACAGGGTCACGAGAACGTCGGCGTCGGCCGTGCCAACCGGGGCGGAATTACTGTAGGAGAGATTGATGCCGCTATAGGGTAGGCCTATGTTGTCGATGACGCTCTGGACTTCGCCGGCCGGAATCTGCCGCCGAATCGACTGCTCTACCAGATCACAAAGGTTGGCAGTTTCTTCGATGCGCATTCCGGTGGGAGCACGCACATGAAGTTTGAATGTGCCGCTGTCTACGCCGGGGAAGAAATCCTGGCCCAGCCACGGAGTCAGAATCGCCAAGGAGCCGAGGCAAGCCGCAAAGAACGCAATCAGGAAAGCCCTCCGGTGGTGGAGACAAATTTCCAGCAGGCTGCGATAGCTTCGACGAAATGTTTCGAAGGCCTCCTCAAAACGCTTCTGAAGCCGCACCAGCGGATTGCGGCTAGGCGCATTTCCCGCCTCGTTTTTCTCTCCCCGCAACAAGTACTTGGCCATGGTCGGAACGATGGTCCGCGACAGAAAATACGAGGCCAACATGGCGAAAACCACTGCTTCTGCGAGCGGTACAAAGAGGTACCGAGCCACGCCGGAGAGCAAGAACATCGGAGCAAAGACAATGCAGATCGAAAGTGTGGACACGAAAGCAGGAGTGGCAATCTGCGAGGCACTGTCCAGAACAACTGTGTCCATGTCCTTGTCTGGTTCCCTCTCCCGATTTCGGTTTATGTTCTCGACCTCCACAGTGGCATCGTCAACCAGGATCCCAACCGCCAGTGCGAGTCCACCTAGCGTCATGATGTTGATGGTTTCGCCGATCGCACTTAGCACGATGATGGAGGTCAGGATGGCAAGGGGGATTGAGGTCGCAATGATGACGGTGCTGCGCCAACTGCCCAGAAACGTGAGAATCATGAAAGCGGTTAGGCAGGCGGCAATCAGCGTTTCCCTGACCACTCCGCTGATCGCGCCACGAACAAAAATCGACTGATCAGCCAGGGGTGCTATGTCTAGTTGGGGTGGTACCGTTGTCTTAATTTGAGGCAGAAGGGCCTTGATGCCCGAGATCACGCTCAGCGTTGACGCATCCCCAGCCTTTTGGATAGTCAGCAAAACCGAGCGCTGCCCGTTGACGCGCACGATATTGGTCTGCGGGGGAAAGCCATCGCGCACCCAGGCAACATCTTTGATGTAGATAGTGGTGCTGCCAATCGTTTTAATTGGGACGCGGTTCAGGTCCGCAACCGTCTGCGGTGCGGCATTGGGAATGGAAACATCGTATTCCTTGGGCCCTATCTTCGAGGTTCCTGTGGGCAGGATCAGATTTTGTAGGCTGATCGCGTTGACTACATCCAGCGCCGACAAGCCCTTCGACTGCAATGCCGTCGTATTCAGATCCACTTGCACCTGGCGTTGTTTGCCACCATAGGGATAGGGCACCGATGCCCCCGGTACGGTGATGAGCTGCGTCCGAATGAAATTCAGGCCATAGTCGTTTAGTTCCTGCTCTGACATATTTTGGCCTGAGAGGGCCAACTGAATGACCGGCACACTCGATGCGCTGTAGGCAAGAATCAAAGGCGGCGTTGTTCCTGTAGGCAACTGCCTTAGTTGGGTCTGAGACACCGCGGTAATCTGCGCAATGCCCCGTTGAATATTCGCAGTGGGCTGCAAGAACACCTTGACCACAGCAGTTCCATACAGCGACTGCGATTCAATGTGCTCGATATTGTCAACGGTTGTAGTAAGCGCGCGCTCCGTTATGCTAACGATGCGGTCGGCCATGTCCTCAGGAACCATGCCGTTAAAATTCCAGATAATGCTGACGACCGGAATGTTGATGTTGGGGAAAATATCCGTGGGAGTACGCACGATTGCGAGCCCACCCATGATCAAGATGAGTATGGACACGACTACAAACGTGTAGGGCCGCCGTAATGCGAGTCGAACGATCCACATAGAATCTGTTCCTAGTTTGAGCTTACTTGCTTGCCGTACTTGGCAACGCAGTGCAGGTCAGAGCCGCACGACGTTGTGGCTCGAGGCCCCGGCGCATGAGCTGCCTGAGCTTCGCGCGTGCCCGTGCCACCTGGGCCTTCACTGTTCCGTCTGCTACTCCTAGAAGGTTCGCTGCCTCGCTCGTGGTCAGACCATCCAAGTCCCGCAACTGGAATGCCTTCCGCAATGGAGGCGAGAGCTGCGCCGCCAACTGTCTCAGACGCGCATTTAGTTCGGAATATCGGCACTCGTCTTCAGGATCTGGTCCGCGGTGCGCCAATCGGTCTGACATGGAATACTCCTGCTCCTCCCCGATCCGCTCGTCTAGCGACACGTGGACCTGGCTTGGCCGCCTGCGCAATTGCATCCGCGCACAATTGCTGACAATGGCGGTTAACCATGTCGACATCTGCGACTGCCCCCTGAACTGGTCCAAGTGCTTGTAAGCGGAAAGAAGTGCCTCCTGAACCGCATCCTCCGCGTCGGCTGGATTGCCCAGAAATCGATAAGCACTTCTGTAGAACGACGGTAGGCGGCGCGAGAGAACGTCCTCCATTTCCCGAGCTGCGCTTTCGCTGTTGGCAATGTCGAGACACTGTTCGCCTCCGCTGTATGCCGCTGCCTCTTGCATGTCGTTCCTCCTGGAACTACAGCAAGAGGCACGCTACTTTCCAATCAAGCGCCATATGATTTAATTGCGTATTTTCAGCGGCATAACTCGACTGCGTGGTTGGGGATCGCCCTATGAGGGTCAGGCAAGCGTCCTGCGGTTGACAGGATGTCCGCATTTCGACTGGCTTCGGACTTCAACGAGGCAGACTGCATTCCAGAGCGACGGACTGGACCTCGCTCGCCCGCGACCCGCAATGGCAACGCAGCTCGGGAGCCTTGCTACTGCTCCACAAACACAGGGAGCAAGCCGCCTTCGCAGTGGTGGGGATGAATCCAAGGAGGCAGGACTGCGAACGCGACCGTCGCTCTTGGCGAATTGCCATATGCGGTTGTGATGCCGTGACTCACAACTTTGTTGCGTTTTCACGCAAACCACTTCTGCGCCCACTTTGAATCGAGTTACAAGCTCTCTCCTCGCATCTTGGAACTGCAAATGCACTCAGCAGTTTTGCGATTCACGTTCTGTGACGAGGTGCAATGTCCCAGAGTCTCGCGGTATTTGGCCGCCTGCACGGGATTAGCGATCGCTGGTATTCGATGTTATTGGCGCGAGGTGTGCATGATGTTGATGAGGTGGAGCACCGCGACTAAAGATGTGGTCTCCGGCATTCTGAATTGGGTTTGCCCCGAATGTGGCGGAAGAATGGGAGGCCGGGGTAAAGAGTTCAAGTGCCAGGGTAAATGTCAGATGGACTGGCGTCAGGTTTGGGAGCGAGTCCTTTCAGTTAGGCGCTGACTATATATAGACGCTAGTGTCCATGGGCTGCCACTACTCGCCTCGGTCGCATAGGAACAACGAGAGGCGCGCGTCCCTCATACGCGGAAATCCCCAATTATTATGCGTTTACTTGGCGCTCGCTGTTTCCTACAACTGGACCCGCACTTGCTACGAATTGTAGAGAGGAAAAAACTGTGCTCAAGGTTGCGATTGACGGGGTTGTGCAAGAAGCCCAACCCGGCGAGCTTCTCATCGATCTGATCAACCGGACTGGCGGGTCGGTCCCCCACGTCTGCTACCACCCTCAACTCGGTCCGGTTCAGACGTGTGACACATGCATGGTTGAAGAGAACGGTCGCCTAGTTCGGGCCTGCGCGATTAGAGTTGCCGATGGAATGTCAATCTCCACAAAATCGTCGAAGGCCTCGGCCGCCCAGGTGGAAGCATTTGATCGCATCCTCGGTAATCACCTTCTTTATTGCACGGTCTGCGATAACAACAATGGCAATTGCACTGTCCATAACACGACGAAGCTGCTGGCCATTGAGCATCAGCGAATCCCTTTTCGATCGAAGCCCTACGAGGTCGACAACACGAATCCGTTCTATCGCTACGATCCCGATCAATGCATTCTCTGCGGCCGCTGTGTGGAGGCTTGTCAGAACGTCGAGGTCAACGAAACTCTTTCTATCAACTGGGAAGATCCCAATCCGCGCGTGCTTTGGGATGGCGGTTCGACGATCGGAGAGTCCAG
>Ga0209350_1001028_pt1 | contig 12959 bp, 13 predicted proteins | sample GraSoi013_2_20cm_2_FD_185822 | JGI IMG/M metagenome (GOLD analysis project Ga0209350, IMG submission 185822) | Grasslands soil microbial communities from the Angelo Coastal Reserve, California, USA - Sample 09_27_2013_2_20cm (SPAdes) (version 2) | ecosystem: Environmental > Terrestrial > Soil >...
TGCCGCTGTTGTCAACATCCCCTGCAGAAACGCGAATCAGTTCGAGACTGCTCTGGCTAGATGTTATCCAGTAGGTATCTGCCAGCTGACTGAGACTAAGTCCTCCCCATAATGACCAGACGCTGAGTTCTGCTTTCCAAAATGGATAGGAGAGTATCTGGCCGCCGACAATTATCTCCTTCTTCCCATCACCGGCCAAGTCTTGGATCGCAACAGACGTTGCGACAGATGCCTGCCCCGTGGTGACCCACGTCCTGGATTGTTTGAGCCCAGGAGTTCCACTGCCACTCCAGCCCCAGACGCGTATCTCGCTCTGAGTTAACGTTCCATTGTTGCTTGAGCCTACTGTCACAATGTCTGGTGTGCCATTGCCTTCAATATCTCCCGTGGCTACTGCGTAGCCTTGGCTCCCCGTCGCCCCAGTACCCGGGGCTGTCCAGTTCCAGAGAGTGTTCTTTGACAAGGTGGCTCCATCCCAGGACCATATTCCGAGTTGGCCGTAAGTGACTCCAGTTCTGTTGTAGTATCCGAGTGTTACGATTTGACGGATTCCATTGTTGGTCCATATGGCGATACTGCGGGTCTCGAGGGGGCCTGCAGCTGTGTAGTTGAAGAGTTTCTCTCTGCTGAGACTCGAACCCAGCCACCTGTAGATTCCGATCTGAGTTAGAAGAGGAGGACCACCCGACGCTTGGACGTTTCCAATTGTTATGGTTTCGTTGAAGCCGCGGCCTGCGAGGTCAGCTACTTCAACGCCAGAAAAATAGTAATTACTGCCTCCTCCGAACCGCCATTGCTGGTTAGAGTCTAAGACTAGGCTGTTGCCATTCTTGTGGTACACTCGGAGTTGTGTTTGGCTAGTGCCATTGTTGAAACTCCCAGCTGCGATGATCTGATTGGCATTGTTACCTTCGATCATCGCCATTTTGACGCCGGTAACTACCGCGTATCCTTGGCTAATGGTCGCAGGCCATGTGTCCGAAGTGGAAGTGGAGATCCTATAATTCGCATGGGCCGGAGCCAAGCCATAGCTCAACGCGGGAATGAAGAATAGGAGGATGACGGGAACGAGGCGATACTTCAACTCGGTTCTGGCGGATTACGAAGAAGAACCAACCAAAACCGTTCTGATACTCATATAACTCTAACCCAGTAACTAGCCTCTGTCCCTAGAATTACCGTCTAAATGGATTCTGTCTCTAGGTACGATGATTTGACTTGCATGATTCCCTTCTCTCGCTTCAACTCGCTTTCCAGACTCACAATGTCATGCACTTTTCCTTGGACCAGCAGGGAGCAGAGGCAGTGTGCCTCGTCGATATGGGCGTGGAGCGAAGAGAGTATTGATTGTCTGTGATGATGCGATGTTTCCGTTATCGCCTCGTCAGTACCTTTCGTCTCATGATCGTAGACCATGACGATAGATCCGACGATGTTTCCTTTCTTGACTCCGGCTTCGAAATCCGAGATGAAGGCTCGCATGGAGGCCTGCAAAGCCTTCGATCGGTCGCCGTAACCACTCTGGCGAGAAACCCTGTCAAAGGCCTCTAGGAGCCCTGGTGGAAGGGACATGCTGATTCTCGTCGTTAGTTCAGTCATTCAAATCATCCTCAACACAGTATTACTGTGAGCATCTTACTCCAAGAAAAGTATTACCAGGATGAAATTTTATATTATCCGAATCCGACTCGTCAGCCGAATCATTCTGCGAAGCTCAACGGTGAGCCATCCAACTCTTCAATGGAGAGGATCTGACAATGACTGAACAGGCTCTAGAAAATTCTAGGATCGGTCTCTCGAGGGGGGAGAAATTCTCGGTTCTCCTAATCTATTCAGCAATAGGCATCGCCACACTGATCGGGTTCGCAGCATCTCTGGTCGTGGGCGCACTCTCTGCTCGTTTGGCAGCGCTGGGAATCCTCGCGTACACCTTTGGGTTGCGCCACGGTGTCGATGCTGACCACATTGTCGCCATAGACAATACGACCCGGAAACTCCTACAGGACGGAGAGCGTCCACTTACTGTGGGCACGTGGTTTTCTCTCGGTCATTCGACGATAGTAGTCGGAGTCATAGTTGCTCTGGTTTTGGCGACCCAATCCGTTGTGAATCAGATACCCGTACTTCACAGCTCTGGCGCAATAATTGGGACAACTGTGTCTGGAGTCTTCCTCTTCCTGATAGGGTTGATCAACGCAGTCATTGTCCTAGGCATCTACAGGACCTTCAAGACAATGAAGCAAGGGAATCTGAACGAATCTGAGCTGGAGGGTCTCTTACAAAATCGGGGATTGTTGAACCGATACTTCGGAGGCCTCTTCAAAATCGTCAGGAAGCCGTGGCAGATCTATCCGATCGGAGTTTTGTTCGGGCTCGGCTTCGACACTGCAAGCGAGATCGCCCTGTTCGCAATAACCATCGCACTCGCAGTCTCGTCACCTATCCCACTCTGGATGGTGTTGCTCCTTCCTTTCCTGTTCACGTGTGGGATGGTCCTCGCCGACACGACTGATGGCATAGCAATGCGAGCGGCCTATGGCTGGGCCTTCCTGAGGCCGATCCGGAAAATCTACTACAACCTGACGGTGACAGTGATTTCAGTTGCAGTAGCCTTTGCGATAGGTGGAGTTGAACTCCTACAGGTCATTGCTAGCGAACTGAACTTGACCGGTCCATACTGGGACTGGATAGCGAGGCTCGACTTCGAAACCATGGGATTTGGAATAATAGGAATCTTCTTCGTGGCGTGGCTTCTTTCCACGGCCTACTGGAAATTCAGACGGTACGACGAATTGTACAACTAAGATCCGTTTCGATAAGTACTCTATCGAAACTTCCGATTTCTCTGGAGGATCGCTATCGGACTACTTTGAACACGTGGTCCCACGTATTCAGCGACATGCCGACTCTTGCCCAGAGTGGGACGAAGGCTTCTAGCCACCCCGCGTTTTCGATGCCGCCAATATCTATAGCCCCTTTCCAGCCGAACTCCTTCAGTATCTTCGTCACCTGTTGTTTTGCGGCCGTATCGTTTCCGCATATCATCATTTCAACATCCTTGAACTTCGGATCGACCATCTGCGAGTTCGGCACAGTGTTGAAACACTTCACGATCTTTGCGGATGGAAGCTTGCGCTGGACGCGTTGGCCGAGAGAGTCGATCGGTGAGTACAGCATTCCTGGAGGCGGGCCTTTTGAGAAATCGAGTTGATTGGTGACGTCGATGACGAGCTTTCCGTTGAAGTTTTGTGGCTTGGCGAGGTCTACGGCCGCTTCAATTGCCGATCCGTTGGTTGCTAGGACGATTATGTCCCCAAAGGCTGCGGACTCTGCGAATGTTCCGGCTGACGCGTTTCTTCCTACCTGATTTACCCATGTCTTCAGCTTGTCGCTGTTCGGAGTGCGCGAGGCGATCTTTACTTCGTGTTGACGGTTAACGAATCCTTTCCCTAACGCTCTCCCTACATCGCCACTACCGAGAATGCCAACTTTCATACTAGACATCTGTCCGTGTGGATCGAATACTAGTACTATTAACGGCTAACCATTGGCCGAGATGTCACTAACCACTATATCCCGTAAGAGTCTTGTGGGCAGAAGCATGAAAGATCAAAGAAAGACGATTCAACCGAAACTGAAACTCGTCTCTGAGGCTATCAGCAACGCGATCGAAGAGGCGAGGAGGGTCAAGGAACTTTCAATTCAGGAAGAAGTGATCGTCGAACTGGACAAGGTCAACGCGGTCCTGGAACAGGCCAAGAACAGATCACGAAGATCATGCAATAGTGCTGGAATAGCGTTCTGATGCCCTGTATCCACGCGTAAATCGTTGGACGGGCTTTACCCAGATTCCGCGGCCACCAGCGGCTTAGTACTGGCTTGCCCAAGTGTTTGCATTAACTATTAATGAGTTGAGAGCCCAGCTGAACAGCTTTGGAAGAGAAACGCCCGCGCGCTCGCCACCGATTCGATTTCTCTGGAGAGACCAGAAAGAGAGGAACCCAGACAGCCACTGACCAGATTCTAAGAAGCCTGAACCGTCAAGCGCAATCCACGCGGGACATAGGCGAAGGTCAAGAGAATCTTGTAGGAGAATCATCTCAGCTCGACGAGCTGGATCAGCTAGCCCAATATTCTGGGAGTCTAAGGCTTGGCCGCTGGCTATTCGTTGGAACGCTGCTAGCTATCCCAGTTTTTCTCTGGGCCTTTGGGCTGTTTCCCCGAATCCTCTATGTTGACACAGTCGGCAGCCTGAACAATTTGCTCTCGATGATTCCGAGTGTTGACCTCGTGATTATCGTGACGATTTGGGTGGCCGCTCTGGTCATTGGTCTGTTGGGAAGACGAGCTCGCCACGTATCGAAAACGCGTCTCGGCTAGGATACTGTTCAGATTAGAACTTTCTTGAGAGCGGTTTAACTTCGACTTTTCTTGGGAATTTTCTGCGGACGTAGCTCGATAGCATAGGACCTTGAAGAATTATGGAAATGAACGCTACTCCCAGTACCATCGAGGTGATCACGTCCCTTGAAGGGATCGTGGCGGGTAGCGAGGCTACGAGTGCAATCGATAGCGCGCCCCTCATTCCTCCCAGCATTGCAACGTTCTTCCAGGATCTCGGAATCGGTTCTCCATTGATCTTGGAGGTTCCGAGTAGCGGGTAGACTGATGAGAAGCGTGCGATCGTCACCGCCGTAAACGCAAGTCCGATCGGTAGAAGATCAGCCCGAATTCTGGCTAGGTCTGTGCTGAGTCCAATGTAGAGGAAGGCTAGGGAGTTGGCGATGAAAGATGTGATTCTCCAGAAGTTTCTGACGGTTCGAGTAGTCTGGGGAAGAACCCACGTCCTTACCGTTGAGTTTCCATAGTAGAGCCCGGCAATCGCGACAGCTACTATTCCTGAAAAGCCTAGAGCGCTTGCGACGGTGAAGGAGCCGTAGACGGTCGTGATTGTTATCATGGTTTCAGACATGGGATCGGTTACAAGTCTTGAGAGCAGATGAGCGCCTAGCGCGACTAGCAGTCCCACTATTACTCCTCCTCCGAAGATCTCTGCGAAACTGATCGCCGCCTGGAAGAGGGAGAGGCGAGAGACGTCTAGAGAGGTGAGAAGTATGGTGAAGATGGTTATTCCCGTGGCGTCGTTGAACACGGCCTCCGTTTCCATCAGTGTCGAGAGTTTTCGAGGAAGCTTTGCCCGTCTGAAGATTTCAAGGACTGTAGCCGTGTCTGTCGGGGCGATGATGCTGGCGAAAAGGAATGATGGGAGGAGTGGGAGTTGAATTATCTGCCAGAGAAATATTCCTCCGACAACCGTTGCTATGACAACTCCCACCGTGGCGAGCCGGAGAGCAGGTCTCGCGACAGCTCGAAACTCTTCGAATCGAATGTTCATCGTTGTTTCGAAGAGTAATGGTGGGAGGACAAGTCCGACGAATAGGCCTCCACCTACCAAGCTGTCGTAGAGCAGGCTAACTCCTAGGATGGAGGAAAGGGATGAGCCTGCTATTGCGACTCCGAAGAGCACGAGAATGATCGTGTAAGGAGCTCGGGCTTTGCTTGAGATTATGGATGCCGTTAGCGAGATTGCGAGGAAGGCAGAGAGTATGATTTCAAGGGACGGCAACGCTCAGACGAACGTTCAATCGAATTGGTACATGTAGTTGCCTCTAATGCTCGACAAGTTTCTGCTGGAGAATCTAGTCAACACGACCGTCCGAAAGCCCACTTCGGCAAAGACGCGGCTATGCCGGTGGCGGAGCAGGCGATCGTTTGAAATCGAAACAGTCCGACATGTCATCGGCCTGCGCGTCCCTTTGGTTAAGCGTGGGCGGTCCGAATGTGGATTCGCAGAAACGGACAAGACTCACGTGCGAGTGTAGCTTCTTCGAGATGTAGCCGGATCTCGCGAACGGGCTGAGCACAAGACAGTCCACCCGCGAGCCGTAACGGAACTGTGTTCCCTTGTAGGATGGCTGCGGCGTCGGAAGCTTCCAAGCTTCGACGTTCGGCGGGTCCACATGGTCATACCATCCTCCCCAACAGTCCCAAGTAACGAAGATGGCAACTCTGGACCAGAGCCCGCCCTTAACGACGGCGTTTACTTGGTCTACAGTCCATTGCATGCCCGTCGTCACATTTCCCATGGGACCCCTACGGGGGTCCGGTGGATGTTCATCAAACTGGGCCGAAGCTGGGACCTAGGAAACACTGGGGAGCTTTCCAGCGAGTGCATCCTTCGCGAACTGGTCAGAGGTGAACTTGTTCCTTCCCCCAACACCGTTGAGATATTGAAAGGCGTATCCTCCGTAGTTTCCCCAAGTCAGCCTGTGGGCTTCAAGGCTCAGTGGAAGCGAGGAGGAGATTCTAGAAGGATCTCCCGGCTTCGGGTTGTCTATGAAGGGAGAGTCGGCGGCTATGAGCATCAGATGGTTCGGCGTCGACGGTCCCGCCACCTCGGTGAAATACTGGTCGCAGATCGTGAATTTTCTCGCATAAGAAAAGGAGGCAGGTATGTCAGCCTCGACGAACTGTTGCCGTACAGACGTTGTCTGCCGCGTTAGCCAGGCACCGTGACGATGGTCAGGGTCCCGAGGCGGTGGATTGGGCGACCTCGGCATCGTCATCCCGTTAGCGCCGGGGAAGGTGCCGAAGTAATTGTCGAAGCAGTGGTTCTCCTTGACGATGATCACTACGTGATCGATTTTGCCGGACCTTGGTCCACTCGCCGGCTGCTTAGCCGTAACCATGTGAGGATTGGGGACCATCCGAAAGAATCTATTTTACGCTTGTTCTATTGCCATGAGCAAACGTCGTCGAATCAAGCAGGGCATGTGACATGAAGTTCACATACTAGGCCCGTCTTCAAGTCTCACTGGATATCGGGAGTCTCAAATTGAAAAGTTTCCTTTCAGTGGCCGACGCTTCCAAACTAGAGATGGATAGAGTTCTCGCAAGAGCCAAAGCGATCAAGACTGTCATCAAACGAGGACGATCTCTCGCCACACTAAGGGGGAAGATTGCCGGACTGCTTTTCGAGAAGCCGTCGACCCGGACCCGGGCGAGCTTCGAGGTTGCCGCTCGCAGACTTGGTGGGGACTCAATCTACCTGGCCGCCAACGAGCTTCAGCTTAGCAGAGGCGAGCCGGTAAAAGATACGGCAAGGATCCTGGGCGGGTATCTTGACGGGATTGTTGCGAGAGTCTACTCGCACGACACCGTGATGCAGTTGGCGAAGTATTCGAGAGTACCCGTTATCAACGCGTTGAGCGACCTTGAGCATCCGACCCAGATCGTGTCCGATCTTTTGACTATTCAAGAGGTGAAGGGGAAGCTGAAAGGATTGAAGCTCGCTTATGTCGGCGACGGGAACAACGTCTGCAACTCTCTACTTCTCGGTGGGGCACTGAAGGGAATGAGCATCTCTGTAGCATGTCCGGCAGGTTACGAGCCGAACGCGACAGTTCTCAGTGAAGCGGAGAAAACCTCGCGGACCGCAGGCGGCAATATTGATGTGTCACATGATCCCCTACAAGCCGCTAAGGATGCAGATTTGTTGTACACGGATGTCTGGGTCAGCATGGGTGACGAGGCTTCGAAGGAGAAGAGAATGAAGGATTTCAACGGCTACCAGATCAACGATGATCTTCTGAAGGTAGCCAAGAAAGACGCTAGTGTCATGCACTGCCTCCCGGCTCACAGGGGTCTTGAGATTACTGATGATGTGATCGAGGGCAAACAGTCGATTGTCTGGGAGCAAGGCGAGAACAAGCTCTACGGTGCCGCATCTGTGCTAGAGTGGCTTATGCATCAGAAGTAGCCTTGGCGGGGCTTTCTTGGATTCCAAGGTCAAAGCAGAGTGGGACTCTCTACAGGATGTTGTGATTCACAGACCCGGAACTGAGATGTTCTTCGGGCTCATCGAACCCTTTGCGTTCCTCTACGAACGAGCCTTCAACATGGACGAGGCCATCCATGAACATAGAGAACTCGAACACGCACTCGACCTGACCGGAGTAAGAGTCCACCGACTGAAACACCTCGCGATCAAACTGGCGAGGGAGGACCCCGAGCTAGTTGGGATGCTGACGAAATATGCGAAAGGGATCGTCAAGTTCGAAGGTCCAGTTGCTGAAGTCAAGAGAGCGCAGCGCGAATTCGAGAGGAACCTACCGGAGCTAGGCATAGAAACCATCTTCAGCGTTCTAGTTTTCAGGCCTAGCATTAGACTGGACCAGAAGAGGGGCGTCAGAATGATGTACCCCCGCGTACAGCTCGATGTGCCCCTCGCGAACCTGTTCTTCATGCGGGACCAGCAAGTTGCCTCCGACCTTGGATTAATTGTCGGCAGAATGTCGAAGCCACAACGTCGGATGGAGCCGGATATCACGAGCACCATATTGGAGATGGCCGGCGCGAAAATAGTCAATCGCGTCAAGGCGCCCGGAACATTCGAGGGAGGCGATTACATACCCGCGGGTAAAATCGCGATGATCGGAATCGGCGACAGAACAAATTTGAACGGTGCGAGTCAGGTTCTCCGACGCGGCACCAACTTCGAAGAGGTCGCTGTGATTCACCAACCAGCCCATCCACTCATCCCCGGGGACGAACCCGATCCTATGATCAACATGCATCTGGACACCTACCTCAATTTTCCCGGAAAGAATATCGCTGTGGGATGCATACCGCTCTTGAAACGAGCCAGAGTTGAGGTTTACCAGAGATCATCTCTTGGACACTACAAGAGGATGAGCAAGACTCCTAACCTGTACGAGTACCTGATGGATCATAGGTTTACAATTGTTCCAATAACGACCCTTGAACAGATGTGCTACGCCTCAAACTTTCTCTGCGTGAAAGATCACAGCATTCTTGCCATCGAGGTTGAGAAGGTGGTCAAGAAAGTTCTGACAAACCTAGAGGCAAAGGCGCAGGCTGATCCGCACCGATACAGTGCCTTGTTGGAGGAGGCGAGGAAGGACTTGGCGAGGCTCAAACAGTCAGACCAGTTCTTCCCGCACAAGCGTGAGTTCCAAGAACTTTCTATCGACGTGACATCGCTCCAGCTTCAGGAGATTACGGGAGGATACGGAGGCATTCGCTGCATGACCTGCGTCCTCAACCGGAAACCCTCGAACTAGGTTCAACGCATGAAAGTCTTGGTGAGTCTAGGAGGCAACGCCATTCTCAAGCACGGCCAGAAAGGAACAGCGGAAGAACAAGAGACGAACGTGCAGAACACCGCTAAGCACCTTGCAGCGATTCTCCGCAGAGGCGAGAGAATTGCCATCACACACGGCAACGGCCCACAAGTTGGAAACATTCTGTTGCAGAATGAGATAGCAAAAGAGACGTTGCCGCCAATGCCTCTGGATGTCTGTGGGGCTGAGAGCCAGGGAATGATAGGCTACATGCTCCAGCGAGCACTCCGCAGCGAGCTAGAATCAGCGGGACAACACATTCCTGTTACGACAATAGTCTCCCAGACTCTCGTCGACGCGAAAGATCCGGCCTTCAAGAATCCAACAAAGCCTGTAGGACCATTCTACACTGAAAAGGAAGCGCGACGCCTGCAAGAATCGAACGGGTGGCACATAATCAGTGACAGTGGACGAGGCTATCGAAGAGTAGTTCCCTCTCCCACCCCCTTGGACATCTTGGAGAAGGAGACGATCATTCGCCTGTTCGAAGCTGGGACTGTAGTGATTGGCGTGGGTGGGGGTGGAGTCCCTGTGATGAGAGACAAGGATGGTAGGCTAAGAGGTGTTGAAGCTGTCTTGGACAAGGATCGAACGGCTGCCTTGCTGGGCAAGATTCTCGGAGTTGAGACTCTGCTCATCCTGACGGATGTCGAGAAGGTGTTCATCAACTACGGGAAGCCGGATCAGCGAGCCTTCGACAGTATGACCGTGCAAGAGTGCAAGAAGTATCTCGCGGAAGGTCAGTTCCCTGCAGGCAGTATGGGTCCCAAGATCGAAAGCGCGGTCAGTTTCCTGTCGGGCTCTTCAGGGGGAAGAGTGGTCATTGCTTCTCTGGAAAAGGCCGAAGAGGCCCTCAAAGGGATTGCCGGGACGACAATTACGAACCAGTAAAATGGTCAACTGCAAATTTTCGGTTGGAGAAATAACGACGCATCTGGGCACTATGATTAATGGTCCCTAGACTCTTGAGGCGCCAGACTTCTGGCCAGAGGAAAGTCCCTGCCAGTCTTGGCCTTCGAGTCTTTCACCCTTGACGACCAGTACGGACCGAGTACACTTGTGCACTACTCTCTCTGAGACGCTGCCGAGGACGAGGCTACCGATATTGCCGAGCCCCCTACTGCCAACGAGGACGATGTCGGCATTGACTTCTTCCGCGCACTCGCAAATCTTGTCGACTACGTTGCCCGAGAGAATCCGTGACTGGATTCTTACTCCGGCAGTACCGTACTTGTAGACTCCGCCTGTTCCACTGTGTGGTTCGACCGCGAGGCTATTCTCGGGAAAATGCTTGAAGATCAATTCTCGATGCAAGCTTGCAAATCGGTTCTGCTCCTCGACGATGTTGAACTGCTTCATCGGGTCCGAGCTGATTACGCTAAGAACAACTAGGTCGTTCCGTAGCACGACCGCCAGTTCAGCAGCCCGGCTCATCACATCATGAGCATGATGAGACTGGTCAACAGCAGCCAAAATAGTCCTCATTTTTCGGCAACAGACCCTTCATCCAGCTTGAATTATTCTTGTCATAACTAGGAAACGCAGACTCCGGTGACAAGGCATTGCTGAGAATCTATCGCGTTGAGAGAAAATCGCTCAAGTTTTCCAGCAGTAATTTCCATTCTGCTTGACATCGCCGGAATAACGGATCTTGAGTGCGCATGGGATTAGCCTGCTTCCTCACTGGAACTTTTCTGTGTCTTAGATATCATCAAGATGGTATTTTCTCGGAAACATGGCAGCGTTTGACCTTCGCCGCGGCTGGGTTGCAGCCTAAAACAAAGACTTCAGACCGAGCCGTGATATTCAACTTCTGGAACAGGCTTGGTTCCAGAATAATGAGCATGGCATTACGTGGGACGCTAAAAAGAAAAAAGGGAAGTTTGAGAAGCTTAGACTTTGTTGAGGAGAGCCCTTACGACGTCTTCTGGGCCCTTGTAGTTGTTGTCGGTGAGAGACTTCGTCACGAATTCCTTGTCGATTGAAGGGACATCTGTCATGTTGTTGCATGCTGCAAGGACCTGCGTCTTGTTCGCCGGATACTTGATGTGGTGCTTGATGTGTTCAAGTTCAGTTTTCAAGTTACTCATGGAGTTCGCCCCGGTGTGAGATGGATAAGAACCTTCTTCGTGATCACTCCCTTCCGCTGCCCCACTAGAATCAATAGAAAAGGGGAAGATGGCATTCCTAGGATTTACGCTGTTCGGGAAATTCTCAAACGCGGCAAACATGATTACCTTGGAAAGACCGTAAGAGTTTTCAGCCCTCAAGAATGGGAACTTTGCGTATGACGAAGCCCGCCGCGTTAGAAGGTTCGTCTGCGTTGCCACAGTCGGTAGCTATACCGCTCACCCGTGCCGCGATTTTTCTAGTGGTGACGGCTAAGCCTGGTGCTGGGAATCGAGGTGCAATCCGATCCTTCTGTGCAGACCTTGCTGCCCTCGTTCGCTCGGTGGGTTTTCGCGAACTTGAGGTAAGCCTTTCGTGCGTGCTCGGTTTTGGGTCCGAAGCATGGGATCGACTCTTCGGACAGCCGCGGCCAGCAGAACTGCACAAGTTCCACGAGATCCGCGCGGGGGAGCGTCACGCCGTCTCAACACCGGGCGACATGCTCTTCCATATCCGCGCACAGCGGATGGATCTATGCTTTGAGCTGGCGACGCGAATCATGGCCCGGCTTGGACCCGCAATCTCCCCAGTAGACGAGGTGCATGGATTCCGTTTCTTTGACAGCCGCGACCTCATCGGCTTCGTCGACGGGACAGAGAATCCTAAAGCGCAAGAGGCTCTGGACGTCACCCTCATTGCTGACGAGGACCCCGCATTCACCGCAGGTAGCTATGTTATCGTACAGAAGTACCTCCACAATCTAGCCGACTGGAATAAGCTACCGACGGAAAAGCAAGAACAGATCGTCGGTCGTACAAAGCTGACTGAGGTAGAGCTGGAAGATTCCGTCAAACCCACCTATGCACATAACGCGCTAACCAAGATAGTGGAGGACGAGAAGGAGATCAAGATACTGCGAGACAACATGCCCTTCGGTCACGCCGGTCAGGGAGAGTTCGGCACCTACTTCATCGGCTACAGCCGTTCACCCCGTACCATCGAACAAATGCTGCAGAACATGTTCGTAGGCAAGCCCGCAGGCAACTACGACCGACTACTAGATTTCAGCCGCGCGGTCACCGGGAACCTCTTCTTCGTTCCATCCGCCACGTTTCTGGAGAACATTCAGGCCGACTAATTACAAATTCCACTGCTAGCGATCATTGCAACACTTCATATGTGCGAAAACCTAACAACCTGCCAATACCTGAGTATGGCTGAGACGAATGGAAACAAAAACTGTGAAGCGCATGGGGGAGCCTTCCCCTACCATATCGAAACCTTTGTTCAAGAAGATTCTAGTCGCTCAGGACGGCTCGGAGAGCTCGCAGAGAGCCGCTCAAGCAGCACTTGAACTGGCCGAGAAGCTCAAAGCAGACCTCGTAGTCCTTCACGCGATCAGCTCTCCCACATCCTATTACCATTCAACAATCGCGTCCCCAACCGGAATGAGCCTGCCCGCTCCCTCACCGCATGAGATCGACGCTTACTACGCATACGCAAGAAAAGTTGCGCTAGGTATCGTGGGCGAGACAGAGTCGAAAGCTAAGAAACAGGGCATTCATGTCAAGACGGAGATCCCGGAAGCCGTCTCCTCGATCGTCGAGACAATAGTCAATCACGCTTCTAAGGAGAACGTTGACCTGA